>Ga0209343_10009603_pt1 | contig 11108 bp, 8 predicted proteins | sample RifCSPlowO2_02_FD_184026 | JGI IMG/M metagenome (GOLD analysis project Ga0209343, IMG submission 184026) | Groundwater microbial communities from Rifle, Colorado - Rifle CSP2_plank lowO2_0.2 (SPAdes) (version 2) | ecosystem: Environmental > Aquatic > Deep subsurface > Groundwater | place: Rifle... | reverse complement strand
AGGCCAGGAGTGACGTGCTTCCCAGTGCCGTCAATCGTGACGGCTCCGGAAGGCGCCTTCAGTCCCTTGCCGACCGCCGCGATCTTGCCTTTGGAGATGAGAACATCAGTGTTCTCCATTCGTCCCCGTTTCCCCATCGTCCAGACGGTCGCGTTTGTGATGAGAACATTGGCTGGTTGTTCGGGGAGCGATGGGCGGCCGAATTCTCCGAGTGGATACACATCGGCGAACGAAGCCATTTCAGGCTTTTTCGGCTTTGATGTGTCAGGTTCAGCGGATGGCGGAGACTGTCTTTTTGCAAGCCACGTGAACGACTTCCCGTCTCCGCGCTCGCCCACACCGTTCATCTCGTTCTCCGTAACAGCACCGGACAAACGTATAAGCCCGGGCGCTCCGATCGAGTCGCCCGGCAGTGTAAACGAAAAACGGCCTGCAGAATAGGCAATGTTACCAGCCGCAAGTTTTTTTCATCCCAGGTGACTTCCATTGCAGGCTTCTCAGCGTCTCCCTTGATCGTCGCAGACCTGACCGCTCGGGGATCGTTGGAGACAGTGACGTTCCACATTCCGCGCACATCCACATCGGGAGCCGGTTTGACGTCGTACGGACGACCGTCAATCCATACTTCACGCACTTTCGTCTTCTCGGCGAACAGATCTCCGTCCGTGATGACGAACGAAGCGACCTTGCCAGGTTCGAGCGTTCCGTATTGCTTATCGATGCCGGTGATCTTCGCGGGTGTCGTCGTCACGGCGGCAAGAGCCGCTTCATCGCCCAGTCCACGTTCGATCGCTTTGCGAACCTGTGCCAAAAAAGTCCCAACGTCTTTCAATTGATCGGCAGTCAATGCGATCGTTACACCGGCCTTCGCCAGGCGCCCCGGATTTTCGGGAGACTCGTCCCATTCCAACAGGGTTTCCAGCGTGACGTTCATCGCTTCTTCGGGCGATTGCACTGCGGGGGCTTCGGGAAAGTTCACCGGTACCACAACCGCTAGGTTCGTCGCTTTCACTGCATCGAGCCTTCGAAATTCCTTTCCGCTCCCGTTGATCCACATATTGAGTTTGAACTCGCGTCCGATCTTCGCAGCGCGAAGCAGATTGTATTCGTCAGTCGCATCGAAGACGACGGGTTGACGACCTTGCGAAGCGTCGACTAATGCGGTGAGACTCGCGTTCGTTTCCGGACGCTTGAGTCCGGAGGGATTCTTCGAATACGCTTCCTGCGCACGCCGGTACCAATCGGCATCGATGAATGTCTGTCGAACGTGCGCGATCGTGCCCATCAAGGAATTCGGGTAGCCGCCGAGGAAGGAACCGGTCGCCACAAGCGCGATATGCTGCGCCACGTTGCCGCGCACGACAAGATCGCGTGCTGCACCGTCGCCCAGATTGACGAGTGCGCTGGAGCCGCGAAAGATGCCCTGGGTTGTGCGAGTGAGCGCAAGAACGAATCCTTGCGAACGAAGTTTTTCCGCAGTCTTCGCATCCGGCCGAAATTCTTCGTCCGCGCGGAGATGCGAGAATGTCTTGGCGTTCCACGAAAGAGGTCCGGAGGGGGACTGTTGCGGCTGAGCTGAAGCAGGTGGTCCGCCGGGCGTCGTTGTTGGAGCCGCCATCATGCCGTACGTCGAGGACAGTTCGATCAATCCGGGATACACGGTCAGGCCCTTGAGGTCCCACACGCGCGCATCGGCGGGGATGGCGACCTTTTCGCCGACGGCTTCGATGACGCCTTTGCGGATGACGAGCGTGCCGTTCGGAATGACCTTGCCAGGAGCGGTAACGATGCGGGCTCCGGTGAAAGCATGGACTGTTGGCGTGTTATCGCGAAGTCCGACCGTCGGACTTGTCTGTGCAAAGGTTACGATCGGGAGGGAAACAAGGAACGCAACGAGACGGATGGAGAGTCTCATGGAACAGTCTCCGGTAGATGGAAGATGGCGACGGCGGTGGGGGAGCGTCGGGGTGAATAGAAGAGAATAGTAAAAGTTTATGGGATAAGGAAGACTATCGGAAGTATGCAGTATGCAATGGGCTCGCCCCGAGCGGAGTCGAGGGGCAGACGAGAGAAAGAAGCAGTTTAAAACGCATTGCCGCCAGAGATCGTAGAACCGACATTTAGCAGCCGTCATTGCCCGCCGACAACAAGGCTGTTCTCGAGCAAGCGGGTTGCGGATTACGCAGAACTCAGTTAAGAGCGCACTTCTACATTCGTAGCTCGTCATTCGTCAATCACTCTTCTTCTCCCCCAAAGGAATTTCCCAATTGCGCACTCCCCGCATCTCTCTTCCTCACAGTAGTATTTGAACAGCTGAATAACCGCCTGCTGTCTCGCCGCGGAATCCAAGGCCACGCGCCCTTTCGTCAATTGCTTCTCCATGCGAATGGTCAGCGCATTTGGCTGATTTGGCGGAAATGAGCGAAGAAGGCGCAACGTTCCTTCACGGACGGAATTATCGTGGAAGACGCGGGCGTAGAGAAGCCCGATGGGAAGGATCGTGTTCACGATGATGTCGTCTTTGCGGGAATCGCCGAGCGGTGTGACCGGCTTTGAGGTCTTTCGGGAAAACGAGAGATGCCGCTCCCAGAAAGGTCCCGGTGCGGTCTCCAGGAGTGCATGGAGCACGACGCGGCTCTTCTTCGGTTCCGACCGGTCCTTCAGGCATTGCACCATTGAGCGAAAGAGATCTTCCTGGAAGATCTTCCGGACGATCTCCCGCGCAGCAACGAGTCTGAGCGAAGGGGCGTTGGTGGGACGGGTTGGAGATAGCGTCCAGTCGGTCGGGGTCAGTAGGTCCCCGGCGTACTTCCACTTCAGCGATTTCCATTCCTTCTTCAATAAGGAAATGTACGATTGCGCTTCATCGTCGAGTTCGTCATCTGATTCGGGGAGCAATCCTGAAACGCCGAAGAGCAGAGCCTCTGATTGAAGCACGTCGGCACCCAGGCGCCGAAAGACGGCGAGCGTCAACATCTGGCTCAGCCGGATGAAGGGTTTTCGATTCTTGCTGTAACCCAGACCTTCAAGAATTCCTTCATACAGGATCTGCTCCCACAATTCACGGCGCGCGAGATCGCTGCGGGTCAGATTGGGAAATGGAGAAGGGATATTGTCGGGATGGTCTTCGTCCGGCGGGTCTCCCCAGGTGCGCGGAACTTCGTGGACGCTAAGGAGATGCTGATACGCGAGGTCGCGGAGGCGTTCTTCGAACCGGCGGAGCTTGATCTCGAGCCGCTCCACTTCGAGGCGGTCCAGCCACGGCTCAATGACGTCGCGGGGAACCGTGTCGTTCTCTTGAAAGCAGGGTATTGTTGCAGTTCGGTGAGCACGTTCGTTGAGGATCGCCTCCTGCCACACGATGCGGAGCGTATCCGCAAGAAAATCGCCCAGGACCAGCACGGGAATGTCACGCCCGCTTCGCACGACGGTCCGTTCCTGCGACGTGGGACGATCAAGCACGACATGGAGGATGACGCTATTGTATTCCGGGTCATCATTATGGCTGTGAAGGTACCATTCTGCCATCGTGCGGTGGATCTCCACATCGCCGACGAACCTCGTTTCGCCGATGCGAACGCAGGCAGCCCGGACATCGGGTCCGGCGTTGAAATTCAAACGTCCGGTATATTCAACGACAACAGCACGCCCATCGACCGTACGCAGTGCGGCCGTGCGGAGGTATTGATTGTTCCAAATGTATCGGAGAAAGCGCTCGTGGATACGCGCGGAATGCATGAGCCCCCTCAGGCAGACATTGAAGCAGAATATAGCTTACGCGGGGGAAAAAGCCAATACGTATGGAAAGACTTGGCGTGGAGTAATGGAGTGTTGGAGTCTTGGAGGAATGAATCGCCACGCTTTAAAACCTAACCGTCGAAACCGCTTGAAAAGTTGCCGACGAATGGGGACAGAAAAGAAAGTGGCCGCATCCACACTATTGAGAGTGCAAATGCGGCCGCTTTAGACTTGACAAGCGAATGAATCAAGCCGGCATTGCGTTCCAAGTGCGACCAGAAAGGCGACGACCTGCTGCCTTCTTGCCAACCCGCTCACCGTCCTTATTGAACGCACCCCATTGTTTAAAGAAGAAAGGCACTTCATACTCATCACATTTACGCTGGATTGCTCTCACCCATTCTGTCTTCATAGGTCTGGCACCGGGTCCACTTTCGCCTCCGACAATGACCCAATGAATACCTCTTAGGAATCTCGCGAACAGATTTACCTCCCCAAGCAACGGTTCAATGGAGAGGAATCGGACCCGAGCCGGAGTGTCAAGAAGATGTGGAATGCGCTTTGTGAATGTCTGATTTTCAATCGAAACACCAAGCCAGATATGCTTGGGAAGGATTGGCTTTAAGGATCGTTCGTTAATAAACCGATAACGCGCACGAGTCCACAACCTCATCCTTTCCGAGCGTTTCGTCAACACCTGGAAGACATGATGATCAGCCTGAATCATGACATCAAATACTCTCTGGATGAATTCGTCTGGAACACGCTCATGAAAAAGATCGGACATCGAATTGACAAAGATTGTCCTTGGTTCCTTCCATTTCAAGGGTAGCTCTAATCGATCTGGCCAGAGTCTCAGATCGAATCCCTGTTCATATGGATGACCGGGCACACCGCGCCATCGTTCTGCGAAAGTCTTCGCATAACAGTTTTTGCAACCAGGGCTAACGACGTCACAGCCAGTTACTGGATTCCACGTTGAATCGGTCCACTCAATTGACGAGTTTTGGCTCATGACTGCAATATAGTGATGGTTTGTGGACTAGGTCAAGTAAAGGCGACAGGTCTTGCTTATCCCTTTGGAATGCTTTAAGTCAGGACTTCTGATGAGATTTGAATCGAGTAGCTCCAATAACGCCTGATTGAAATCGGAACTGAGAAACTGTTTGAAATGGTCCTCCACTATTTTTCTCCAGAGCGTTTGCTTAGGAATTCCTGGACGCAGCCTAGTGACTTCCAAAATAACCTCCTTAATACTGCTTCTCTCGTCTTGACGTGAATCTCTCCACGATCGCATAGTCGCCGCGAAAAGTGGAAGATCTTGGAGGACTACTGAATGCATATAGTCATTGTAAGCGCCTGCCATGATGTCATTCATCAATTCCAACGCCAACGGAGAGCGTGAACAGTGCATCAGTTCAAACTTCCGAACCTTGTCTTCCCTCTCACGCACAGAGCAAGAAACCACATAACGGCTTAACTGTCGTAATCGCCTCTTATACTCTTCAATAATAGCGTCCTCTTTGGCCTCATTAAGTAGTAATCCGTTCCACAGAATGGCTTTCCAATAGGTTCCACCGAAAACCGAACTCAATAATTCGTGTCTCCATTGGAATTCCGGATTCCCATCATTTTCTTCTATGCCGTACCGATGAAGCTGGGGGACATAGAGATTAACCAAGAGTTCGGTGCTAATGGAGGGAGGTCGGTTGAGCAGCGCCCTGATAAGCTCCATATCCAGACCCTTCATGCCGAAGGGGTCGAGATAATATAGAACGGTCTCGTTTGACAAACCCCGAACAAATTGCTGGAGAAAATCGTGTGCATCGGAACGGTGCGCACGCACCATTCCGGCATCGGAATAGGGACGAATAGCTTGGCAAAGAGATTGATGATCGTCGAGTTCGCGGTTAACGAAGATTCCTTGGGTCTTGTTGCCGCCGAACTTCTCTATCGCTTTGCTTATTATCAAAGGAGACCCATCAATGTGCTCTTCTCCAAATGTGCCCGGTCCTGCGTAGCCGTCTACAATAATAACGGGAGGGTCAAGCTTTGTTACGGCCTGAAGATAAGGGCGCAGATATTTAGCGAGGATGTCATCCTTAATCTTTGACCAGGCACGTTTCTCTTCGAAAAAACTGTCTTCAGTAGTACTCATGAGGAAGAACAATATTCGAAAGCCAAGACAATAGTAGAGGCCGACAGCGCGAGAACCGAACCCTTCTCCCAACCCCTCTAAGATTGTGAGGAAATATAGACCCGTGCAGAGCTAAAAGCAATTCAAGCCGACGATCACGCTGAAATCGTAACTTCTGCGATTCTTCTCAATTGTGGGAAAGCCGGTACAGTGGCCGCAGAGAGTTTTCGTCGGCCAACGTGCGCATCTCACTCCATCACTCCATCTCTCCAACACTCCATCTCGGTCCTAGTCCGGCCTCACTCCATCACTCCAACTCTCCAACACTCCATCTCGGTCCTAGTCTGGCCTCACTCCATCACTCCATTTCTCCAACACTCCGTCCAGGTCTTGATCCAGCCTACTCCATCACTCCACTCCTCCAATACTCCATCCATCCGCCACTCGGCCCTACGATTCCATCATTCCACCATACCAATATTCCTGCTTTTGACCATTCCATTATTCCACTATTCCCGTTTTTCCCCGTTCCAGCTCTATCACCACCGACCCTATTACAATCTTCACCTCCGCCCGCAACACTGTACGCGCTGAGTCTCTCGATACCCACCCCCGAAAATCTCCCGTCATGCCGGCGAAGGAACTTCCGGTCCACTCCGTGAAGCCGGTGAAGAGGTACGCGGGAACATAGCCGTCAAATGCATCGATCTCAACGGAGTCCGATTGGGATGTGAACGTGATGTTCGTCTTCCCCATCTGAAAATCCATGATCGTCGGAAGCGAGACGCTCGTATCGGACCCGCTCGCGGCGCGTGCATACATGAAAAGCCCGACACCGTCGTAATAGGGAACCGGAGCTGCGAGCGTATCGAGGCGCGTCGACTCGCCGTTCGCGTACTCCATCCCGAACATTCGAATATTCTCGGGATCGTAGATATAGGCAGTGATCACAGAGGCGGAGCGGCCGGATTGCAGTTCATACAGCCAGCTCGTTGGATTGTCACGGTGCAGCAACGAGACGCTCTTAAAGAAGACATCGACCAACGGCACGGACGACTCGCCGTTGAGCCAAACGTTCATGTATTCAGGAAAAGTTGTGTCGGCCGGTTCCTGCTGAACGGTCAGCGTGCCGAGACGAATGAAGCTCCATTTTACTTTGTAGGTCAGGGACTCGGTCGGGTGAAACGCGGACAGCGTGTACCTCAGCTGAGATGTAGAGCTAGGTACAAGAGGCAAGTGAAGAAGAAGTATAAGGACGATGCTGAAAAGATTTGGACCACGAAGGGGCACGAAGAAGGATTTGAATGTGTAGGACTAGATAAGCAAAGAGTGGTAGATCTAAGAGGAAATCGTTGGCCACAAAGAACACAGAGATCACAAAGACGAAGGTTTTTCTCTGTGTTCATTGCGTTCTCTGTGGCTAATCATTCTTCCCGCTTTCCCATCATACTTTCCCTCCTTCTTTGCGTCCTTGGAGTGTGAGCCATTCAAGAGACCTTGGCGCCTTGGCGGTCATCTTCTGAAAGAATTTCACGCCCGCCTGCCCACTTGAAGACCAAGAACCGGCGGGCAGGCAAAGCTCGCAAAGGTCGGAGAATAGCTGGTACGCAAAGGACGCAAAGGGGATGAGAGTTAGTGAATATCTATAACATCTTGGCGGTCTTTGCGTTCTTGGCGCCCTTGGCGGTCATCTTTTCACAAGGCTCTTCGCTTTTTCCATGGCGTCCCGCAGCCTCAGCGCCTCCATGCGCGCCGCCTTCGCAAAATCATCCCCCGAAGACGCATACAAGATCGACCGGCTCGCATTGATAACGGCCAGGTCACCTTCGCGGGAGCATCCGTAGCGCACGACGGCCTCAATGTCGCCTGCTTGAGAGCCGACTCCGGGAATCAGCAGAGGAGCGTTCGGCACGAGTGAGCGGACCTTCTTCAATTCACGGGGATGCGTAGCTCCTATGACGTAACCGAGTGCGCCGCTTGTGTCCCACGTGCGTGCAGTTCGAATGACAAACTCAAAGAGGGGAGTCTTTCCGACGCGCTTTCGCTGAAAATCCTTTGATCCGGGGTTCGACGTCAGGGCAAGGAGAAAGACGCCTTTGTCTGGACGCGTGAGAAACGGCTCAACCGAATCGCGCCCCATGTAAGGACTTACGGTGACGGCGTCGAATTTCAGGTCATCAAAAAGTGCTGCTGCATATCGTTCCCCCGTGTTGCCAATGTCCCCACGCTTGCCATCGCCAATGGAGAGCACATCCTTCGGCATCAGCGACATCGTTCGATACAGAGTCTCCCATCCTGTCGATCCCATCGCTTCAAAGAAGGCCAGGTTCGGCTTATACGCGCAGACGAGATCGCTCGTAGCTTCAATGATGGCAGTTATGAACTTGATGATGCCGTCGGATTCCGCCTTTAAAGATTGCGGCAGCTTGGCGGGATCCACATCGAGCCCGACGCAGAGGAGGGAACGCTTTTGCAGCTGGATAGAACGGAGGCGATCAGTAAAGCTCATTGATACTTGGGAAAAAGAATTTCACGCAGAGGTCGCAGAGAATAATTTGTGATAATGTGTTTTGCCGGCCTTCTGCTGACTGCATCAAATCTCCGGAGACTCATGAAAAAGAGTACCGCCAAGAAGGCCAAGGTCCATTGATGACTCGTTCCGCCATGCACGCAAAGAAAGAAACTGATTAGGAAATTCATCTTGGCGTGCTTCGCGTTCTTGGCGTCCTTGGCGGTTAATCCTTTACCGTGCAATCACCAGCTTCCTCGCCTGCACCTGTCTGCCGTGTGCCTTCTCCCTTCTCATCCCCGCTTTCGAAAGTTCTTCCACATCATCGACTCAACCGGCTTGATCGTGCGGCGGTTGTACTTTGCCCCCTTTTTCTTGCTGTATGGAATCTCCACCTCGCCGCTCACTTCAAAGTAGATCAACTGTCCGATCGGCATGCCGGCATAGATGCGAACGGGTTGGCGGACGGATATCTCGAGCGTCCAGGTGTTGCAGAATCCGATGTCCCCTTTTCCCGCCGTCGCGTGGATGTCGATGCCCAATCGTCCGATACTGCTCTTTCCCTCGAGAAACGGCACGTGCCGGTGGGTTTCCGTGTATTCTTCCGTCACACCCAGGTAGAGCTTGCTGGGGACGAGGATGATGCCCTCTTTCGGAATGCGAAAGAAATTGACCGTGTTGTGCTTCTTGCAGTCGAGGATCTCGTCGTCATACATCGCCAGCCAGGCGCCAAGATGGACATCGTAGGAATTTGAGCCGAGATACTTCCGCCGGTAGGGGGTGATCACGATCGACCCCGCCTTCATCTCGGAAAGGATCTGCTTGTCCGTCAGGATCATGTTCTCGTGTGGCTCATGTGCGGGGCAAAATACAGGCTTATGGTCTCAATTCCAAACAGATCCCACGAAGTACACGAAGTGAAACCAATAAGTTCACGAAGCAAACACGTAAATGAATTTTCTTCGTGAACTTCGTGGGTAATCTTCTTTACGGGATCACTTCCTTGCTCTCCAGCGCCCCGAGGTCCACGCCATAGACGCGAAGGTTGTACGCATCTTGTCCCGTAAGATGATAGAATTCGTATCCCTCGCGCTTGTAGCGTGCGGCTGATTCTTTGTCCAGGAACCCGACGAGCGCGACCCAGCCGTGCGTGATCCGATCCTCCAATTCTTCAGTGTAGGTTCCATCCGACGCAAATGCCAGCATGGGCTCCCAGAACCCGACGACGAGAACTGCGCGTGATCGATGCCCGCGTGCCCAGCGCAAGATCGAGGCTCCGTACTCGAGTTGGCTCTGACGTTTCATCCAGTCCATCATCAGCGGGCCGCGCAAAACATCGACGGACAGTGTACGGCCGGCGAAATGCACCTCGGCCGAAAGCGGAGAAGTGCCGACGCTCCACGGCCGGTCTGTCGCATCGACGCTCACCAGGAACGAGGAAAGTATACATCCATATGCGACGAGGCGGAAGAGGGGACGCGGCATCACGAACATCGACAACAACAGCAGGAACGGTATGAGGGGAATGAGATATGCGGCCTCGGCAGGGAGGATGGCAAAAGCCGCAGCATAGAGGCCGATGACGAAGAGGCATGCGGTGCTCCAGACCCGCGCCTTGCCGACGGGTGGAACATACGGGACATTGCCGGCGAGGGCAAGGAATGACGCAACGACGAGCGCGCACGTTCCGACGATGCCGAAGGTATCGAAGGCGACGGTCTTGATCACAAACATCAGGGACCGCTCGCCCGGCGATACGAAAGAAAACATGCCTAGCCCATACTTCTGGAGCACCGGCACATAACACGCCAGGGAAACAACGAACGCGCCGGCACAGAGGGTGATCAAACGTCGCCGTCGTAGAGACAGTTCATTTGTGGATGTAGCGGCAAGGAGCAGGAGCGGCGCCAGCATGGCCCCGGAGGTGAGGCGGCAACCGACAGCAACGCCCAACAGAATGCCGGCGAATGTGAACCATTGTTTCGCGGCCGCATAGAAGGACGCGAGAATGAAGGTCATGGCCCACATGTAATCCATGGCCGCCATGCTGTTGATCAGGACGACCGGCACGCAGGCAAACGCGGCAGTGATGAGTGCAGGGTCGGGAAATCGGAGCGTCTCGACGAGAAAATAAAAGCAGAGGAATCCAAGACAGGAAACGATAAATGTCATCGCCAACGGGACCCAGGCGGGGTCGGAGGCGACGAGTGAGAACATGAACTCCGGAATCGGATATCCCGGAAGCCGGGAAGCTGCATATGTATGGTTCACCGCGATGTGTTTTGCGGTAAGCAGCATCCTCCAGGCGTCAGGGTCGAGACCGACGCTTATCCACGGAACATTGAGCATGAACGGGACCTCAATTGACCGCCACAGGATGCACCCGAATCTTCCATTCCGTGGTGACCCTTGACACGAATCGATGTGGATAGTTCTTACCCACGAAGCATTCAACCGCGAATGAACGCGAATAAAAATTGGGGTAAATAGTGAAGGCGATTATATACTTGAAATGACCAGAGGAAAGGGAGCCAAAAAATGGAGAATCGGAAACGTACGGTCGTATCTTTTGCGTTTATCGGTGGGACATTACTTCTTGGGTGGGTGTTTTTTTTCTTGTCCCATGACTTTAACAACAATGTTGTTGATCTCAACTTTGCCGATCACGGTTTTTTGATTGTTAATGGTTGTTGTATTGGATTTGCTGTTTTTGAGTTTGTCGTA
>Ga0209343_10009602_pt1 | contig 11108 bp, 10 predicted proteins | sample RifCSPlowO2_02_FD_184026 | JGI IMG/M metagenome (GOLD analysis project Ga0209343, IMG submission 184026) | Groundwater microbial communities from Rifle, Colorado - Rifle CSP2_plank lowO2_0.2 (SPAdes) (version 2) | ecosystem: Environmental > Aquatic > Deep subsurface > Groundwater | place... | reverse complement strand
GCGAGCGCGTTCACTTCAAACGGGAGGTTGATCACCATCCAGTGCCACCAGCCTGAGCCGGTGGGCGCGTCCGGGTCGTACATGGTGACGGCAAACGCCTTGGTCGCCTTGGGCGCGCCGCTCCACTTGAGCGCTGGTGATTTGTTGTCGCCGGCGCAGCCGAAGCCATTGAATTCGAAGCGCTTGGCGATCGTGCCGCCCGCCTTGATGTCGGGGCTGCTGAGGGTAAAACCGGCCGCTTGGGCCAGGCTGGCGCCGCCGATCAGGGTGGCGGCCAACACGGTGTGTTTGAGGGTCTGCTTCATGTGGTGCGCTCCAAAATTTTGATGATAAGAGCGCGCCGCCTGGGTTGCATCAGGGTATTCCCAGCCCAGGCCGCATCAACCAGATGCTGGCCCACAATGCCGGCCAGCTCGAAAGCCAATAAGGTGACCTTGCCCAACTTGAAACCTACAACCAAGACGATTTCGCTTCGACTGCCTCAGCATTTGCTGGACGCCATCAAAGCAGCCGCAAATTCCCGGGATGTGCCATACCAATCATTGATCAAGATATGGCTGCAAGAGAAGCTGCATGTGCACCTCTTGCCGCTACGACGTGCGCACGCCTGAAGAATTTGCAGCGGGCCACTTGCCGGGCTTTCGCTATGCGCCCGGCGGCCAACTGGTGCAAGAGTCCGACGTGTCCGCACCCGTGCCGGAACCGCAGGGGCCAATCGCTTGGGCACATCGGCAGAGTTGGGACAGTGGTTGCAGCATGAACCCGCAGGCCACGCGGCCGTGCCGGCCACTGACTCTTGAAGACCGGAAATCGACCAGAGCGGACGGTCGCAAGCTGCGCTCGTTTCACTTTTCGATAACCTTCTCCTTCTGTTGTGTTCGCTTGCCTGGCACAAGAAGTCGAGATGGCTTCATAGACTCCAGAAACTCCTTGTTGTGGTCGATGAGGACTTGAAAACGAGGATTTTTTGACTATAAAAGAGTACGGGAGACTTCGCATTTGTACTTCTATCGGGGCGGCACTATTTGGTAGTAGATGACGCCCTGATCCGAGCCTTGCCGTCACTTGCTTGATGAGGAGGTTGAAATGACACGCAAATATATTGATTGCCGGGAATTCCCGAGTGATATGAATTGCACAGTAGCGCTATCCGCCGATACGGACAAAGAGTTGCTGGATGCGGCTGTGCAGCATGCTGTGTCAGTCCATCAGCATGAGGACACGCCGGAATTGCGCACACAGCTGCAGCAGTTATTCAAAGAAGGCACACCGCCTATCGTGGCTCCTCGCAAGTAGCGGGCCTTGCAGTGCAGCCGGTGAATGACGCCAGTTATCGATCGGGGCATTCAGTGGTGATGCCGGTTACTTCGTAATCTTCCGTCCGGCAATAACAAGTGTGATACCTCCCAGCACCGCTATGGAGGCAAGCGCAGGCCGTTGCGTGATTGTTTCATCGAGAAATATGGCTCCCCCAAGAGCAGCAATCACCGGCACGCTAAGTTGCACCGCTGCGGCAGTGGTGGCACGTAATGCGGGCAATACGCTGTACCACACCGCGTAGCCGATCGGCAAACTGTACGAGGCCGAGCCGTTCGCCACGCCATAGACCGTAGCCAATCATCGTGGCCTGCACCGCGCCGAAAAGTAGCAGGCCAGCAATTTGGCGTCGGCATTGATGTTGCGCTTGTTGGCGCCGTCCTGCAGCTTGCTGGCCTCACCATTCTGGCGCTCCACGGCGTTCTCTGACTGGCCTCAGTTGCGCCCAGGCGCACGCGAGCCACAAGGCAAGAGCGGCACCTGGCGCTGTAGTCGTTCCGGATTTCACAGGCTTTGATTCCATAATTTACGTCACCAGATTCCAGATTTCTCGGTACGATTCGGCCCATGAATATGACCACGCTTTGCCCCCGGCTCATCTAGGCCCGCCTCAAAGAGGTCCGGCTGATACTCGGCCAGATGTCAACTACACCCAACTCGGCGGCCAGGTGGGTCTGGACAGCAAAACCGCAGCGCGTTATGTGAGTGTGTTCGAGCAGATGTATTTGCTCAAACGGGTGGATGTGTGGGCCAGGAACCAGCTGAAACGGATGGTCAAAACACCCAAACTGCAGTTCATCGACTCCGGGCTGCTGGCGACCCTGATCGACCTTAATGCGGCTGAGATACAGCAAAACCGCAGCCGGTTCGGCCATGTGCTGGAGGCGTTTGTGTACGGTGAGTTGCTCAAACACACCACCACCGCCGAAGGCGATTACCGGCTGCTCTACTACCGTGATCTGGACAAATTCGAGATGGATGTGGTGATCGAAAACGCTGCCGGGCAACTGGTGGGCATCGAGGTCAAAGCCACCGCCAGCGTCAAGGAAAGCGATCTGCGTGGCCTGAAAAAACTGGCCAGCGTCGCGGGCGTTCAGTTCAAGATGGGGGTGCTGCTGTATGACGGCCTAGAGACCTTGCCACTGGGTGATGGCCTGTGGGCTGTGCCCTTGTCTACCTTGTGGGGAAATGAGTGCTGACAGCGCGGTGCGGCCTGACCGCGCCGGTCAGGCGGATGAGCGGGCGCAGCGCGGGATTCCTATTTCGATCAACGTTTGCTCAGCGATGAATACGTTGTTCAAGAAATAGCGGCTGCGTGCTGTTGCCCTTCAAGCGAAATGTTGACAACTCCCCAGCCACTGATTCTTTAAGACACAAAGCCGATAGCCAAATTTCCAGATAGCAGTCATAAAACCGCTAGTTGAACGACCCACGTTGGACCCGCACGGTGGGTGGTAAGGGGACTGTCTGCAGCCGTTGCCTATCCGATTGAGGTCAGGGCTATGGACGATTGAGGCAGCTTGGATACGGTGCTGGCTCGTCCGGTACTTTGGAACACAGCTTAATAGGGTTAAGCATTTGTAGGCGCCCCACCCATTTTTGTTGATCAAACTTGAGTGGTTTATCAGAAGCTTCGCCTCTTTCCGACCACTGAATTGTATATAAGTCCTTTTCACCTTTGAGCGCAATTATTAGCGTTGACTCACTGTAACTATCCGTCGGATTTGCCGTTCCGCAACTCGTGACAGTAACAAAGGAACTATAGCCATCAATTTTTGTATCCCCAGGACCAACAGAATTGAAAGAACTAGGACAAACCTTTCTGAATCCATTTGAAATCAATTCGGCAAATGCCTTTGGCGAAGCATTTGGATTTGAAGCTAGCCCTTTATAGCCAGTCACTGTGATCATTTGCGACCATTCTTTTACTGATTCTCCCGCAAGAACAGATTCTTGAATATAGCTGCTGTCCTTTGCGTCTTCAAAGACTAGATCGAAGCCCTTAGGAGATGAAAGCATTACAAGCTGGCTGAAAATTGGGGTGATTTTTCTGAGCGCGGCTTCGTTCTTTTTGGGGAGACTACTTTGCGAAAAACCAAGTGAGGGAAGCATTGAAATGACAACGAACGTGACAAATATCTTCAGCATATAGACCTCGATGGGTTGTTACTGTTAAAAGGAAAGTAATGCAGTGAAACCCAACTGTTAGCACTCATTCGCCGGGCTGCAATTCTGCTAGAAATCATGAGCGCGTCTTGGACGAAGACAAACCATGTTGGACTGAACCGCGCAAGTCTAGCTCACTGGAAGTTCTGGAAGAATGTCGGCTCCCGCTGCACAGGAGCCGTTCGCACTGCGCTTTGAGGCGTGTGTTTACGACTTTAAAAAAATCGTCTCCAAAATCCAACGCCCCGCAAACCCTCATAAATGCTAGAGGCGTGTTTACGACTTCAATTGCGCGGAACAGTGTACGCATCACGCAAATCGACGATCAAGACCGCACTCAGACAAGCGCTAACTCCTGTCCGCCAAAACAACAACTGGGATTGAGCCAGAGAAAAGACTCTAGAATTTCGTAGCGCTGTGCAGGAAAGCGTTTGTCCACACAAAAAACCACAGGGATTTTATGAACAATCAAGTGCTAACAAGGCGTGCAACGTTGATCACACTGACAAGCGCAGTGGGTCTGCTAGCAGCGTGCGCCAATGGATACCGATACCGAGATCGCTCAGGACGATATGTCCCAGTCCCGGTGGCGAATTTCAAGCTTCAACGCGCATCGGTTCGGTGGCAGGACAACCCTGGGTTTTTTGTCTCAATAGGAGTCGTCGCCTACGGGGGTGTAAGCAGTGCCGCCATGCGAGAAGCTACAAAGCCAACGTCCCCGCAAGCGAGACAAGCGACTTCGGACATGAACCTCATTCGCAACTTCTTCAAGGAAGAATTGAGTGCCACGCTCAAGGACCGGTTGAAGAAGTCAGGTGTCGAGGAAGGCGTCGATCAACTCATCGTGGTCACGCCGGTGTCAGGCCACCAAACAGGTGCAGAAACAGTGATGTCGTTGAGGACTGTCGTTTTGGACATAGCAAGCAAAGAGAAGTGGCAGTACGACGTTGGAGTTACCAGTGGCCCATTGGTTTTGGGTCCACAAAACAACAAGCCAACGAACCAATACGTCCATGACTATGTATCCACGATCATTTCAGTCTTCAAGGACGGTAGGTTGATCGACTGAAATCGGCCCTGCCTTGGAGTTTGCGGGTAAGAACGCAGGTGTTTTTCTGTGCCTAGGCCAAATTGCGACCGGGGGAACGCTGCGTGCGCAGTGCTAGTGGAGATCGAAGCGCTTGACTCGGCCGGCCACCAAGGGTGCCGCACTAGAGAGTTAGTGTGATTCCTTGGTCATCCCGGTCAGGGTGGTTCACGTGATAGCCGTACTTCTTGAGGGCAGCCGAATCCCAGCGGCGGTCCTGAGGCGTGTCATAGTTGAACCAGAGTGTGGGCGCTTCAGAGTCGACGATGACACGGGCCACGGCTTCTTCATCGGGATGTTTGAAGTAGCTGTTGTTTGTGCTGCACACGTAGCGTTTGGCCTTGACCACCTTCAACAGGTCATTGGTGACGTTGGCCCGACTCCCGTGGTGGCTGACTTGATCACATCGACAGGCAAAGGTGGCAGTCACCGGACGCTTACGGCCCTGCGTTGTCTCATCAACATGAATCGATACCCATCATTCAGGTTCACAACTTGTCCGTCAGAAATGCGGCGAGGACTTCAAGTACTCAGACTGTGCAGACATCGCGAGCACCCGCAAGCGCTGATGCGCCGCATCTTCCAGATCCGGCGGCACGGACTGCCTGGAATTCAGGTAATGGTTGCTGAAGACCTCCAGATAGATCTCCAGCGTCTCGGCGGCATGCGGCTCACCGCCCAAGGCCAGGCACAGTGCGGCCACCTCCGAGGTGCACAGGTGGTCATCGCGGGTCGAGCGGCGCAGGCGGTAGCGCGAGAGTTGTTCGGGCTGCAGGCTGAGCACCGGCAAGTGGTTCAGATAGGGGCTTTTGCGAAACATCTTGCGTGCCTCCGACCAGGTGGCATCCAGCAGGACAAACAGCGGGCGTTTGCCGGGAAGCACGGGCACCTCGGTCACGACGCGCTCAGGGGCGACATACTCGCCGGGAAACACCAGATAGGGCGCCCATTGCGGGTCGGCCAGCAGAGTCAGCAAGGCGGGGTCCACTTGCGTGCGCGACCAGCCAAAAGCGGCGGTGTCCGGCACCACGTCGGCGATCAACCAGCCGGTGTTGCTGGGTTTGAGCGGCTCCATGTCACACATGATCAGGCACATGCCAGCGCGGGTAGTCACCTGGGGCCGCAAGGCACACAGGCAGTGGCTGAAGATCACCCGGCAAGCGGGACAGCGCGGCGCGTGCGAACCCCGGGCAACAAAGGGCTTGTCAAGGCTCGCCAGACTCGCCCGGCGCTGCTCGCGCAGGCGGGCGACCGCATGGCTCATGCCAGGTGTTTTCCGACAATGCCGGCCAGCTCGAACATCGTCACCTGCGGTTTGCCGAACACGGCCAGCAGTTTGACGTCGGCATTGATGTTGCGCTTGTTGACGGCGTCCTGCAGATTGTTGGCCTTGATGTAGTCCCACAGCTTCTTGATGACCTGCGGCCGCGCCACCGGCTCGGCGCCAATCACGGCGGCCAATGCCGCGCTGGGCCGCAGGCCGGCGGCTGGGCTGGCGACTTTTTTGACCGCTGCCTTGCGCGGCGTTTTGGCGCTGGCCTTGGCCGCGGCTTTGGGGCTGGCTACTTTTTTAGCTGCTTTTTTGGCTGCAGCCCCCGTTGTTGCTGCCCGAGTTTCTCCTGTTTTGATAGCTACCGCGGCCCCGGCTGCCGACTTGGCGGCGGTCTTGCGCGGCGGAAATTTGCTCGGTGCAAACTCAAAATTCACTTTGCCGGCCTCGGCGTCCCAGGCCAGCATGGCTTTGAAGCCGCGCCGGGTACGCATGGAGACAAACTTGTCGAGCAAATCGGTCTTGCCGGTGGCCAGCAACTTGTGCATCTGCTCGCGCTCAACCGGCTGCTGCAGGATGATCTGGCCGGTCTTGAAGTCGCAGCTGGGCGTGGCCTGGGCGTCGGTGGGCACGGACTTCTCGCAGACGTAGTTTTTGCCGTGCTCAAACACGCCGCTGCCGCACTTGGGGCAGGCTCCCAGTGACTCCTGGCCGCTGAAGTCGATCAGTTCACCGCTTTCCTCGCCTTTTTTGTCGTCGCCAAAGTCAAATTCGAGCTTGTAGTTCTTGGTCTCTTCGTCGAACTTGATCACCATCTCAGCCGTGAACGGCCAGCCCGCCTTGGAGCGGAAACCGTCCAGCGGGCCAATCTTTTTGTCGCGCAGAAACTGCTCCACTTCGGCCACCTCAAAGGTTCGCCCGGCCGGGGTCTTGCCAAACGAGAAGCCGCAGCCTTCCTCCGTGCCGGTCTTGCCGGTGCAGGTGTAGCGGCGGTAGTTTTCCTTGATGATGCCGCCGCAGTTCGGGCACGGTGCGGTCAAAGTGGCGTAGTTGCCGGGTACGGTGTCGCGGTCGTATTCCTTGGCCTGTTTCACCATGCGCTCGGTCATGGCGGCAATCTCGGCCATGAAGTCCGCCCGGCTGAGCTGACCGTGCTCCATCAGTGCCAGCTTGTGTTCCCACTCGCCGGTCAATTCGGCTTTGGACAACTCCTTGACATCCAGGCCGCGTAAGAGCGTCATGAGCTGAAACGCCGATGCGGTGGGGATCAGCTCGCGGCCTTCGCGCAGCATGTATTTCTGGGTCAGCAGGCCTTCAATGATGCTGGCGCGGGTGGCCGGTGTGCCCAGGCCTTTTTCGTGCATGGCGGCGCGCAGCTCATCGTCTTCAATGGTTTTCCCGGCGCCTTCCATGGCGCCCAGCAGCGTGGCCTCGGTGTAGCGCGCGGGGGGCCGGGTTTTCAGGCCACGAGCCTCGACCGTCTGCGCCGTGACGCGTTCACCGGCTTGCACCGGCACCAAGCGCTGGCCCTTGTCGCCGTCTTTGGCGCCGTCACGATCTGTCGCTTCATCGACGGCCTCTTTGCCATAAATGGCCAGCCAGCCGGGCTTGACCAGCACCTTGCCTTCGGTCTTGAAGCTGTGGCCGACGGCAACGGAAATTCGGGTCGTGATCTGGTATTCAGCGTTGGGGAAAAACACCGCCATGAAGCGGCGCACCACCAGGTCATAAATCTTCTGCTCAGCTTCGCTCAAGCCGCTGGGCGCCTGCAGGGTCGGGATGATGGCAAAGTGGTCGCTCACCTTGCTGTTGTCAAAGATGCGTTTGCTGGGGCGAATGTAGTTGTTGTGCAGCGCCGTCAAGGCGTGTGGTGCCAGATGGCGCATGGCGCTTTTTGAGAGCATCTCGAACGTTTGCTTGACCACCGGCAGGTAGTCCTCGGGCAGCGCGCGCGAGTCGGTGCGCGGGTAGGTCAGGGCCTTGTGGCGCTCGTACAGGCTTTGCGCAATCGACAGCGTGGTCTTGGCGGAAAAGCCGAACTTGCCGTTGGCTTCACGCTGCAGAGAAGTCAAGTCAAACAGCAAGGGAGAAGCTTGCGTGGTCGGCTTGCTCTCTTCGGTGACGCTGGCGGTTTGGCCACGCACTGCATCGGCAATCGCCTGCGCCTCGCGCTGCTGCCACAGGCGGTCGGCCTTGAGTTCCGGGTCGGCCTCCTCAAGGTTACCGGCGGCGGCATTGGCGGCGGCTTTTTTCCACTGCGGGTCAAACCATTTGGCCGGGTAGTCGCCCGCCTGCGCGGCGAAGGTGGCGTGCACCTCCCAATAGTCGCGCGACACAAAGGCGCGGATTTTTTCCTCGCGCTCCACCACCACGCTCAAGGTCGGTGTTTGCACCCGGCCCACGGTGGTCAGAAAGAAGCCGCCGTCGCGCGAGTTGAACGCCGTCATGGCGCGCGTGCCGTTGATGCCGACCAGCCAGTCGGCCTCCGAGCGGCAGCGCGCCGCGTCGGCCAGCGGCAACATTTGTTCGTTGGAGCGCAGCGTGTTGAAACCATCGCGAATGGCTTGCGGCGTCATGGACTGCAGCCACAGGCGGCGCACCGGTTTGCCCAGCGGCTTGGTCCCGCCCGCGTACTGCTCGATCAGGCGAAAGATCAGCTCGCCCTCGCGCCCGGCATCGCAGGCGTTGATGAGTTGGTCCACATCCTTGCGCTTGGCCAGTTTGACCACGGCGTTCAGGCGCGTCTTGGTTTTGTCCACCGGCTTGAGATCAAAGTGCGGCGGAATCACGGGCAGGTGGGCAAAGCTCCACTTGCCGCGCTTGACGTCAAATTCTTCCGGCGCCTGAATCTCCAGCAAGTGGCCCACCGCACTGGTCACGACATAGCTGTCGCTTTCAAAATGCTCGTCGTGCTTGTCGAACTTGCCCGCCACCGGCGTGAGGGCGCGCACGATGTCTTGGGCGACTGACGGTTTTTCGGCAATGATCAATGTTTTCATCTGACTACAATCCAGTTTCTCGCGGGCGCCCGGGCGCTCGCACACACGTGGGCACGCACACACGCGCCCATACGAGTTCACGATACCAAATTTTTCAGACCGGTCCCCAAGTGAGCAAGAAGTGAGCAAAAAAAACGTCCCCGCAGGCAATCGTCGCATTCAAACCCGGCGCTCCGGCGTCCATGGCAAGGGCGTGTTTGCCGTGCAGCCGATTGCCGAGGGCGAAACCCTGATCGAGTACGTGGGCGAGATCATCAGCTGGCCCGAGGCGCAGGCGCGCCATCCCCATGACCCGGGCAACCCCAACCACACGTTTTATTTTCACGTGGATGAAGACCACGTGATTGATGCGCTGTACGGGGGCAACTCGTCGCGCTGGATCAACCATGCGTGCGACCCGAACTGCGAGGCCGAAGAGCAAAACGGCCGCATCTTCATCAAGGCCTTGCGCAACATCGAGGCGGGCGAAGAGCTCAACTACGACTACGGCCTGATCATCGACGAGCGTTACACCCCCAAGCTCAAGGCCGAATACCCGTGCTGGTGTGGTTCCGCCAAGTGCCGCGGCACGCTGCTGGCGCCCAAACGCGCTCGCCGCTGACGAGGCCATGGACACCCACGTCATGGACGCCATCCGGGAGGCCGTGCTGCCCGACCTGCCCGGCTTTCGCGTCGAGTGGCTGCCCCAAATCGATTCCACCAACAGCGAGTTGATGCGCCGCGCCCGTGCCGGGCGGCTGGAGCCGGTGCTGCTGGTGGCCGGGCAGCAAACCGCCGGGCGCGGGCGTTTGGGGCGGCAGTGGCTCAGTGACACTGCCGCCGACGCCAAACTGGGCAGCGAGGGTTCCCTTACTTTTTCGCTTGGCTTGCCATTGGCGCCGCTGGACTGGTCTGGCCTGTCCCTGGCCGTGGGTGTCAGCGTGGTCCGCAGTCTTCATCCTGATCTGCGTTTGAAGTGGCCCAATGATGTGTGGCTGCGCGACCGCAAGCTGGCAGGCATTCTGATTGAAACCGCCAATCTGGCTGACACCCCCGAGGCTCGCTATGCCGTGGTGGGCGTCGGCATCAACATGAAACCGCGTGCTGCCACCGGCTTGAGCACGCCTCCGGCCTGGCTGGGCGAGGTGTTGCCAGGCGTGGAAGCGCCAGAGGCGCTGCTGCGCATTGCCGCGCCGCTGGTGCGAGCGCTCAAGCTGTTCGAGGCCAACGGGTTTGCAACTTTCCAGACCGGTTTTAATGAGCGGGACGCGTTGGGCGGCCTGGCCGTTACCCTCAGCGACGGCACGACGGGTGTTGCGCAGGGTGTGGATGGCATGGGCGCTTTGCTGGTGCACACGGCGCACGGCCTGAAGAAAGTCACCAGCGCCGAAGTGAGTCTGCGGCCCCTGAACCCGCCGCCCTACGAAAATCTCTAGCCCTCCCCAGCGAAGGCCGCTTGCCGGCACTCTATCGACCATGCTACGTTCTTTTGTCCTGGCCCTGCTGCTGATCAATGGCCTTTACTTCGCCTGGTCGCAGGGTTTTTTGCAGTCTTTGGGGCTTGCGCCCGCAGCGCAGACCGAACCCCAGCGCCTAGCCCAGCAGATCAAACCCGAGGCCTTGCAGGTGCGCACGGGGCAGGAGTTGCGCCTGACTGCGGCGCCGCCCGTGGCACCCAAGACCGGCACGTGCTGGCAGGCGGGCGTGTTTGAGGGGGCTCAGGCCACGCTGCTGCGCGAGGCACTGGTCGCGGCAGATTTGCCCGCCGGCTCGTGGTCCTTGGAACCGGTCTTGGAGCCCGGGCGCTGGATCGTCTATATAGGCAAATTCGCCAATGCCGACGCTCTGGCCAAGAAAAGTGCCGAACTCGCCGCGTTAAAGTTGAAATTTCAGCCCCTGAACGACCCGGCGTTGCGTCCGGGACTGTCGCTGGGCGGCTACGAGACGCAGGCAGCGGCCAATGCCGCACTCGCCGACCTGGTCCAGCGCGGTGTGCGCACGGCGCGGGTGCTGCCAGAGCGCGCCGAGGTGCGCGGTGTGATGCTGCGGCTACCCGCAGCCGATGAAGCGCTGCGCCGCAAGCTCGATGCGCTCAAGCCCGTGCTGGCAGACAAGGCCTTGGGCCCGTGCCCGTGAGCGCCCGCCCGGGCGTCAGGCCGGCGCCGGCTCGGAGCTGCTGGCCCAAAAACGCACGCTGAAGCGGGCACCCGGGCGCGTCTGCCCGGGGTGGGTGGGCTCCAGGCTGACCGTGGCGTTGTGCTGGTGCGCGATTTCCATCACGATTGGCAAG
>Ga0209343_10009601_pt1 | contig 11108 bp, 8 predicted proteins | sample RifCSPlowO2_02_FD_184026 | JGI IMG/M metagenome (GOLD analysis project Ga0209343, IMG submission 184026) | Groundwater microbial communities from Rifle, Colorado - Rifle CSP2_plank lowO2_0.2 (SPAdes) (version 2) | ecosystem: Environmental > Aquatic > Deep subsurface > Groundwater | place: Rifle... | reverse complement strand
CATTCAATAAAATTATAACCGATGCCAATCGGCGCCGGTTTTATGCCTTCAAAGCGGCTGGAGATGATCGGGAGCGCGTCAGGAACATAGAGGAAGATGCAGGGCTGTTCTTCATAGATGATTTCGTGGATTCTCTGGTAGGCCTCTTTTCTTTTATTCTGGTCAAAGGTTTTTCTTGCCTCATCTAAAAAGCGGTCTACCTCGGGGTTCGCGTATCCGATAAAATTAAATTCACCTTCTTTCGTTTTTGAGGAGTGCCAGATATCGTAGTTATCCGGCTCTCTTCCCAGCGCCCAGCCCAGAAGCACTGCTTCAAAATGGCGCTTATCAATGAATTCGGAGAGGAAAACCGACCACTCCACCACTTTGAGCTTAACCTTAATGCCTAAAGCCGCAAGCCGCCCCTGAATGATTTCGCCAACGCGCTGTCGTTCTAAATTTCCCTGGTTAGTAATAATGGTAAATTCAAAACGCAGTCCCTCTTTATCTAACCAGCCGTCTTTATCATGGTCAAGCCAGCCGCATTCAGCCAAAAGCTGTTTTGCTTTTTGCGGAGAAAATTCCAGAGGCCTGATATTATGATTATAGGCCCAGGATTCCGGGACAAACGGCCCGGTTGAGATTCTGCCTAAGCCCAGCAAAACACCGCTGATAATTTCATTTTTATCCAGCGCATAATTTAAGGCCCGGCGGATACGTTTGTCTTTGAATAAAGGGTTATTTAAATTGAAGCCTAAATAGGTATAGCTAAAAGATTCTAAGCGGAATTTTCTATAGTTTTGTTTAAAGAAATTAGTTTCGGTCAGCTTCCTATACTGTAAAGGCGTCAGCCCGCTTGAGTCAATTCCCTGGGCTTGTAATTCCAAAAATAACGTGGCTTCATCAGGGATTACCCTGTAGATAGAGCGGCTTATGTAAGGCGCCTTTTCAAAATATTCTTTATTGGCGGTCAGTTCAATTTTTTCCTGGGCTTTCCAGGCCTTAAATCTATAAGGGCCGCTGCCAACGGGACGGCGCGAAAAGGCTGTGCTATTCAAGTCTTCTTTTTCTAAGAGATGTTTAGGCATTATCGGCATAGCCCAGCTGGAAAGCCCAGGAGAAAAGGGTTCTTTGTAGGTAATCTTAACTGTATGAGCGTCAATGGCCTCTAAAGATTTTATCTTTTGGAAGTCCCCGCTATAAGGCGTGCGCACAAGGGGGTCGATTAGTTTCTGGTAGGTAAATTCCACATCCTCAGCCGTGAAGGGTTTTCCGTCGTGCCAGTAGACGCCTTTTCGTAAATGAAAAATTATGCTCAAGCCCTCATCCTGAATTTCCCAGGATTGCGCCAGGTCGCCGATAAGGTTAATCTCTTTGTCGTATTTTACCAGGCCATTAAAGAGCATCCCGCAGACATCCGCTGAGGCGGAGTCCGAAGCTAAGATGGGCACCAGGGTCCGGGCATCGGCAATGGAACCGCTTACTAAGGCATCGCCATAGTCCTGGGCGAAACAGATATTAGGGCAGAGGGTTAACGTTATGATGAAAAAGAATGCAAGCATAGCCCCTCAATTATTTTGCAGGTTGTTCTTCTTTTTGAGTTGTGGTGGTATCTTTTTCAGGTGTATCCGAAGGCGCCTGGGCATCCGTTTTCTCTGTTTCTTCTTTTTTCTGCGTTTCTCCGGTAATTATTTTTTGAGCAGCCATAATTGACCGGGAGCGCTGTCTAGATAAAAACGCAAGGCTCAGGCAGGTGGCAAGGAAGACAATCGCGAAGAGCATAGTGGCGCGGGTAAGGAAAGCATTTGTTTTGGTGCCAAATATTGACTCGGCGCCGGAAAAACTTTCCGCCAGGCCGCCGCCCCGGCCTGCCTGCAATAAGACAATTGCAATTAACCCAACGCAGATAAAGATATGAATAAAAATTAATATTCCGTAAAGCATAGATTATCCTTTCTTGCTCTCGCGCACAATTGCGCTAAAGCTATCCGCATCTAAACTCGCCCCGCCCACCAGGGCGCCGTCAATATCCTCCTGAGCGATCAGCCCGGCAATATTATCGGGTTTAACCGAGCCGCCATACTGGATGCGCGTTTCCTGCGCTAACGCTGAACTATAATTTTTAGAAAGCCAGTCCCTGATATACCTATGGACTTCCTGGGCCTGTTCTGAGGTGGCAACTTTTCCGCTGCCGATTGCCCAGACCGGCTCATAGGCAATAATGATTTCTTTGAGCCGCTCGGGCGCAATCGCTTTTAAGCCGAGTTCCAGCTGTTGGCTGATTAGAGCAAAAGTAATCCCCTTCTCCCTCTGCTTAAGATCCTCGCCGATACAGACTATCGGGGTGAGCCCGTTGTTTAAGGCAGAGGCGAGCTTTTTATTTACGCTTTCATTGGTTTCGCCAAAGAATTGCCTGCGTTCTGAATGGCCGATGAGCACAAATTTACACCCCGCGCACTTCAGCATCGGCCCGGATATTTCTCCGGTATAGGCTCCTTCTTCTTCCCAGTGCATATCCTGGGCGCCCAATAAAATGTTGCTTGATTCAAGCATATCCGCAATATAGGCAAGGTGGGTAAATGGCGGGCAGAGCACTATGTCTATATCTTCAACATCGTAGAGTTGGCGCTTTAGTAAATTTACCAATTCCTCACCCTCTTCAAGAGTTTTATACATCTTCCAGTTTCCGGCAATAATGGGCTTACGCATTTGTTATTGAAGAATCGGTTAATGCCGCGATGCCAGGCAAAACCTTCCCTTCTAAGAACTCTAAGCAGGCGCCGCCGCCGGTTGAGATATGGGTCATTTTGTCTTCCAGTCCAAATTTGATAATGGCGCTGGCAGTGTCGCCTCCGCCGATAATCGTGGTTGCCTTTAAGCGGGATATAAATTCCGCCACTTTCTTAGTGCCGCTGGCAAAGGCGTCAATTTCAAATATTCCCAGCGGCCCGTTCCAGACAATTGTTTTTGCTTTCTTAAGCGTCGCACAGTATGCTCTTATCGTTTTTGGCCCGATATCCGCTCCCAGCCAGCCGTCGGGAATATTTTCACCGACGGTCTTGACCTTTGCATCAACTTCAATTTTATCAGTTATGACATTGTCAATCGGCAGGAGTATTTTTACTTTCTGTTTTTTAGCTTTCTCTAAAATTTCTTTTGCCGTAGCGATCCTGTCTTTTTCAAGCTTGGAATTTCCAATGCGTTTTCCCTGCGCGTATAAAAATGTATAGCACATCCCTCCGCCGATAATTATCTCGTCAGCTTTTGGCAGGAGATTTTCAATGACCCCGAGCTTATCCGAAACCTTTGCCCCGCCCAGGATAACCATAAACGGCTTTTGCGGTTTTTCCAGGACCTTGCTTAAGTAAGCGATCTCCTTCTCTAATAAAAGCCCCGCGGCCGAACTAAGATAATGCGTAATGCCTTCAGTTGAGGCATGCGCGCGATGCGCAGTTCCAAAGGCGTCGTTTACATAAATATCCCCTAAGCCCGCCAGGGCCTTGGAGAAATTTGGCTCATTTTGTTCCTCTTCGGGATGAAAGCGCAGGTTCTCTAAAAGAAGCACTGTTTCTCTTGATTCGTTTATTTCTCTTTGAACATCCTCGCCAATACAATCGACGGACATTCTTACTTCCCGGCCAAGGAGTTCTTTTAGCCTCTCTGCTACCGGCTTGAGGCTGTATTTTGAAACAACCTTGCCATCGGGCCTTCCTAAATGGCTCATCAGGATTAATTTCTTCGGCTTTTTGGATAGAATGTAATTGATTGTCGGAAGCGATGCCCTGATACGGCTGTCATCGGCAATATTTAAATTAGCATCCTGGGGCACATTGAAATCGCAGCGCAGCAATACTTTTCTTCCAGCTAAATCTACGTCTTTGACTGTGAGTTTTCCCATTACCGGCCGATTATCCTCAAAGACCTTTTTTCACGATAAAATCTATCAGGTCAACTATCCTTGAGCTGTAGCCCCATTCGTTATCATACCAGCCGACTATTTTTGCGAATGTCCCTTCAATAACCTTGGTAAGCTCCGGGTCAAAGATGCAGGATTTGGGATTGCCGATGAAGTCCCTGGAGACTAATGGCGCATCCGAATATTCTAAGATATGGCTCATTGCGCCCTGTGATGCCTTTTTAAAGGCAGCATTAATCTGGTCAAGGTTGGCTGCTTTCTCCAGCTCGCAGGTTAAGTCCATTACCGAAACATCAGGCGTGGGAACGCGGATGGCGTAGCCGTCTAATTTTCCCTTTAACTGCGGCAGGACTGCGCCGATGGCCTTGGCTGCGCCGGTTGAGGTCGGGATCATAGAGAGCGCAGCGGCTCTGGCGCGGCGTAAATCCTTATGCGGCAGGTCAAGGATTTTCTGGTCATTGGTATAGGAATGGATGGTAGTCATCAGCCCGCGCTTGATGCCAAAGTTATCTAACAAGACCTTGGCCATCGGCGCCAGGCAATTAGTGGTGCAGGAGGCATTGGAGATTATATGGTGTTTTTTGGGCTCATACATATCGTCATTTACACCTAAAACAATCGTAACATCTTCGTTTTTTGCCGGAGCCGAGATGATTACCTTTTTTGCCCCTGCCGCTATATGGCCCTGGGCCTTTTCTCTTTCCGTAAATATTCCCGTAGATTCCACCGCTATCTCAACCCCTAAATCCTTCCAGGGAATTTCTGCCGGCGATTTATAGCTGATTACCTTTAATTCCCTGCCGTGGACGAGCAAAGAGGTATCCGTGGATTTGACATCCTCTTTTAATATTCCAAAATTAGAATCATATTTTAATAGATGGGCTAAGGTCTTCGTTCCCACCGGCAGGTCATTAACCGCCACAAAATCAATATTTTTGTTATTCAGCCCGGCGCGATATACTAACCTGCCAATCCTTCCAAAACCGTTAATGCCAACCTTTACCATAAAACCCTCCTTTTATGAGTTACTTGAGTTTATTGAGTTGTCTTTGAGTTCTTTGTTTTGTTGCCAAACAGCGCGGCAATATTATTTTTCTCCCCGTAAATATTTCGCGGCTAATTCCGGCGGCGTGGGCACGATGTAAAAACCGGTGCCCCATTCAAAACCGGCCACGCGGGTAAGTTTGGGCATCAGCTCAATATGCCAGTGATACCCTTCGCGGTGTTCGGTATTAATCGGCGAAGTATGGATGATAAAATTGTAAGCCGGGTGAAGCAAAACGTCCTTGATACGTTGGAGTGTCTCTTTAAGCATTTTGGCTAATTCCAGTATTTGTTCGTGGGTCATTTGACAAAAGGCATCCTGATGCTTCTTGGGAACGAGCCAGACCTCAAAAGGGAACCTGGAAACATAGGGACAGAAGGCAAGAAAATACTTGCTTTCAAAGACGATTCTTTCTTTTTCCTGCAGTTCCTGGCGGTTGATGTCGCAGAAGATACAGCGCTCGCGGTAGTCAAAATATTTAAAGGCGCCGTCAAGCTCCTCCTGCACGTTTTTGGGGATCATCGGCAGGGCAATCAATTGGGTGTGGGGATGCTCAAGCGATGCCCCGCTTGCGGGGCCGTAATTTTTAAAGAGCAGGATATATTTAAAGCGGGTGTCCTTGTATAAGTCGGCCATCCTGCGGCAGTACATCTTGATCACATTTTCAACTTCATAGTCCTCTAAGTCTGAAAGTTCCTTGTGATGATAAGGCGTTTGGACAATGATTTCGTGGGCGCCGATGCCGTTAGACATATCGTAAAGGCCCAGCCCGCGCCTTTCAAGAGCTCCTTCAATTTGTAAGGCCGGGAATTTATTTGCCACCACCCGCACCAGCCAGCCGGGTTTATTACTTTCAGTTGCGGGGTCACGGATAACCTCAATTTCAGGAGGCGTGGTGGCTTCATTGCCATAGCAAAACGGGCAATCGCCGCCTCTGAATGCAAGCGGCTCCTTCTCGAAATCCTCAGGCCCGCTGGGATGGTCGGTATCAATGATAACCCATCTCCCCACGATGGGGTCGCGCCGTAATTCAGCCATTATACTTTAACCTCACGCAAAAATTTTCCCGCCTCTTCCGGCGCAAGCGGGCAGATATAAAATCCGGTTCCCCACTCAAATCCGGCAACCCGGGTCAGCCGCGGTATAATTTCAATATGCCAGTGGTAGTCCTGGTCAATGGTTTTCCAGTAGCCGAGCTTCTGCCTTCTAAAAGGAGCGGTGTGAATTATATAATTATACGCCGGGTCGTTTAAACCTATCTTTAGTTTTTGCAGGACTAATTTTAATACCTTAGCTAAATCAATGCGGTGTGCGGGATCGCTGTGAGCATAGTCGCTTGAGTGCTTCTTGGGTAAAATCCAGACCTCAAAGGGAAAGCGCGAGGCAAAGGGCGCGATTGCCAAAAAACCGTTTAAGTCCAGGACCACCCTTTCCTTTTGCTCTAACTCCTGCCTGATGATGTCGCAGAATATACAACGTTCATGATATTCAAAGTACTGCCGGGCGCCTACCAGTTCTTCTTTTACCCGTTTGGGAGTTACCGGGGTAGCAATCAGCTGGGAGCGGGAATGTTTGAGCCTTCCGCTGCCGGCGGACCAGCCATAATTTTTGAAGATAAGCACATATTTGAAGCGGGAGTCCCTTTCTAAGTCAATCAGCCTTTCCCGGTAAACCGTCAGGATATCGGATATTTGTTCGGCAGGCAGGTCCGCAATGTTGCTAATATGCCGGGGTGTTTCAATCACTACTTCATGGGCGCCGATACCATTCATTATGTCATACATTCCATGGCCGCGCCGGTCTAATTCCCCCTCTATACGTAAGAAAGGCGCTATGCTGGGAACAACCCTGATTTGCCAGCCGGGCTTATTTTTTTCACCCTGCTTGCGGAGAGCGGATATCTCCGGCGGGGTATGGGATTCCCTTCCTTCGCAGAAAGGGCATTCTCCCTCTTGAGGGCCTTCAGATGCGGAGATGAAATGATCGGGCTTTTTTGCCCGCTCCGTTGAAACTATTACCCAGCGTCCGATAATCGGGTCTTTCCTTAATTCAGGCATAGAAAAAAATTATAGCACAGAAAATATATCCCGCAAGAATTATTTTAGGGTTAACCGGGTTAACCAAGCTTGTCCCCAACAGCTAACTTATGCCCGACAATGAATGCGCCTGTCTCAAGCCGTCTTCCGCCTTCAAGTTGCAATTCCGTAATTTCAACCGCGCCTTTAGCGCACCCGATAATCAGGCCTTTTTTGCTGATACTTAAGATTTGAGCGGCTTTCGCCGCGCCTTCATTCTCGCTAACTCTGGCGCTCCAGATTTTAACTAATCTGCCGTTATAATAGGTGAATGCGCCCGGCCAGGGAATAAGCCCTCTTATTTGATTAACAATGCTCAGAGCGTCATTATTCCAATTGATTAAGCCGTCTTTTTTTTCTAATTTTGGAGCAAAGGATACCTGCTGCTTTCCTCCTTGGCCTATAAACTTTACACTGCTTTTTCCTATTATGTCTATTGCCTCTACCGATGACTGGGCAGCGAGGATTGCGAGTTTCTCTTCCAATATCTGGGCGGTATCATCCTGCTCGATAGCGACTTTTTTCTGCAGGAGTATGTCTCCGGCGTCCATAAGCTGATTCATTTTGATCACGCTGATGCCGGTTTCTTTTTCGCCGTTGATAATTGCCCGGTTTATCGGCGCCGCTCCTCTATATTTCGGCAGCAGCGAGGCATGGACATTGAGGGGATAAAGCTTAGGCAGGCCTAATAGCGGCTCTTTTAGGATATGGCCGTAAGCAATGACCATAAATACATCGGCAGGGAATTTTTGCAGGTAGTCCACTGCCTCCGGAGAATTCGGGTTTTGCGGTTGGTAAATATTAAGCGCTAACTCTCGCGCTTTTATTTTAACTTCGGTAGGCAAAGAGTTAAGGCGCCTTCCCTTAGGTTTATCCGGCTGAGTAACAACTAAGGCAATGCTATGGCCTGACTTAATGAGCGCTTCCAAGCTTTTTACTGCGAACCTCCCGCTGCCAAAAAATACAATATCCATAGTTCAATCTACCCAGTTTATTGCGGGTCAACCTCAACCGCCATCCTTACTCCCTGCGGCCGGATTTCTTTAAGCCGCTCCTTAAGAAGTTTAGTTACACTAAGCGGATTTTTTACCTTGAGTAAGATATTAAAATGGAAGTAACCGCGCAGCTTAAGGGGAATTGCTTCAAGAGGTTCAAATACCTCTAACCTTTTATCCAGAGTTTTTAATTTTTCATATAAATTGATACTTGCGGCCTGAGTGCGCTCTCCGTTCTTACCGCGCAGTTTTAAGGTTATCAGATGCCTAAATGGCGGTAATCTTAAGGCGCTTCTTTCCTTCAGCTCGGCATCATAAAGTTTATCTAATTCTAAATTAATAAATTCTTTTGCCGCAAAAAACTCAGGAATTGCGGTTTGAATGATGAGTTCTTCAGCGGCTAAGGATTTCAGGCGGCAGATGAGCGCATATAGCTTTTCGCTTGCCCTGAAGTTTACGATATTTAGAGCGCTGTCTAAGTTAATTGCTGCCACCAGTTCAGCATGGACATTGTAATCACGGTGAAATACCATTTCAGTGGCGACGAGTATCTGGGAATCCGCAGGCAAAACCGCGTGTTCCTTGTCAATACGGCTTATTTTGGCCTGTGGAAAGAGAAGGTGCAGCTGGCTGATTACCTTTTCGATTCCCTGTCCCTTAAATCTAATGTAATCAGCCTTGCACTTAGGGCAGAGATTAAAGAGCGCATATTTCCGCCCGCAGGAATTGCAGGCCAATTTTTTCTCTTCAAAATGAAAAATAAGCTTGGAGCTGCATTTATCGCAGGTTGCAAGATAACCGCATTTCTGGCAATAGACAAAGCTGGCATAGCCCTTGCGATTCATAAAAAGGATTATTTTCTTTCCGCTTTGTATGGCTTTACGCATTTTATCTTCCAATACCGGCGAAAAGAGCATTCCGCCCTTTAGTTTCCTGCCATACTGCCTCATATCAGCAATGGTGATTTTTACCTGCCGCTTATCGGTATCTGCAATTTTGATTAAGGAGTATTTTTGACGTTTAACGGCATAATAGGATTCCAGGGAAGGCGTATTACTGGAAAGGATTAGCGGTATTTTCTCTAAGCCTGCGCGCATAACCGCTACGTCCCGGCCATGATAATAAGGCGAGCGCTCCTCTTTGTAGCCGTAGGCATCCTCCTGTTCAACGATGAGCAGGCCTAAATTGGTAAAGGGAGCAAACACAGCCGCCCGTGTCCCTACCAAAATATCTATCAGGCCGTTTCTTGCTTTTTCCCAGACGCGTAATTCTTCTTTTATGTTTTGTTTTCGATAGGTGAGCTCAACCTTATCCGAGTATTTTTTTCTTAAGCAGGCAAGAATATTTAAACAGCGCTTTACTTCAGGCGATATGACGACTATTGATTTCCCTTGTTCTAAAACTAGATCAATTTGCTCAGCATAAACTTTAAGCCGTTCTGTAAGTCCTCCGCCGCGCAGGAAGGTAACCTTACCGTCATTGCGACCCCGCAGCACACGGTGCGGGGGAAGCAATCCCGTTTCAGAGATACTCACCGGCAACCCCCTCCTAATACCGGCTGGCAAAGCTGCCTCTATGGCTTGCCCCCAGGAGCTGTAATAGTAATCAGAGACAAGTTTAGTCAGCCGTAGCATCTTATCATCTAATACAGGTTCCTGGTCTATTAATTTTATTATCGGCTTGACTTTAGCTATTCTGGTTTTTGAGCTTACCCCAACGATGTAACCGATGAGATTGCGTTTTGAAAATGAAACTAAGGCCCGGCAGCCTGCAAGGCGGTTAGTGCTGGATGATTCTGGAACCAGGTAATCAAAAAGCTCATCTATCGGCAGCCCTAAGGCCACCTGCGCGTATTTCATAATAATTAACCCCGCCCTTTTGGCGGGCCATTCCTTGTGGCCTAACTTGCCAAAATGGCGGGGTATGCCAGCGTTAAACGTTTGCTCGTTTTATCGTATTCTTCTTTGAATCTGCCTCAAGATTCTTTAAAGCGGCTACGCCAATCCCCAGCACAAGCCAAAAGAGCATCCCCAAGTCTAAAGAATAAAGAGTGGTATCCACTCCCATCTGAACGCAATAGCCAATAATGGCAGCTAAAGATGCAAGCAGTGTATACCAGTAAAAGTTTCTTGCGCTGCTATTTAAAATCTTAATCCCGTGATAAAAGAACAATCCCAGGATAAATAAAAATGCCAGAAGCCCAATGAGCCCCATTTCAGAAGCCATCTGCAGATAGCAATTATGGGCATAAGCCGCGGTATATTGATAATCTTCAGATATAAACTTCTTGAAATTAAACATAAATGTCCCCAAGCCAACTCCGAGCCAGGGATTTGCGACGAACATCTTCCATCCTGCCTGCCAGATAAATTTTCTATCAATGCTGCTGGTATCGGAAAAGACAAAGAATTTGATTAATCTCTCCTTTAAAAAAGGAGGATAAAATACATAAGTGGCTATTATAAACATTCCCAGAATCAGTAAGAAAACAGCTAAGCCGTGTATCCATATACTCATAAACAAAACTGAGGTTAAAAAGGCCAGCCAGGCCCCGCGGGATACGGTCAATAAAAGACAGGCAAAAAGCAGGGCAAATAGGCCGGAATATATAAATCTGGAGGCTTTAGGCCTTAATTTTAAAAAAAAGCTGGAGATTAAAAAAGGAATTACCGTCGCTAAGTAACAGCCAAAGGCATTAGGGGTAGCAAAGGAGGCATATATCCTCTCGGTAAAAATAACCGGTCGGTGGCGTAAAAAGTCGTGACGGGTAAAATGCTGATATATCCCGTCTATCCCTAAAAGCAGAGCAGATAAAAATAACACATTTAACGTATTCCTTGCCTTCTTCTTCTCGCTCAAAGATTCAGATACAGCAAAAAAGAAAGCTATATCCTGCAGGGTTTTGGCAAAAAATGTGCGGGAACTGATAGCCGGGTTACTACTGGTAAAAATAGAGAATGCGCAGGCGGTTAAATAAGTAAAAATCCCGAAGTTAAGCGGGGTTTCAGGCAGGCCGTCTGAGTTAATAATTTTTTTGAGCAGGTAAAAAGTAATAGCCAGAATACTGAATGACTCAATGATGGCTTTAGATATCGGCA
>Ga0209343_10009596_pt1 | contig 11114 bp, 10 predicted proteins | sample RifCSPlowO2_02_FD_184026 | JGI IMG/M metagenome (GOLD analysis project Ga0209343, IMG submission 184026) | Groundwater microbial communities from Rifle, Colorado - Rifle CSP2_plank lowO2_0.2 (SPAdes) (version 2) | ecosystem: Environmental > Aquatic > Deep subsurface > Groundwater | place... | reverse complement strand
GCGCGCGCGGTGTTGTAGTGCTCCTCGCCGATCACGTTTGGATCGACCTGCCGCGAGGTGGAATCGAGCGGGTCCACGGCGGGATAAATACCCAGCGATGCGATGTCGCGCGACAGCACGACGGTGGCATCCAGGTGGCCGAAGGTGGTGGCGGGAGATGGGTCGGTCAAATCGTCTGCGGGCACATACACCGCCTGGATGGAAGTAATCGAACCGGTCTTGGTGGAGGTAATCCGTTCCTGCAGGCGGCCCATTTCCTCGGCCAGTGTCGGCTGATAGCCCACCGCCGAAGGCATGCGTCCCAGCAAAGCCGATACCTCGGTACCAGCCAGCGTGAAACGATAGATATTGTCGACGAAGAACAGAATATCGCGGCCCTCGTCGCGGAAGGCCTCGGCCATGGTCAGGCCGGAGAGCGCCACACGCAGGCGGTTACCCGGGGGTTCGTTCATCTGGCCGAACACCATCGCCACTTTGGATTCGGAAATGTTATCCAGCTTGATAACGCCAGCCTCCGACATCTCGTGGTAGAAGTCATTGCCCTCGCGAGTCCGCTCGCCGACGCCGGCGAATACTGAAAGGCCCGAATGCTTGGTGGCGATATTGTTGATCAGTTCCAGCATGTTCACGGTCTTGCCCACGCCGGCGCCGCCGAACAGGCCGATCTTTCCGCCCTTGGCAAACGGGCAGATAAGATCGATAACCTTGATGCCGGTTTCCAGCAATTCCACCGAAGGCGAGAGTTCATCGAACTTGGGCGCCGGCTGGTGTATGGAGCGGCGCATCTCGGTGGGAATGGGTCCGGCTTCATCAATCGGCCGGCCGAGCACGTCCATGATGCGGCCCAGCGTCGCGCTGCCCACCGGCACCGAAATCGATTTGTCGGTATTGGTGACTTTCATGCCGCGGCGCAGACCATCCGAGGAGCCCAGGGCGATGGTTCGAACCACGCCGTCGCCCAGCTGCTGCTCGACCTCGAAAGTAAGGCCCTTTTCGGCCAGCAGGTTGCTCGGATCATCATTCAGGGTGAGCGCGTCATAGACCCTGGGCATCGTTTCGCGCGGAAATTCAATGTCGATCACCGCGCCGATGCACTGGACGATGTTGCCTTGTGCTTGTGCCATAGCGTTTTCCTAAGCGTTTGGTATCAGTTCAGTTCCAAATTCTCTGCTATCGACGCCGCGTCAAACCGCCGCGGCGCCCCCCACAATTTCCGACAATTCCTTGGTGATCGCCGCCTGACGCGCTTTGTTGTAGACCAGCGTCAATTCGTCGATCACGTTGCCGGCATTGTCGCTGGCGGCCTTCATCGCCACCATGCGCGCCGACTGTTCCGAGGCCATGTTCTCCGACAGCGACTGATAGATGATGGCCTCGACGTAACGCGTCAGCGCTTGATCAAGCACGACCTTCGCTTCCGGCTCATAGATGTAGTCCCAGGTGCCCTCGGGCGAGCCGAGTCGCTCACCCGTGAGCGGCAGAAGCTGCTCCATCACCGGCTCCTGCTTCATGGTATTGATGAAGCGGGTGTAAAAAATCAACACGCGGTCGAAGCGATCCTGGATGTATCCATCAAGCATTACCTTGATGGCGCCGATCAGCCTGTCCATTTGCGGCCGGTCGCCAAGCTGCGTGACATGCGAGACCACTTTCGCGCCCAGGCGCTGCATGAACCCGAAGCCCTTGTTGCCGATGCAACAGACTTCCATTTTCTCGCCTTGGGTCTCCCACTCCTTCATCTGATTCATCGCCATGCGCTGAATATTGGTATTCAGCCCGCCGCACAGACCCTTGTCGGTGGTGATGATGATAATGCCCACGCCCTTCACCGTGTCGCGCTCAATCAGATAGGGGTGGCGATACTCGGGATTGGCGTGCGAGATATGCGCGGCCAGATTGCGGATTTTTTCGCCATAGGGGCGCGCCTGGCGCATACGCTCCTGTGCCTTCCTCATCTTGGAGGCAGAGACCATCTCCATGGCCTTGGTGATCTTGCGCGTGTTTTGCACGCTCTTGATCTTGGTGCGTATCTCTTTAGACCCAGCCATCTGCTCTTCCCAGTTGCTATATCACCCGCGGATTGAACGGCGCGTCAGCGTCCGTTCGTATCCGCGGAGCCATTGCGGCGCCACAGGCGTCCGACAATGGCAGTCAGTAGCTGCCGTTTTTCTTCCAGTCGTCAATCGCCGCCTTCAGTGCGGCCTCGTCCTCCGCGCTCATGTCCTTCTTGTCCTCGAGGCGGTTCATGATATCGGCGTACTTGGCCCGCAGATGATCCCTGAGCGAGCGCTCGGCAGGGAGCGCTTTTTTCACTTCGATATCGTCGAAATAGCCGTTATTCACTGCAAACAGGGTGAGCACCATTTCGACAACCTGCATCGGCTGGTATTGCGGCTGCTTCATGAGTTCGGTCACCATGCGGCCGCGCTCGAGCTGCTTGCGGGTTGCTTCGTCAAGATCCGAGGCAAACTGCGCGAACGCCGCGAGTTCCCGGTACTGGGCGAGCGCCAGCCGCACCCCGGCGCCCACATCGCGGCGCTTCATGATTTTGGTCTGCGCGGCGCCGCCGACTCGGGATACCGAGATACCCGCGTTAATGGCGGGACGGATACCGGCATTGAACAGATCGGTCTCGAGAAAGATCTGGCCATCGGTGATCGAAATCACATTGGTCGGCACGAATGCGGAGACGTCGCCCGCCTGCGTTTCGATCACCGGCAGCGCGGTAAGCGAACCGGTCTTGCCCTTGACGGCACCCTTGGTAAAGCGTTCCACCCAGGCTTCGGAAACGCGCGCCGCGCGCTCAAGCAAGCGAGAATGCAAATAGAACACGTCACCGGGATAGGCCTCACGCCCCGGCGGGCGGCGAAGCAACAGCGACACCTGACGGTAGGCCCAGGCCTGCTTGGTCAGATCGTCGTAAATGATCAGGGCGTCCTGGCCGCGGTCGCGGAAGTACTCGCCCATGGTGCAGCCGGAATAGGGCGCGATATATTGCATCGCCGCCGACTCAGACGCCGAAGCCGCCACCACGATGGTATAGGCCATGGCGCCGTGTTCTTCAAGCTTTCTGACTACGTTGGCAATGGTGGAGGCCTTCTGCCCGATCGCGACGTAGATGCAGAAAAGGTCCTTGCCCTTCTGGTTGATGATGGTGTCCACCGCCACCGCGGTCTTGCCGGTCTGACGATCGCCGATGATCAGCTCGCGCTGGCCGCGGCCCACCGGAACCATCGCGTCGATCGACTTCAGACCCGTCTGCACCGGCTGCGATACCGACTTTCTCCAGATTACCCCGGGCGCGACCTTCTCGATCACGTCGGTTTCCTTGGCATTGATCGGGCCCTTGCCATCGATGGGCTGGCCCAGCGAATTAACCACGCGGCCGATCAACTCGGGGCCGATCGGCACCGAGAGAATCTGGCCGGTGCATTTGACCGGATCGCCCTCGGAAATATGCTCGTATTCACCCAGAATCACCGAACCGACCGAATCGCGCTCAAGATTCAGCGCGAGGCCATAGGTGTTACGGGGAAATTCCAGCATTTCGCCCTGCATCGCGCTGGAGAGGCCGTGGACGCGGCAGATACCGTCGGTCACCGTGACGACCGTGCCCTGGGTGCGAACATCGGCCGAAAGCGCCAGATTGGCGATCTTCGAGCGGAGCAGTTCGCTGATTTCGGAGGGTTTCAGCTGTTGCATGACAGTTCCGATATAGTGAGTGTTTGGTATATGTTTCGGGCGACTCTACGATCGCGCGGCCAAAATCTCGCCGCGCTGCTTCCAACAGCCGGCGCGAGCTTTGTGCGACGGCGGTTTCATCTAGCTGCCCGTTAACCCGTTGCGCATGGCCTCGAGCTTGCCCCGGACCGAGCCATCAATAACCTGGTCGCCAACCCTGACACGAGCCCCGCCAATCAGGCTCTGATCGACTGCAACATGCGGGCGGATCCTGCGCTTGAAGCGGCGCTCCAGATCCGCGACCAGCGACGCAAGCTCTGCGCCTTCAAGCGCATAGGCGCTGGTGATTTCGGCATCGACCGAGCCTTCGCGATCCGCCTTGAGCACCTCGAACTGCGCGGCGACCGCAGGCAATGCCTCCAGGCGCCGGTTCTCAATCAGCGCGTCAATCAGTCCTTTTGCCTCTTGCGGCATTTCCCCCGCGGCGGAAAAAAGGTCAGCCATCTGCGCGCTGCTCACCTTGGGGTTTCCCATCAGCTGCGCCAGTTCAGGCGCGCGCGCAAAGGCGGCAAGCCGCGCCAACGCATCCGACCAGGGCGCGAGCGTGCCCGCCTTGTCTGCCAGGGCAAATACCGCCTCGGCGTAGGGCCGCGCAATGGTGGCGACTTCTGCCATGTGTTCAGATCTCTTTCTTCATCTGCGTGAGCAATTCTGCGTGAGTCTGGGCATTCACTTCCCGGCGCAGAATTTTCTCCGCGCCGGCAATCACCAGTCCGGCGACCTCTTCGCGCAGCGCTTCGCGTGCGCGCGAGACTTCCTGCTCGATCTCGGCCTTGGCGGCGGCCTTCTCGCGGCCGCCTTCGTCGCGCGCAGCGATCTTCGCCTCTTCGATCATTTGCGAGGCGCGCTTCTCGGCCTGAGCAATGATGTCCCCTGCGCGGCCGCGCGCCTTGCCGATCTCCTCACCGGCCTGCTTGGAGGAGATCTCCAGCGCCTGCTTGCCTTTTTCGGCGGCGGCAAGCCCGTCGGCGATGGTTTTCTGGCGGGTCTCGATGGCGTGCAGCAGATACGGCCAGATGAATTTGACCGCGAACCAGATGAACGCGATAAAGACAAGCGCCTGTGCGAATAGCGTTACGTTGATATTCATGCGTATTCCCCGAAAGGGACGAGCGGCACGCCGCCGCGATCAGCCAAGCTTAGCCAGCAGCGGATTGGCGGTGGCGAACCACAGCGCCAGGCCCACGCCGATGATGTAGGAAGCATCGATCAGGCCCAGCAACAGGAATACCTTGCCCTGCAGCGAATCGGTCAGCTCCGGCTGGCGCGCGGCGGCTTCCAGGAAGCGCGAGCACATGATACCCACGCCGACGCAGGCGCCCAATGCGCCCAAGCCGATCATGAGGCCGATACCGACGGCGGAGTAGGCCTGCACCATCGCGATGAGTTGAAGATTTTCCATTTTCTTTCTTCCTTTCCTGTGCTGATAGACGGTTAATTGGATTAGTGGTGATCGTGCGCCATCGAGATATAGACGACGGTGAGCATCATGAATACATAGGCCTGCAGAAGGACGATCAAGATATGGAAGATCGCCCAGGCCCAGGCCAGGGCTGAGGAGACGATCAAGCCGATGTAGTAATCCTCGCTCCAGGCGCTGTTGGCTGCCCACATCCACAACAGAAGAAAGATGATCTCGCCCGCGTACATGTTGCCGAACAGCCGCAGCGAATGCGACAGCGGCTTGGAGAGGTACTCGATCAGGTTGAACAGCAGGTTGAAAATCCAGAGCAGGGGATGGGAGCCGAACGGCGCGCAGAACAGCTCGTGCAGCCACCCTCCCAGTGTCTTGACCTTGATCGAGAAGTAGATCATCAACGCCCACACGGTAAGCGCCAGTGCGAAGGTGGTGTTGACATCGGCGGTGGGCACGATGCGAAAGCCGTGCTCGCTGATGGCATGCGTACCCAGGGCAATCCAGTCCACCGGCAGGAAATCCATGGCATTCATCAAGACCACCCAGATGAACACGGTAAGGGCGGTGGGCGCCACAAAGCTGTGCCGCTCGTGCTTGAAAATGCCCTTGGCCTGGTTGTCGATGAATTCGAATATCAGCTCAACAAATGCCTGGCGCTTGTTGGGCACGCCGGCGGTCGCGCCCCTGGCCACCCACCAGATCAAGCCCAGCCCCAGGAAACCGAGCAGGATCGCCACCGAGACTGAATCCAGGTGCAACGTCCAGAAATCGCCATCACCTACCTTCTTCCCCAAGAAGTTGAGGTGGTGATTGATGTATTCGGTCGGGGTCAGTTCTGTTCCGGTAGCCATATCTTAGTATTCAACTGGATTGTTGCGAATTTTCGCGAACGAAAAATGCCATCGAAAAAATCAGAACCGTGACGACGAAGGCGCCGATCAGCGCGCCCGGTATGACCTGCTTATAGTTCGCAAAGATCAGCCAGAGCAATGCCAGCATCAAGCCGATCCTGACCCCCTCCGCGGTAATCGCGGCAACCAGTATGTTTCCCGCGGTTTTAGTCTTGCCCCTGTTCCCGCGTTGTATCAGCAACCCCGCCACTACCCCGGCCACCATGCTGGTGCCGCCCCCCAAAGCGGCGGAAATCGCACCATGCATCCCAGTGGACACCGCGGCGATCACTACGATAACCGCCATCGCCAGCGCCTGCCACCAGAATACGGTTTTCAACGCCTTGCTGCGCAGGCCTAACATCCTGATCCGTAACCGCGTGGTGCAATGCCACAAAGGCGTGAATTCTAATCGTTTCGCGGTTGAGGCGTCAATTTCCGTCCTGCGCGCGACGCCAATCAACGCGGATAGCAGCTTTCTATTTGTTGCAGGAGTTTGTTAACTCCCTCCGGCCTGTCCAGGACGCCCAGCGCTGCGTCGCACAGCGAAACTGCGCTTGGCGCCGCCAGCAATGGAGAAAACACCCGCCGGCACTTGTCACGAATCTGTGATTCGTCCAACGGTCGCCCGGCGTCGCCGGGAATTTCTGTCACCAGCCGTTGCCCGCCGCCAGCGCGGGCCCGTACTTCGATGCTTGCTGGCCAGGCGCGCGGGAAATACTCCATCAATTTCTCATCGGCTTCGACGCTGATTCTGGCGAGCAAGGCCTGATGTTCCGCCGGCGTAGGCGCCGGCGCGTAATCAAGCCGGTACATCGTTTCCGGTGCCAGGGCAGCAAGCACCAATTGGTAGGGAAGACTGGTCATGTGCGAGCCGCGCTCACCGGGAATGACGCCATGATTGACCATGCCAAGGTAGGCCGGGGGCACGGCAACCTTGATGGCTTCTATCCCCGACGGATCCAGGCCTTCCTCAAGCAACTCCTTGAGGCCCTGCGCCGCGGCCATGGTCTGGCGCGCCGCGCACCAGGGCTTGAAGGCCACATCCAGCACGGCGGCGCGCTTGCCGAGGTTCGCGAGCAGCCGCGCGCCATCTATCGTAAGTCCGTAGACCGAGTGAAACGGTTTATCCAGCAGGGCAAGATCGGCGGTGAATCCCTCCTGCGCCGCCAGCGCCGCCATCACGCCATTGCGCGCCGCAGCACCCAGCAGCAACCAGCGCGCCATCTTTCCGCTTTGCTGGCCGACGTTGGGAGAAGCCACGACCAGCGCGAGGCCGAGCGCGTGCGCGGTACGCTTGTCATCCAGACCCAGCAGCCGCGAGGCTACCGCCGCCGCACCAAAGGGCGCATTGAAATAGGTGGGCCAGATGCCGCGGTACAGTATGGATGCTCCGCCCATTTCCTCGCCCAGGCGCACCATCGCGTCATAGCCTGCGCAGACCGCTTCTTCGAGCGCCGCCCCGCCGGTGTCGCCCAGCGCCGCGGCAATGCTCAAAGCCGCGGGAACTATCACCGCGCCGGGCGTGGTGCCCGCCGCGAGATGAATATCGTCTATTTCGCTGAGCCGCGTCACGGCGCAATGGAGCATGACACGCCCCATGAGCCCCGCACCCATGGGCCCCGCATCGCCCTTCGCCGCCACAGCCAGCAGTTCCCTGCCCTCATGCGTATGGGCGCCCGCTACCCAGGCGGCGACCGTGTCCGCCAGATGCAAGCGCAGCAGTTCCCGCACCGGATTGGAAAGGCCAGCCGCCGCAGCGCCCGCGACGTGAGCGCCGAAATGCTCGAGAGTATTCATCGTGTCCCCAAAAAGAATGCACGTTTCCCAAGCGATGCAATCAACATTTATTATGCCGCCGCCGCGCAGGCGCGATACGGGCTCGGGTGTACTGCTACTGCCTCCAGAACCCTGGCGTAAATACCACCAACAACGTCAACAGTTCGAGCCGTCCTAGCAGCAAACCGGTGATGCACAGCCAGATCTGAAAATCGGTCAGGATCGCATAAGTGGTCGCGGGGCCCACCTGCGCCAACCCCGGGCCGGTGTTATTGACGCAAGCGACTATTGCCGAGAACGCCGTGACGATGTCCAGCCCGGAAGCCGCCATCAGCATGGTGAGTGAAATTATCGTGCCGGCGTAGACCATCATGAATGCGAGTACCGCGAACACGATGTTATTCTCGACCACCTGTCCTGCCAGTTTCACCGGGATATAGGCTCGCGGATGGACGATGCGCTTGAGTTCCCGAAACGCCTGCTTCGTCATAATCACCGCGCGCACCATCTTAATGCCACCCCCGGTGGAACCCGAACAGCAGGCGAAGCAGCACAGAAACAACATCCATACTGGCGCGAATATTGGCCACTGGTTGTAATCGGTGGTGCTAAATCCGGTGGTTGTGGCAACGGATACGACGTTGAAGCTGGCATAGCGCAGCGCAGTCCAGAAGTCGGCATAGACGTGGTTGCCCAGCAGGTACCAGGCAATGCCGAAGCAGGAAAGGATGATTACCACCAGAAACAGCTTCGCTTCCGGATCGTCCCGGTAGGACGTGAGCTGGCGCTTGCGGAAAGCAACGAAATGGGTGGCAAAATTGATACCCGCGACAAGCATGAAGAAAATCGCCACCACCTCGATCGCAGGCGAGTTCCAATGCCCGAAACTCGCGTCATACGCGGCAAACCCGCCCAAGCCCATGGTGGAGAAGGCATGGACTACAGCATCGAACCAGGTCATGCCGGCAAGCTTGAATGCGGCAATGCAGGCCAGCGTTATCAGCGCGTATACACCCCACAGGCCTTTTGCGGTTTCCGCAATCCGCGGGGTGAGTTTAGTGTCCTTCATCGGTCCAGGTGTTTCCGCCTTGAATATCTGGCTGCCGCCCACGCCCAACAGCGGCAGGATCGCCACGGCGAGAACCACCACCCCCATGCCACCTATCCAGACCAAGAATGTGCGCCAAAAATTAATCGACGGCGGCAAGGTATCCAGGCCAGAAAGAACGGTTGCTCCGCTAGCGGTCAATCCCGACACCGTCTCGAAATACGCATCCGTGAACGACAGTTCCGGCAGAAAAATTATCAACGGCAGCGTGGCGAAAGCAGGCAATATGGTCCAGACCAGCGCCACCAGAAGAAAGCCGTCGCGCGGCTGCAGTTCGCGGCGGTCGTAACGCGTCGCTGCCCACAGCCCCAACCCGGCGCCCAATGTGATCAAGACGGCTTCGTCATAGGCATGCTGGGCAGCGTCATCCATAAAGAACGAGACCGCCGCGGGCACCACCATGGCCACCGCGAAAATCGTCAGGACGACGCCCAGGACGTTGAGTACCGGAAGCACGCGCACCATTGCCGCGGCCTACTTTGTGCGGGTCATAGGAATCCCACGCCAACCTGGAAAAGCTTCTCGACGCTGGGCAGCAGCTTCTTGTTGGTGACGAAGATGATGAGATGATCGTCAGCCTTCACCTCGGTATCGTGGTGGCCCACGATGACCTGTTCCCCTCTCACCAGGGCGGCAATGGTCGATCCTTTGGGAAGGTCGATCTGCTCGATGCGCCGCCCGACCAGCTTGCAGGAACTGGCATCGCCGTGCACGACGGCTTCTAACGCTTCGGCGGCGCCCCGGCGCAGGGAGTGAACCTGGGTTACGTCGCCGCGGCGCACGTGCGCCAGCAGCGACCCGATGGTGGTCTGCGCGGGGGAAATCGCAATGTCGATCTGACCGGCCTGCAGCAGATCGACATAGGAGCGCCTGTTGATCAGTGAGACAACGCGCCGGGCGCCGAAACGTTTGGCGAGCAGGCAACTCATGATGTTGTTTTCGTCGTCGTTGGTGACCGCGACGAAAACGTCCATCTCCTCGATATTCTCGCTCTCAAGCAAAGATTCGTCGGTCGCATCGCCTTGCAGAACCAGCGCGTTGTTGAGTTCGCCGGAAAGGATCTCGCAGCGGCGCTTGTTGTGTTCCACGATTTTGACCAGGTAATCGCGCTCCAGCGCCCGCGCCAGGCGCAGGCCGATGTTGCCGCCGCCGGCAATCATGACGCGACGTACCGGTTTGTCCATGCGGCGCAGTTCGCGCATGACCTGGCGGATTTCGTGCGTGGCGGACATGCAGAACACTTCGTCACCGGCTTCAATGACGGTGTCGCCCTCTGGCACGATGGGGCGATCGCCGCGGAAAATGGCCGCCACCCGGGCATCGACCGACGGGATATGCTGCTTCAGGTCACTCAACTGATGACCCACCAGCGGCCCACCCTGAAACGCCTTGACCGCCACCAAACTTACTTTCCCATGGGCAAACTCCAGAACCTGCAGCGCCTCGGGAAACTGCACCAGCTTGAAAATGTAATCGGTAAGAATCTGTTCCGGGCATATCACCAGATCGACAGCGAAATTTTCGGGGCTGAAGATGCGCTCGTTTTCCAGAAAGTCGGTGGCGCGGATGCGCGCGATCCGGGTGGGTACGTTGAACAGCGAATGCGCCAGCTTGCAGGCCACCAGATTGGTTTCGTCGCTCTGGGTCACCGCGATCAGCATATCGGCGTCCTCGATACCGGCCTGGGCCAGAACCGAAGGGTGGGCGGCGTTGCCGAAGACGGTGCGCATGTCCAGACGATCCTGCAACTCATGCAAGCGCTGGTGATCCGTGTCTATAACGGTTATATCGTTTTGCTCCGACACCAGGCCCTCTGCAACCGAAGAGCCCACTTGCCCTGCGCCCAGGATAACAATTTTCAATTGAAGGCCTCTCTAAGTTGCCCCTCTGCCCGGACAACCGCCGCAGCGCTCGCCCGCCGGCCGATGCGACACGGTCCGAACCGCCCGCATTCTAGGCGCATCGGCAGGCAATTCCATCACGGCAGTAAGGCAGTCAATCCTGCGGTCCTTCATCCCGGCGACCAACCTGAATGCCGATCTGCTTGAGCTTGCGATACAGATGCGTTCTTTCGAGGCCGCTTTTCTCCGCCACCCTGGCGATGTTGTTACTCTCCAGCGCGAGGTGGTGCTCGAAATAGACGCGCTCGAACGCCTCGCGCGCTTCGCGCAACGGCTGG
>Ga0209343_10009590_pt1 | contig 11120 bp, 10 predicted proteins | sample RifCSPlowO2_02_FD_184026 | JGI IMG/M metagenome (GOLD analysis project Ga0209343, IMG submission 184026) | Groundwater microbial communities from Rifle, Colorado - Rifle CSP2_plank lowO2_0.2 (SPAdes) (version 2) | ecosystem: Environmental > Aquatic > Deep subsurface > Groundwater | place... | reverse complement strand
GGGGCTGTACACCGCGCCGCCCGCCGAGGGTCCCATGATCATGCTGATTTGCGGAATGACGCCACTGGCCATGACATTGCGCTGGAACACGTCGGCATAACCACCCAGAGAGGCCACACCTTCCTGAATCCGCGCGCCGCCCGAGTCGTTCAGGCCGATCACCGGGGCACCCACCTTCATGGCCTGGTCCATGACCTTGCAGATTTTCTCGGCATGGGCTTCGGACAAGGCACCGCCAAACACGGTGAAATCCTGGCTGAAGACGAACACCAGGCGGCCATTGATCATGCCGTAGCCGGTGACTACGCCGTCGCCGGGAATCTTCTGGTCCTGCATACCGAAATCGACGCAGCGGTGCTCGACAAACATGTCCCACTCTTCAAACGTGCCTTCGTCCAAAAGCAGCTCCAGGCGTTCGCGGGCCGTGAGTTTGCCCTTTTTGTGCTGGGCCGCAATGCGTTTTTCGCCACCGCCCTGGCGCGCGAGTTCGCGCTTGGCTTCGAGTTGTTCAAGGATGTCGTGCATGGTTGCCTTCTTTCGGTCACTAAAGAGATGGTTGTACTTTTGCTATTAATTTAGTAGCCGTCTACGCATACCCGTCAAGGGCTGCGAGCAGATTTCGTGCTGCGGTGGAGGCCGCCATCTGACCTGACTGCACGGCCGCTGTCAATACGGGGAGACGCTCACGCACCTGGGGGTTGCGCTTGAAGGCCTGCTTGAGTCCCGCGTCAATACGTTCCCACATCCAGGTCAGTGCCTGGCCTTGGCGGCGACTGGCCCACTGGCCGTTGGTGGTCTGCAAGGTTTTGAATTGGGTGACCGCCTCCCAGAAGGTGTCAACCCCTTGGGCCTGCAGGGCACTGAGGCGAATCACCTGCGGGTGCCAATACGCCTGGCTGTGCGGATCGTGCGGATTGCCGTTCAGCCCCAAAAGCCGCAGGCTGGAGGTGATTTGCGCCTGGGCCCGCAAGGCGGCGTCGGCGTCAATATCGGCCTTGTTGATGACCACCAGATCGGCCAGTTCCATGACCCCTTTTTTAATGGCCTGCAGGTCATCGCCCGCGTTGGGCAACTGCAGCAGCACAAACATGTCGGTCATATTGGCCACGGCGGTCTCGCTCTGACCCACGCCCACGGTTTCCACAATCACAATGTCGTAGCCCGCCGCCTCGCAGACCAGCATGGCTTCGCGGGTCTTTTCGGCCACGCCGCCCAAGGTGCCGCTGCTGGGACTGGGGCGGATATAGGCTTCTTCCCGCACCGAGAGCTTTTCCATGCGGGTCTTGTCACCCAGGATGGAGCCGCCCGACACCGTGCTGGACGGGTCGATGGTCAACACCGCCACGCGGTGGCCTTGCGCAATCAGGTACAGGCCCAGCGCCTCGATAAAAGTGCTTTTTCCCACCCCCGGCACCCCGCTGATGCCCAGCCGAAACGACTGGCCGGTGTGCGGCAGCAAAGCGGTAAGCAACTCGTCGGCCTGCGCGCGGTGGTCGGCGCGGGTGGACTCCAGCAGTGTGATGGCTTTGGCAATGGCGCGGCGCTGGATTGGCGCATTTGCATGTGGCAATAACTGGGAAATATCAAGCATTGCGCATACCTGCTGGTTTACTGTGGGAGTACACAGGCGGGCTCTTCAATTGCACTGGAAATAGGTAGTCGAACCCGGCTACCCGTATGCGCACAAACCAAACAAAACTAGCAAAACCCCATCTCGGAATAGCGGGCGCAACACCATGAACATGGGTGAACCCTTCCGAATCATCCGAAAACTGTGTGAGCCTAAGGGTTTTGATCAAAATCGATCCCCCCTTTACAGGCAATTCACACACCAATGAAATATGGTCAAGGTTTATCTCTTGCACAGAATCCACCTCCACTTGGAATGTGAAAGGTTGCTCCACAATCAAAAACTCAGCCACCTTTAAGCGAATCGCTTTCAGTCGTTTTGCCAAATGACGCAATTGCAAGATACGCCATATTTTCCAAGTAAAAAAAACCAACAGCACAGCACCTACATAGAGGAACTGTGGTGCGCTCAATGACAAAACGGCAATAGCGATCAAACCCGCACCAAAAAGCAAAACGGTCGGCACGCGGTGTCCAATGAGCTCTGAAGTCTTTACACACCAATGTATAAGTCTTCCTTGCATATCAATGCTGCCGCTTCAACGCCTTATTGATCTGGGCCAGCACATCTTTGGCGCTCACCGGAATCGGCGTGCCCGGTCCGTAAATGCCCTTCACCCCAGCCGCGTACAAAAAGTCATAGTCCTGGCGCGGCACCACACCGCCCACGAAGACGATGATGTCGTCGGCGCCCTGCTTTTTCAGCTCGGCAATGATGGCGGGCACCAGGGTTTTGTGGCCTGCCGCCAGCGTGCTGATACCCACGGCATGTACATCGTTCTCAATCGCCTGGCGGGCGCACTCCTCGGGCGTCTGGAACAGCGGGCCCATGTCCACGTCAAAGCCCAGGTCGGCAAAGGCGGTGGCCACCACTTTGGCCCCCCGGTCGTGGCCGTCCTGGCCCAGTTTGGACACCATCACGCGGGGGCGGCGGCCCTGTTTCTCGGCAAAGTCGGCAATCTCGGCTTTGAGCGCATTCCAGTATTCCATGCTGTCTCCGCTGGTGGTTTCGGTATCGTACGCCGCGGCATACACACCGGTCACCTTTTGCGTGTCTGCGCGGTGGCGGCCAAAGGCTTTTTCCAGGGCATCACTCACCTCGCCCACCGTGGCGCGCAGGCGCATGGCCTGAATCGTCAGGTCCAGCAGATTGCCCGTGTTGTTTTCTGCTGCAAACGTGATAGCTGCCAGCGCAGCATCCACGCGGGCTGCATCGCGATTTGCCTTGATATTCTGGAGTCGGGCGATCTGGCCGTCGCGCACCGCCACGTTGTCGATGTCGCGGGCTTCGATGGCGTCCTCAAGCTTGAGCTTGTACTTGTTGACGCCCACGATCACGTCTTTGCCACTGTCGATGCGGGCTTGTTTTTCTGCCGCCGCCGCTTCAATTTTCAGCTTGGCCCAGCCGCTGTCCACGGCACGGGTCATGCCACCCATGGCTTCGACTTCTTCGATGATGGTCCACGCGGCGTCCGCCATGTCTTGCGTGAGTTTTTCCATCATGTAGCTGCCAGCCCAGGGGTCCACCACGCTGGTGATGTGGGTCTCTTCCTGGATGATGAGCTGGGTGTTGCGTGCAATCCGGCTGGAAAACTCGGTCGGCAGCGCAATGGCCTCGTCCAGCGCATTGGTGTGCAGGCTTTGGGTGCCGCCAAACACCGCCGCCATGGCCTCGATGGTGGTGCGCACCACATTGTTGTAGGGGTCTTGCTCCGTCAGGCTCCAGCCGCTGGTCTGGCAGTGGGTGCGCAGCATCAGGCTTTTGGGGTTCTTGGCGTCAAAACCTTTCATGATGCGGCACCACAGCAGGCGCGCGGCGCGCATCTTGGCCACTTCCAGGTAGAAGTTCATGCCAATAGCCCAGAAGAAGCTCAGGCGCCCGGCAAACTCATCCACGTCCAGCCCGGAGGCGATGGCGGTCTTCACATACTCCTTGCCATCGGCCAGCGTGAAGGCGAGTTCCAGCGCCTGGTTGGCCCCGGCTTCCTGCATGTGGTAACCCGAGATGGAGATCGAGTTGAACTTGGGCATGTTCTTGGCCGTGTAGCCAATGATGTCGCCAATGATGCGCATGCTGGGCGCAGGCGGGTAGATGTAGGTGTTGCGCACCATGAACTCTTTCAGAATGTCGTTCTGAATGGTCCCGCTCAGTTTGTCCTGAGATACGCCCTGCTCTTCCGCCGCCACCACATACCCGGCCAGCACCGGCAGCACCGCGCCGTTCATGGTCATGGAGACTGACACCTTGTCCAGCGGAATCTGGTCGAACAGGATCTTCATGTCCTCCACCGAGTCAATGGCCACACCGGCCTTGCCGACGTCACCAGTCACACGCGGGTGGTCACTGTCATAGCCCCGGTGCGTGGCTAGGTCGAAGGCCACACTCACGCCCTGCCCGCCCGCCGCCAGCGCCTTGCGGTAGAAGGCGTTGGACTCTTCGGCGGTGGAAAAACCGGCGTACTGGCGGATGGTCCAGGGGCGCACCGCATACATGGTGGCCTGCGGGCCGCGCAGGTAGGGCTCAAAACCCGGCAGCGTGTCGGTGTAGGGCAGATCGGCGGTGTCGGCTGCGGTGTACAGCGGCTTGACCGTGATGCCATCGGGCGTGATCCAGTTCAGCGCGTCCACTTTGCCCCCGGGGGCGGACTTGGCGGCGGCCTTGGTCCAGGCGTCCAGGGTGGCGGATTTGAATTCGGGGTGCTTGTCAGTCATGGCGATGTCCGGTAGGCCTTGTAAGTCACAGTCACGCCTTGAATGGTGCGCTGCATCTGCGGTGAGTTTACATTATTTATAATTATTGATTCAAAATATTCACTGCAGCTTACAATTCAGGGAATGAACGCAAATTCTTCTCCACCCCGCGTCAGCAAATCGCTGTCGCCCCGCCCACTGTATGAAGAGGTGGCCGAGCTGTTGCGCCAGCGCATTTTTAAACGTGAGCTGGAGCCGGGCACTTGGATCGACGAGCTGAAAATCGCCCAGGACTACGGCATCAGCCGCACCCCCTTGCGCGAAGCGCTCAAAGTATTGGCAGCAGAGGGCTTGGTGACCATGAAAGTGCGCCGTGGCGCTTATGTGACCGAAATGTCGGCCACGGATCTGGCCGACGTGTACCACCTGCTCAGCCTGCTGGAGAGTGATGCTGCGGGTGTGGTGGCCATCAGGGCCAGCAATGCCGAGTTGCATGAATTGGAACTGTTGCACCGCGAGTTGGAAGCCGCTGCGCTTCCCGGCAAGGAAAATACCGACCAGTTCTTTGCCATCAACGAGCGTTTTCACATGCGGCTGCTGGAAATTGCCAACAACCGCTGGCGCGACCAGATGGTGGCCGACCTGCGCAAGGTCATGAAACTCAACCGCCACAACTCCCTGCTCAAGGACGGGCGCATTGCCGAATCCGTGCAAGAACACCGCGCCATCATTGAAGCCCTGAATGCCCGCGACCCCATTGCGAGCACCCAACGCATGCGCGAACATTTCAGCCGAGGGCTGGAAGCCGCCGCTTGAGCGCTGCCAAATCCCTTTAAAACGGCCCCAAAGGCGAGAAAACGCAGCACAAATGCGTCGGCCATTTGAGAATTCACAAGCCGTGACCGCATCGCTGCCGGCACAGTGACACACAAGTTGCCTGCCTTGCTGCAGGCTGTGCCGATACTCAAGAATGCAAAAGGTGATTTTCGCAGTTCAATAGGAGCCTGACACCATGACCATCCAGTCCACCGGGGACAGCCCGAGCCCCATTGCACAGCAACAAGCCATTGAAAACGCCTTGTCCATGGCGCTGTACCACGTCCGCAATGGCGACACCAACGACGCCATTCGCGATGCCACGGCCAAGGCGGCAAGGGCCATGTCCATGCTGAAACAAGCCTGCTCCGAGTTCGGTGTAATCAATACCCTGAATGACGGCAACCTCGGCCGCAGGCACACCGATATCCCGTTGCAGCTTGCCAGTAAAACCAGTGCGTCGCCCAAATTTGCGCGGCACCCCCGCAAAAGAAAAAAGGCTTAGGATTTTGAGGTGGGCGCCTGGTCTGGCGTGATGTACGCTGGAATCGGCTTCAGACCATGGCAGCTTGTTCATTGGGCCACAGATCACGCTCCCCTACCCAGGGACAATACCTGAGCCTTACCGCAATGCTTCTTCGAACTCAGCCAACTCTTTACCAATGGCAGCGTATTTTTTGGACTTTGCTCTGTTATCAATCCAGGTGAGCACGGCAGCATCCAAGTCTTCTTTGAAGTGCGCGAGTGCTGATTCTTTGACGTTTTGGGTTGCTGTACTTGACCAGAGATCAATCAGTTCTGACAGGCCATTGTCAAAATCATCAAACGTTTCAAGATGAACCCATTGGCCGCTTTTATCAAACATTTTTTCTTTCGGTAAATTAAACGAGATCGGTATGGCGCGGGGGTGTTGTCGGGCAATGGAGCATTTGACCACCGGCACCTCGACCGGCTCACGCTGATGACAATCCATTGATTGCTAGCAATTACAGCGGTGTGGCTAAAGGTGTGGCTAAAGGTGTGGCTAAATTTGCAATTTAGACCCAGAAAGAAGAAAGGACTTAGAGCATTTCTACTCTAAGTCCTTGATTCATATGGTCGGTGTGAAAGGATTCGAACCTTCGACCCCTTGCACCCCATGCAAGTGCGCTACCAGGCTGCGCCACACACCGATCTAGCCTCAAATTATAACCTGAGCTGAAGGCTTTTTTCATCAAGCCGTGGTGAGTAACGCCCTAATTTCACATAATTCACGCCTTAGCTGCATAAGTTGGGTCGAAACTGTGTCGGAGACATCGATAGGCACGCTGTCTTCAAACTCATCCATATCGGCATCGTCCACTTCGAGGACGTCCAAACCTTCAAGCATGGTCTCGCCATTGCGCTTCTTGTCGCGCTCACCCTGGAGCAACTCCTGCATCTTGTTGCGGGCGCCGCTGATCGTGAAACCCTGGTCGTAAAGCAAATCACGAATACGACGGATCATCAACACCTCATGGTGCTGGTAGTAGCGGCGGTTGCCACGGCGTTTCATGGGGCGCAGTTGGGTGAACTCCTGCTCCCAATAACGTAGCACATGGGGTTTGACACCACACAGATCGCCGACCTCACCGATGGTGAAGTAGCGTTTTGCGGGAATGGGGGGGAGAGTATTCTCCATGTAAATCAATGCTGTACGAGACAAAGCGTAGAGGTTACTCTAAGTTTTGTCGCAGTGCAAAGGCAGATTGTCACGCCCTTTAAAAATATCAAATGGTGTTGCTTTAACGGCGGCTGCAACTCAGGTTTCGTCCTGAATTTGCTCTTTCAGCTTGTGGCTGGCGTGGAATGTGACCACCCTGCGTGCCTGGATAGGAATGGCTTCCCCCGTGCGCGGGTTGCGTCCGGGCCGTGGCGCTTTGGTGCGAATTTGAAAATTACCGAAACCAGAAATTTTCACATCCGTGCCATCCACCAAACTGGCAGCAACCAAATCAAAGAAGGCATCGATCATGTCTTTGGACTCGCGTTTGTTGAGCCCAATTTGATCAAAAAGAAGATCCGCCAACTGCGCTTTGGTCAATGCGGGAGTCTCAAGGCTCTCGACAGAAAAATCCATGATCGCTCGATTCATTGTTGACTTGTCGCCCATGTCAGACACGTTGGCGTGCTCCCAAATCGGATATGAGTTGGCTGACCACCGCTTTGACCACGGATTCAATTTGCTCTTCGGTCAAAGTGGCATCGTCGTTGTTGAGCGTGAGGCGCACTGCCAGACTGCGATCGTGGGCGCCTTCTGCAGCTGCGGAGTCGCTACCGTGCTTGGGACGGTAGATGTCAAACAAGCCCGCATCCCGCAAAAAGCCTCCCGTCGGCGCAGCCCAGATGGCGGCCATGAGGGCCGCATGGCTCACCTGGTCACCCACCACTACGGCAATGTCGCGCTGCACCGGCTGGAACTTGGCGACTGGCTTAAACACCGGTATTGCACGTCGCATGACGGCATCAAGTTCCAACTCAAACAAAATGGGGGCTTGGGCCAGTTCGTAACTTTGGCGCCATTTCGGATGCAACTCGCCGACAAAACCGATGGACTGCCCACCGACCATGGCCTGCGCACAACGGCCAGGGTGCATGGCGGGATGACTGGCAGGCACAAACTCGGCCTGCAGGGGGGCCAACAAGGCCTCTACATCCCCTTTGACGTCAAAAAAATCAGAGCCTTGCTCTTTGCGGCCCCACTGCATGACGTCCGTGGCACCACTTGCCAAGCCAGCTACACGCATGGGTTGGTGGAATCCCTCTACGGTGGAGTCCGTGCTTTGGACCGTCGCATCGCGCAGGAACACACGACCCAATTCAAAGATGCGGACACGCGGAGCTTTGCGCGCCTGGTTGAATTTCAAGACCTGCAGCAAGGAGCCCAGCAACGACGAGCGCATCACGCTCATCTGGCTGGCGATCGGATTCAGCAGTTTGATGGGGTTGGGGTTGCCCGCCAACTCGTGCTCCCAGCGCTCTTCCACAAAGCTGAAGTTGATGGTTTCCTGGTAGCCCAGTCCCGCCAGCATCCTGCGCACCGCAAATGGGCTGCGCTGTGCCTCAGGCCGAATCTTGGCGGTGATAGGCGCCAGCGGCGGTGTGTGTGGCAGGTTGTCGTAACCCACCATGCGGGCCACTTCCTCGATCAGGTCTTCTTCAATCTGCAAATCGAAGCGGTAAGACGGTGGCAGCACCGTCACCACACCGTCGGCCTGCGACACCGGCAAGCCCAAGCGCTCCAAGGCATTGACACACTGGACTTGCGTCACCGGCATGCCAATGACCTTGGCCGCACGCGCAATGCGCAAACGAACAGGCGTGGCGGTGGGCATATTGGCTTGGTGGTCGTCCACCGGACCACAACTGGTCGCCTCGGTGCCACAAATATCGACGATGAGCTGCGTAATGCGCTCGATATGCTCCACCGTCAGGCTGGGGTCTACACCCCGCTCAAAGCGGTGTCCAGCGTCGGTGGAAAAATTGAATCGGCGTGAACGCCCGGCAATGGATTTGGGCCACCAAAAAGCCGCTTCCACATAGACATGCTGGGTGTCGTCTGACACCGCCGTGGCATCCCCCCCCATGATGCCCGCCAGGGACTCCACCTGTTCATCATCGGCAATCACACCCACTTTTTCGTCGACAGTGACAGTGGTGCCGTTGAGCAGCTTGATCTGCTCACCCGCCCTGCCCCAGCGTACGTCCAAACCACCTTTGATTTTGTCCAGATCAAAAATATGCGATGGGCGGCCTAGCTCAAACATCACGTAGTTCGAGATATCGACCAAGGGCGTCACGCTGCGTTGGCCACAACGCGCCAAGCGGTCTACCATCCACTGTGGAGTCACTGCCTTGGGGTTCACATTGCGCACCACACGACCAGAGAAACGTCCGCATAAGTCCGATGCGCTGATCTTGACAGCCAACTTGTCGCTGTTAGTCACCGGCACTTCAGCAAAAGTGGGGGCGATTAAAGGTGCACCGGTCAGGGCTGACACTTCGCGGGCGACACCGTACACGCTGAGGCAATGTGCCAGATTCGGTGTGAGCTTCAAAGTGAACAGGGTGTCGTCCAGATTCAGGTGTGTGCGGATATCTTGGCCCAAAGGCGCATCCGCTGCCAACTCCAGCAAGCCGCCATGGTCGTCGGCCAGTTGCAACTCGCGCGCGGAGCACAACATGCCTTGGCTTTCGATACCACGCAATTTGCCGACCTTGATGAGGAAGGGCTTGCCATCTTCACCTGGAGGCAACTCGGCGCCCACCAAGGCGCAGGGGATACGAATACCCACACGGGCATTGGGCGCACCACACACGATATTCAACAACTCAGCCTGCCCGACGTCCACTTTGCACACGCGAAGGCGGTCGGCGTTCGGGTGCTGCTCGGCTTCCTTGATTTCACCAACCACGATATGGGTGAACGCAGGGGCCACGGGTTTCAGTTCTTCCACCTCCAAGCCCGCCATGGTGAGGGTGTCGGCCAGTTGTTGGGTAGAAAGCGATGGATTGCAAAAAGCACGCAGCCAGGATTCAGGAAATTGCATTGTCTTTAATCAGTTGAGGGCGCAGCTTGCGTCTAAGCCAAAATGTCTGACCGGCAATAGGTCATTGGAATTGCGAAAGAAAGCGAATGTCGCCGTCAAAAAACAGGCGCAAATCATTGACGCCGTAACGCAGCATGGTCAGGCGATCCGGTCCCATGCCGAAGGCGAATCCAATGTATTTTTCGGGGTCCAGACCCATGTTCCGAATCACGTTGGGATGCACTTGGCCGGACCCGGCCACTTCCAGCCAACGCCCTGCCAAAGGACCGCTTTGGAACTGAATATCGACTTCCGCGCTGGGCTCTGTGAACGGAAAAAAACTGGGGCGAAAGCGCAGGACCAAATCATCGCTTTCAAAAAATGTGCGGCAAAAATCCGTGAATACGAACTTCAAATCCTTGAAGCTCACGTTCTCTCCGACCCACAAACCTTCGCACTGGTGGAACATGGGGGAGTGTGTGGCATCGCTGTCCACACGGTAGGTACGCCCCGGCGCGATCACGCGAATTTCTGGCATATCGCCGGAGAACAATGCAGCACCGTCGGCCTGAGCAGATGCCCGGTATTTTTTGACATGCTGCACCGCATGGCGAATTTGCATGGGGCTGGTATGGGTGCGCAGCAAGTTGGGGGCCGATTCCGATCCGCCTTCAACATAGAAGGTATCGTGCATGGACCGCGCAGGATGGTCCTCGGGCGTGTTCAACGCAGTGAAATTGAACCAATCGGACTCAATTTCCGGGCCTTGTGCGACTTCAAACCCCATGGAGCCGAAAATGGCCTCAATTCGCTCCAAGGTGATAGAGACGGGATGTAAACCACCTTGCCCACGCTGACGGCCTGGCAGGGTAACGTCCAGCGCTTCTGCTTGCAGTTGCAGTTGCAACTCAGCGTCTGCCAACGCTTGGCGCCGGTCAGTCAGGGCAGATTCGATGGCCTGTTTGGCCAGATTGATCGCAGCACCGCGGGATTTCTTCTCATCCACGCTGAGCGCCGCCATGCCCTTCATCAACTCGGTAATGCGGCCTGACTTGCCCAAAAACAAGGCTTTCGCATTTTCCAGATCAGCAGGTGTGACCGCCTGGGCAAAAGCTCCTTTTGCGGTGTCGACTAGGGCATTCAACTCGTTCATAAATTCTCTTGTAGTTCCGACATAACTTGAGTACAGACCAGTCTTCTTTGAAACTGTGTTTTCATTGAAAAAGGGCTAGCGCCTTTTCAAGCTCTAGCCCTTGTTTCTGGTGCGCAGAGTGCTATTTAAACAATAGCAAACCGCCGTGAACTCAAGCTGCCAACTTGGCCTTGACTTGTTCCACGATGCCAGCAAAAGCCGCCATGTCGTGAATGGCGATATCGCTCAAAACCTTGCGGTCAATCTCGATATTCGCTTTCTTCAGACCGTTGGCGAACTGGCTG
>Ga0209343_10009588_pt1 | contig 11121 bp, 9 predicted proteins | sample RifCSPlowO2_02_FD_184026 | JGI IMG/M metagenome (GOLD analysis project Ga0209343, IMG submission 184026) | Groundwater microbial communities from Rifle, Colorado - Rifle CSP2_plank lowO2_0.2 (SPAdes) (version 2) | ecosystem: Environmental > Aquatic > Deep subsurface > Groundwater | place: Rifle... | reverse complement strand
GTCGCCCGGAACACCCTTGCCGTTCGGCTAACTCTTCCCCTTGCCGGGCGAGTAGAGGACTTTCACCTCCAAGTAAGTGCGCCCTGCCGGGCGCACCAGAAAAAAGCGGCTCCCATCGCTGAGAGCCGCTCCCTATTTGGTGCCGGCAGCCGGAATCGAACTGGCGACCTACCGCTTACAAGGCGGTTGCTCTACCATCTGAGCTATGCCGGCCAAGACTAAGTTCGATCGCAGCCTAACGCCAGCCTTGTCGGCGTTAAACCAAGCGACCGCGAACAAAATCGAATTATAGCGGAGCCAATCCACTATAGACTTGCTTCTCGTTATATCCGATTTGCTCATGGTCGCCAGCCCCCCCCCTCGCCAGCCTTTGCATCTGCTTGTCATCGCAGCATCCGAAGAAGTTGCGGCGCATTTGCACCCTGTATTTGCCGAGGCGGACAAGGCCTGCAAGTTCAATCGCATCGGTACGCCCGCTAGTTTGCGTACCGCGCTGCGCGAGCAGCCTTGGGATGCCGTGCTATATATTCCCGGCGTTTCCTCGCTCTCGGTACAAGCCGCTGTGCGACAGATCGACGAGTCCGGCTTTGACCTGCCCCTGATTGTTGTCGCCGGCCCCAACGATGAACGGGGTACGCAGCGGGCGATGAAGGCGGGAGCTCGGGATGTAATCGACGCCGATCGGCTTGAACGCCTGATTCCTGCGGTCGAGCGCGAAGTCCGCGAGGCCCGCCATCGAGCCGACCACCGCGCCGCGCTGGAAATGCTCAACGAGAGCCAGGCGCGTTTCGATGCGCTGGCATCCAATCTGCCGGGCATGCTGTTTCAACTGCGCCGCGACGCCGAGGGCGAGTTCCGCTTTCTGTTTGTCAGCGAAGGCTGCCAGAAGCTCTTTGGCTTCAAACAACAGGATTTGCTTGCGTCGGCAAACAGGCTGTTTGAGGCCTTTGATGCCGAAAAGCGGAAAAACCTTGAATACGCGCTTCGCGAATCGGCGGCCAAGGGCACGCTGCTCAATTGGGAGGGGCATACCCGCGGCCGCACGCGCCAGAAATGGATCAATCTACGCTCGACGCCCCATCGCTTCGATTCCGGCGTCGTCGAGTGGCGCGGAATCGCCACCAACGTCACCGAAAGCAAGGAAAGCGAAGCCGAGTTGCGCGGCTCCCGGCAGCAGCTTGCCGAGCTTTCGACCCACCTCGAAGCCGTCAAGGAAGAAGAGCGTGAACGCATCTCTCGCGACATCCACGACGAACTCGGCTCCATCCTGGTCTTCCTCAAGATCGAAGCGGCACATCTCGCCAGCAAGCTGCCGGAAGGTGCCGATCGTTTGCGCGAGAAAGCCCATTCAATTGAGACCTTGCTGGATCAGGCAATGAGCACTGCCAGCCGTGTCGCGCGAGAATTGCGCCCAGGCATTCTCAAGGAGTTTGGCCTACCGGCCGCGATTGAATGCCAAGCCGAGGATTTTAGCCAGCGCTTTGGCATTCCGTGCAAGGTGCAATGCGACGAAGAGGCCATCGAGCCAGAACCCGATACCTCGCTGGCGCTGTTTCGCATTGCCCAGGAAGCACTGACCAATGTCGCAAAACACGCCCATGCATCACTGGTCGTCATGCGTTTGCGGCGCGAACGCGGTAACATCCTGCTGGAGATCAGGGATAATGGTCGCGGCATTTCTGAAGCGGACATGCAGAAGCCGAGATCCTTCGGTTTGCGCGGAATTCGCGAGCGGGTATTGAGTCTTGCCGGCGATTTTTTTATAGGGCCGGCAGAACACGGCGGCACGCATATTATTCTGCGCGTTCCAGAACGGGCTGGTGTGGAACCTCCGGGTGAAGAAGAATTGCAACGCAATCTGTTTTAGTTACGGCGTAACGCCGCTCTGCGGCGAGCTTTCTCTGAAACATTAACGTGTTTTGACCATGGCCGACAAGATCCACGTCCTTATTGCCGATGACCATGCCATTGTTCGGCAGGGCCTTAAACAGATTCTTTCCGAAACCGAGGATTTGCTCGTCACTGGCGAGGCCGACGACGGCGCTGAAGCTTTGCAACTCGCCCGCCAGCAGACGTGGGATGTGTTCCTGCTCGACGTATCGATGCCGAACCGGAATGGCATCGATACGCTGAAACAGTTGAAGAAGGAATTTCCGCGCCTGCCAGTGCTGATCCTCAGCATGCACCCCGAGGAACAATACGCGGTGCGCGCCCTGAAGGCCGGCGCCTCGGGTTACCTCACCAAGCAAAGCGCGCCGGAACAGCTGGTCACGGCGATTCGTCAGGTTGCCTCGGGCAAAAAATATCTCAGCCCCGCGGTCGCCCAGCAGCTCGCGGAAGCCATTTCCGAAAATACCGAGAAGTCGCCCCATGAGCGGATCACCGATCGCGAATATCAGGTGCTCGTGCTGATATCCGCCGGCAACACGCTGACCCAAATCGCGGAAAAGCTCAACTTGGGAGTTGCCACCGTCAGCACCTACCGCGCTCGATTGCTCGAAAAAATGGGCCTCAAGAGCACGGCGGAGCTGATTCGCTACGGCCTTGAGCACGGGCTGGTCGAGTAACATGGCCAAGCCCAGCCAGCCTTCGGAAGTTGCTCGCGAGACCTTGCGTCGCCTGGCGATGAACAAGACGCCGCCGACGCCCGACAACTACCGCGCGATCTATCACGAAATCACCGGTTCGAAAATTGTCGAACCGTTTCCGGAGCGATCGCTCAAGACGTTGCAATCGGCATTGCCGCGCGATACCCAGGAGCAGGTCAGATTTGCCCGGCAGTTCGAAACCGCCATTGCCAGCGGCAACTGGGACAGCTTCGGCAGCGCGCTGATCGACTTGGTGGCCAAACCGGGCGCAGAACCGCTCGCCTGGTCTGCCCTGATCCGGGAACTGGTGCAGCAACTCGACACCCATCATGCCGGGCTTACGGCGGCGAAGAAAAAAGAAACGGTAGAGCACGTGTTGTCTGCCTCGAGTTCGCCCGAACTGCTGTATTCCCGCCTGCAGTCGGCACTGCGCTCCTGGTCGCACACGCCGGTCAGCGATGGCGCCGAAATGGTGTCGGCGGCAACCTCCGAATCGTCTCCTGCTGCGCCCTTGGCGGCAGCGGGGCACGGATCGGACAGTGCGGCGGCCACGGGCGGACGCGATCAGACGGCGTGGCGAGGGGGTATAGGCGAACTCCAGAATCTTATTGCCCAGCTACTCGACAACACCCTTTCCATCGTGTTGGCGGAAAGTCCCGAACTGGCGCGTGAATCGACTGAAATTGCAGCGGCCGTGCGGGCTGCACGCAACGCAGATGAACTCGGCGGCCTCACCGACCGCCTGAAGAAGCTCAGCTATCGCGCTCACTATGTCGCCGAAGACCAGGCGGAACTGAAGACCGCCCTACTTCATCTGGTGCATCTGATCATCGAGAACATCAGCGAGCTGGTGGTTGACGACCAGTGGCTGGCTGGCCAGATCAGTGTAGTACGCGAGTTGGTGAATGAACCGCTCAACCTGCGCCGTCTGGATGATGTCGAACGCCGCATGAAAGATGTCATCGTCAAGCAAAGTTCACTCAAGAAAAGCCTGAACGAAGCCAAGGACAGGCTCAAGGCAATGCTTGCCACCTTCGTCGACCGCCTCGCGGATTTTTCCGAAACGACCAGTGGTTATCACGACAAGATAGAAAAATGCGCGGAGCGGATCAGCCAGGCCAACGATATCGCCGACCTCTCGGATGTGCTGGATGAAGTGATGCACGAAACGCGCATCGTCCAGATCAACGCGGCTCGCTCGCGTGACGAACTGAGCGCCATGCGCGGCCGGGTCAATGAGGCCGAACGCGAAGTGACCCGTCTCCAGAACGAATTGGCGCATGCCAGCGAGTTGGTGCGGCATGATGCGCTGACCGGAGCGCTCAATCGCAAGGGCATGGACGAAGCGCTCGAAAGCGAGGTGAGCCGCCTTCGGCGCCAGCGCGGATCACTGAGCCTGGCGCTGCTGGATATCGACAACTTCAAGAAGCTCAATGACAGCCTGGGCCATGCCGTCGGCGACGCAGCCCTGGTGCATCTGTCGAAGGTGACCCACGAAGCCATCCGCCCGCAGGACACGCTGGCCCGCTACGGCGGTGAGGAGTTCGTCGTCCTGCTGCCCAACACGCCGCTGGAAGATGCGGTCAGCGCCATGGTTCGCGTTCAACGCGAGCTCACGCGCCGCTTCTTCCTGCACAATAACGACAAGGTGCTCATTACCTTCAGTTGCGGTGTCGCCGAACTGAGAAGCGATGAAACGCCCTACGATGCCCTGAAACGCGCCGACGAAGCCATGTACCTAGCCAAACGGGCCGGCAAGAACCGCGTAGTACCGGCCTGATCAGGCCGACCTGACAACCAGAGGAGGAGTCATCATGAAGACCTTGAAACAATTGCTTGAAGAGCGTCCGCGTACACCGCTTGCGGTGTCGCCCGATGACACCATTTTCTCCGCCCTGGAACTCATGGCCAAGCATGACATCGGAGCCGTGCTGGTGATGCGCGACGGAAGGCTGGCCGGCATCTTCAGCGAGCGCGATTACGCGCGCAAGGTGATTCTTTCAGGCAAATCGTCGAAAGAAACCCAAGTGCGGGAAATCATGACCGAAAAGGTGCTCTACGCCCTCCCCGAGCAGACGACCGACCAGGCAATGGCGCTGATGACTGAGAAGCGTATCCGCCATCTGCCGGTGCTTGATGCTGCTCAGCGCGTGATCGGTGTGGTGTCGATCGGTGACCTGGTCAAGGAAACGATCTCGGAACAGGCTTTCCTGATCAAGCAACTGGAACAGTACATCGCCAGTTGAACGAGCCGAGCCCTACATCGATTGCTTGATCGCCAGGAGGGCCTGATTGCGCAGGGTTTTCAGCAAGGACAATTCCTTCTCTGGGATCACGATGCTGCCCGCCTTCTCGCGATCGCAGTAGATCATCGCCACGGCATTGCCCTTGATCAGCAGAGGAAACAAGACGAAGGTCTTGGCGATCACGACCTTGCGATACCAGTCCGGAATCTTGGTGGCGATCTTGCGATCGTCGATGTCCGAGATGATGATATCGACCCCCTTGCTGATCGCCAGCTGAAATACGTTCGGCGCGTCGGCCAGGGGAAAGCGGAACTTGCGCGCCAGTTCGTTGGTATCCGGGCCAAATCCAAAACGGCCGACCATGACGCCATTTTTTGCATCCTTGAGACACAGCAACACGCGCTGAAAGCCCATTGCGCGGTACATGGTTTCGAGCGTGATGCGCAACACGTCGTTCAATGAAAAATCATCCACCAGCGAATTGCTGATGTCCTGGATACCTGCGGCAAGAATATCCTGTGCTGCATCCGGCACGCCGTCCTCATTCAGCTCGCCGGGCTCACTCTGGTCAGGCAGTTCGGGATCGCCCAGCAGGGTCGTCTCCATGGCCTTGGTCTCGGCCGAAACGACTGTTTCCGGGGGGCCGCCGGTCCAGCTCCTGACATTGCGCACAAAGGGGCTGTGCGTCAGGTTGACGTGGAGAATGGTCGCCAGTTCCCTGAGTTCCACGAACGACTTTTCCAGCACCGTCTGCAGCTGGTTGTCCGAGAACGGCATGGCCGCGCTGAAACGCTCGCGCGCCGCGCGCGTCGCTTCGCGTCGCTGCTCCTGGGGCACGGACGCGATGGCATCGCACATTTCGTTGGCGAATCCGGCGACTACCCGCAGTGATTCGTCATGGGTGGCCGGCTGCTTGACCATGCCTTCGGGCAGCGGCCGCAGGCTATTCACCAGTCCCGGCGGGAAGCCCCAATGACGCGCGATGCCGATACCCAGCTCGGAGAATGAAAGGCCGAAAACCTGGGTCGAGGCGATTTCCTCGCTGCAGTTTCTTTGCAGCATCACCTTTCGGATTTCCGCAACTTCCTCGGGAAAGTAGAACTGCGCAAGGAGCTGGCCGACGCTATGGAACAAGGCACAGACATAGGCTTCCTCGGCTTCCCGGGCCATGAACTGCTTGCTTGCGTCGCGCGCCAGGGTGCCGGCGAGGTTGGCGCGCAGGAAAGCTTCTTTCAGCTCGCGTGCGTTGCCCTTGTCCTGCATGTGCTCGAACAGCAAGACGGTAATGGCGATGTTGCGCAAGGCATCGAAGCCGAGCACGATCACTGCCCGCGAAACGGTGCTGATGCTGCCGCCACCCGCCTGCCGGTAGTACGCGGAATTCACCAGGCGCAGAATCTTGTTGGTCAGGCCGTAATCCTTGAGAATGGTATTGGATAGCCTGTTGATGCTTTCCTTGTCGGAGCGCGTCAGCTTGTTGATCGCCGAGACCGAGTCCGACAGCGCCGGGAAATCGGTCTTGTGCTTCATGCGCCGCATCAGGAATTCCAGCGTGTCCTTCTTGCCCGCTTCCATCGCGCCGGCGGTATCGATCGGCGTTGCCGCCGCACCGAGGTAGTCGTCCAGCTGCGCCTTCATCTGTGCCGCGCTGGCGGTGCGCACGGCCGGATCGCGGGCACAGGCCGTGAGAATGATGCCGGCGAGCTTGTTGTCGATGCTCAAATCGGCCGGCAGTGCGACCGGTTGGTTCAATATCTTGTGAATGATCGCGACCGAAGTGTCGCCATGCATCAAGGGCTTGCCGGAAAGCATTTCGATCATCACCAGCCCGGCGGCATAGAGATCGTTTTTCTCGCCCACCTGGCGGCCGTCGACATATTCGGGTGCCATATAGCTGAGCGTGCCCGACATGCCGGCCTGCGGCATTTCCGCGCTGGCGGAGTCGAGACGGGTGGCAATCCCGAAATCCATCACCCGCGGGCGACCTTGCGAATCGATCAGGATATTGGACGGTTTCAGGTCGCGATGAATGATTCCTGCGGCGTGGGCCATCGCCAGCGCATCGAGTACCTGGCGCATCAGGTCCGCGGTACGCGCGGGCGCAATGCGGCCTTCCCTGGCGATCAATTCGGCGAGGCTGGGACCAGCGACATACTCGAACACCAGATACGGATCGCCGTCCTCTTCGCCGGCATCGAAAATCGGCACCAGATTGGGGTGACGCAGGCGACTGACGGCGCGCGCCTCGTCCAGCAAGGCCGCATTCCGCTTGGCATCGGTACGGGCAAAATGCAGCGTCTTGATCGCGACTTCGCGCTCGAGCTGGGGATCCCACGCAAGATATACGACACTCTGGGCTCCGCGCCCGAGTTCACGGCGAATTTCGAAGCGGCCTACACTTTTTTCCATAGACGAATCTTAGCAGTCGTTCAGGTTGCCAAGAGACCGCCGCGCCCATAACATAGCGCCATGGAACCCACTGACGCGACCGATCCTCCCGAAGTCCTGCAGGCTCGCCTGGTTGAATTGCGCACCGAGCATCGCGATCTCGACGAGGCGATCAGCCGTCTGCTGCTGACCCCGCCCGAGGACCAACTGGTGGTGCGACGCCTGAAGAAGCGCAAGCTGCTGATCAAGGATCGCATCTCGGTCCTTGAGCGCATGCTCGATCCCGATCCCGACGAATACGCATGAGCGCTCCCGCAGGGCCGTCCCAAGGTGGCGCATCCAATAACATGGAGCCGCGCAAGCGGCGAACCGCAATCACCCCCTTCCTCGGCAAGGGGGCTGGGAGAATGGTAGTCCAATGACCTACAATTTCGATACCCTCGCCCTGCATGCAGGCCAGGTGCCGGACGAGCGCTACGGCGCGCGCGCGACGCCGATCTATCTCACCACCTCCTTCGTTTTCAAGGATTCCGACCAGGCCGCCGCGCTGTTCAATATGGAACGCGCCGGCCACGTCTATTCGCGCATCTCGAACCCGACCAACGCCGTGCTCGAAGAGCGCATCGCGGCGCTGGAAGGCGGCGTCGGGGCAATTGCCGTCGCCTCGGGGCAGGCTGCATTGCATCTGGCGATTGCCACCCTGATGGGCGCCGGCTCGCACATCGTTGCCAGCCGGTCGCTGTATGGCGGCTCGCACAACCTGCTCGACTACACCCTGCCGCGCTTCGGCATTACCACGACGTTCGTCGATCCGCGCGATATCGATGCCTGGCGCGCCGCGATCCGCCCCGAAACGCGCCTGCTGTTCGGCGAAACGCTGGGCAACCCCGGGCTCGACGTGCTGGACATTCCCGCCGTGTCGGCCCTGGCCCACGAACACGGCTTGCCATTGATGGTGGACAGCACCTTCACCACGCCCTGGCTGATGCGTCCGTTTGACCATGGCGCCGACCTGATTTTCCATTCCGCGACCAAGTTCCTCGGTGGTCACGGCGTCGCCATCGGCGGCCTGCTGGTCGATGGCGGCACATTCGATTGGGACACGTCCGGAAAATTTCCGACCCTGACCGAGCCCTACGAGGGCTTTCACGGCATGGATTTCAGCGAGGAATCCACCGTCGCCGCCTTCCTGCTGCGGGCGCGGCGCGAGGGTCTGCGCGATTTCGGCGCCTGCATGAGCCCGATGACCGCGTTCCAGTTGCTGCAAGGCGTGGAAACCCTGCCGCTGCGCATGGAACGGCATGTCGCCAACACGCGCCAAGCGGTCGCGCACCTGGTGAATAGCGAAGCGGTCGAGAGCGTGGCCTATCCCGAACTCGAAAGCCATCCCGACCATGCACTGGCGCAACGACTGTTGCCGCGCGGCGCCGGTTCGGTATTCAGCTTCACCCTGAAAGGCGGCCGTGGCGCAGGGCGCAAGTTCATCGAAGCGCTACGCGTGTTCTCCCATCTGGCCAATGTCGGCGACGCCAAGTCGCTGGTGATCCACCCCGCCTCCACCACCCATTTCCGGATGTCCGACACCGCACTCGTGGCAGCCGGCATCCATCCCGGCACCATCCGCCTGTCGATCGGCCTGGAAGACGCCGGCGATCTGATCGAAGACCTGAATCGCGGCCTCGCTGCCGCCGCGAAAGCCTGATCATGCAAATCGACATCGACGGTCAAACCGCCTACGCCTACACCGGCGGCAAAGCTTTTGACGCCGCCCTGCCCTGCGTCGTATTCATCCACGGCGCGCAGAACGACCACAGCGTCTGGGGCCTGCAAAGCCGCTGGTTCGCCCATCACGGCTTTGCCGTACTGGCTGCGGATCTTCCCGGCCATGGCCGCAGCACGGGCAGCCCTTTATCCTCGATCGAGGATCTGGCCGACTGGATTGAACTGCTGCTGGAAAGAGTCGGCGCTGGCGATGCGGCGAAAAACGTCTCGCTGGTCGGTCACAGCATGGGCTCGCTGACCGCCCTCGAATGCGCCTCGCGCCATCCGGCGCGCATCGCGCGCATTGCGCTGCTGGGCACCGCCGTACCGATGCCGGTATCCGATGTATTGCTGGTTCCGGCGCAAGACAATGAGCCCAAGGCCATCGCCATGATCAACGCCTGGTCGCACTCGCCGCGCGGCACGATCGGCGGCAACACCGTGCCGGGCATGTGGCTGCTGGGCGCCTCGCGCCGGCTCATGGAACGACAGCGGCCCGGCGTGCTGCACAATGATCTGGCCGCCTGCAACGCCTATACGCACGGCATGGCGGCCGCCGCCGCGCTGGCCTGCCCGGCGCTGATCATCAGCGGCAGTCGGGACATGATGACCCATCCGAAAGCCGCCGCCAAACTGGCCGCCGCGATCGGCGACGTCAGGAGCGTCAGTCTCGACGGTGCCGGGCACGCGCTGATGGCCGAGCAGCCCGACGCGGTGCTCGACGCCTTGCGCAGCTTCATTGCCTGACTGTGCTCCGCATGTTTCTTACGGTACTGCTGATCTGCAGTCGCTCTTCCTGTCCCCTGTGATACATCCCCGCGCATGAACCACAAACGAAACATCGCGCTGCTGGCCGCCGCGCAGGCCCTGCTGCTGACCAACGGCATCATGCTGGTGGCGATCAACGGCCTCCTCGGCCTGCAGCTCGCAGCCGACAAGCGGCTGGCCACCTTGCCGATCACCACCTATGTGATCGGCGGCGCGCTGGCGACGCTGCCCGCTGCCTTTTTCATGAAGCGCCACGGTCGGCGCGCCGGTTTCATGCTGGGTGCGGGTCTCGGCATCCTGGGCGCGCTGATTTCCGCCTTCGCGGTCAGTATCGGCAGCTTCTGGCTGCTCTGTCTCGGCACCGTGTTTGCAGGCGTCTATAACGCCTTCGGCCAGCAGTACCGCTTCGCCGCCGCCGATGCCGCGCCGCTCGACTGGAAGGGCAAGGCGATCTCGCTGACGTTGGCCGGCGGCATTCTCGGCGGCGTGATCGGCCCGGAAGTCGGCAAGCTGACCCGCACCTTGCTGGAGCCCACCTACCTCGCCAGCTACGGTGCGCTGATCGGCTTCGCCACGCTGTCCTTGTTGATTGCCAGCCGCCTGGATATTCCGCCGCTATCGGTCGCCGAACAACGCGCCGTCGGTCGCCCGTTGAGCCGGATTGCACGCCAGCCCGCCTTCATCGTCGCCGTGCTGGCGGCCGCGTGCGGCTACGGCGTGATGAACCTGCTGATGACGGCAACCCCGCTGGCCATGGACATCTGCGGCCTGCCGTTCGCGAACACGGCGTTCGTCCTGCAATGGCATGTCATCGCGATGTTCGCGCCTTCGTTTTTCACCGGCGACCTGATCAAGCGCTTTGGCGTGCTGAACATCCTCCTTGTCGGCGCCGGACTGATGTTTGTTTGCATCGGTATCGCGCTTTCCGGCGTCACCCTGATGCATTTCTGGTGGGCACTGGTGCTGCTCGGCGTGGGCTGGAACTTCCTGTTCATCGGCGGCACTACCCTGCTCACGGAAACCTACCGTCCCGAAGAAAAGGCCAAGGTGCAGGGCACCAATGATTTCGTCGTACTCGGCGTGCAGGGACTCACCTCGCTTTCGTCCGGGGTCTTGATCAGCAGCGAAGGCTGGGCCAGCCTCAACACCTATGCCCTGCCGATCGTAGCCATGACGACGCTGGCAAGCATGCTGCTGTGGTTGCGCCGCAAGTATTCGACCGGCCCGGGGGTCTCATGAATGCGTTCCTGCATCCATTAACCTGAAGTTCCATCCCGACGAAGCCGAGTTTCCACGCTGATTCAATAAGTTGTCGCTGAATCACGGTTTGGTTTTCTGACTACGGCTGAATCATCTGAATCAGTGCGAGT
>Ga0209343_10009587_pt1 | contig 11122 bp, 13 predicted proteins | sample RifCSPlowO2_02_FD_184026 | JGI IMG/M metagenome (GOLD analysis project Ga0209343, IMG submission 184026) | Groundwater microbial communities from Rifle, Colorado - Rifle CSP2_plank lowO2_0.2 (SPAdes) (version 2) | ecosystem: Environmental > Aquatic > Deep subsurface > Groundwater | place... | reverse complement strand
AAGTTATTCATAGTATCTACGCGTCTGCGGTGTATGTTTCGTAATTAATGGGTTCAACTACTAGTCCATGCAACTCTCGATCATTATTCCCGTGCTCAATGAGGCCGGCGTGCTGCCGGGTTTGCTGGATCATCTCGTTCCGCTGCGCGCATGTGGCGCCGAAGTGATTGTGGTGGACGGCGGGAGCGGGGACGACTCGCAGCAGATAGCCTCACGCGCCGGTGCGCAGGTAATCTGCACCGGGCGCGGCAGGGCGCGGCAAATGAACGCCGGCGCGTCTGCCGCGCACGGCGATGCCCTGTTGTTTCTGCATGCTGATACCAGATTACCCCTGTGCGCGGGATGTGCAATCGAAGCAGCCATCAAGCCTGGTGGGCGCACCGATGAATTTGCATGGGGACATTTTGCTGTGCGCATCGATGGCCGCTTATTCATGCTGCGAGTGGTTGCCAGGCTGATGAATTGGCGCTCACGCCTCACCGGAATCGCAACCGGCGATCAGGCCATGTTTATGACCAGGCGTGCCTTCGAAGCGGTGGGCGGTTTTCCGGATCAGCCCTTGATGGAGGATATCGAGATGTCAAAGCGCTTGTTGGCACTGTCCAGGCCGATTTGCCTGATGGCTCGGGTCGTCACCTCCGGGCGCCGTTGGGAAACGCACGGTGTGTGGAGAACAATATGGCTGATGTGGCGGTTGCGCTGGCATTACTGGCGTGGCGTGCCCGCCAGCGAACTGGCCAGGTCATACCGATGATCAGAATAATTGTATTTGCCAAGGCGCCTCAGGCCGGTTTTGCCAAGACGCGGCTTATCCCGGTGCTTGGCCCAGCGGGTGCGGCGAGACTTGCGCTCCGGATGCTGCTCCGGACATTGGACAGCGCAGTGTCTGCCGCGATCGGTCCGGTCGAGTTGTGCGCGACGCCGGAGATCGCTTCGCCTGCCTGGCTTGGCGTGGATATTGCGCAAGAGATCGAGATCAGTGCGCAAGGCGACGGCGATCTAGGCGCCCGGCTTGCCCGCGCCGCGCAACGCGCGCTTGAGCATGATGAACCGGTGCTGCTGATCGGCACCGATTGTGTCGAAATGAGTGCGCCGCTGTTGCGCGATGCTGCCATTGCACTCGAACGTAAAGATACTGTCATTTATCCCGCAGCGGATGGTGGCTATGCCCTGCTGGGGCTCACTGAATTTCACCCGTCGCTGTTCAGCAATATTGCATGGAGTACAGATAGCGTGGCTGCCGGGACCATCGCGCGCATCGGGCAATTGGGCTGGTCGCTGGAAGTGGGTGCGCTATTGCACGACGTTGACGAGCCGGACGACCTGGAGCGCATTCCGGCCAACTGGCTGCAGGCATGAGTCTAGAAAACGCAGCCCACCATGTCGGGCAGAGCCCGACCATTTTGGTTCCGGCTCGTCCGGCTTAGGATGATCATGTCCAAATTGATATTCAGTTTGTGGTTTTGGCTGCTGTTGTTGCCGGTCGCACATGCCGGCGAAGAGAATTGGGTTGGGCGCTTCGACGGAGCGGATACTGCCGTGCCGGCGCCGTGGCGTTTGCTGCAACTGGATAAGCGCGTTGCTGCGACGCAGTACCGCATCAGGCTGTGGGATGGTGTTCCGGCTATCGAGGCGACGGCCGACAGCAGCATGACGTTGCTGGCGCGCCCGGTTGAAGTTGATCTTTCCATGACACCGATCCTGTGCTGGAGCTGGCGTATTGATGCGCCGCTGATCAACGCGGACATGGCAAAGAAAAGCGGCGACGATTATGCGGCACGCGTTTACGTGGCATTCAAGTTGCCAGCCTCCATGATTGACTTCATCACGCGCGCCAAGTTAGGCTTGGCACGCACAATCTATGGCGACGCAGTGCCGGATGCGGCGTTGAATTACGTCTGGGACAACCGCTATCCGATCGGAACATCTCGTCCCAATGCCTATACCGACCGCACCCGGATGATTGTTGTGGAGTCGGGCGCCGCAAAGGCAGGTGGCTGGGTATCAGAACGCCGGGATTTGCTTGCCGATTTCAAGCTGGGCTTTGCAGCGGAGCAGGGTGAAGTAACACTATTGGCCGTGGCCTCGGATACGGACAACACCGCCGAGAAAGCCAGAGCCGGTTTTGCCGATCTGCATTTTGTTGCGAGAGAGCAGCCCTGCGCGAGCCGCTGAGTTGCCCTGTATGCAAAATTGTTTGCGAATAATGAAGGATTGAGAAGTCATGCATGAACTTGTTAAAGATTACTATGGGCGCCAGTTGCAGCATTCAGATGACCTGAAGACTTCTGCCTGTTGCGACACATCACAGGTGCCGGGCTGGCTCAAGCCGCTGCTGGCACGCATCCATCCCGAGGTCATTTCCCGTTATTACGGTTGCGGCCTGGTTTGCCCGCCACTGCTTGAAGGCTGTCGTGTGCTGGATTTGGGCAGCGGCTCCGGGCGGGATGTGTATGCGCTGGCGCAACTGGTGGGCGAACGCGGCCACGTGGTCGGCGTGGACATGACCGGGGAGCAACTGGCGGTTGCCGAAAAACATCGTGCCTACCACAGCGAATTGTTCGGCTTCGACAATGTAACTTTCAGGCAGGGCTACATTGAGCGTCTTGATGAACTCGGGCTGGAGTCAAACAGCTTCGATGTCATCGTGTCGAACTGTGTGGTCAACCTGTCGCCGGACAAAGATGCCGTACTGCGCGAGGTGCATCGCCTGCTCAAGCCGGGCGGCGAATTTTACTTCTCTGACGTGTACGCCGACCGGCGCGTGCCGGATCAGGTTCGCAATGACCCGGTCATGTACGGCGAGTGTCTGGGCGGCGCGCTCTATTGGAACGATTTTCTGCGGATTGCGCATCGGCAGGGTTTTGCCGACCCACGCCTGGTTACCGACCGGCCGCTGGACATTACTGACCCGAAGCTTGCGCTGATTGCAGGCAATATCCGCTTTTATTCGGCGACCTATCGCCTGTTCAAGCTGGACAGCATGGAAACTGCCTGTGAGGACTACGGGCAGGCGGTCATTTATCGCGGCACCATACCCGATCATCCATACCGCCTGGTATTAGACAAGCATCATGATATCGAGACGGGGCACGTCTTCGCGGTCTGCGGCAATACGTGGCGGATGTTGCACGAAACACGTTTCCGCGGGCACTTTGAGTTCATCGGTGACTTCAGCCGTCACTATGGCCTGTTTGCAGGTTGCGGCGGCGGGTTGCCCTTCGAACATGAGGCCGAAAGTGGAAGTAGTGGATGCTGCTGAATGGCTTGCCGAACGGCAGGACACACATTGAAATGGCTTCATTCGGTGAGCGGTGGATTGCTGCTATTGGTAACCCTGAAACGTTGCCAAATTGCCTCGTACAAGTTGACCTAGATCAATAAAAGGGGGTTTTGTTATGCTATATTTCCGCACCAATGTGGTTGCCAAGGATAATACAAAGCTAGGATTGATAAGGCTTGGCGGGTAGTGGCCTCATAAGTATTGGGTGTTTTAAAATAATAAATAATCAAAAGTAGGGAGCTTCGAGGAATCTGTCGTTCACGCGCAGGTTGCCAGTTTGTTGATTTGACTGGTACATGCTTTCGCGGGAGCGTCGAAATGAGGATTTTTTAGAGCTTCCAAAAATAAATCCAATCCGTAACAGTTTGTTTTTTGAATCCATAGAAATAGAAAGGAATGCGATATGAAACTGCTAGCAGTTACCGTTTCCCTGGGAGCGGCCATGCTGGTCATGATGACAGCGCCTAGTTATGCGGCTGGTGGGGATGCAATTTTCAAGAAGAGCTGCGAAAGCTGCCATTACACCAGCGGACCCGCTAAAGAAAAAACGATAGCGGATCAATTGGCGAAAAAAGGGCCAGAATTATTTTATGCCGGCAGCAAGTTTCAGAAGGCTTGGCTTTCAGCATGGTTGCAGGATCCCAAGCCGATTCGCCCGATGAAATACAACTCACTCACTGAAAAGAACAAGGGCGACCATCCCAAGTCATCGGCCGGCGATGCGGCTGCGATTACGGATTATTTGATGGGGCTGACCTCGCCGGAAGTCAAGGCTGGTGTAATCAAGGCTGCTGTGTCTCCGCAGGCCAAGCAAATCTTTAACAAGAAAATGCCTTGCAGCGGGTGTCATGCAACCGAGAAGGGTGGCGGGTTGAGCGGGCCAAGTCTGGTTGGCGCAGGCAAGCGGCTGAATCCTGATTGGGTTTATGCCTATTTGGCGAATGTAAAAGCATTCAAGCCGGTTCGGGATATGCCGGACTTTTCCAGCGCGCTTAGTCCAAAGGAAATGGAAAGCCTGGCGGCATATATAGCCACTTTCTAGTAATACGAAGACAAATTAACGGAGGAATAGACTCATGTCGAGATTTGTAATAATGACTGCCATGGCATTTGGCTTGGCTCTGAGTGCCGTGGGTTCAGCGCAGGCGGCCGACGACAAGCAGGTGTTTGATTTTTACTGTGCCCAGTGTCATGGTGAAAAGGGTGACGGTAAGGGCGTTAATGTCACCAAGGATTTTGCCACCGACCCGCGCAATTTCACCAACGTCGCAGATATGGAGAAACGTTCCGATGACGATATCAGGACCGTTATCAAGGACGGCGGGCCGGCCATCAGCAAGTCGCCTTTGATGCCGCCTTGGGGTGCAACGCTGTCCGCGGCCGAGGTGGACGGACTGCTGGCTTATATTCGCAAACTTTGCAACTGTAAGCCTAAGTAGGGCGATCTGAATGAGTATGTTAAGTAAAAAATATCTTGCTGATGGCCTGATTTTTTCCGGGCTGCTGGTGAATGCCGTTTTCATTGGCCTGATCCTGTATTTATACGTCATATAGTTCAGCAAGGCAGGGCTTAAAAGGGGGGTAGTGCCTCCCCTTTTTTGCGAGAGAGGGTGCCGTAACGGGCAGGTAAACCGCTGAGGGAGGGTTGGTATGAGTGATGATAATTGTGAAACAGAAGAATGCGGAACATCGAAGTTCCCGTGGTTGGGGCCGGCCATTTTTAGCCTGACGCTGGTTGCGGTGACCGTTTTCTTTGTGTGGTTTTTGAGGGCGTAACGACATGAAAGCTTATTTTTTACCGTTCATCGGTGCGTTTGTAGTGTTTTGCCTGGTATTTTTAGCCCTGGATTTCTCCATGATGAAGCTCCAGGGGTTAACGCTGATATATCAACATTAAGGATTTATCATCACCTCCTTTAAGGATATTCTCCTTAAGGGTAACGCACATGCGTGCATAAACAGGAGTAGATCTTGCTAACACGGAATATGAAAATAACCTTCGGGGCATTTATGCTGGCCATCCTGGCCATGTTCATGCTGCCCGATCTCATGCCTGCAGTGCATGCTTCCGAGGCAACGGCGACTGAATCATCCGTGGCCGCAGCCCCGGCATCAGCCGCCGCTGCAGCTCCAGCATCAGCCGCCGCTGCAGAACCTGTCGCAAATGCGATAACCTATCCGCCCGCACCAAAATTGACTGAAGCGGACTACCCTCAGATCAAGGGGGTGAATTCCCGGGTGGCGGTATGGCTGGTGGCTCAATTGCACCTGTGGTTCGGAGCCTTTGTGGTCGCGGTGCCCATGTTCGTGTTTATCATCGAGGTGATAGGCATGGTGACCCGGGATGAGCGCTATGACAATATGGCCTATGAATTCATCAAGGTCAGCATCACTGCCTACTCGCTGACCGCGATTCTGGGCGGCCTGCTGTCTTTCGGCCTGATCCTGTTCTATCCGGACTTGTTCAAGTATCTGGCCTTGATCTTCAAGGAGAGCATGTGGGCGTATGCGCTGCTGTTCTTCGCCGAAAGCGCGGTCTTGTACATCTATTATTACGGCTGGCACTGGTTGCAGGGCGGCAATAAAAAATGGATACACCTGACCTTCGGTTTATTGCTTAATGCGGTGGGCTTGCAGCTCATGTTCCTGGCCAATGCCTGGACGACCTTCATGATGAGCCCGGCAGCCTTGGATGCGGCAGGCGTATTCAATGGAAACACATGGGAGGCGATTCACAATTTCCTGTGGAACCCGATCAACATACACCGGGTAGTCGCTAACGTGGCGTACGGTGGTTCGGTTGTAGGCGCTTATGCCGCGTTCAAGTTCCTCAGCGCACAGAAGCAGGCGGAGCGAGCCCATTATGACTGGGTAGGCTATAACGCCAACTTCATTGCCATCTCTGCGCTGTTGCCGCTGCCTTTCGCAGGTTATTACCTCACCGCTGAAATGTATGCTTATAGCCAGCAGATGGGTATTACCCTGATGGGCGGCGTGTTCGCCTGGATATTCATCATCCAGGCCGTGCTGATCGGCGCCCTGTTCCTGTCGGCCAACTATTATCTGTGGTGCGGCATGGGGCGCAGCGAAGGGGCTTATCGCTACAACCCCAGAATCAAATATATCGCCATTGTTCTGGTGATCGCCTTCCTGGTGTGGTTTACGCCGCATACCCTGGTGCTCACCAATTCAGAACTCAAGGATCTGGGCGGACCCTATCATAAGTATTTAGGGGTGCTGGGCATCATGCCGGCGAAAAACACTGCCGTGAACTTCTTGCTCACATTCACCTTTATGAGCTTCCTGTTCTACCGGCGCGCCAATAAGGTGGCCACTGTGTCGTGGGCGGCAGCAGGCAATGCGGCGCAGATTGCCCTGTTCACCGCCGGCCTGATTAATATTGTGATACTGGGCGTCTATCATGGCTACTTCACCAATACGGTGTATAAGGTGGCGGCCTCCATACCGCAGGTTCTGACCACTCTGGTCATTATCATTATCAGCGTAGTCATTGACGCATTCATGTACAAGGGCGCGAAAGATGTGGCGCCATTGCACTGGGGGCGCATGTCAACCCGTTCGCAATACGCGCTGTTCCTGCTGGCGGTGTCCTTCACCTGGCTGATGGGGCTGATGGGTTACGTTCGTTCCGGTATTCGCCAGCACTGGCATATATCCAACATCTTCCGTGATGGCTCTCCCGATGCCTTTACTCCTGGTCTGGGTTATGCGGCCAGCGTGGTATCGGTTGGGACAATCATATTCATGGCCATGGTCATTTTCGTCTTCTGGCTGAGCACGATTAGCGGCAAGCATGTTGTTGCCAAAGGTTATTGGAAGGAACAAGCATGATCAATTTTCTAAAAGTTGCCTTCTTTAGTTTGTTGATGGTTGGTGGGTTCTGGGGTTTTGCCAATTTTGGCATTCCGCAGATCAAGCCTGCGCCACCTCCCGTGGAGGCAAAGCTGGATCTTGGCGCCATGACCATGGACCAGTTCATCGCGCTGGGCGGAACGATCTTTAACGGCAAGGGCACTTGTACACTGTGCCACAATGCAATGGGCCGTGCGCCGATGCTGGACAAGGTTGGCGCCGTAGCAGAAGAGCGTATGAAGGATGCCCGTTACAAAGGCGCGGCCAAAACAGTCCAGGAGTATTTGCATGAATCTTTGGTGAAGCCGTCGGCCTTCGTGGTTTCCGGTTTCGGCAAGTCCGGCACCAACGATACCGAGAGTCCGATGCCGGATGTTTCCGGTGGCGGTATTGGGCTGAAAGAGGCTGAGCTTGCGGCGGTCGTCGCGTATCTTCAGGATTCCAGCGGCAGCGAAGTGACGGTCGAAATTCCGAAGATGGAAGCGCCCGTCGAAGGTGCAGGGGCTGCTAAAGCAGAGGAAGCTCCGCTGAAGACACCCGAGGAAGTCATTGCCAAGTACACCTGCGGCGCCTGCCACAAGGTCGCGGGTCAGGAAGGCGCGTTGGGACCGGATCTGACCAAGATTGGCAAGACGAGGAACAAGGAATATTTGCGCCAAGCGGTACTCGATCCCGAAGCAGTGATAGCCAAAGGGTTTACGGGTGGCATGATGCCCCCAACATACGGTGAGCAATTGAAAGCGAAGGAGCTTGAGATGCTGGTTAACTACTTGGCAGGGTTGAAATAATGAATATGACACAGAAAAAAAGACTTATCCCCCGCCTGTTGCAAATGGCGCTGGTGGTGCTTGGGGTTTATTTCAGCTTTATCCTGGTGTTCGACGTACTGCTGGGCCAGTTGATTCCCAAGAGCCTGCTCACCATGTACATGGTGTTCGTAATAGCTGGCGTGGTGATGGTGTTTACCTTTACCGAGGAGGGCGCGCAGGAACTGGTTGGCCCGATCAAGGCGCTGGTTGAAGACCCATCCAAAAAGATGGTACGGAATGTGGTGTTCGTTATTGTGCCCTTGCTGGCAGGTTACTATACCTACTCAAGCATGATGCCCAGTTTCGAGGCGCCGGTGGAGCTGCGCACCATCCACCCTGCACCGCCGACCAAGTTCAAGGCGTATGGCAAGAGCTTTAACCTGACAACTCTGGAGAACCCTTATCGCAAATTCGAGAAGGAAGATCCGGTGAAGTTCAAGGAGTTGGTCAAAGAGGGCGGTAATGTCTATATCCAGAATTGCCAGTATTGCCACGGCGACAAACTGGATGGCAAGGGGCCTTATGCCTCGGGTCTGAATCCAACACCACTCAACTTCCAGGACGTGGGTACTATCGCGCAATTGCAGGAATCCTTCCTGTTCTGGCGTATCGCCACAGGCGGCCCGGGATTGCCTGAGGAGGCCGCTCCGTGGATTTCATCCATGCCTGTCTGGCAAGACTTCTTGACTGAAGACGAGATATGGAAAGTGATCCTGTTCTTGTATAACTATACGGGCAGAGCGCCAAGGTCGTGGGCACATGAATAATCGACGCTTAGGAATAACAATGACTCATATAACTAAACTGACACTCCTAACTTTCTGTGCGGCGTTATGCATGGCAGGGACTGCAATGGCTAAACCTGGCACCGCTGCCAAAGGCAAGGAGATTTACGACAAACGTTGTACTTGGTGTCACGGAGATGAGGGTGACGGCGCTGGCGCAGCCAAGGAACGGCTTCTTCCGCCGCCGCGGGACTTTACGTCAGGCAACTACAAAATCAAGACTTCCAGTTTTGACGAAATGGTGCCCAGTGACGATGACGTCTTTCGCATGATCCGTGACGGCATGCCGGGAACCGCCATGCCAGGCTGGCAGGATATTCTGGCCGAGCAGGATATGTGGGATCTGGTGGCCTACGTCAAGTCCTTTGCTCAGTACGATAAACCGCCCGCCAAGCAGGTTGATTATGGCACCCAGATCGCCAGTTCGGCCGAGAGCATCGAAAAGGGCAAAAAGCTGTTTGAAGACGGTGATCGCTGTGTGGAATGCCATGGCAAGTCCGGCAAGGGTAGCGCTTCCAAGCGGCTCAAGGGAGATGCCGGCGAACGTACCTGGCCGCGCAACCTGACCAAGCCATGGACATTCCTCGGCAGTAACGATCCAAAGGACATTTTTACGCGCATTTCTACCGGTATTGCCGGCACCGAGATGCCATCCTTTGCCGACCCCAGTAGCAAAAAGAAGCTTTCTGTCGAGGAGCGCTGGGACGTAGCCAACTATGTAGCCTCGCTGGCCAAGACTGATAAGAAGGTCAATGCAGAAAATACCGTGGTCAAGGCGGACGCGGTAGAGGGTGAATTGCCCAATACTCCGGATGACGAGCGCTGGGAAGCCTCTATGCCCACCACCTTTTATCTGGTTCCGCAGATTATTGGTCAGGAGCGTTATTTCAGACCATCCAATGACACCATCACCGTGCGTGCGATGTACAACGACAAGAACGTGGCGATGTTACTGGAGTGGGATGATCGCACCAAGAGTGTTCCCGGTGACAGCGATGCGGAGAAGATGGCCGATGCGCCTATCGCGGAAGACGGTGTCGCAGTGCAGTTGCCTGTCGTGATCCCGAAAGAAATGCAAAAGCCCTATTTTGGCATGGGTGATGCGGCCAATCCGGTGAATATCTGGCATTGGAAGAGCGGTACAAAGGACGCAACGGAGACCATCAGCCTTCTTAACAGCAAAGGTTTCAAGGAGATCGAGAAGCGCGATGCGGCTGGAGTTGGTTTGCAGGGCAAGGCGAGTTATAGCGATGGAACCTGGAAGGTGGTGATAACACGGCCGCTCACCACATCGACGGCAGACAAGGATATACAGTTCGTCGAGGGCAAGTTTATTCCAGTTGCGTTTGCGGCCTGGGATGGTAGCAATAACAGTGAGAAGGGCTCCAAGCACACCATGACTACCTGGTACTGGATGTTGCTGAAACCGGCAACCGGTTCCAAGCCGCTCGTGATGGCTTTGGTGGTTGCCGGTCTGTTTGTCGGCGGTCTGTTGTGGTGGGCGCGCAGTGCTGGCCAGGCTGCTGGCACCAGGAAGTCCTGAGGAATGAGTATTGTGGTTGAAGAAGCCGAGTTCAGCAACCGCGGCGTAAAGACCAGATTATTGGGCTTTATCCTGATGTTGCTGGGCGTATTGGACAGCCTGCTGACCTTGCGTGGCGGAGTGCCTGCTTATGAGTTTCTCCTGCTCATAGTTTTGGGGGCGGTTGTGTTTGCCATTGGCGCAGTTCGTGGCGGACAGAAATCTGGCAAGGCATAGCTCACAAACGCTTCTGCAGGACGTGGTAATTTGCGTTGTTTTCTGAATGGCCGTTCGTGGTGAGCATGTCTAACCCACGGATGGCCATTTTACTGTCCGCGCCCTTGTGCTGGTTGGCCATTCCAGTGCTATCGTTAGCAGCATCGAGGCACGATGACTACGGTGATCATGAATAGTTCCGGATAAATGATATTCACCGCAAAATTTGTTTCCATTTTTTGACCTATATCAAACCCGTATCATGCGAGTGATGTAATTATTCGAATGAGGCTGCGTCAAAATGTCACATGTGTCAGAGTGTCGCATGTGTGTTTGAGATGAGGTAGCGGACCGGTTTTTTGGAGAAGTTTGTAATAAGCAGTGCAGGCAGAGGCGGGGTCGCGGCATCGACGGGATGGAAAATAATTTCCGGTTTGAGGCAATGATTCTGGAAGAGTATTGAAGTAGTAGAGCAGTATGGCAGTCGCGGTACCTGAGTAAATTCTGGGTTGAAGGTCGGCGTCAATGTTGCGCTATCCTAATCTTTAAGCAGTTGCGTACAGGGAGGTAATAATGCAAGACAAATATAAGTTTCTTATGGTGAGCGCTCTATCGATGAGTTGCTTGATGGCGG
>Ga0209343_10009582_pt1 | contig 11125 bp, 8 predicted proteins | sample RifCSPlowO2_02_FD_184026 | JGI IMG/M metagenome (GOLD analysis project Ga0209343, IMG submission 184026) | Groundwater microbial communities from Rifle, Colorado - Rifle CSP2_plank lowO2_0.2 (SPAdes) (version 2) | ecosystem: Environmental > Aquatic > Deep subsurface > Groundwater | place: Rifle... | reverse complement strand
AGTGCCGTTCGACCCGCCGCAGCACCTCGTCGGTGTCCACGTCGCCGACGATGACCAGCGTGGCGTTGTTGGGCACGTAGTAGCGGCGATAGTAGTCGTACACATCCTCCCGGGTCATGGTCTGCAGATCCGACAGCCAGCCGATCGTGGGGTGGCCGTAGGTGTGCGCCGTGAAGGCGGCGGCGGTCACCTCCTGGTCGAGCAGCTGGTCGGGATCGTTTTCGCCGCCCTGCAGCTCGGCAATGATGACGGTCCGCTCCGATTCGCAGTCGTCCGGGTGGTACAGACAGCGCGCCATCCGCTCGGACTCGATGAACAGCATGCGGTCGATCGCCCCGCGGGTGGCGGTTTCGAGATACGTCGTCTGGTCGATCCAGGTGTAGCCGTTCCAGCTGCCGCCGAACTGCTCGATGATCCCCTTCACCTGGTCGCGCGGAATGTTGGTCGTGCCCTTGAAGTTCATGTGCTCGACCCAGTGCGAGACGCCGGTCAGCCCAGGCCGCTCATCTTTCGAACCGACCTTGTACCAGCACCAGACCGACGCCAGTGGCGCCGTGTGCTCTTCGAGCACGAGCACCTTCAGGCCGTTGTCCAGCGTCGCGGAGCGCGGCCGCGCGCCGTGCCGAGCTTCTGCCGGGATTGTCATCAGTTCATTATAAAATCGTTGGATACCCATGCCCGAGTGGAAAGACACCGTCAACCTGCCCCGCACCGACTTCCCGATGAAGGCGAACCTGCCGACGAGCGAGCCCCAGACGCTCGCGCGCTGGGCCGCCATGGACCTCTACGGGCAGATTCGCGAGCGCCGCCGGGGAGCGCCCAAGTTCGTCCTGCACGACGGCCCGCCGTACGCGAACGGCAACATCCACATCGGCACCGCCTTCAACAAGATCCTGAAAGAGCTGGTCGTCAAGTCGCGGTCGATGGCGGGCTTCGACGCGCCCTACGTCGTGGGCTACGACTGCCACGGCCTCCCAATCGAGCTGCAGGTCGACCGCGAGCTCGGCTCGAAGAAGCGCGAGATGTCCGCGGCCGATTTCTGCCGCGCGTGCCGGGCGTACGCGGAGCGGTTCATCGGCACGATGACCGAGCAGTTCCAGCGGCTCGGCATCCTCGCCACCTGGGACGACCCGTACTTGACCATGAACTTCAAGTACCAGGCGGCCATTGCCCGAGCCTTCGGGCGGTTCGTCGAGCAGGGACTCGTCTACAAGGGCAAGAAACCCGTCCATTGGTGCATCCACTGCCGGACGGCTCTTGCCGAGGCGGAGGTCGAGTACGAGGATCACGTCTCTCCATCGATCTACGTCGAATTCCCGGTGTCGGCCGACGGCGGCGTCGAGCTCGGCGCGCGGGTGCCGGCGCTCGCCGGCAAGAATGTCTCGGTCCTCATCTGGACGACGACGCCGTGGACGATTCCCTCCAACCTGGCGATCGCCTTTCATCCTGAGCTCGATTACGCCGCGTACGACGTCGAGGGGCGCGCGGTGATCATCGCCGAGGCGCTGGCGCCGAAGGTCGGCGCGGCCGTCGGACGACCGCTCGGGGCGCCGGCGGCGCGACTGAAGGGCGCACAGCTCGAGGGGATCCGTTTCCGGCATCCCTTGTACGCGCGCGATTCGCTCGGCGTGCTGGGCGACTACGTCACGCTCGAAGCCGGCACCGGCGCGGTGCACACCGCGCCCGGCCATGGCAGCGACGACTTCAACACGGGGATGCGATACGGGCTCGAGATCTACGCGCCGGTCGGGCCAGCCGGACACTTCCTCGACTCGGTCGCGCTCTTCGGCGGGACGCGCGTGTTCGACGCGAACCCGAAGGTCGAAGAGGCGCTCGACAGAGGCGGGCGGCTCTGGCACCGCGAGGCGTTCACACATCAATACCCGCACTGCTGGCGATGTCACAACCCGGTCATCTTCCTGGCGACCTCGCAGTGGTTCATCCGGCTGGACGGGGTCCGCCTCGAGGCGGATGCGACGACCGGCGCCGACCACGGCCGGACGCTGCGCGAAGCGGCGCTCGACGCCGTCGACCACGATGTGCACTGGGTGCCCGCCTGGGGCCGCGATCGCATCTCCAGCATGCTGGCCACCCGTCCCGACTGGTGCATCTCGCGCCAGCGCGCGTGGGGCGTGCCGATTCCGGCCGTCGACTGCACGGCGTGCGGCGAAGCGCTGGTCACGCCCGCGCTGGTCGAGCAGGCGGCGCAGGTGTTCGAGGCGCACGGGGCCGACGCCTGGTACGAGCGTCCGACGGCGGACTTCATTCCCGCCGGGTTGACGTGCCCGACATGCGGCGGGTCGACCTTCGAGCGCGAGATGAATATTCTCGACGTCTGGTTCGATTCGGGGTCGAGTCACGAAGCGGTGCTCTCGGTCCGGCCCGAGCTGACCTGGCCCGCGGATGTCTACCTGGAAGGCAGCGATCAGCACCGGGGCTGGTTCCAGAGCTCGCTGCTGGTCGGCCTGGGCACGCGCGGGCGGCCGCCGTTTCGCGAAGTCATCACGCACGGCTTCATCGTCGCCGAGGACGGACGGAAGATGTCGAAGTCGCTCGGCAATTCCATCGAGCCGCAGGACATCATCAAGCAGAGCGGGGCCGACATCCTGCGCCTCTGGGTGTCGATGAGCGACTACACGCAGGAAGTGCGTCTGAGCAAGGAGATCCTGGCGCGCGTCGTCGAAGCCTACCGCAAGATCCGCAACACGCTGCGGTATCTGGTCGCCAATCTCTACGATTTCGAGCCGGCCGTCGACCTCGTCGATCGCCCTCGCCTCGAAGAAGTGGACCGGTTCATCCTGGCGCGGTACGGCGACGCGGCCGGGCGCATCCTGCGGGCCTACGAGGCGCACGAATACGGAACGATCTTTCAGACGCTCAACACGTTCACGACGGTCGACCTGAGCGCGTTTTATGCCGACGTGTCGAAAGATCGGCTGTACACGTTCGCCCCTCGCTCGCGCGAACGCCGAGCCGCACAGACGGCGCTGTTCGTGATGGCCGACGGCCTGACGCGGCTGATGGCCCCGATTCTCTCGTTTACGGCGGACGAGCTCTGGCGGTTTCTCCCGGGCCGGCGCGAGGAATCGGTCCACATGGCGCTTTTCCCCGCCCAGGCGGACCTCGACGCGTTCGCCGACAGCGACCTGCTCCAGCGCTGGACGACGCTCACCAGCCTGCGGGAGCGGGTGCTCGCCCGGATCGAGCCGCTGCGGAAGGACAAGCAGATCGGCAGCTCGCTGCAGGCACGGGTCGTCCTGTCGGCGACGCCGGCCGGCCTGGCCTTCCTCGAGCCCTACGTCCGCGATCTGCCGATGCTCTTTATCGTGTCGGAAGTCGAGCTCCGGCCCGCGGCGTCGGTCGTCGAGGCCCCAGGCGAGGCCGAGCCTCATGTCACGATCGAACGGGCGAGCGGCGTGAAGTGCGAGCGATGCTGGCGATACGTCCGTACGGTGTCGAGCGACCCGGCATGGGCGGGACTGTGCGACCGCTGCCAGGGCGCCCTGGCGGAAACCGTCAATGGATGACCTGCGGCCTCTCACGCGGCGGCGTTTCGAAGTCTGGCTGCCGCTGGTCATCATCGCCCTCGATCAACTGACCAAGGCCGTGGTGCGCGAATTCCTGCCGCTGCACGCCAGCGTGCCGATCGTGGCGGGATTTCTGGACTTCACTCACGTGCGCAACACGGGCGCCGCGTTCGGGTTTCTCGACGCCGCCGACTTCCCGTTCAAAAGCGCTCTCATCGGCATCGTCGCGCTGGGCGCACTCGTCGGGGTCGCCGTCTACTCGGCCGGCCTGGCGCATCAACAGATCGTGGCCCGGATCGGGCTGGCGCTGATCATCGGCGGCGCGGCCGGCAACCTGATCGACCGTATCATCGTTGGATCGGTTGTGGATTTTGTGGATGTGTACTGGCGGACGTACCACTTCTGGGCGTTCAACGTCGCTGACTCGGCCATCACGGTCGGTGTGGCGCTCATGATTATCGATATGCTTGCTGCGGGGTCGCATGTATCCAAGACTGCTTGAGCTCGGGCCGATCACGATTTACACGTACGGCGTCCTCCTGGCAGCCGCGTACCTGCTCGGCCTGAAGCTGGCCATGGTGCGGGCGACAGCGCGCAGTCTCGACCAGGCGCGCATCCTCGACCTGGGCATCTACATCATCATCAGCGCGCTGCTGGGCGCCAAGCTGCTCCTGCTGTTCACCGACTTCCGCACCTTCACCGACAATCCGCGCGAGTTGTTGAGCCTGGCCCGGTCAGGGGGTGTGTTCTACGGAGGCCTGATCCTCGCCGTCATCGTGGCGCTGTGGTACATCCGGCGCATCGGCCTGCCGCTGTGGACGACGTGTGACGTGTTCGCACCGGGCATCGCCCTGGGGCACGTGGTCGGCCGCATCGGTTGCCTGTTCGCGGGCTGCTGTTACGGCAAGCCGAGCAATGCCCCGTGGGCCATCACGTTTACCGATCAATTCGCCGCCGCGAACGTGGGCACGCCACTCAATGTCCCCTTGCATCCCACCCAGTTGTACGAGGCGGGCGCGGAAGCCCTGATTCTGCTGTTCCTTCTGGGGACGGAACGCCGCGGCCGGCGGTTTCCGGGACGGACCTTCTGGCTGTACATCCTGCTCTACTCGATTTCGCGATACGTGATTGAGATGTATCGGGGCGATCCACGCGGCACGATCGGGATCTTCTCCACATCGCAGTTCATTTCCCTGTTCCTCGCACCGCTCGCGATCGCCATGCTGCTCTATCTTGGCCGCCGCGGCGCGCCGGAACCCAAACGGGCGAGGAAAGCGGCGTAGCACCCGCCCCCAGGCCGGACCGCTGCTGATGCCGACACACACGTTATCGGTGCCTGAGGATGGCGACGGCATCCGCCTCGATCGGTTTCTCGTGTCCGTGCTGGCCGAACACTCGCGTGCCCGGATTCAGCGGCTGATCAAGGAAGGCCACGTGCAGGTCGATGGACGACCGGCAAAGGCGAACCAGCCGGTCAAGGCGGGGCAGCGCATCGGCATCGAGATCCCCGAGGCGATCGATCCGGTTCCCCGCCCCGAGGCGCTGCCGCTGCCGATCGTGTACCAGGACCGCGACGTCATCGTCGTCGACAAGCCGGCGGGGATGGTCGTGCATCCGGCAGCCGGACACGCGAGCGGCACGCTGGTCAACGCCCTGCTGCACCACATTGACGATCTGAGCGGCATTGGCGGCGAGAAACGGCCCGGCATCGTCCACCGCCTGGACCGTGGCACGTCGGGGCTGATGGTCGTCGCCAAACACGACGCCGCGCACGAGGAACTGGCCCGGCAGTTTCACGACCGGGAGGTCGAGAAGGAGTACGTGGCGCTCGTCTGGGGCGAAGTGCGGGCCGGGCGGCGCATCGACGCGCCGATTGGCCGCGACCCGGTGAACCGGCAGAAAATGTCGGCGCGAGCCCGCCGGAGCCGGGAGGCCGTCACGCGGATCGTCGGCGCCGAACACCTGGGCCGCGCGCTCACGCTGGCGCGGATCGTGATTCAGACCGGCCGAACCCACCAGATCCGCGTCCACCTGAGCGCCATCGGCCATCCGATCGTCGGTGATCCGCTTTATGGAGGCGTGCACCGCCGTGTGCCGGGCGACCTGCGCCCCGTGGGACGTCTCGACCGTCCGTTTCTGCACGCCGCCCGGCTGGTGTTCAAACATCCGGCCGACCTCCGCCGCATGGAGTTCTCGAGCGCATTGCCCGACGATCTCCAGCGCGTGATTGACGAGCTGCGAAACAAGGACGACTGAACTCAGCTCTCAGCCGTCAGCTGTCAGCTGTCAGCCGAATTGGCATTTCACATTAGCAATCGGTTAGTAGTTGTGCAGGATCCCCCTATGCCGACTGTCTACAAAGGCCGCACGTTCTCGGTGGAGGTGGACCGCATCCGCTTTCCGAATGGGACCGAGCATGACGTGGAAGTCGTGCGGCATCCTCCGTCGGTCGTTCTGCTGCCCATGCCGGACCCGGAGCACGTCATCCTGATTCGCCAGTATCGGGCGAGCGTCGATCGGGAGCTGTGGGAGTTGCCGGCCGGCAGCCTCGAGCCCGGCGAAGCGGCGGAGGACGCAGCGGAACGCGAGTGCGAGGAGGAGATCGGCCTCGTTCCCGGGCGCGTCGAACTGTTGCGGGGGCTGTTTCCGACGCCGGGTTTCTGCGATGAGGAACTGATCTTCTTTCGAGCGTCCGACCTGCGGCCGCCCGAGCCGGGCCGGCGGCGCACGCCCGATGAGGATGAGGACATCCGGGCCGAGATCTTCACCGTTGCGGACGCCAGAGTCATGGCGGCCCGCGGCGAGATTATCGACCTGAAGACCGCGTACGGGCTGACGTTGATCTAAGCGCGTGTCGAACCACGCACGCACGCCACGAACGCGGAAACACGAAAGAGAACGCCCTCGAGGTCTGAAGCCTGACGGCTCAAGGACAACGTGTCGCCGAGACGCCGCTACGCCGGCGCGGGCGGCGTGTACCTCCGCCCGCTTCTGCCCTCGTTCTTGCCCTCGTTCTTGCTCTCGTCCCTGCGCTTGGCGTCTGGCGCCGGCGGCCGCACGTCCGACGACACGGGCTGGAGAGCGAGCGCCAGGACCTCGTCGATTGTGGACACCAGGTGGACGAGCAGGTCCTGCCGCAGGTCGGGCGTCAGATCCTCGTTGATGTTCTTGGCATTCTGCTTGGGCAGGATGATCTCGCGAATGCCGACCCGCCGCGCGGCCAGCACCTTTTCCTTGATGCCGCCGACCGGCAGCACACGGCCCGACAGGGTGAGCTCGCCGGTCATCGCGACGTCGCCGCGTACCGGCCGGCCGGTCAGCTCCGACGCCATCGCCACCGCCATGGTCACGCCGGCCGACGGGCCGTCTTTGGGAATGGCGCCGGACGGCACGTGCACGTGCATTTCGGCGTTCTTGAAGAAGTCGGGATCGATCCCGTACTCGCGGGCGTGCGCCCTGAGCCACGACAGCGCGGCGCGCGCCGATTCCTTCATGACGTCGCCGAGCTGGCCCGTCAACGTCAACGAGCCGGTGCCCGACATCCGCGACGCCTCGATGAACAGCACTTCGCCGCCGACCGGCGTCCACGCCATGCCGATCGCCACGCCCGGGTTCTTCGTGCGCTCCTCCATCTCTTCGTCGAGGAAGCGCGGCGCGCCGAGCATCTGCACGACGACCTCCGGCGTGACTTCGACGGGCGACTCGTCGCCCTCGGCGCGCCGCCTGGCCGCCTTCCGGCACAGGGAGCCGATTTCACGCTCGAGATTCCTGACGCCGGCCTCGCGGGTGTACCCGCGGATGACCTGACGCAACGCGTCGGGCGAGAACCGGATGTACTCGGCCGACAGGCCGTTGTTCTTCACCTGCTTGTCGACCAGGTGGTCGGTGGCGATCTTCAACTTCTCTTCTTCGGTGTAGCCGGCGATCTCCAGGACTTCCATCCGGTCCTTGAGCGCCGCCGGAACCGGATCGAGCACGTTCGCGGTCGTGATGAACAGCACCTCGGACAGATCGAAGGGCACGTCCAGATAGTGATCGCGGAACGTGTTGTTCTGCTCCGGGTCCAGGACCTCGAGCAGCGCCGAGGAGGGGTCGCCGCGGAAGTCCGAGCCGAGCTTGTCGATCTCGTCCAGGATGAAGACCGGATTCTTCGACTCCGCTCGACGGAGTCCCTGAATGACCTGCCCCGGCAGCGCACCGATATAGGTCCGCCGATGGCCGCGGATTTCCGCCTCGTCGCGCATCCCGCCGAGCGACACGCGGACGAACTTGCGGCCGAGCGACTCGGCAATCGACCGCGCCAGCGACGTCTTGCCGACGCCGGGCGGCCCGACGAAGCAGAGAATCGGCCCTTTGACGCTCGGGTTCAGCTTCCGCACGGCCAGATATTCGAGAATCCGGTCCTTCGCCTTCTCCAGACCCGAGTGGTCGGCGTCGAGCACGCTCTTGGTGTGCGGCAGGTCGATCACCTCGTCGGTCCGCTTCGCCCAGGGCAGCGCCACCAGCCAGTCGAGATACGTACGGGACACCGTGTACTCCGCGGCCGCCGCCGGCATCTTCGAGAGGCGGTCGAGCTCACGCAGCGCTTCCTTCTTGACGAGGTCGGGCATGCCGGCCGCTTCGATTTTCTCGGCCAGCTCTTCGATCTCTTTCGTCTGGTCGTCGCCCTCGCCGAGCTCCTTCTGAATCGCCTTCATCTGCTCGCGCAGGAAGTACTCGCGCTGGTTCCTGCCGACCTCGGACTGCACCTGCGACTGGATCTTCGATCCGAGCTCGAGGACCTCGAGCTCCTTGATCAAAATACGATTGAGGCTGTCCATTCGCGAGCGGATGTCGAGCGTCTCGAGGATTTCCTGTTTGACCGCCGTCGTGATCGTGGACAGGCTCGAGGCAATGAAATCCGCGAGGCGCCCCGGCTCGGTGATGTTCATCGCCAGCGTCTGCAGATCGTCGGACAGCAGCGGCGAGAGCGACACCACCTGCTGGAAGTTCGTCTTGATGTTGCGCGCCAGCGCGTCGATCTCCAGCCGGTCCGCGTCGTTGGTGCCGTCGGCCGCCGCCGTGACCCGGGCACGCACGTAGGGGTCGGTCGCCACGACCGCATCGAGCGTGAGTCGCGCCAGACCCTGCACAATCAGGCGCAGGCTGCCGTCCGGGAGCTTGAACATCTTGTGGATGTGCGTGGCCGTGCCGACGTGGTGCAGGTCGTCCTGCCCGGGCTCCTCGACCGACGCGTCGCGCTGGGTAAACGTCGCGATCAGCTTCCCGCCCGCAATCGCGTCGTCGATCAGGCGGACCGAGCTCTCCCGGGCCACCGCCAGCGGCATGAACGAGTTCGGGAACAGGACCGTATCGCGGAGCGGCAGAATGGGCAGCTCGGACGGGATCGACAGCGGCCGGTCCGCCTCCGGGACGTCCTCGGCCTTCAAGTCCTCGATGTGATCGCTCATGGCGACCTCTTTCTATCAGAAACGGCAATCCGGCTGAAGCCGAATCCCGCGGGAATGTCTGTCGTCGGGACCTGCCGGTGGCGGGAACGCGGGCCCCGCCGACGCGGAGCCCGCTCAGACGCAGAAGCGGTTGGCGCCGGATGCCTACATGTCGAAGAACAGGGACGCCGCACCGCGCCGCGCCGCCAGGTGACGCTCGCGCTTCTCGGCAACCTCGCGGGCTTCCTCGCAGACCTTGCAGCGAACGGCGAAGGGCAGCGCCCGAAGGCGCTTCTCGGCGATCTCCTCACCGCAATCGAAGCAGTTGCCGTAGTCGCCCTGCTCGAGCCGCCCGAGCGCATCGTTAATCTTGTTGAGCGTCTCGGACTTCATCTGGATGAGCGCGAATTCGATTTCGTCCTGGATGTCGGCCTCCGAGCTCTCGACCGCGTCCAGCACCTCGTTCTGCTTGCCGCCCCACGTGCCTTCCGCACGGACGTCGCGCATCTTGCCCTGCACTTCAGCCTGGATCTCACGCCGGCGCTCGTCCAGCATCCGCTTCAGTTCGCTATAACGCGACCCGCCTTGCCGTTCTTTATGCGTGACCAAGGTCCCTTTCATAACGCCGCTCCTTCCAGGCCCGGAACCCCGGGCCGCCGCCGCTTTAAGATTGCCGTCGTTCTATGCAAATGAATTGCCAATAATAAACTGAACTAGAGTCCTACTGCAAGCACGGTCAGATTGAACGGCACTGGCCTCGTTTCCACCCCCTTCCGGTGCCCCTCTGCCACGATCCGCGAAAGGGCGGGGCATGAAGTTCCCGTTAAATACCATTTAGACAACCATTTGATGGCGATCCCTGAGCTCGAATCAACCGTGCAGGCAAAACAGACGTTCGTTTAGACGCCTGAACCGACAAGACGGTTCGACGACCAGGCCATCAGTTGTGTCCCCCCGTGGAGACGATTGAGGTGTCGAAAAATTGTCGAGGTGTCCTTAAGGCGGTACGGCCTGGCGGCACACAGCACTGGCCAATCGGGCCTGGTGTTCGGGGTGCGGGGTGCAGCTGAACGTGGGGAGCTCAGCGGCCTTATTGAATCCGCACGCTCTTCGGGGAGGCGCTCGGGACCACGCCGCGCTCGAGGAGCAGGTGTCCGCTGCGGGGGCTGCCTGTCTTGAGCCATCGCTCGTACAGGCGCAGCAGATCCGTGTTGGAGACGCAGGCCGATCGTTCGCTGACCTCCGATACCACGTCGACAAACCGGATGAAATTGTCGGCGAGCTCGGCAAAGACCGGAGATAACGCGTCCGTCTCGTGCCGGCGCAGCGCGTTGTAGGCACAGCCGCCGATGCTGACGTAGTAATCCACGTCCACGAGCCGGCGACGGAGAGAGTCGGCAAAAAATCCGGAGATGAACAGCGACACGTCGCCCACTTCTTTGAGGCAGGCGCGCTGCGCGGAGCCACCCGTCTCGAACGCCCGCCCAAGCTTCAAGGCCAGCGGCTCGGCATCGGGCGCCGGACGCTGCAGAAACCCGTTCAGGAGCTGCACGACGTAAAAGGCCGTCAGCTCGCCCGCGACGATTCCCTGGCGCGCCAGCGCACCGTCCACCAGCTCCTTGAAGTACTCGATCGCCGACTCGCGTCGAACCACGGCATCGCCCATAGGCCAGCCCCCGGTTTGGCAAGCACCAGTGGTGAGTGCAAGGCGCGTTCCGATGAAGTACTGGATTTTCCGGGCCGATTATACAATAGGTGTGCGTGGCATGTCCCCTGTGCGGCCAGCGAAAGGCGCGGCGCGCGTGTCCCGCGCTCAACCGGCGGATCTGCGCCGTCTGCTGCGGCACCAAGCGCCTCACCGAGATCCAGTGTCCCGGCGACTGCGCGTATCTGGCGATCGCGCGGTTGCATCCGCCGGCGGCCACGGCACGGGAGCAGCAGCGGGATCTCGAGCTGCTGATTCAGTTCATCCGCGACTTCAACGAGCGGCAGTCACAGCTTTTTGTCACGGTGATCACATTCCTGGCGCGCTACCAGCCTCCTGAGCTCCAGTCGCTCCTCGACGATGACGTGAGGGAAGCTGCGGCGGCGCTTGCCGGAACTTTCGAGACGGCCTCCCGCGGGGTCATCTACGAACACCGGCCCGCGTCCGCGCCGGCCGAACGGCTC
>Ga0209343_10009579_pt1 | contig 11129 bp, 12 predicted proteins | sample RifCSPlowO2_02_FD_184026 | JGI IMG/M metagenome (GOLD analysis project Ga0209343, IMG submission 184026) | Groundwater microbial communities from Rifle, Colorado - Rifle CSP2_plank lowO2_0.2 (SPAdes) (version 2) | ecosystem: Environmental > Aquatic > Deep subsurface > Groundwater | place... | reverse complement strand
ACTAAGCACTGGAGCGAGGGACGTCTAAACCTAATGCCTTTCGGAAATTGGGATTCACGCTTAGATGACTGCGAATTGCAGGGGACCTGCGACCGAGTGTGGCTCGAGGACGCGTGCCCATCGCATCACCGGTTGCCGCACGGCCCGCGGGACCGTACGTGATCGGCGTGGCGCGGTGACGCAGCGCCCCATGAGGGTGTAGGTGCGGCGGACCATCTGCTGTTTTTGCCGATCGGTGACGAGATCTCCGAAGACACCGAGCATGAGCCAGAGGGGCCGCACCAAGCCGAGCAACTTGCTAAAGCTCACCCGTAAGACGGGCGTGTGGCCGGCGGCCGCGCGCGACCGTTCCGTGGCGAGGAGCGCGCTAGCCAGAAGCATCGCGGCTACTTCCTGGGCGGCCGTGTCGACGGTATGGCTCTGCAGCACGTCGGTGCGGCGGAGGTCGCGTTTCAATTGCCGGTAATACAACTCGTGTTCCCATCGGCGCGCGTAGAGCTGCGCGAGCTCCACCGCCGGGGCCGTCCGCAAGTCCATCAAGGTGGTCCAGAGACGGAGTTCGGACGGGCGGTGACCGGGCCGCCCCACGCGCACGCGGATCTCGCGCACTTCCAACAGCGGCCCGTCATCGCGCGGCTGGCCGGGCACGCGCAGGCGGACCCGAATGAGACGGCTGCCATCGCGCAGCCGTTTCACCACGTCGGGCTTGACGCGGCCCCGAGCGCGCAGCAGAAAGTGACTGCCGACGCGTGCACAGATCGTCCGCGCAGGAATCGCAAACGCCGCGCAGCCATACAAGCGATCCGCCAGGAGCAACGCCCCCCGCGGTAGCTGGGCCAGCAGACCCTGCCCGAGTTCCCATTCGGACTGCCCGCGTCGGCCGATGGCGGCGGCCAGCGGATTGTGGAGGCCGAGCTCCAACAGCACGGTCGTCGTCAGTTTTGCAAACGCGGCTGACCCGCGACGCGTCTGCGCTTTCTTGATCGCCGTCATCTGCGCCGTGTTGGTCAGATTGAACTGCGTCCCATCCAGCGCCACCAGCCGCCAGCCGCGCCAGAAGGCCTCCGGCTGACGCTTCGTCGCACGCGGCCGCAACGCGCGCCGCATGAGCTCGGCAAAGATCGCCCACGGCAGGCGCGTGCGCCGGTCTGACCAGGAGCTATCGGCGAACGGCGCGCCGAATAACTGCTCGAAGTGCTCGCTCAACGTGCCCGCGCCCTGCAGCACGTGAAACGTCAAGCCAGACAACAGATCGCCCAGGGGCACACGCGGTTTGCGGCCTCGGCGCGGCGCCAGCATCGGCGTCCCCAACCCGCCGATCAGTTGCTCCCACGCCTCGAGAAAGCCGAGCGGTGTCTCCGAAGGGGCTAAGGGATCGTGTCGCATCCCCAGTGTAAGTACCGATTATCAAACAAAAGTACAAGGGGAATTTCCGAAAGGCATTAGGTTTAGACGTCCATCGCACCAGCGCTTAATGCGCCGAGCGACATTTGTCCGGCGAACGAGAGCGAGCGTGGGACGATGCCGTTCGGCGTGACTCCCCGCGTCCGCCTACTTCTTGCCAACCGTCTTTTCGAGATACGCGCGGATCGTGTCGTAGGTGTGCTGCTGCATCCACGCCTCGACGACGCGGGCGTTGAGGTCGTCGAGTTGCCGCGTGCGATCGAGAATCGGCGCGGAGAAGGCCTCCTTCGTCAGCGCAAAGGCGCCGGCGGGAATCGAGGCCAGCGCCCGGGCCACCTCCAGCGCGCGGTCGAGCAGCGCATCGGCCGCACAGGTTTCGTCGACCAGTCCCAGTGTGAGGGCATCATCGACCTGCACGGTGCGGCCCGTGTAGACGAGATCGCGGAGCGGGCCGTCGGCCACGCGCGCCGCCATGATCTGCAGCGGGAGGGCCGGGAACGGCACGCCGACCGCGAGCTCGGGAATGCCGATGCGGCCCGTGCCATGGCTCATGATCCGCCGATCGCAGCAGGCGGCGAGGATGCAGCCGCCGGCAATCGCATGGCCGTTCACGGCGGCGACCATCGGTTTCGGGAACATCAGCGCATCGCGCAGCATGGCATCGAGCACTGGCAGGAAGCGGCGCCCGTAGTCCGGCCCCCCCTTGATCACGCGGAACAGGTCGACGCCGGCGGAGAACGACGAGCCCGTGCCGGTCAGGACGACGGCCCGGACAGCAGCGTCGGCGGCGGCCCCGAGCTCGGCGATGAAGGCTTCGCCCAGCTCGATGTCCATCGCGCTGACCTTGCCGTGGGCGAGCCGCAGAATGCGAATGCCGTCACGATCGTCGCGAATGATCATCAGCCGCAGATTATCCTATTGACCAGGGCCGCAGATTACACAGATCCAAAACCAGGGCCACAGCCTGCCCTGAGCGAGCGTAGCGAGTCGAAGGGATGACACAGATGACGCAGATCAAAGGCCAGCCATCTTTCAAGGCCCGTCGATGAGCCTATTCGCTGCTGCGCGGCCCGCGGCCACCGTGATCGTGTTGCGCGCCGGCGACCCGTTCGAGGTGTTGATGGTCCGCCGCAACGACACCGTGGCGTTCATGGCCGGGTCCTACGTGTTTCCGGGCGGGCGCGTGGACGACGCGGATCGCCCGCCACCGGGCCGGCCGCTCGCGCCGGCGCGCTTCCTGGACTTGAGCGACGAAGACGAGGCGGCCTATCGGACCGCTGCCGTCCGCGAGCTCGAGGAAGAGGCCAACGTGCGCGTGACGCCGGCCGATCTGGAGCCGCTCGCGCACTGGGTCACGCCGGAAATCGAGACGCGCCGCTACGACACGCGCTTCTTCCTGGCGCGCATGCCGGACGGACAGGTGGCCAAGCACGACGAGAGCGAAACCACCGCGCTCGAATGGCTGTCGCCGCATGGCGCAATCGCGAAGTTCGTGCGGCGGGAACTGCTGCTGCCGCCGCCGACCTGGACGACGATCCGCCAGCTCGAAAAGCTGCCGTCGATCGACGGCGTGTTCGCGTGGGCGCGCGCCCGGAAGATCGTCCGCGTGATGCCGGGCTTCATCAAGAACGACACGGGCACCATGCTGACGCTCCCCGGCGATCCGCTGTGTCCCGCCATTCCCGATTGGGAGGTCCCCGAGGAAACGCGATTCGTGCTGGAAGAAGGGGCGCGATGGCAGCCGTTGAAGCCCTGACGGCGGCCGTCGATCAGCTGATCGCGCTCTTCAACGCGAAGGCGATGGACCTGCCGGACGGGTTCTTCGACCGCAAGACGCAGTTCGTCCTGAACGGCGCGCCGTTCGAGACGCTGCTGGGGCAGCCGCCCACCGATCCGCTGGTGCTGATGCTCGCACGCGGGCCGGCCGGGTACCGATTCGCGGTGAAGGCCCTGCAGCACGCCGTGCCCGACGCGAAGATCGAGCGCGGCGAACTCGCGCACGACGGGGATCCGTTCAAGTTGAAAACCAGGTTGTGGCTGTCAGGCACGCTGCGCGGGACCGGCGAGGCGGTCAACACCGTTGTGGAGCTCACCCTGCGCCTGGCCGCGGATGCGCACGTCGCAGTCGCAGAAACGGCCGTGGATCCATCTGTGTTGTCGAAGATTCGCGAGTCCCGGCTCAGGCCGTAGTCACCGCATATACTTCAGCCGTGAGCACCCGAGCGGGCTGGGGCGGCTCCGCGGCCCGGGCGCCGCTGTACGCTGGAATCGTCATCCTCGCGGCGATAGGCGTGGCCGCATTGGGAATCTGGAAAGGCTCTTTCGCCGCCGGTGACGGCGACGCATTCGGCTACGTCAGCCAGGCGAACCTCATCGCCCACGGATCCCTCCACATCGAGCAGCAGTTCGTGCGGACCTTGCCGTGGCCCTTCGCGGACTGGTCGTTTGCGCCGGCCGGATACCGGCCCGGAACGACGCGAGGGGTCATCGTGCCCACCTACCCACCGGGACTGCCACTGACCATGGCGGGGTTCCAGCGGCTGGGCGGCCAGCACACGGTGTTCTATGTGGTGCCGCTGCTCGGGGCCCTCTGTATCTGGATGACCGGCCAACTTGGCACGGTCGTTCACGGGCGGCTGACCGGCGTGCTCGCCGCCGTGATGCTCGCCGCGAGTCCGAGCTTCCTGTATCAACTGGTGCAGCCGATGAGCGACGTGCCGGCGGCCGCCTGGTGGACGCTGGCGCTGGTGCTGGCGATGCGGAACAGCGGGCCCGCCGCGCTCGGCGCCGGCATGGCGGCCTCGGCAGCGATCCTCACCCGGCCGAACCTCGTCCCGCTGGCGGCCGTCATCGCCGCGTACTTTGCCGGCGGCCTCGCGCGTCGGGGCGGAGACCGCCGCCGATCCGCCATCCATCTGGCGTGTTTCGCCGCCGCCGCCGTGCCCGGCTGTGTGGCTGTCGCGGTCGTCAACGAGGCGCTGTACGGGTCGCCGTTCAGCTCGGGGTACGAGCCGTTCGACACGCTGTACGCCCTGATCCACCTTGGGCCAAATCTCGATCGGTATCCGCGTTGGCTGGTGCAGACCCAGTCTCCGTTCATCGGCCTCGCGCTCGTCGCGCCATGGATCGCGGCCCTTCGGCGCTCGCCGGGTTCGGAGCGGCCGCCCGCGGCCGCCGATCTGGCGCTGCTGCTGTCGTTCGCCGCCGTGGTCTTCCTGTCGTACCTCTTCTACCTGCCGTTCGGCCGGGACGAGTGGACCTATTTGAGATTCCTGCTGCCGGCGTACCCCGCACTGCTCGTCCTCGCCGTCGCCGTCGCGGTCGAGATGACGCGGCGGGTGATCTCACGCGAACGGGCCGCCACGGCGGTTGCGGTGCTCGTGTGCGTGGCGCTGTCGGCGTGGCTGGCCCTGGAATCGATCGAGCGCGGTGTCCTTCGCGTGCAGCTCATCGAGCGCCGCTACCGTGACGTGGGCTATTACGTTGCCGCCCTGCTCCCGGCCAACAGCGTCTTGATTGCCCACCTTCACGCCGGCAGCATCCGGCACTACTCGGGGCGCCTCACCCTGAACTTCCGCTGGCTCGAGCGCCGCTGGCTGGACGCGGCCGTCAAGGAGCTCGGCGACCGGGGCTACCATCCGCTGATTGCACTCGAAGAAGGCGAGGTCGAGTCGTTCCGCGAGCGATTCGGCACGCAGAATGCGCTCGGCCGGCTCGACTGGCCTCCGATGGCGGAGCGGACCGAGCCGATTCGCGTGCACATCTTCGACCCGGCGGATCGGATCCGCTTTCAGCGCGGCGAGAACGTCGTGACCCGATCGATCGAGCGGTCGCGTTCCTGGTAGGGCGCCCGCAACGGCCTTCCGTCAGTCGGGATTGATGAAGCGGTAGAGCACGCGGATGATGCGGTAGGCCTCGGGCATCGACTCGCGCGTGAACTCCACGGTATCGGGCGCGACAAGCTGGACTTCGCGGAACGCCGTGGCCACTTCCGGAATCGTGAAGTTCCGGAGCTGCATGCGAACCTTGTACGACGCGAGCCGCTCGCGCGCGGGCTTTCGGGCGCCGGCCACGCCCTCCCTGGCCGCCGCCTGGATCTCCTTGCGCGCCTCCGCCAGCGGCTTGCCTTCGACCGCGCGCATGTTGATCGCCCGCTTCACCGCGACGCCCTTGACGGCCGGCGTCCACTCCTTCTGCTGCTCAACCGCCACATCGTCTCCGGAGATCATCACGACGGGCACGCCGTACCATTGGGCCATCAGCGTGTTGAGGCCGCCTTCGCCGGCGGACCGGCCGTTGACCTGCACGTCCTTGACGACGCCGGAGCCGGTGTGCGCGAAGAGGCCGCGAGGGGAATCCGCCTTCGCGTGGTAGCCGATGAAGATCACCGCGTCGAAGGTTTCGTCGAGGCCTTCGACCATGCCGTGGCGCTTGAAGCTGTGGCTGATCAGGCGGGCGCGCGGATCGAGGTCCTCGGGCATCAGGTTGCGCTGGCTGCCGTGCGAGTCGTTGACCACGACCTCGGTGGCGCCGCCCTCGAAGGCGCCGCGAATGGCGGCGTTGGCGTCTTCGGCCATCAGCTTGCGCGAGCGCCCGTACTCGGCGCCGCCGGCGCCGGTCTGGTCGTCGCCGACGATGCCGCTGATGCCCTCCATGTCGACGGAGATGTAGACCTTCCTGCCTTGAGCCGATGTCGTCTCACCAAACGAGACCACGAAGACCACGAAGAGAACCACGAAGCTCGCGAAGACTTTTGTCAAAGACGAAAAGACCATTGTTGGCACCCTTAAGTTGTTCGTGTTCTTCGTGGTTTCTGTTGGTTGCCGTTACGCCGTGGTTGGCGGCTCGTTATCCGGCATCTCCAGCGCGGCGCGGACGAAGTCCTGCTCCGGCAGGCCGCCGAGGATCTCGATGGTCTCGTTCACGACCGTCTTCGGCACGCCGGTGACGCGGTACTTGCGGGTGAGATCCATGAACTCCGTGGCCTCGACCGCATCCGCCGTGATCAGCGGATTCGCCGCGGCCATCTTGTGTGCGAGGACGACCGCCCTCGGACAGTGCGGTCACGTGGGCGTGGAGAACACCTGGAGGTGCAGCGGCTTGTCGACGGCCTGGATCCACGCCAGGGTTTGCGGATCGAGGTCGATCTTGCCGGTTCCGGCGACGAGAATCGCCTCGACGAGGCCGACGAACTCGTAGCCGGTCGGCGCGCCGTACATGCGTATGCGCGTGTCGTCGCCGTCGCTCAGGATGACGATGGCCGGCGCCTTGTCGACGCGGTACTTCGCCTTGTCCTCGGTATCGAGCACGAAGTTCTTCTCGACGACGGCGACCTTGTCGTTGAGGGCGGCGATCTCGCCGAGAATGGCCTTGGCCACGGTCCCGCTTTCGGATCCGCCGAAGGTCTGCGTGAATAGCAGCAGGGTGACGGGCTTGGTGATCGCGGAGAGATGTTGTTTGAGGACGGCTTCGTCTTGCGGCGATAACAGGCCCATGGGTTGATTCTACCGGAGCCCGGAGCCCGGCTCACGGAGCCCGTCAGAATTTAAACAGGTCGTCGAAGGCCTTCTTGGCGCCGGAGGGCTCCTTCGGGTTCTGGTTCACGGCCGCGGTGGTCTCGCGCTCCCACGAGGTGCGGCCGGCGAAATGCGGGCAGTCGTTGGCGACGTCCTTCGGCGACACGCGCGCGGGAATCTTCACCGCGCACTCGAGGCTGGCGCTTGGATCGAAGTTCACGCACTGCACGCACGAGCGCAGGTCGACCTGGCACTTCGGGCACTTGCTGAGGGACATGATCTCGGCGTCGACCATGGTGCCGCAGCGCGCGCAGCGGGTGACCTGGCGTGAGCTCATCATCCGCGGGTTGCGGGCGCCCTCCGACGAAATGCGCCTGGCGCCGGCCGGAGCTCCCGGTTCGCGGTCCGGCCGCGGCGCCGACGGCCCGGGACCGTCGCCGCGCGGCGTGTTGCCCGACGGCCGGCGATCGCGGTCGTCGTCCTGGTAGCCGCGCTGCTTGTACTTGCGGTCGTCCGACACTAGGCGTCGCCTTTCGGAAAGACCGTGCGCCCGCCGACGACGGTGCGCACGACCTGGATGTTCTTGATCTCGTCCGGGTTCACGTCGTGCGGATCCTTCGCGAGCATCGTGAAGTCGGCCAGCTTGCCCGCGGTGATCGATCCCTTGGTCTTCTCTTCGTGCGAGGCATAGGCGCCGTTGATGGTGGCGACCATCAGCGCCTCGTCTACGCTGATTCTCTGCCTGGGACCCCACACATTTCCACTGAAATCCTTCCGGGTGACCATGCTCTGGATGGCCATCAGCGGCTCGAATGGGCCCGGGCCGTAGTCGGACGCGCCCGGCACGACAATGCCCGAGTCGATGAACGACTTGTGGGCGAACATCCAGTTCATCTTTTCCTGCCCGTAGTTGGCCCATTTCTCGCCGTGATAGTGGGCGTAGGTCCAGAACGGGGTTGGAATGACGCCGAGCGCCTTGATGCGCGCGAGCAGGCTGGGATTGACGAGCGAGCAGTGCTCGATGCGGTTGCGCGGGTCAGGCCGCGGCCACTGCTGCTGCACGCGCTCGTAGGCCTTCAGCACCATGTCGATGGTGGTGTCGCCGTTGGCGTGGATGGCGATGCGGAAGTTGTGGCGCCAGGCGTCTTCGACGGCCTCGTCGATTTCCTTCTGCGTCATCGTCAGGATGCCGTAGTCGGTGGTGCCGACGTACGGCGTGCTCATGCGCATGGTGCGCTCCGACGCCGAGCCGTCGGCCGCGTACTTCACGCCACCCACGCGGAGCATGTCGTCGCCGAAGCCGTAGGTGATGCCGGCCGCTTTGAAGCCGCTGAACGTGTCGGCGCCGCGCACGAGGAAGCACGCGCGGTGGCGGAGCTCGCCGGCCTCGCGCGCGTCCTGGTAGGCCTGGATGCGGTCGCGGTTCGCGCCGGCGTCGTGCACGGACGTGAGGCCCGCGGCCGTGAGCAGCTCCGAGATGTGGCGCATGCCGTTTCGGCCGCGCTCGCGCTGCTGCTCGGGAGTGAAGCGCTCGCGCGTGCCGACCTTCCCGAAGACGCCTCGCGCGAGCTCGGCGACCCGGCCGGTGAGCTCGCCGCTCTCGTCCCTGAAGAAGCGGCCGTGATCCGGATCCGGTGTCGCCCTGGTGATGCCCGCCATCTCGAACGCCTTCGAGTTGTACCAGCTGGTGTGGCCGCCGCGGTGGTTGACGGCGATGGGATGGTCGCGGGACACCTCGTCCAGCTGTTTCCGGATCAACGTCACGTCGAGCTTGGTGTCGTCGAACATGATCGCCTCGACCCACTGGCCGGGCGGCGTCTTGTCGGCCTTGGCTTTCAGGTTTGCCTGCAGCTCGCGGACGCGCGGCACGTTCGCATTCACGCTATAGAGCTCGCCGACGCCGCTCACGTGGCAATGGCAGTCGATGAAGCCGGGCGTCACCGTGGCGCCCGCGGCATCGATCTGGCGCGTGCGCGCGCCCGCAAGGTTGCGGATGTCGGCGCTTCCGCCGACGGCGATGAAGCGGCCGTCCTTGATCGCGAACGCGTCGGCGCGCGGCATCGACGGATCGACGGTCAGCACGCGCGCGTTGATCACGATCAGGTCGGCGGCCACGCCGGGCCCGGCAGCGGGCTGCGCCGCCGCGCGCGCGACGACGCCGAGGCCCGAGCGATCGAGGCTGGCGACGCCGGCCAGGGCGGCGCTGAAGCCGAGGAATTGGTTGCGGGTGATTTTGCCCATGATGCGCAGACTATACGCCCACTTATTCAGACGGGGGGCACTTCTTGTCGGGACAAGAGATGCCAAGACGCATGGCGTTGGGCAACCGACAGTGGGGGAAGCACCGGGTGGCCCGCCACCATGCGCTGGCAGGATGCTAGTTATGCGCCCTGAAAATGTGTTTGTCAAGGAAGGGGTCTTCACACGCTTGACAATCCGTGGCAGGAGACATACGTTGCCTCGTCATGTGGCTAGCGAGGCCGAGCACGAGCGCGTCCAGGCGCCGTGTTCGCGCCACTTTCAGCTGCTGGCCGTCAACCAGATATGAGCATGGAGCACTCTCCCGGGGACACGGGCCCGCCGCCCCGCCGCGGACAGGCAACGCCGCCAGCTCCTGGACTATTCGTTCATAGCGAGGAAGCTCGATGTTTCGTCACTCCGATCCTGAGGTCCTCGTCGTCGGCGCCGGTCCGGTCGGTCTCGTCGCGACCCTGTTCCTGCAGCAGCACGGGGTCCGTGTGGAGGTCGTCGACATGCACCAGCGGACGACCCAGCACAGCTACGCGCTCGCGATTCATCCGCGCACGCTCCGGATTCTCGACGAAGCGGGGCTCTCCGAAGGCCTGATCGGCGCGGGGCGGAAGCTGACGAAGGTCGCATACTACGAAGGACGGGACAGGCGCGCCGAGATCGACTATTCGGCCCTCGCTTCCAACCATCCGTATCTCCTCGTCCTCCGACAAAGCCTGCTGGAGAGGGCCGCCGAAGAGGCGCTCCACCAGAAGAAGCTCAAGGTCCTCTGGGGACACCGTCTCGAGTCCCTCAACGCGGACGACGCCACCCTCCGGGCGGAGGTGGCGACGCTCGACCAGGTCGCGACCGGCTATCCCGTCGCGCGAAGCGAGTGGGTCGTCGTGCGACGCGAGACGGTCCGGCCGAACTATGTGATCGGCGCCGACGGGTACGACTCGGCCGTGCGGCGGATGGCCGGCATCGAGATGGCCGAGCATGGCGCGGGCCAGGTCTTCTCCGTCTACGAGATCGAGGCGGCGGGAGAGCTTCCCGCGGAGGTGCGCGTCATTCTCGATCCAGACCTGACGAGCGTCTACTGGCCCCTCGAGGAAGGGCGATGCCGCTGGGGATTTCAGATCCAGGACGCCTCGCAACACGCGTCATCGATGGAGCGGCTCGAGCAGCTGATCGCTGTGAGGGCTCCGTGGTGGACGGCGCGGCCGACGCAGATTTACTGGTCGACGCTCGGCCTCTTCGAGCCGCGCCTCGCGCGGAGCTTCGGCCAGGGAGGCGTCTGGCTCGCCGGGGACGCCGCGCACCAGGCGGCTCCGGTCGGCGTGCACAGCATGAACTCGGGGCTGATGGAAGCGCGCGAGCTGGCGGCGCGCCTGACGCGGATCCTGCGCGCGGGCGGGGCCGCGCCGCTGCTCGAGGAGTTCGCGACCAAGACGCACGAGGCGTGGCAAAGGCTCCTCGGCGACGGCCGGGAGGTGCGCGCGCTTCCGGGCGCGGACCCCTGGGTCCGGGAGGCCCGGGCGAGGATCGTCGCCTGCATTCCGGCCTCGGGCGACGACATCGAGCCGCTGCTCCGGCAGATCGGCCTTACGGTCCGCCTCCGCGCGGAGCGCTCCGGCGGGACCTCGCCGGAGCCTTCGGCGTAGGCGGGCCGCGCCGTGAGGGCGCGACCCGGTGGGCGCACGTCAGGATTGTGAGATGAAGTCATGCGACCCCCGCCCTGGCGGATGACCGCCGCTCCCAGAAATCCTCGAAGCGCCCGCTCAGTTTGCAGCAACGCAGCGCAATAATCGCGTCGGCACCGGCCAGGACACGTGGCTCCGGACCACGGTATCGGGGTTTCAAATCCCTGCCTCCCAGCCAATAAACTCTTATCAGTCAATAATTTACATCGACCGACGTGGAACCCAGCCGCATCATCGGCAACAACACCATCTCCCCCCAGCGTGTTCAAGCGCCCGA
>Ga0209343_10009576_pt1 | contig 11131 bp, 10 predicted proteins | sample RifCSPlowO2_02_FD_184026 | JGI IMG/M metagenome (GOLD analysis project Ga0209343, IMG submission 184026) | Groundwater microbial communities from Rifle, Colorado - Rifle CSP2_plank lowO2_0.2 (SPAdes) (version 2) | ecosystem: Environmental > Aquatic > Deep subsurface > Groundwater | place... | reverse complement strand
GAGCACATGGCGAATATTCCCGAACCCGTATGGCGCTCGCCTCAAGGCGAAGTGATTGCGTGCGTCGAGAAGCTGAAGGTACTGCGCGAGAATCTCGAGGAAATCCGGCAGATCTGCCAGGACGCGTTCGAGGATGCGGTACTGATGGGCTGCGACGACGGTCAGTACCGCGCAGTGCTGACCGAGCTCATCCAGAGGCTGGAAAACCCGTACAAGGACCGTTGAGAGCCGGGGCTCGGGCGGCAAGGCGGTTGTCGGGCGAGGCGAGCGCGGACGGCGCCGGCGACGTCTGGAGCAGCTTGAGGAGCCGTGCTGTGAACCACGCACTGATCGTCTTTGGACACGGCTCGCGCGACCCGCTGTGGGCTGAAACCCTGAAGGCGCTTCGCGAGCGTCTGCGCAGCGCACTGCCGCGCACCGAGGTGGAACTTGCCTACATCGAGTTCCTGAAACCGACCCTCGCGGAATGCGTCGATGCGCTCTGGCAGCGCGGCTGCCGGAACATTGCGGTGTTGCCGGCCTTCATCGCCGAGGGTGCGCATCTGCGACAGGAACTGCCGGATCTCGTGGAACAGGCGCGTTCAGGTCGCGAAGGCCTGTCGATCCAGCTCTTTCCGGCAATGGGTGACCTGCCTGAAGTCCAGGAAGGCGTGGTCCGGTTCGTGACTGACAAGCTCGCGCGCTAACGGCTCTCTGGGTCCGTCGGCGGGCAGCGGCGGCGAAGCCAAGGGGTCCGCCTGCGCCATTGCCCGCCACGCGATTCACCTGCAAAATTCCCTAATCCACGGCCTTTGCCCGTCCTGAACCGGTGCGCAAGCGTCGCGATCGGCAAGGTACCTCGCACGGACCCGATCGATTTCCCTATCCGTTTCCTATCAGTCAGTTAGCCAACCCTACGGTGATTCGCACACAGCATAAGCATGGACGTCGAGAGTACCGGTGTTGTCGTTCCGCACGTAGACGTACCAGGCGTCGGGGATGTCACCGTCAACGGGGTTGTTGGCGAGGCCGCGGAGCTTGGAATTGGGCGCCGACAGCAGGAGCGAGACTCCGAGGCCGACTCCCCCGGTCGCGCCACCACCTGTCGCGCGGTAGCCCGTCGGGCATTCCACGGCTCGGCCTCCCGCGAACCCTCCGTCCCCGGGGACGGTGAAGTCCAGACGCTTGATGATGAATTTCGTGGCGGCATTGATGATCGGTCGAGGCGTGCCCGAGACCGCGGAGGGGTTGTAGGTGAAGGCTCCGCCGCTGCCCGACGCGGTGTCGGTCCAAGTGCCGGATAACGTGCTGTTGAGCACGACGGCGTCGCGGGTCGAGAGTCCGTCGGGCCAGATAATCGTCAAGCCCATTCCGATCGTCCCATCCGGGTTGAGATGCGCTGTTCCGGACACTGCCGCTCGCACGGACGCACCACAGCGGTCATCGAACCCCGTGAGGGCGTAGACTTCGCCCGGTTGCTGCACCACGCTCAACGTGACGACGTTGCAGAACGGCGCGAACCGCCAGCGGAACGTGCCCAGCTCTTGCGCCCCCGCCGGTGACGCGCCGGTGACTATCGCCACCACCATGACGGCCAGTAGCATTCGACGGTAGCTCAGACGTATCATCAGACTCCTCTTTCGAAAGGTAGGAAAATCAATCCCGGCGCAATTCCGGTTCGCCGAGCCGACGCGCCGGGAACAGGTTTGGAACATGTCCCGGGCTGCGTATAACGGGCCTTATGTTCATGCTTGCGTTCTTATCCTCGGAAGATGACCGCGATCCGAGCAAGTCTTGAGCGGGATTATCGGTCAATTACCGAGCAATCTATTCCAAACAACGCCGGGCGCGCGCTCCATACCGCGGCTGCCCCACCAGTGCCACGCGCCGAATGCGATCAGCGCGATCAACAACCAACGTATCATTTTTTTGACTTTTCCGTTGCGAGCGCGGCAAGCATGCGCTTTACCGGCGCCGGAATCGCGGCGCCGAGCGCGTCCTCCAGCGGCAACCACATTGCTCCCGGTGCTGCGGCGCGCGGCGCGACGTGCGCGACACCTAAGCGGTGCGGCTCGATGTCGAGCCTGAAATGCGTGAAGCCGTGTGCCACGGGCGGCAGCGCCTCGTGCGTGGCGATCTGCGCACCATTGGCCGGCGCCGGTGATAACCGTACCGGCGGCGCTGAGTGGGGCGTGACACTTCAATCCGCGGGTAATAGTATAGCGACTGGGTTTCATGGTATCGGTTGACCGGTGCTGCGCAAAAGCGCAGCACGATATATCACCGGCATTGAAGCAGCAAGACATGGACAAAAAACAAATTCCGGTCGCGGAACTCGGGCTCGGTATGTACGTAACCGAGCTCGACCGCCCGTGGCTGGACACGCCTTTTGCGTTTCAGGGCTTTCCCATTACGTCCGCAGACCAGATCGACGAGGTGAAAAAACACTGCGAGACCGTGTTTATCGACCTCGATAGGGATGCCACGGGCGACGACCCTCGCGGGGTGGGCGGCGGGAAGCAAGGGATACGCGGAACGGTAGTCTATAAAGAGATCACGCCAGTCGAGAAGGAACTGGTCGTGGCGAAGGAAGTCTATTCCGCCGTCGAGAAGGGCATCCAGGCCTCTCTCGAATCGGTTTGCAGGACGGGGGAACTCGATCCGAAGCCGCTGACTACCGCCGTCGGCAGCATGACCCGCAGCATCGAGCGCAACCCCGACGCCATGATGCTGCTGTTCAGCATCAAGCAAAAAGGCGGCGAGGAGTTCAACCGCGCGGTGGACACGTCGATACACATGACTACGTTCGGCCGGTTTCTGCAGTTTCCAGGCGAGCGGCTGGAACTGCTGGGGCTCGCCGGACTGCTCCTCGATATCGGCAAGACCAAACTTTCCGATGCGATCCTGCACAAGAAAGACGTGCTGACCGCGGAGGAGTACGAAATTACCAAGGCGCATGTCCTGCACTCGGTCGAACTCATCCGTGCCGCGCCGGGGCTGCCGAAAGGCCTGGATGAGGTCGTACTGCAGCACCACGAGCGGCAGGACGGCAGCGGCTATCCGCGCGGGCTGAAGGGCCGGCAACTGACGATCGACGGCGCAATTGCCGGGTTGGTGAACAGTTATTCCGCGCTTACCTCGAAACGCGCCTACGCCGACCAGAAGTCCCCTTCCAACGCGCTCGGCAAGCTCCACAAGCTGCGCGGCAAGCTGTTTCACGAGGCGCTGGTCGAGCAATTCATCCAGTGCATCGGAATCTACCCGGTGGGAAGCACCGTCGAACTCAATACCGGCGAGGTCGGCATCGTGATCGCGCAAAACCTCGTGCGCCGCCTGCAGCCGCGCGTCATGGTGGTCCTCGATGCGTCGTGGAAACCGATCAAGCCGCAGGTGATACTCGACCTTATCAAGGAACCCAAGGCCACCGCGGACGAGCCCTACCGGATCCGGCGCACCCTGCCCAGGGACAGGCTGCCGATCAACCCCGAGGAATTCTTCCTCTAGATGAACCGCTGACATGGCCATCGAGGCGGTACCCCTCGCGGCAGAGGATGATGATGTTCTGAATCCGCTCGTCGGTCGCGTGCAAAGCATGCTTTCGGAGTCCCAGGCCGCGGGTCAAGGTGTCGGGCTGCTGCTGGTGCACGCCGCGGCCATAGACCGTACCGACGCGCGGCACGGGTTCAATGCCGGCGATCGGCTGTCGAACCGGATCGCGGGCGTGCTGCGCACGAAAGCCCTGCGCAAGAGCGACTCAATCGAGATCCTGTCGCGCGACGAGTTTGCCTGCATCCTGCGGCCGGTGTCCTCGGAAGGCATCGCGCTGCTCGCCGCGCAGCGCGTCATGACCCTGCTCGGCGCAACGCCCCTGGATATCGGCGGCAAATCCGAACTGGCCGACATCGCGATCGGCATCGCGATGTTTCCGGACCACGGCCCCGATGCGGAGAGCCTGCTGCAGCGGGCCAAACACGCGCTGCACACCGCGCGCGGCCATCGCGAGCGCATCTGGATTTACGAACCACAGGCCGCCTCGTCGGCGGTCGATCCGTCGCAATACGTGGTCCGCATGCGTCTCGCGCTCGATCAGAACAGCCTGACGCTGCATTACATGCCTCAGGCCAGCCTGCGCACGGGACGCCTGACCGGTGCCGAAGCGCTGCTGCGCTGGACCGACGAAGTACTCGGATTTGTTTCACCCTACGCCGCGGTGCAGGCGGCCGAGGCCGCCGGGCTGATCGACCGGCTGACCCAATGGATCATCACCAGCACCGTGCAGCAATGCGCGGAATTCCAGAGCATAGACCCGGAATTCACCGTGAGCGTGAACGTATCCCCGTCCAATCTGCGCGAGCCTGACTTGCCGCTTTTCATCGACCGCGCGCTTCGCACGTGGGATGTCAACAGCAACAATCTGGTCGTGGAAATCACCGAAAGCGCGATGATGAGCGACCCGAACGCCGCGACCGAAGCGTTGCGCGAGCTCAAGTCACATGGCGTGCGGCTGTCGATCGATGACTTCGGCACCGGCTATTCGTCCATGTATTATCTGGCCCAGCTGCCGCTCGACGAGCTGAAAATCGACATGTCGTTCGTGCGCACCATGCTGGAGGTTCCCATCAATGCCAAGATCGTGCGCTCGCTCATCGAGCTCGCGCACAATCTTGAACTCTCGGTGGTCGCGGAAGGCGTGGAAAACGAAGCCATCATGCATGCGCTGGCGCACCTCAACTGCGATCACATGCAGGGCTACTACCTGGGGAAAGCGATGCCGGCCGCGGATCTCGCCGCCCGCCTGCGCCAGCAGGTGCAATCGAAATAGCTCCGGCGGGGGGTGTTGCGCCGCCGAAGCGGCAGCCACTTGCAGCGATCGGTGGAGCGGGTGATGGGAATCGAACCCACGTCCAAAACTTGGGAAGCTTTCATTCTGCCGTTGAACTACACCCGCAGCCTGCCCGCTCGGCCAGATCACCCACGCGCTGTTCGAAGTCAGCGGGCAATACCGGTACAGCATGGGACCGGCGACCCGTGTCGCCGGTCATCCTGAGCCTCGGCATCGAGCCGAAGGATATTTGCGCCGGTTCGTAGCACGGCTCGCAGGAGCATGTAGTCTCGACGCTAACAGGGTATTGAAAGACACGTCGCTGTCATTCTTGGTTAGCGCAGCGACGAAGAATCCGCTTTTCTCGAGAGATCTGCGTTTCAAGCGCCTGGCGCAGCACCTCGCCAAGGATGATCACCGCGGGCCCCGAGCCGATTTCCCGTGCGATTCTCGGCAATTCGCAAAGCCTTCCGAGAACAATCCGCTTCGCGGGCAGCGTCGCGTCTTCCACGACGGCGACCGGCGTGCTACCCGCCCGGCCTCGTGCGACCAGCGTTGCGCAAATGGTGTCGGAGAGCCCTGCGCCCATGTAAATGATCGCAGTGTCCGCGGCGGTCACGCTTTTCGCCCAGTCGTTTTCGGGTTCGCCGTTTGCGGCTCGGGGCGTGACGAAGCTGACCGTTCGGGCGACTCCCCTGCGGGTGAGCGACACGCCCAGTTCGGCGCTTGCGGCGCACGCAGCGGTTACCCCTGGCACGACTTCGAATTCGATTCCGGCTGCCGTCAACGCGTCGATTTCCTCCTGCGCCCGGCCAAACAGCATGGGATCGCCGCCTTTGAGGCGTACCACCACTGCGTGCCGTCTTGCGGCATCGACGAGCCGCTTATTGATGAATTTTTGCGCTGTGGAATATCTGCCGCTGCGCTTGCCGACGGCGATTTTCGTGGCATGCGCCGCTAGCGCCAGCGTTTGCGGAGCTACCAGCGCATCGTAGAACACGACGTCCGCTCGCCCGAGCAGGCTGGCGGCGCGCAGCGTCAGCAGATCCGTCGCTCCGGGTCCGGCTCCCACAAGATAGACTTTTCCGCTCATTCGATCAGGCCCGCGGCCACCGTCTGGTTGGTGAGTTCGTCGATGAGGATGAACGAGCCGGAGGCGCGGTCGTCGCGATAGGTGTCGCACATGATCGGCTGATTGAGCGAAAGCGCGACGTGCGCAATGTCGTTCATGGCGATGCTGCCGGAGGCCGCCTCGCGCTGAAGCGTGTGGATGTCCACGCGGTAGTTGACCGCGCTGACGCGCGCCTTGACCGTACGCGTGGTGTGCTTCAGGAGGTAACGGCCCGAGTGGTAAAGCGGTTCGGCGGAAAACCAGCAGACGAGCGCGTCGAGAGTTTTCGCGACGCACGGCGGATGCACGGTGTCGGCGAGCATGTCTCCACGTGAGATGTCGAACGCGTCTCGAAGCAGAAGCGTCACTGTGTCGCCCGCAACTGCAACGGCCTGTGCGCCGTCGATGGTCGCAATCGCGGTGACCACGGTGACGCGGCCCGAGGGCAGAACCTTGACCTCACTCCCCGGGGACACGATTCCCGAATTGATTTGACCCATATAACCCCGTGCATCGTTGGCAGCGCCGGGGCGCGAGACAAGCTGCACCGGGAATCGCAGCGGCCGTGCTGCGGCTGCATCTTCGTCGTGTATGCCTTCCAGTATTTCGATCAGAGTCGGGCCGTCGTACCAGCCGAGGGGCGTGCCGCGCTCGACCACGAGGTCGCCACGCAACGCTGAGATCGGCACGAATTGCAGGTTCTCGATCGAAAGCGGCGCGGCGAAATTGCGCAGGTCCCGGCGCACCGCTTCGAAAACCTGCCGGTCGTAGCCGACGAGGTCCATCTTGTTGACCGCGATGATGAGGTGGCGGATGCCGAGCAGATTGGCGATGTAAAGGTGGCGCTTGGTCTGCGGCAGGATGCCCTTGCGCGCATCGACGAGGATCACGGCCGCGTCGGCAGTGGAGGCCGCGGTCACCATGTTGCGCGTGTACTGCTCGTGGCCGGGCGAGTCGGCGATGATGAACTTGCGCCGCGGTGTGGCGAAATAGCGGTAGGCCACGTCGATGGTGATGCCCTGCTCGCGCTCGGCCTCCAGGCCGTCGGTGAGCAGCGACAGGTCGAGTTCCTCATTTCCGCGCTTGTGCGAGGCGCGCTCGACGGCGGCGAGCTGGTCCTCGAGGATCGCGCGGCTGTCGTGCAGCAGCCGGCCGATCAGCGTGCTCTTGCCGTCATCGACGCTGCCTGCGGTGATGAATCGCAGCACGCCTTCGTCAATTGCGGCGGGCCCTGCTTGAACCCGCTCCAATTCCCCCAGCATCGTCATAGCCCTAGAAATACCCTTCCTTCTTGCGGCGCTCCATGGAAGCTTCCGAAGTCTGGTCGTCCATGCGCGTGGCGCCGCGCTCCGTCACGGTAACCTGCACCGTTTCCGCGATGACGGCCGCGACCGTATCTGCGTGTGATTCCACGGGGCAAGTGCAGCTCACGTCGCCGACGGTGCGGAAGCGCACGCTGGCTTCCTCGACGCGCTCGCCCTCGCGCGGCGGCGTCAGGTCGGTCACCGGGACCAGCAGGCCGTTCCTGCGTACCACCGGGCGGCGGTGTGCGTAATAGATCTCCGGCACTTCCAGCCGCTCGCGGCCGATGTACTGCCACACGTCGAGTTCGGTCCAGTTGCTGATCGGGAACACGCGCATGTGCTCGCCCTTGTGCACGCGGGTGTTGTACAGGTTCCAGAGCTCGGGACGCTGGTTCTTGGGGTCCCACTGGCCCCATTCGTCGCGGAACGAGAAGATGCGTTCCTTGGCGCGGGCCTTTTCCTCGTCGCGGCGGGCGCCGCCGATGCAGGCGTCGAACCCGAATTCGCCGATCGCCTCCAGCAGGGTCACCGACTGGGCGGCATTGCGGCTCTCGGTCGCCGAGCGCAGGCGCACCGTGCCGCGCCGGATCGAGTCCTCGACCGAGCGCACCAGCAGGCGCTCGCCGAGTTGCGCGGCGCGTCGGTCGCGGAAGCCGATCACCTCGGGGAAATTGTGCCCGGTGTCGATATGCAGCAGTGGGAACGGAAACCTGGCCGGGCGGAAAGCCTTTTCCGCGAGGCGAAGCATCACGAGCGAGTCCTTGCCGCCGGAGAAGAACAGCACCGGGTTGGCGGCCTCGGCCGCCACTTCACGCAGGATGTAGATTGCCTCCGATTCGAGCCAATCCAGATGGCTGCGCACCGGAAGGGCGGCGCGCGCGGTGCGGGGGAGTTCCAGAACAGCGCTCATGACACGGTTTCCTTTGATCGGACCAGGCGTCCGTCGGGGGAGATATGCAGCCCGCATTCGCGCGCGCCGGCTTCTTCCCACCACCAGCGGCCGGCGCGCACATCCTCGCCGGCGACCGTGGGCCGCGTGCAGGGCGCGCAGCCGATGGAACGGTAGCCCTGGTCGTAGAGCCGGTTGTAGGGGACGCCGTATGTGCGGATGTAAGCCCAGACTTCCTCTTCACTCCAGTCGGCAAGGGGATTGAATTTCACGTTTCCATGGGTGCTATCTGCCTCCTGGATCGACAGTACGGCCCGGGTCACAGCCTGTGAGCGCCGCTGGCCCGTGATCCAGGAACTGTTGCCCTGAAGCGCGAGCTTGAGCGGCGCGACTTTCCGGACGGCACAGCAGCGCTTGCGAAGATCCGCGCTCTCGTAAAATGCGTCACGGCCAAACCAGGTCACGTACTCGGTCACGGCCGCGGGATCGGGCCGGATTATCCGGACCTCGTAACCGTAGCGCTCGCGTACCGCGCCGACGAGATTGAGGGTGTCGGCGTGTAGGCGGCCGGTATCCAGCGTAAAGATCCCGATGCCGAGCCGGAGCCGGAGTATGGCGTCGGTGATTACCATGTCCTCCGCCGAGAGGCTGGAGGCGAGCGCCGAGGGCGCGTAGTCGCGTGCAACGCGTCCGAGCAGCGTTTCGAGCGCGGCAATCCGTTCGGACGATGAAGCAGTCATGACGCGGCGCCGGGTGCAGGCCGGCGGCGAAACAACGGCTGCGGCTGCGTCACCGACGTTTGATAGGCCTCGCTGAAATCATTGAAGGCCCGCAGGGCCTCATCCGGGTCTTTCCCATCCGGCAGGGCGAACGCATCGAAACCGCAGCGCTCCAGCAGGGGCAGCTGGTCCGGCAGCACTTCGCCGACCGCGCGCAGTTCGCCTGCGTAGCCGTAGCGCTCGCGCAGCAGGCGCGCGCTCGAATAGCCGCGGCCGTCTGCGAATTTCGGGAAATTCACCGCGACGAGTGCGAAGCGTTCGAGGTCCGCCGCAATCGATTCCGGGCCCTCGCCGGCCTCCAGCCACACGCCCAGTCTGCCGGTGCGCGCAAGCAGTTCCTCGCGTCGTGCCCGCCAGAGCGCCAGCGGCACGACCACGTCGCCCGTGGCCGCTACTCCGGGCAGTGCACCGTCGGGGCCTGGCTTAAGCAGTTGCCAGCTGTCCGCGGCGATGCGACGCCCTTTGATCAGCGTTGCCATAGTTGGTCCTCAACGATACGAGGGGAACTATCCCCTCATGCTCGCCTAAGCCGCCTCTGTCGCAGGGATTCTTGCGACAGGGCCGTAAACGTATTTCTTGAAGGGTTCGGTGCCGATGCGGTGCACGACGTCGATGAAGCGCTCGGCCTCGCTGTCGCGATGCGCGAGATAGCATTCGATCAGCCGCTCGATCACCTCGGGGACCTCGGCGCGCGCGAACGACGGGCCGATCACTTTGCCCAGCGATGCGCCGGGCCCCGGCCGGATTTCGCCCTGGTTGCCGCCGATCTCGATCTGGTACCACTCCTCGCCGTTCTTGTCGACGCCGAGGATGCCGATGTGGCCGACATGGTGGTGCCCGCAGGCATTCATGCAGCCGGAGATGTTGAGATCGAGCTCGCCGATGTCGAACAAGTAGTCCAGGTCGTCGAAGCGCTGCTGGATGGCCGCGGCCACCGGGATCGACTTCGCGTTGGCGAGCGAGCAGAAGTCGCCGCCCGGGCAGCAGATGATGTTGGTCAGGAGACCGACGTTCGGCGTGGCAAAGCCGAGCGGCCACAATTCTTCCCACAGGGCGTGCAGGTCCGACTTGCGCACGTCGGCGAACACCAGATTCTGCTCGTGGGTGACGCGCAGCGCGCCGAAGGAATAGCGATCGGCGAGTGCCGCGATGGCGTTCATCTCCTCGGCCGTCGTGTCCCCCGGCGGAACACCGGTTTTCTTGAGCGACAGGGTCGCTGCCGCATAGCCGGGCTGCTTGTGCGGGTGAACGTTGCGCTGGTGCCACCTGGCGAAGGCGCGGTCGGCGGCGAGTTCCTGTTCCAGCACCCGATCCTCATTCGAATCGGACGGCGCGAGGTACGCAGGGCGCTCGAAACGGGCTTCGATGCGCGCGATCTCCGCCTGCGTCAGCGTCGCCGGGCCGTCTTTGAGATGTGCCCATTCAGCTTCGACTTCCTCGCGGAATTTGTCCGGACCGCGCTCCTTCACCAGGATCTTGATGCGCGCCTTGTGGATATTGTCGCGGCGGCCAAAACGGTTGTAGACGCGCAGGATCGCATCCAGGTACGTCAGCAGGTGCTGCCAGGGCAGGAATTCGCGGACGACGTGGCCGATCATCGGCGTGCGGCCGAGGCCGCCGCCGACCAGTACCCTGAACCCCACGGCGCCTGGCCCGGCGCCGTCCCGATCTTCGCAGTCGCCGGCACGCACCGCATGCAGGCCGATGTCGTGTACCTGCACCGCGGCGCGGTCGGAGCGCGAGCCGTTTACCGCGATCTTGAACTTGCGCGGCAGCCAGGTGAATTCGGGATGGAAGGTCGACCACTGCCGGATCACCTCGCACCAGAGGAGCGGATCCACGATCTCGTCGGGGGCGACACCGGCGAAGTGGTCGGCGGTTATGTTGCGCACGCAGTTGCCCGAGGTCTGGATGGCGTGCATCTGCACGCTCGCGAGCTCGGCGAGCATGTCCGGCACTTCTTCGAGCTGCGGCCAGTTGTACTGGATGTTCTGGCGCGTGCTGAAGTGGCCGTAGCCCCGGTCGTACTTGCGCGCAATGTGGGCGAACTTGCGCAGCTGCGTCGAGGAGAGCAGGCCGTAGGGAATTGCCACGCGCAGCATCGGCGCGTAGCGCTGGACGTACAGGCCGTTGCGCAGTCTCAGCGGGCGGAATTCGTCCTCGGAGAGCTTGCCCGCGAGGTAGCGGCGCGTCTGGTCGCGGAACTGGGCGACGCGCTCGTCGACGAGCTGCTGGTCGATTTCGTCG
>Ga0209343_10009575_pt1 | contig 11131 bp, 8 predicted proteins | sample RifCSPlowO2_02_FD_184026 | JGI IMG/M metagenome (GOLD analysis project Ga0209343, IMG submission 184026) | Groundwater microbial communities from Rifle, Colorado - Rifle CSP2_plank lowO2_0.2 (SPAdes) (version 2) | ecosystem: Environmental > Aquatic > Deep subsurface > Groundwater | place: Rifle... | reverse complement strand
CTGCTTCAATCACGTCTACAAGATCGAGCCGCTCATGTTTTCGGTCTGGATGCGCGTGCTCGCGGCCGTGCCTGGCAGCGTGCTGTGGCTGTACGAAAGCAATCCCGCCGCCCGCACCAACCTTCAGCGCGAGGCGAGCGAGCGCGGCATCGAGCCGTCGCGGCTGCACTTCGCCGGCACTCTGCCGAAGCCCCGCCATCTCGCGCGCCTGAAAAGGGCGGATCTTTTCCTCGATACGCTGTACGTCAACGCCCATACCGGGGCGAGTGACGCCTTGTGGGCGGGGCTGCCCGTGCTCACCTGCCCCCAGGAAGCGTTCCCGTCCCGCGTCGCGGCCAGCCTGGTCACCGCCGCCGAGCTAAGTCAACTGGTCTGCAGCGATCTCGCGGAGTATGAGGCAAACGCGATCCGGCTCGCCCGGCGCCCCGATGAGCTGCGTTCAATGCGGCGCCACCTCGAAACGCGGCACGCCAGCCTGCCGCTGTTCGATACGGCCCGCTTCACTCGCAACCTGGAGCGCGCCTATGAAACGATGTGGCGGCGTCATATCGGCGGCGAAGCCCCGGCCTCGTTCTTGGTGGCGGAATCCTCCAGATTCACACCAGGCCCTCAATCCACCGGTCATAAAGGCTGGCCGCCACCCGGTTGAGCGCTCGAATGTGCGCATCGAGGTCGCGCTGCATTTCTTCGGGCGTTTGCACCGATGCCGCGTGCACCGCGAGCGAAGAGACTTCCTTGTGCCAGTCCTTGCACCAGCCGCGCACCAGCTCCGCGGTCATCTCCACGTGGCATTGCATGCCCAGGTGCTTGCCCAGCGCAAAGGCCTGATTGACGCAGTGCTCGCTCGAGGCGATGCGCTGCGCCCCGGGTGGAATAGTGAACGTCTCCCCGTGCCAGTGAAAGGAAACAAACGTGGAGCATTCGCCGAACCAGTCGCGCGCCACCGGGTCGGGCGGCACGCTGATCGCTCCCCATCCTATTTCCTTAACGGGGTTTCGCGATACCGTTCCCCCCAGCGCCTTGGACATGAGCTGTGCGCCCAGGCAGTGGCCGAGCACTGGAATGCCATCGCGGACGGCGTGCCGGATAAGCTCCAGCTCGGGTGCAATCCAGGGCAGATCGTCATTCACGCTCATCGGCCCGCCCATGAAGACCAGACCCGAAAAACTGCCGGGGTCTTCGGGCACGGCACTTCCTTCGTCAATTTTCAGCAGCGTCCAGGGGACACTGCGCTCGTCCAGGTAAGTGGCAAGATAGCCTGGGCCTTCGCTGGGACTGTGACGAAAAATCGCTACGGGTTTCATCGCTGCCCCGATAATACAAGCCCTTCTTCACCGTCGCGCTGCAGGATCCGGCTTTTCAGCTCCTGGAAACGCCCGGCCAGCTGCTTGCTCTGGGTGACGGACCAGACGAGGGAATGATCCTGGAACGTCGTATCACAGTACTCCAGGGGCAAGGTGTCGATCGGCGTACCGTCGGCCCGCGCGAGGGTTGCGCAGACATACAGGGCAGTCTGATCCAGCGAATACCGTGCCCTTCCTCCCGTGAGATTGAGCGCGGCGAGACCGGCCATGCGTCCGAGGAAGCGCCGGCTCTGTGCCGACGGTCGGTACGTGCTGAAACCGGAGAGCACGCGATGCCAGATCGGCTCGTCAACCGCGTACACCAGAGCGATGTCGCCGAGCCCTTGCGTGGCAGCCACCAGGTCACCACGCACCAGGCTGTCCGCGTCCAGCAGCGCGACCCGCCCTTCGTTCGCCATGACCCATTGATAAAGCCGGCCGTAGCGTGCGTGCGCGCAATACCGGGCACGCCCTCCGTAGCGCTCGAAATCGACGCTTTCGTAGCTCGCATGCATCGCGAGCGGCGCGGCCTGCCGCGGCACCGAGACGCGCCGCGGCTTGAGATAGCGGCGCGCCACGAGCGGCACCACGCCCTGGCGCGCGTGCTGGAACAACAGCACCATCAGGATGCCGAAGACAATGATCTCGAACTGACCGGTGCGGCCGATGAGCTTGGGAATCAGGTCCTGCAGCCAGTACTTGAGAAGCGTGAGGAGCCCGGCGCCGACGATCGCGCCCCAGATGCTGGAAGCGCCGCCCGCCACGGCCATGAACAGGTACTCGATCGAAGCGTTGAGGCCGAAGGGCGTCGGATTGACGTAGCGCATGAAGTGCGCGTACAGCCATCCCGACAGCGCCGCGAGCAGCCCGGCGTACAGGAAAATCACGAGCTTGACCGCGGCGGTGTCGATGCCGAAGGACTCGGCCATCACGCCGCCGCCGCGCAGGCTGCGCACCGCGCGCCCCGGGCGCGAATCGAGCAGGTTGTGCACCGTGGCGAGCGCCGCCGCCATCACGCTCCATATGAGATAGTAGAAATCTGCGCCGCTGTTCAGCTCATGGCCGCCGATGGCGAGCGGTGGCACGCCCGACATGCCGTTGTAGCCGCCCAGGCCTTCAAGATTGGCGAACAGGTAATACAAGCTGATGCTCCAGGCGATGGTGCCGATCGGCAGGTAATGCCCGGAAAGCCGCAGCGTGATCAGCCCGAGCGGCAGCGTCACCACGGCGGTCAGCGCGAGCCCGATGGGAAGCGTGAGCCACGGCGACAGGCCGTAGGCGGTGGTGAGAAAGCCGGTGGTGTAGGCGCCCAGACCCACGAACGCCGCCTGCCCGAACGAGGTCAGGCCGCCGATGCCGGTGATCAGCACCAGGCCCAGCGCGACGATGCTCGCCAGGCCGATATAGTTGGCGAGCGTTATGTAGAACGAAGGCAGCACGAGCGGCGCGACGAGGAACGCAGCCGCGAGCAGCAGCAGCGGGAGCGGCGGGCCGCGCCTCATTCCTCTTCCTCCTCTTCTTCGATGTGATGCGCGCGCAGCGACAGCCACAGCAGCACCGGGATGAGCAGCGAGAACACGATGGCTTCCTTGTAGGCGCTTTGCCAGAACGCGCCGAACGACTCGAGCAGCCCCACCAGCAGCGCCCCCGCCACCGCGAGCGGATAGCTCACCACGGCGCCGACCACCGAGCCGACGAAGCCCTTCAGTGCGATGAGGAGCCCCGAGTCGTAATACAGCGTGGTCTGGGCGATGATCAGCACCCCGGATATGGCGCCGATGAGCGCCGTCAGCGTGAAAGCGAGCGTGCCGGCGGAGGTCGCGCTGATGCCCACCAGCCGCGCGCCGACGCGGTTCACGGCGGTGGCGCGCAGCGCCTTGCCCGGCAGCGTGCGCTCGAAGAAGACGTACAGCAGCGCCATCAGCGCGACCGAGGTCCCGACCATCCAGAGCGTCTGCCCGGTGATCGCCATAGTGCCGGCGCCGAGATCCCAGCGCGCCTCGGAATACGGCGCGACGCGAAAGCCTTCGGCGCCGAAGAACAGCAGCCCCAGCCCCTGCAGCGCGAAGTGCACCGCCACCGCGACGATGAACAGCACCAGCACCGAGGCCTTGGCGAGCGGCTGGAAGAACAGCCGCCAGGTCATCGGCCCGAGCGGCACCACGAGCGCGATCGAAAGCGCGATCTGCACCGCGAGCGGCGGCTTCTGCGGCGCGAGCCACACGGTCAGCCCGATCACCGCCGCCGGGATCGCCGCGTAGAGCCCGAGGATGCGCGGGATGCGCGAAGTGCGGCCCGAGCGCAGCGCGGCGACCACCTCGATCGCCGCCACCAGCAGCCCCGCGGCGCCGAGCAGCCAGACGATTCCGGGCGTGCGCCCGAGCTGCAGCGCCGCGAGCGACAGCGCGCCGTAGGTGACGAATTCGCCCTGCGGCAAGAACAGCACCCGCGTCACCGCGAACACCAGCACGATCGCGAGCGCCAGCAGCGCGTAGACCGCGCCGTTGACGATGCCGTCCTGGATGAGTAGCAGCGCGATCTGTCCGTTCAGCTTGTAATCCCTCGTGCGGTACCGCGAAAACCCGGCAATCATAACCGCGATGGGCCCGAAATGCCGCAATTGTCCGCTTTATCGATCGTGATTTCCGCCGGTTGCGTCGCAGGATGGCGTTTGCTATGCTCAGCCGGTACCGTCTCGGCGTCGCGCTTGGCGGTGCCCATCACACGAAATACCTCGGGAGGGGACCATGATTCGCGCAGCTCAGACCGTGTTATCGCTGCTGGCCGCGTTCGCACTATCGGCGGCGCACGCCCAGCTCACCATCGGCAGTACGTTCCCCGCCACCGGTTTCAACGCCTCGCTCGGCATCCCCGGCAAGAACACCATGGAACTGATGCCCAAGTCGATTGCGGGTCAGGCGGTGAAGTACATCGTGCTCGACGACGGCGCCGATCCGAGCGTGGCGGTGAAGAACATGCGCAAGATGATCCAGGAGGACAAGGCCGACGTCATAATCGGCACGATCTTCCCGCCGGGCTGCCTGGCGATGGCCGACGTCGCCCTCGAAACGAAAACCGCGGCATTGTGCGCCGCGCCGATTCCGATCCGCAACCCCTGGGTGTTCTCGGTGCCGCACCCGGTAACGATCATGGTAGAGGGCATCGTCGGCCACATGAAGGCCAATAACGTGAAGACGGTGGCCTTCATCGGCCATTCCGACGCCTGGGGCGACCAGACCTACGACGCCATCATGAAGCTCGGGCCCCCGGCCGGCATCAAGGTGCTCACCAACGAGCGCTATGCCCGCACCGACACCAGCGTCAGCGCGCAGATCCTGAAGATGCTGGCCACCGGCCCGGATGCGGTGTTCGTCGGCGGCACGGGCACGCCCGGCGCGCTGCCCTCCCTCGCGCTCGCCGAGCGCGGCTACAAGGGCCGCGTGTACCACACGCACGGGGTCATCAACCGCGATTTCCTGCGCGTCGGCGGCAAGGCGGTCGAGGGCATTATTGCGCCCGCGAGCCCCTTCGCCGTTGCCGACCAGCTAGCGGATTCCCACCCGATCAAGAAGCCGGCGCTCGCGTATAAGGCGAGCTACGAGGCGAAGTTCGGCGCAGGCACTGCAAACCCCTTTGGAGCCTATACGTATGACGCCTACGTCTGGTTGAATGCCGCGATTCCGATCGCGCTCAAAAAGGGCAAACCGGGCACGGTGGAGTTTCGCACCGCGCTGCGCGAGGCGCTGGAGTCGCTGAAGAACGTGGCGGGCGTCAACGCCGTCTACAACCTGAGCCCCGGCAACCACAACGGCATGGATCAGGGCAGCCGCGTGCTGGTTCGCGTGGAGAACGGCGCGTTCAAACTGCTCCCCTGAGCGCGCCGGAGATTCACTGCGGAGGGGCGGAACATCCCGCGCTATTTCCCGCCATCCGTGCCGTTATTTGTCTTTTCCTATTTCTGGAGGTTTATTTGAGCGCGCAAGTAAAATATCTCTGGACTGATGGGGCGGTGGGTGAGCGCGTGGGGCCTGACGTTTTAGAGGAAGGGGACCGTTCCCGACCGTACTCCGATAAATTCTGGAGCGGCGTGGAGGCTCTTTCCCTCGAACGATTGAAGGAGATCCAGCTCCAGCGGCTCAAGTTCCTCCTCTCCTTCACCTACGAGCGCTCGCAGTTTTATCGCGAGCTGTGGGACCGCAAGAAGGTCAAGCCCTCGGACGTGAAGAGTGTGAAGGATCTGGCCAAATTCCCCATCGTCACCAAGCATGATTTTGAAAAAGACCAGGCCGCCCGTCCGCCATTCGGCACCGCGCCGACCAGCCCGCCTAGCCAACACCTGAAGTATTGGCAAACCTCCGGCACGACGGCGAAACCGCGGATCTGGATGGACACGCGACAGGACTGGGAGAACGGCATCCTGCTTTACAGCCGCTCGCTTTACGGCCACGGAATTCGGCCGGGATGGCGCGGCTTTTTCGGCTTCGGCTTTCCGCCGTTCATCGGTTTCTGGCTCTGCTTCGCCGCCAGCGAGGCGATGGGCTGTCAGGTGGTCCCCAAGGGAACGCTGCCCACGGCCGCCTGGCTTCAGCTCATGCGGAACATCGCCGGGACAGCGCCCTCTTTTCTCTGCTCCACGCCGACCTTCGCCATCCGTCAGATGGAGGCGGCAAAAGAGGCGGGGATCGATCCTACGACTCTCGGGATGAACATCCTCACGCTTGCCGCCGAACCGGGCGCCTGCGTGCCGGCCACCAATCGCCTTCTCACCCAGGGCTGGAACGCGAAGATCCATGACATTCTCGGCGTGACCGAGACCAGCGGCCCGATCCTTTTTAGCTGCGAGAAGCAGGCGGAGATGGTTCCGGTCTCCGACCACATCAACATCGACTACTTCATCGTGGAACTACTCGACCCGGACACGCTCGAGCCCGTTCCGGAAGGCTCTCCCGGGACCACCTGCGTGACCGCGCTGGGCCGATTCGGCATGCCCGCGGTCCGTTTCCTGGTTGGAGACTATCTCCGCGTCGACGAACATTCTGGCTGCGCCTGCGGGCGGAAGCTCCCTCTGGCGGTAGGCGGCGTCGTCGCCCGGTTCGATGACGTGCTCTATGTGAAGGGGGTCAAGCTCTATCCCTCTCTGGTGGAGACTTCGGTGCGGAGCCTGCCGGGCCTGGGAGTGGAGTACAAGCTGCAACAGAAAGGCGACCAGGTCGTGGTGCTGGTCGAAGCCGAGCCGGGCGTGCCGGAGAAAGACTACCCTGAGCTGGCCAAAAAGCTGCAGCAAGACATCAAGCTCAAGGCGAACCTCACGCTGCCGATTGAAGTCTGCCCGCCCGCGACCTTTCCGCGGCTCGAAACAAAAACGCCGCGCGTTATCAAAGGGTAGAGATGGGCAATTTCCGGCGCCTGCCCAGGTTCGACTATCTTGCGCCGCAAACGATTGACGAGGCCTGCGCCGTTCTCGCGGAGCGCCCCGGCGACGCCAGACTTTTCGCCGGCGGGACCGACCTGCTACTCCAGATGAGGCGGCGGGAGATCGCGCCGCGCGCCATCATCGGTTTGAAAGGCGTCGCATCCCTTTCTTTCATTCGCCGGCAAAACGGCGGCGTGGCCATCGGCGCGATGACGCCGTTCAGCGCCATCGAATCTTCTCCGCTCATCGGAGAGAAGCACGATTTCCTCTGCGAGACGGCGGCCGGCATCGGCAGTCCGGAGCTGCGCTCGGTCGCGACCGTCGGCGGCAACTTGAGCGGCGCGCTGCCCTGCGCCGATTTCCCCGCGCCGCTGATTACGTTGGGCGCGGTGGTTAGGCTTCGAAGCGCTCGAGGGGAGAGGTCGCTCGCGCTGGAAGATTTTTTCAGGGGATTTGCCGAGACAGCGGCGGCGCCGGACGAGATCTTGATCGAAATCGAGCTTCCATCCCGACCCGCCTGCAGCGCCGGCGCCTATCTCAAGTTCCACGACCGTCATGCGATGGATATGACGACCACTGGAGTTGCGGCGTTCGTGACCTGGGATGCAGAGAAGCGGCTCGTCGCGGACGTGAGAATCGCCTTGTCCGTCAGCGGACCCATCCCGTTGCGCGCGAAGAAGGCGGAGGCGGCGCTGCGCGGACGGCAGGTGACGGGGGAAGCACTGGAGGAAGCAGCATTGCTCGCCTGCCAGGAGGCCAAGCCCCGCACGTCATGGCGTGCCAGCAAAGAATTTCGCGAGGAACTGATCAGTGTCCTGACCAAGAGAGCTCTCAGACGGGCAGGGGAAAAAGCCCAAGCGGCGGCCGAGAGGGGAAACGCATGAAACATGCCTCGCCGATTTCGCTCAAGGTCAACGGCGATGACTATGAGCTGTCGATCCCTGCGTGGCGGACGCTGCTGGAAGTTCTGCGCGAAGATCTGAATCTCACCGGGACCAAGCGCTCCTGCCAAGAGGGGCAATGCGGCGCCTGCACGGTACTCTTGGACGGGCGTCCCGTCTATTCCTGTCTGTTTCTCGCCGTCGAGGCGCAGGGCAAAGAGATTCTCACCATTGAGGGGCTTGCCCGCTCCGCCGGCGCGTTAGATCCCATACAGAAAGCCTTTGTGGAAAAGGGAGCGGTCCAGTGCGGCTTTTGCACGCCCGGGCTGGTCATGGCCACAAAATCTTTTCTGGCAGAAAATCCAAACCCCAGCGAAGAAGAGGTTCGCCGTGCCATGGTGGGCCACCTGTGTCGCTGCACTGGATACTTCCAGATCATCGAAGCGATTCTGGCCGCCGCGCGCGAGCGGGCCGGGAAAGGTGCGCAAGCATGAGCGTCGAGGCCCAGGGAGATTACGCCATCATCGGCACGCCTGTGCCGAAGAAGGACGCGTGGATCAAGGTCACGGGCGAAGCGAAATACGCCGACGATCTCTTCCTCGCCGGGATGCTTCACGGCAAGCTGCTCCGCAGCCCACACCCGCACGCGAAGATTTCCCATATCGACGCGAGCCGCGCCGAAAAACTTCCCGGCGTCAGGGCCGTCGTTACCGGCAAGGACTTTCCCGGAATCAAATACGGTAGCATGCCCCGGACGCGAGATTACCTGCCGCTCGCGCTGGATAAGGTCCGCTACATTGGCGATGAGGTGGCGGCGGTGGCGGCTCTCGATGAAGAGATCGCCGAGGAGGCGCTGGATCTCATTCGCGTCGACTACGAACCTCTTCCCGCGGTCTTCGATGCCGAAGAGGCGATGAAACCCGGCGCGCCGCAGCTTCACGACCGCGCCGCCAACAACATTTCGGCCGAAACCGCCTTTCAATTCGGCGACGTGGCGAAAGGCTTCGCAGAGTCGGACTATCTCCAGGAGGACTTCTTCGAAACCCAGCCCATCAAGCAGGGAATGCTCGAGCCTCACGCCTGCATAGGCCTGTGGGACGCGTCGGACAGGATCACCCTCTGGGCCTCGAAGCAAAGCCCCTACGTCGTGTGGAAACAACTGTCGATGGGTCTGGGGATCGAAACGAGCAGGATCCGCGTCATCCAGACCTACGTCGGCGGCGCCTTCTCCGGCGGTAAGCAGGAAGCGATGCCCATGGATTTCTGCGCCGTCCTCCTCTCAAAGAAATCCGGGCGGCCGGTGAAATTCGTCCACACGATGGACGAAGTTCTGACCATCGGCCACTTGCGCCACCCGATGAAAATCTGGCTCAGAACCGGCGTCAAGAAAGACGGAACGCTGGTGGCGCAGCATCTCAAGATCATCGCGGACGGCGGCGCCTATTCGAGCATCGGGCAACTGAGCATGTATCTTCCCGGCGCGATGCTCAATCTCCCGTATCGAGTGCCGCATGTAAGGTACGAAGCCTACCGGGCGTACACCAACAACGGTTTTTGCGGCGCGCTCAGAGGCCACACGATTCCGCAAGTCTGCTTCGCGCGCGATTCCCAGTTGGACATGATCGCCGAGAAGCTGGCGCTCGACCCTATCGACATTAGATTAAGAAACGCGCTCCGGCCGGGTGAGATAACTCCCAACGGTTTTCGCATCGGCACTTTCGGCTTCACCGAGTGCGTCGAGAAAGCACTGCAGGCGTCGGGATGGAAGGAGAAGCGCGGCAAGCTGCCTCGCTATCGGGGGATCGGCATGGGCTGCGCTTCGCTGGTGAGCGGCGCGCGTGTCATGGGTCACTCGGCTTCAACGGCGCAGGTCAACGTCCACGAGGATGGCACTGTCGCACTGGTGACCGGCTCCACGGATGTCGGCCAGGGCGCCGATACGGTGCTCTCGATGATCGCGGCGGAAGTCCTCGGCGTGCGCATGGAAGATGTCCGATTCGCCCTGGTGGACACCGACACGACGCCGGCAGATCCCGGCACTTTCAGTTCGCGCGTGACCTTCTGGACGGGCAACGCGGTCAAGCTCGCCGCCGAAGACGCACGCCGCCAATTGGCGGAAGTTGCGGCGCAAAAATTCGACACCGACGTGAAGGAGATCGTTTTCCGCGACCGGCAGGTCTACGTCAGGGACGATCGCCAACGGCAACTCGGCTTCGAGGAGTTGGTGCGGATCGCGCAACACCGGCAGGGAAAAGTCATCATGGGCAAGGGATCCTACACCAGCGGCGAGGCGCTGATCGACTTTCGCACGGGCTACGGCAACATGTCGCCGGCCTACACGCCCTCGGCCTGCGTTGTCGAGGTAGAGGTCGATCCTCAGACCGGGCAGGTGACGGTCACTGGCCTATGGGGCGCTCACGATTGCGGCTTCCCGTTAAATCCGATGCTGGTGAGCGGCCAGGTGCTGGGCGCCACGGTCATGGGCATCGGGCAGGCGCTCTACGAAAATCTCATTCGCATCGACGGCAAGGTGATGAACCCTTCCTTCCGGGATTACAAGATGCCTTTGACCGAAGACATGCCCAAGCTCGCGAACGTCGGCCACGTCAACGTCATCACCAATGACCCGTCAGGCCCGTTCGGGGCCAAAGAGGCTGGCGAGGGCGCCGCCGCCGGAGTCATCGCGGCTCTGGCGAACGCGCTCTACGACGCCACCGGCGTCCGATTCAGGAGCCTCCCGTTTTCGCCCGACAAGATTTTGTTCGCGCTCAAGGAATCGGACAGCAAACGGGAAGAACGGCAGGCCCGGTAAGGAATTTTTGCGGATTTGAGAGGAGAGCCGCTCGGCAAATCGAAACAACGGGCGGAACAGATCAATCCATTTGAAGGAGGAGATTCATGGCACTAACATCAGCTTTCCCGAAAGCGACAACCAAGCTGGTTTGTCCGTCCGACACCCGGGAGTACATCGACCTATTGGAAAGGGCCGGTGAACTGCGGCGCGTTCGCGCGGAAGTTGATTGGAAGTTCGAAGCGGGCGCCATGAGCCGCCTGGTTTGCGAACGGCGCGGCCCCGCGCCGCTGTTCGAGAACGTGAAGGGGTACCCCGGTCAAACACTGGCTGCGGTACTGATGGGTCCGACCAATCCATTGCACGGGCGGGTGGCCCTGGCCCTTGGCCTGGACAAGACGACCCCTAGCTCCGATCTGCTCGAGATCGTTCGGCAACGCATCAAGCAGCCCCAAAAGACGGTTCGCGTGCAAAAGAACGCGGCGCCCTGCAAAGAAGTCGTCCTGCATGGGAAAGACGCCAATTTGCTCCAGTTCCCTATTCCGTGGATCAAAGAGATCGATGGCGGCCGCTACCTTGGAACGTGGTGCCTGGTCCTGACCAAAGACCCCGATACGGGATGGGTCAACATGGCTACGTACCGATGCATGGTCAGCGATGAACAGCACTTCACGGTCCTGCTCGCGCCAACGCGTCAGCATGG
>Ga0209343_10009570_pt1 | contig 11136 bp, 13 predicted proteins | sample RifCSPlowO2_02_FD_184026 | JGI IMG/M metagenome (GOLD analysis project Ga0209343, IMG submission 184026) | Groundwater microbial communities from Rifle, Colorado - Rifle CSP2_plank lowO2_0.2 (SPAdes) (version 2) | ecosystem: Environmental > Aquatic > Deep subsurface > Groundwater | place... | reverse complement strand
GTCCATCCCATTATTGTGGGCCTGCGCCTTGGCGGCGGCTTTGAAATCTGCCGAAAGGACGCTCAAGTCGTCTGGTCGACCTGGGCGCGCTTGATTCACGACTTCCTTATCCGTCCTGCGTCAGATCCGGTAAGGGATCCGAATTGCCGGCTCGTCGGCGGGGAAATCCTTGGTATTGCGGGTGACGAGCAGCAGGTTTTCTGCTCGTGCGGTTCCCAGGATGATCGCATCGGGGATACGCAACTTCGTCGTCCGCCGCAACGCAACGGCTCGTTCCGCGATCGCCTCGGTCAGTTCGATCCGTTCGAAAATCAAAAGGAACTTTCGGGTTTCCCCTTCTATGGAAGGATCTGCTCCGGCCAGGACTTCGATCCATGAAATGATGCTGATCGCGGGCTTCTCGTACCGGGCGAGCTCCGCTTTGGCGGCTTCGATGCCGTTCAGATAATCGATGAGAACATTGGTGTCGAACAATGCCCTCAACGGCCCCACTCCCTTCGCAGGCGCCGCTGATACACTATCCCGTCCTCGCGCTTGCCTGCTTTGCGCCAAAGGCCGAACGCGGCGCCCGCATCCGGCGCATTCTCGGCGAGAAAGCGGTCCACGGCTTGGCGGATCAGTTCAGCGCGTGAAACCTTGCGGCGCCTCGAGATCCTCTCCAACGCCTCGACTTGTCGCTCCGGAATATCGATGATGGTGCGCATGGAGGGCACCTAGATGCATGATGACGAATCATGATATCACGCACCCTCTCCGTCTGCCATCGATATCATTCGAACTTCCTGAGACCGTTTGGTGGTTAACTTGTAGCGCTAAACCACCGGACGCGCGCCATGGACGAACGCGGGCAAGGCATCGTCTTCGATCTCTCGGATCGGATGAGCTACGCGGGGTATCTCTGCCTGGACCAGCTGCTTTCCGCCCAGAAGCCGTTGAGCCAGCCCGCGCACCATGACGAGATGCTGTTCATCATCCAGCACCAGACGGCCGAGCTCTGGATGAAGCTGATACTGCACGAACTGCGCGCTGCGCTCGAATGCGTGAAGACGGACCGGCTGAATCCCTGCTTCAAGATCCTGGCACGGGTCAAGCAGGTCCAGCGCCAGCTGTTCGAGCAATGGGCGGTGCTTGAAACGCTCACCCCGAGCGAGTATGCCCAGTTTCGCCATGTGCTCGGCGTGGCATCGGGAATACAGTCCGCGCAGCACCGCGCCGTCGAATTCATGCTGGGCGGCAAGAACGCGGCATTGGTCGAGATCTTCAAGCACGATCCGGCCGTCCATGGCGAGCTCACGGACCTGCTTAATGCCCCCAGCCTATATGACGAGTTCCTGCGCTACCTGCGCCGGCGCGGCTTCGCTGTTCCTGACGAGTGCGTCGAGCGCGACTGGTCACTGGCTTATCGGCATAACGCGGCCCTCATGCCGGTGTTCAAGCGCGTCTATGAAACTCCCGAGGCCTGTTGGGAGGCCTACGAGATGTGCGAGAAGCTCGTCGACGTCGATGAGGCGTTCCAGCTCTGGCGTTTCCGGCACGTGAAGACGGTCGAACGCATCATCGGCTACAAGCGGGGGACGGGCGGCACCGCGGGGGTCGAATACCTGCGGGATCTGGTGAGCCGCAGCTTCTTTCCCGAGCTGCTCGAGGTGCGCACCGAAATCGGGGTGCGATGAGCTCGGCGCTGGAGCACGCCGTCTCTTCCCTGGGACGGGATCCGCTGAGCGAAGCCGCGCTGCGTGAGCACGTTTTTCCACTGTTCAAGCGGGTTCTGCAGAGAAGTGAAATCTACCTGGCAAACCATTCGCTCGGCCGCCCGCTTGACCAGACGGCGCGCGACGTGAGCCTTGCACTCGACGCCTGGTATGAGCGCATGGATGAGGCCTGGGAGCCGTGGCTCAAGGCGATCGAGGCCTTTCGCATGAATGTGGCCGAGCTCATACATGCGCCGCGCTTCGATTGCATCGTTCCGAAAACGAGCGCCGGCCAGGGTCTGCGAGCGATCCTCAATACCTTCGATGAACGCGGGAAAGTCGTCACCACGGCCGGTGAATTCGATTCCATCGATTTCATCCTCAAGGCGTATGCCGAGCGCGGCCGCATCGATCTGGTGACGGTGGCGGCCGATGAGCGCGGGGAATTCCACGTCGAGGACGTTCTCGCCGCCGTGAAACAGGACGCGGTCTTTGTGGTGCTGTCCATGGTGATGTTCGAGACGGCGCAGATCGTGGGCGAGCTCGAGCGCCTGGTTCGCACCGTGCACTCCAGGGGCGGCACAGTGCTGCTCGACCTCTACCACGCGGCAGGCGCCCTCCCGGTGGATATTCAGACGCTCGACGCGGATTTCGCCGTGGGCGGATCCTACAAGTACCTGCGTGGCGGGCCGGGCGCTTGCTGGCTCTACGTACATCCGCGCCATCTCGACGGGACGTTGAGGACGCTGGACACGGGCTGGTTCGCAAAGCCCCAACCCTTCTCGTTTCAGCGCGCCGCAACTGCCGAGCTCGCTTCCGGCGGTAATGCGTTTCTCGAGTCAACGCCGCCCGTGCTCGCCTTCGTCCAGGCACGGGCCGGACTGGAATTCACTTTGTCCGTCGGGGTCGACCGGCTGCGCGCCTATTCCCTGAACCGGCAGGCGATCCTGATGCAGGCCCTCGCACGGGAAGGCGTGGAGGCGATCGGCGCGCGGCCCGACCGCGGGGCCTTCGTGGTGGTGGTTCATCCCGATGCGGCGCGTCTCGCTCGAGCGCTGAGAGCGCAAGGGGTCCTTGCCGACGGACGGAGCTCGTACCTGCGTCTCGGGCCCGATCTTCTCAACACCGAAGAAGAGCTCGTGCGGGCGGCTCGGCGGCTTGGAAAACTCGTCTAGCTCTCAAAGGCGCTGCCGCCGCACGCCGTGTGCGGCGGCACCGTAGCCAACCCGGCAGGCTCAGCTGTGCATTGCGGGCGCGCTAACCGGCGGTGTGCCCTCCTTGATGAGCCCGCGGATCTGCGAGCGGAACTCCGGAGTGTCCTGATGGCCGTGCACGGCGACGGCATGCTGCACGGCGACGTCCAGCAGTTCCTTTTCGGTGTCGGCCGCGATGGCCACGGAGCATTTGGATTCGCTGGGATACTCACGACAGTCGATGTATTTGCGACCCATGTTCAACCTCCTGATGCTTTTGAGGGCGCCATTTTCTACACCGCAGACACCGGCCCGCCCCCGGACGCCGGTGCCCGCTGCAGCTCGTTCGGCGCAAAACTCGAACTGCGATTAAAAGCCCGGGAAAAGCGAAAGGCAATCGCTGATATTGCGACGCCACTGTAGAGACACCGCTACAAGGGGTCGGATGGATTTTGCATAGCCCGCGACTTTGCGTGCACAATTGCCACAGGAGGGTTCAACAAGGAGGAGGAACACATGAGGCTGCGCTTCACTCTTGCGGCTGCGCTTGCGGCCGCTTTCGCGGGCAGTGTCCATGCCCAGATGGAAATCAAGTTCGGCCACGTCGGCGAGCCCGGGTCGCTGTTCGCGGCCTCGGCCGAGGAATTCGCCAAGCGCGCCAACGCGAGGCTCGCCGGCAAGGCGAAGGTCATCGTCTACGGCTCCAGCCAGCTGGGCGGCGACAAGGAGCTGTTGCAGAAGCTGAAGCTTGGCACGGTGGAGTTCGCCCTGCCTTCCACGGTGATGTCCTCGGAAGCGGACATGTTCGGCGTGTTCGAGATGCCGTACCTGGTCAAGGACCGCAACCACATGAAGCGCATCGAGCAACAGGTGTTCTGGAAAGTGCTCGCGCCGGAAGCGGAGAAGAAAGGCCTGAAGATACTGGCCGTCTGGGAAAACGGCTATCGCCACATCACCAACTCGAAACGGCCGATCAACACGCCCGCCGATCTGCGGGGCATCAAGTTGCGCGTGCCCGAGGGCAAGTGGCGGGTGAAGATGTTCCAGGCGTATGGCGCGAACCCCAGCCCGATGAAGTTCTCCGAGGTGTTCACGGCGCTGCAGACGGGCGTCATGGACGGCCAGGAAAACCCGTTCCCCCAGATCTACAGCGCGAAGTTCCAGGAAGTGCAGAAGTTCCTTTCGCTCACGGGTCATGTGTACACGCCGGCGTACGCCACCGTCGGCGCGAAGAAGTGGGCGAGTATGCCTGGAGACGTGCGCAGCACGCTGGAGGCCGTGGCCAAGGAGACCCAGGCATTCGTGTACGACAAGGCTTCGAGCGACGACAGCGAGCTGCTCGGCAAGCTGAAGGCCGCGGGCATGCAGGTGAACACGCCCAACAAGGACGCCTTCATCGCCGCGTCCCGGCCCGTGTACCAGGAATTCTCCAAGGAAGTGAAAGGCGCCAAGGAAGTGATCGACCGCGCCATCGCGCTCGGCAAATAATTCCGCGATGCTGACGTTGTGGCGCAGGCGCTACGAGCGCCTGCTCGAGTGGATCGTCATGGCGCTGATGGCGGCGCTCGCCATCGAAGTCACGGTCGGCGTGCTGTTCCGGACCATGGGGGCCTCGCTCGTCTGGTATGACGAGGTGGCCGCGATCCTGCTAGCCTGGCTCACTTTCTACGGCTCGGCGCTCGCCGGGGTGAAGCGCGCCCATATCGGTTGTCCCGAAGTGGTCGCGCTGCTCCCGGGCCGCGCACGCGTTGCGATGCGCCTCCTCGGCGACGTCCTGGTGGTCGCTTTCTTCCTTCTGGTGGGTTGGACCGGCTACGCGATCCTCGAGGTGCTCGCCACCGACAACCTCGTGAGCCTGCCGGCCGTGCCGGTGGCCTACGTGCAGTCGGTCATTCCGATCAGCGCCGTGCTCATCGTGCTGGCCGAGCTGGTGACGCTGCCCGAGGCGCTGGCCCGCGCCCGCGAAGGTGCGCACTGATGGCGATCCTGCTGCTCTTCGTCTGCGTGCTGGGCCTCGTCCTCATCGATGTGCCCATCGCGGTCGCACTCGGCATCGTCGCGATTTCCGCGATGCTGGTGAGCCACGGCGTGGATACCCTGCCCAACCTGCCGGTGGTGCTCTACAACGGCGCGACCAATTTTCCGCTGATCGCGATTCCGCTGTTCATCCTGGCCGGGGCCATCATGAACGCCTCGGGCATTTCGACGCGGCTGATCGCTTTCGCCTCGGCGCTGCTGGGATTCATCCGCGGCGGCCTTGCCATGGTGTCCATCGGCACTTCCATGTTCTTCGCGGAGATCTCCGGGTCGGCCGTGGCGGACGTTTCGGCGCTCGGGTCCATCCTCATTCCGGCAATGAAGCAGAAGGGCTATCCCAGCGCGGTCGCCGCGGCGGTGATGTCCTCGGCGGCGACGCTCGCGGTCATCATCCCGCCCTCCATCCCGATGATCCTGTACGCGGTGATGGCCGAGACCTCCGTGGTGCAGATGTTCGTGGCCGGCATCGTGCCCGGGTTGCTCGGCGGCTTTGGGCTGATGGGCATGGCGTACTGGTTCGCACGCCGCTACAACCTGCCGGTCGAGGAAAAACTGCAGTGGTCGCGCGTCAAACACACGTTTCGCGAGGCCTTCTGGGCGTTCACGCTGCCGATGATCATACTGGGCGCTATTTTCGGCGGCGTGGTGACCGCGACCGAGGGCGCCGCGCTCGCCGTAGTGGCGGCGCTGTTCATCGGCCTGGTCGTCTACCGGGAGCTCGACCTCGCGGAGCTGAAGTCCGCCATGATCGAGGGTGGCGTGCAGACGGCGGTGGTGATGCTCCTGGTAGCCACTTCGGCCCTGCTCGGCGCCTATCTCACCGAGATCCAGGCGCCTCAAGCGCTCGCGCGTTCGGTGTCGGAGCTCACCAGCAATAAATGGGTGGTGCTGGCGCTGCTCAACGTGCTGTTCCTGGTGCTGGGCATGTTCCTGCATTCGGCGGCGGCGATCATACTGGTGGTGCCGGTGGTGATGCCGCTGGTGAAAGCGGTGGGCGTCGACCCGGTGCATTTCGGCCTGGTGGTGACCATCAACCTGGGCATCGGGCAACAGACTCCGCCGGTGGCGAGCGTGCTGATGGTCGCCTGCTCGATCGCCAAGGCGAGCGTCTGGGAAGTGTCGCGGGTGAACGTCTACTTCATCGGCGTTCTCTTCGCCGTGCTGTTGCTGGTCACCTACGTGCCTGTCACGGGGTTGGGACTGGTGCAGCTCTTCTACCGGTGATTTCAACGCGCGTCGCGTTGCCGCTCCACTGCCCGCACCAGGAACTGCTCCAGCTCCCTGACGGCCTCGGTTCGATCGAACAGGCGAGCGCTGTTGGCCTGTATTTTCCGGACGATCGCGGATCGCATTTCAGTGTCTTTCGCGATTCGCAGGGCGATGTCGGCATACTCGCTCGCGTCGCGTGCGACGCATTCGCCGATTTCCATCTCGGCATAGCAGGCGGCCGCCTGGCGGCCGCGGAAAAAACGGCCGGGCAGGGTCACCATGGGCGCGCCCGCGTCGAAAGCATCCAGGGCGCTGATGCCGCCGCCGAAGTGCAAGGTGTCCAGCACCACGTCGGCGGCGCAATGCAGTCCGAGGAAATCAACCGTGTTCGCGGCGGAGACAAAGCTGATGCGGTCGTATACGTCGAGCAGAGTTTCGCGGAACCGCGCTTTCAGCTGCTCGGCCCATGCCGGAACCGGGCCCACCAGGAAACACACCTGTCCCTGCGAGTCCGCTCGCAGGATCGCACCGATGACCGCATCAAAGTCGGGATGGATCTTGAACAGGGTTTGTGCGCAGAGGTATACGCGCGTCCCTTGCTTCGCGCCCAGGTCGGTCTTGGTCTTTAGCGCAGGTGTGTACCCGGTGCGCGAGTAGGCCGGCATGTAAAAGCCGCCCAGCTTCACCAGGGGCTCGCTGTAGTCGGACTCTGAGCCTGCGGGCTCGCAGCCCTGGGCGGACACGAAATAGTCGATGGTGTCGATTCCGGTCGTGTCCGGATGACCCCAGGTGGCGCATTGCAGCGGGGCGAGACGCCAGTAGGCGAGGAAGGTGGTCGAGGGATGCAGACCGATGTCGGGAAAGTACAGGATGTCGAGCGCCGAGTCTTCTATGGTCCTGGCGACCGCGCTCAGGTGATGGGGCAGATCGAAATGATGCTCGGCTAGCCGTTTGATCAGCGCGTGGGTCTGGTCTGCGGGCGCATCGATCGCAAAGACGAAAACCTCGAAGCGTGAGCGGGACAGTTCCCGCAGGATGCCGCTGTACAGCCGGCCGATGGAATGGTTGTGGAAGAACGGCGATACGAATCCGATGCGCAGACGGCTGCGCGCACGGCGTGTGCGCATCGCTGGCGTGCGCTCGCAGGGCACCCGGTAGAACTTGCGCACTGCTTGCGACAACCGCTTGAGCAACTCGGCGTTGGGCAGGCCGTGGTAGGAGAGATAAAGAGCGGTCGCATTCACCTGGGTCTCGGGCCGCTCGATGCTGCCGCAGCAGCTCGACTCGATTTCTTCGAGCGCCTGGACGAAGGCCGAGCGCGTGCGAGCGATGTGTTCGGTACTGTCGTAGATGGCCGGCAGCCGCAACGCCTCGCGCAGCCGCAAGGCAGGATCCCGCCCGGACCTTGCGACGAAAGCCGCATGAGGACCGGCCTCGCTCGGTCGGCCCATGCGGCCGTAAAGCTCGGCCAGATTGTGGTGCGCAGGCAGACAGTCGGGTTGAAGCTCGATCGCGCGGCGATAGTCCGCGATGGCCTCTTCGAAAAGGCCTGCCAATTCCAGGCACGCGCCGCGGTTGGCGTGCAGCTTGTAGCGATCGGGATGCGCCCTGGGCGCCAGCGCGAGGGCCTCGGTGTATCGCTGCGTCGCGGACGCGTAGTCGCCTCTGTCGAAGAGGATGTCGGCAAGCGCCTTGGCGAATTCGATGCTGCCTCGCTGGCCTGCGTAAGCCTCCCCGAGCAGGCGCGCAGCTGCGTCGAGATCGCCCCGTTTTGCCGCGAGCAGTCCAGCGAGATACAGCGCGTCGGTGCTGCGGAGCTCCCGCGCTTCCAAGCCATGAAGAGCTTGCTCGGCCCGGTCCAGCTCTCCGCTGTCGATCCAGGCTTTGATGCCGCGTACATCAGGGGCGCCCCGATCGCGCCTCCGGAGGAGTCTTTGAAAGCGGGACAGTAGAGCCTTCAAGAGGCGGGCGCGGTGCGCGAAGCCCCGCATCGCCAGCAGGCGCTGAACTGGCCTTCCAGTTCTTCTCCGCAGCCGGGGCAGGTCCAGGCGGGCCCGAGGGGACGCGAGCGCCGCCAGGCACGCAGCGTCTCCTCGGCGCGCGGCCGATCGTCCTCGTGCACCAGGTGCAGCTCCAGCGAGCATTCGGTGAACGGAATCTCGCCGGCGAGGCGCGCCAGCAGCTCGTTGCGGATCCAGCAACGTATGCCTTCCGCCTCGAGCAGATTCTTGAGGTGGTGGATCTCCAGCAGGTCGAGCGAGCAGAGCAGCGGCTGCATGAGCGGGCCAGGCGTGTCGCGAGAATGCGAGTGTACCGTTGGCCGGTGCATGCCGCACTCGGGCGGCTCTTGGGTAGCGTGCCGACAACTCGTTACACTATCGACCCGAGACAAGGAGCCATCATGCGCGCGATTGAAATCAGCGGCTCGAGCTTTGACCAACTGAAGCTGGTCGAGAAGTCCGTCGCCGACCCGGGGCCGGGTGAAGTGCAGTTGCGCATCAAAGCCGCGACCCTCAACTACCGTGACCTGCTGCTCCTGCAGCGGGGCAACCCTGACGGGAAGCTGCCTTACGTTCCGCTGTCCTGCGCCTGCGGCGAGGTGACGGCGGTGGGGAAGGGCGTCACCCGCGTTCAGGTCGGCGACCGGGCGATGCCTGCCTTTTTCCAGAACTGGTTCTCCGGCGCCATCCCGTCGCAGGAATCGGTGCGCGCGCTGGGCGGCGCCCTCGACGGCGTGGCGCGCGAGGTCGGCTGCTTCCCGCAGGAGGCGGTCGTGAAAGCGCCCGACACGCTGGGCGACCTGGAGGCTGCGACGCTGCCGTGCGCGGGACTCACCGCGTGGAGCGCGCTTTTCGTTGCGCAGGCCACCAAGCCCGGTGACACGGTGCTTCTGCTGGGCACGGGTGGCGTGTCCATCGTTGCCCTGCAGCTTGCCAAGGCGGCGGGCGCAACGGTCATCATCACCTCCTCCTCGGAGTCCAAGCTGGTGCGGGCCCGCGCGATGGGCGCCGATCACACCATCAACTATCGCAGCACGCCCGCCTGGGGCGATCGGGCGCGCGAGCTCACTGGCGGGCGAGGCGTGGAGCTCGTCCTGGAAGTGGGCGGCGCCGGGACGCTCGAGCAGTCCATCCGGGCGCTGCGCGAGGGCGGCAAGATCGCCGCCATCGGCCTGCTCACCGGGACGACGGTATGGCAGGCACCGGGCCGCGCGATCACGCCGCTTCGCATCCGTGTGGGCAATCGCGACCAGCTCGAGGACCTGGTGCGCGGCATGGTCGCGACCGGCCTGCGGCCGGTGGTCGATCGCGTCTTTCCGCTGGAAGAGCTCGGTCAGGCGCTCGCTACGCTGCGTTCTGGCGCGTTTTTCGGCAAGATCGCAATAGAGATCCGGTAGATCATTCCAGGAGGAAATCATGCGCCGTTTGATTGCCATCATGCTGGCTGCCGTACTCCCCGGCTTGGCGGGAACCACGCACGCACAGCAGCCGTGGCCCGCAAAGCCGGTGCGGGTGGTGGTGGCCAATTCGCCCGGGGCCGGCACCGACATCGCCGCGCGCGGATTCAGCAACGCTCTGTCCCAGCGGGTGGGGCAAAGCGTGGTGGTGGAAAACCGGCCGGGCGCCGACGGCTACATCGCCGCCGAATCGGTCGCGCGTTCCGCGCCCGACGGCCACTCGCTGTTCTTCGCTTCGCAGTCGTTCTTCGGCATCGACCCGCACATCAAGAAATCGATGCCCGTGGACCCGGTGCGCGACTTCACGCCCATCGCCGTGATGCTCGACGATACCGGTGCCACAGGGCTGTTCGCCCATCCTGCCATGCCGTTTACCACCATTCCGGAAATGGTGGGTTACGCCAGGGCGAATCCCGGCAAGTTGAGCGTTGCGACGGTCGTGCCGCTGTTTTCCATGATGGCCGCCTGGATCAACAAGCGCGGCGGCATCGATATCCTGGACATCAAATACAAGTCCTCGGCGCAGGCCACGCAGGACGCCATCGCCGGCAGGGTATCGTTGCTCCTGCAGTCGTTCGGCACGATGGAGCAGCATGTCAAGTCCGGCAAGGTGCGGGTGCTGGGCGTGTCGAGGCCGATCGACGACTACCCGCAATTTGCCTCGTTTGCAAGCGTCTTCCCGGGCTTCAAGCAGCCTTCCTACATGGTGCTGGTGGGGCCGGCCGGCATGGATGCCGAGCTCACGCGTCGCATCAACAGGGCGGCGGCGAACGTGGTCGAGGACCCGAAGTTCAACCAGGATCTGAGCAAGCTGCGCTGGCGCAACCTGAAAGGGGCGAGAACGCCGGAGGGCACCGTGGAATTCCTGCGCCAGGCGCGCGCCGAATGGGGCGAGTTCATCCGCGAAATCGGGATCCAGCCGCAGTAGCCGGCTGCGTGACGGGCGGGTATGAGCATTGACCGGTAAGGCTGTTAGCATTACTATTTCCTTACCATGAGCAAAGTGACCAGCAAGTACCAGGTCTCGATCCCGAAGGCCCTGGCCGACAAGATCGGGATCCGGGTCGGCGATGAGCTTGAATGGGAAGACGCCGCGGGTGCGCTGCGCGCCCGGGTCGCCACGGCTCCGACTTCGCGTTTTTCAGTCACTGAGAGATTGCGGCTGTTCGATGCAGCTACGGCGCGCCAAGCCAAGCGCCAGCGCTCGCAGCGGTTGCACCGCGCCAAGAATCGCGGTTGGACGCGCGAAGACCTCTACACGCGATGAGCGCGCTGGTCGACACGAACGTTCTGGTCTACCGTTTCGACCCCAGGGATTCTGAAAAGCAGCGTACTGCGCGTGAATTACTGCGCGAGGGCATCGGGCAGGGAACGCTGAGAATAGCGCACCAGGCCATCGTTGAGTTCGTTCAGGCCGTCACCCGGCCGCTTGGACGCAGCGGAGCGAGCCTGTTGGCGCGGGCGGATGCCCTGCGCGAGGCCGAGGAGATGCTTGCGCAGTTTGAAGTACTGTATCCGACAGAATCGCTGCTGCGCACCGCGATCCGCG
>Ga0209343_10009566_pt1 | contig 11138 bp, 10 predicted proteins | sample RifCSPlowO2_02_FD_184026 | JGI IMG/M metagenome (GOLD analysis project Ga0209343, IMG submission 184026) | Groundwater microbial communities from Rifle, Colorado - Rifle CSP2_plank lowO2_0.2 (SPAdes) (version 2) | ecosystem: Environmental > Aquatic > Deep subsurface > Groundwater | place... | reverse complement strand
AGTCCAGAGTGTAGTACCAGGCCTTGCCTGTACCGGCGTAGAAGTCGTTGGAGTAGTTGATCGTCGCCAACAGTGAGCCGTAGGTCACTTTGCCATACACTTCAACGAAGTCGTCACTGCTCATACCGGGGTAATCGTAGTACAGGACACCGATGTCGTAGCCCACTTCTTCAGTCAGCGCACCGCGGAAACCGCCGTAATAATCGATCTCGATGCTGTCGTCGAAAGTAATACTTGAGGCCCAGGTACCGACGTAGAAGCCAGACTCGCTCGCGAAATCAAAACCACCCTGGATAGCAGAGCCACCGCTGGTCTGAGAAATACCACGATAGATGTAGTCAGTCTTCAGTGCGACGTTGGCAGCGATTGACGCTTCCTGTGCCTGTACTGCGAAGGTGGCAGACAGCAATCCAGTGGCGAGCAACGCTTTTGTAAGTTTTTTCATTTCAAGTAACTCCTTGACGTATTAATAAAGTTTCAATTCTGTGCATGTGCACCATGAAGACGTGTTTTTTAGTTCTCGTGGACACGCTCTGTAATGCTCGACAAGGTAGTAAGCACGATGTGTGCCTATTTTGTAATATTTGCCTGAAAAGGCCTGGAGGCCTCTGTTTTCAAGGGGTCTCTTCGACCAAGCGAGTTTTCTCGGCGACAGCCTCCTTTCTGGCTCTCCATGGAAATTCAGTTCGTGCACCATTTTGGCTCCATCCCTTTTCGTGCATCGCACAGCAGGGGGGCGAAACGTGCACCGGTTGCGGGCAGTCATGTGCATTCCGCAAGCTTGGGCGCTGCGTTACAATCCAGATGCACCAGTTTCCTGCATCAATGACTTTTGGAAACCCAATCAAAGAAGGCACTTATGATAGACAAGCAATTTTTCGAGGACCTCAGCCAGCAGATTGCCAGACTGCTGCCGCAGGCTCAGGCTGTGGGAGAGGATGTGAAGAAAACGGTCTCTACCGTCCTGCAGAAGGGATTCGAGCGTCTGGATCTGTTGACGCGTGAGGAGTTCGACAGCCAGCAGGCTGCGCTGGCCCGCGCCGAGGAGCGAATCGCGCAGTTGGAAACCGAGATGACAAAGCTCGAGAAGCTGGTTGCCAGACTGGAGGAATCAGGGGGTCAGGTTCGTTGATCCTTGAACGCCTTGGATTTTCGATCGCCACCCTGCAGCATGCCGTGCGTTTTTCGTCCTAGTGCTAACTCCATCTCTTGCTTGAACTTGTCGTTACCAATCACCCAGCCTTTGTTGGTGCAGGTGCGGATCTCGTCTAGAACCTCTTTCGGTAAATGTTCCGGGAAAAGGTTTCTGTATCCTTGAATGCGTGCTGCCTTCGTTCCGCCAAGGTTTGTGTATTCATCGTGTTCACTTATCAGGCCAATGGGTATCCCCATCGCGTTATGGCGATAGCTGGACCATGGGTACGCTCCGGGCGTTGCAACCATTCCAGCTCGCACCGGGTTAAGCTCGATGTATTGGCTTAGAGTAAGAAAATATTCGCGCGTTGATACCAGCGAGGATTTGTAGCGTCCCTCCCAAAGCGTGCCTGTACGTTGGTACGTGATGTTCATGTAGCGAACAAAACTTGTTCCCATAGCCTGCATCATGTCGGTTATTGAGGACTGTTCCTTACCAGTGGCCAGTAGATGAACGTGATTGGTCATCAAGACAAATGCATGTATTTTTACCTGGTGCTGTAAGGCTGCGTCCTTCAGCTTTTTCAGATAGAAGGCATAATCGGCATCCGCGTAAAAACAGGCGGATCGATTGTTCCCGCGCTGGATGATGTGTTGTGGGCATCCGCTCACGTGTAGTCTCGGCTTCCTTGCCATTGAACAAACTCCAATCATGTTGGCCTGATTCAAGAGTAGGACACTTTCCGGCAGAATCAAGGAACCTGACCCCTTGATCCTTGACCCCTTGATCCTGAGTTGAAGTACCGATCCATGCGCCGATAGGCGATGGCTTCAGTGAGATCTTTCAGCTCAATATTCTCGTGGCTTTCCAGATCTGCAATTGTTCGTGCAATCTTCAGTATGCGATGACAGGCGCGGGCCGAGAGCCGCAGTTTGTCCACAGCGGTGGCCAGCAGCTTCTCGCTCGCGTCATCCAACCTGCACACTTCTTCTATATCGGGATTCCCAAGATCGCTGTTCAATTTTCCGCAGCGAATCTTCTGCAGGTTACGGCATTTGACGATTCGGCTTCGCGCCACCTCGCTTTCCGAAGGTTCGGACAACGCCTTGCGCCGACTGTCAGGCACCGCCATTGCGCGCAATTCATGATGGGCGATGCGGGGAACATTCACTATCAGATCGATACGATCCAACAAGGGGCCAGATATCTTTTCCAGATAGCGCTGCACTTTTTCGGGCGTGCATCGACACCGGCCATGAGGATCACCAAAAAATCCGCAGAAACAGGGATTCATCGCGGCGACAAGCTGGAAATTGGCTGGCAGTTGCAACCGATAATTTGCGCGCGCAATCGTGATGACGCCGGACTCCAGCGGCTCGCGCAGCACTTCCAGCACGCTGCGATTGAACTCCGCCAGCTCATCCAGAAACAACACACCACGATGGGCAAGCGTGACTTCTCCGGGACTGGCTTGCGCCCCACCACCAACCAGCGCCACACTCGTCGCACTGTGATGCGGAGCCCGGAACACCGGTTGCAGCCAGCGATTGGTGTCGATGGGCTGTTTCGAGATTGATTTGATTGCGGCCGCTTCCAGAGCCTCTTTCTCATCGAGTTGCGGCAACAGCGACGACATGCTGTTGGCCAGCATGGTCTTGCCCGTACCGGGTGGACCTACGAAAAGGATGTTATGGGCTCCAGCTGCTGCGATCTGCAATGCGCGCTTGGCAACGTGTTGCCCTCTGATCTCGCTCAAGTCCGTGTGCACTGAAATCAAAGGTGGGCGTGCGGCTTGTTCGTCAAACCGACAGGGTGTCATACCACTGCCGCCGAGCAACTGCTTGCAGACGTCCAGAAGATGGGCTGCACCAAACGCTCTTACGCCACGGACTAGAGATGCCTCGACGCTGTTGACGGCAGGCAGGATCAACGTTCGGTCGTTGTCACGCGCGGCCAGTACGGCGGGCAATACGCCATGCACGGAACGCACTGCGCCAGTGAGCGCGAGCTCTCCCAGAATCTCGTACTGCGACAGCGCTGCCGTGGGCAATTGCTCCGAAGCAGCCAGAATGCTGATTGCAATGGCAAGGTCGAAACGTCCACCGCTCTTGGGCAGATCCGCCGGGGCCAGGTTGATGGTGATCCGCCGCGTCGGAAATTCCAGGTTTGCATTGAGAATGGCACTGCGTACCCGCTCCCGGCTTTCGCGCACAGCAGCTTCGGGGAGTCCAACAATGGCCAGGCTCGGCAGGCCATTGGAGAGGTGGGTTTCCACCGTGACGAGCGGGGCATCAATGCCGATGTTTGCGCGCGAGTAGACAATCGCCAGGGTCATGCTTCCGTCCTTGGAAGAGTGGGCAGGTGCCGAAGGGGTGTCGGCATCTCTTCTACTAATAGTTCACGATACTGTTATTGGCAACTCGGTATTGGCAACTCGGTATTGGCAAATCGGGAAATGGTGCAGGGTGTTACACAAGGCTCTCGTATATAATCCAATTCGAATTCGACTACATGCGACGCCCCTTGTGAATAAGCTCAATCCCCGCCAACTCGAGGCGGTCAAGTACATCAGCTCCCCCTTACTCGTGCTCGCCGGTGCGGGCAGCGGCAAGACCAGTGTGATCACGCAGAAGATCAGTTATCTGATCAACGAGTGTGGCTACCCTGCGCACAAGATTGCAGCAGTCACGTTTACCAACAAGGCCGCACGCGAGATGAAGGAGCGCGTCAGCAAACTGGCGCGCGAACGCGATGGCGCAACCAACGCGCGTGGACTGACGATCTCGACCTTTCACCATCTCGGCCTCACGATCATTCGCAGGGAACACACGAAGCTCGGCTTCAAGTCCGGTTTTTCGATCTTCGACAGTCAGGACAGCATGGCGCTGCTGAAAAGTCTGCTGCACAAGGACACGGAGCTGAGCGACGATCAGCTCAAGAGGATTCAGGGCGCCATTTCCAACTGGAAGAATCAACTCGTGATGCCCGATCGCGCGAATCTCATCGCAGCTGATCCGGAACAGGTTTTCGCGGCGCGCGTGTACACGCAATATCAGCGTCACCTCACTGCATTCAACGCGGTGGATTTCGATGATCTGATTCTGTTGCCCGTGATGCTTTTCCAGACGCAGAGCGACGTGCTGGAGCGCTGGCAGAATCGCATTCACTATCTGCTCGTCGATGAGTATCAGGACACCAACACCGGTCAGTACCTGTTGGTGAAACTGCTGGTAGGCCCGCGCACCGGTTTGACGGTGGTGGGCGACGACGATCAATCCATCTATTCATGGCGCGGCGCGAAGCCGGAGAACATGGTGCAGCTGGAAAAAGATTATCCGAGTTTGAAAGTCATCAAGCTCGAACAGAACTATCGCTCCAACAACAACATCCTCACCGCTGCCAATACGTTGATCGCGAATAATCCGCACCTGTACGAAAAGAAATTGTGGAGTCAGCTTGGCGTGGGCGATCAGATTCGCGTCATCAACACGCCGAATCAGGATGCGGAAGTAGAGAGGATCGCCAACGAGATTCTGAGCGTCTGTGTGAATCAGCGCATGCGATTCCGCGATTTTGCCGTGCTGTATCGCGGCAATCATCAGGCGAAGGCGCTGGAGATTCAGTTGCAGGCGCATCAGATTCCCTATCAGATTACAGGTGGCACCTCCTTCTTCTCGCGCACGGAGATCAAGGACATCATGGGCTACCTGCGCCTGATGGTAAATCCCGATGACGACAACGCATTCCTGCGCGTGATCAATACTCCGCGTCGCAAGATCGGCCCGTCGATACTCGAAGGGCTCGCCAATTATGCAACAGAGAGGCAGATCAGCCTGCTGCGTGCGAGCACGGAGATCGGTCTCGGGCAATTTCTGCCCGCGAACAAGCTCGAACGGCTCTTGAAGTTCTCCGAGTGGATCGCGCACATCACGGAACAGTCACAACGCGGTGATAGCATTGCCGCGATTCGCGAAATGATCCGCGACATGGATTACGAGGGCTGGCTGCACCAGAACAACAATTCGCAGCCGGCCGCCGAGCGCGCCATTGCCAATGTGGAGACGCTGATCGAATCGCTGCAGAAGAGTCTGACCACCGAGGCGGAGGACGGCGGTGATGAAGACATCGAGAGCGCGATCAACAAACTCATTCTGCGTGATCTGCTGGAACGTCAGGAAGAAGAGGACATCAACAACCAGGTGCAACTGATGACTCTGCATGCGGCCAAGGGGTTGGAATTTCCCTACGTGTTCATCATGGGCATGGAAGAGGACCTGCTGCCGCATCGCAACAGCATCGAGAGCAATGATATCGAGGAAGAGCGCAGGCTCGCCTACGTGGGCATCACGCGCGCACAGAAAGGGTTGACGTTCACTCTGGCGCGCAAGCGCAAGCAGTACGGAGAGACCATCTCAACCACACCTAGTCGTTTTCTGGATGAATTACCGCAGGACTTGCTGGATTGGGAGGGCAGGGGAGATTCGACCCCGGAACAGAAGCAGGAGAAGGCGGCGACGGCGATCGCGGGGCTCAAGGATTTGTTTGCCTGATGTGGAAGCGAGCCCTGCTCGCTTCCACAGGGGATTAGCTTACTTGCTGTTGTCTACCATGTACTGCACCAGCGCGCGCAGGTCGTCGTCGGTGCAGGTGAAGCACAGACCCTTGGCTGGCATCACGCCGTTCAGACCATTGATTGCGTTGGCAACCACGGCATCAAAACCCTTTTCCAGACGAGTTGCCCAGGCAGCGGCATCGCCGACTTTCGGGGCGCCCGCCGCGCCGCTGTTATGGCACGCGAAGCAGCTCTGCATGTACACGCGCTCTGCCTCGAAACCCTCGGACAGTGCAGCCAGCTGCATGGCACCTGTGTCAGCAGAAACGGAGCCTGACATAGCGGCCAGCATGGAAATCGCACCAATCTGTGCGACATGGGACTTGATCACTTTTGCGAAATTTACCACGTCATACTCCTCTTACTGTTACCAGTACAAACACCGTTACGAAATTAGATTAACAGGCAGAACCTGAACCAGTCATGAATAACCTTACTGACTCTTACCTACTGACTCTTACTTACTGACTCTTACTCACTGACCCTGACTTGTCATGTACTCAACCAGCGCTGCAATGTTTTCATCACTGCAGGTCATGCACATTCCGCGTGGAGGCATGGCGTTGACGCCATTGATGGCGTTCTGGACTACTGTCGCCATGGTCTTGGCTTCCACTCTTGACGCCCATTCTGCAGCATCATCCAGGCGCGGCGCACCGGCAACGCCTGCGTTGTGACACATCGCACAGCTTTGGGTGTATTGTGCTTCGGCACTGAACTCGGCCGTTGCTGCGCCCGCCGCTGCAGGAGCTGCTGCACCGCCTGCACAGGGGTCACCCGCCAGACAGACTTCGCCCACAGGCTTCATGCGCTCGGCTACCAGCTGGTCACTGGTCTGGGCGACAAGCGAACCTGCGAACAACACGATCAGAACCACCAAAGTGGAACGTGCAACACGACCGATACTGCTATTGAAAACTGTCACTCTGAAATCCTCTTGAAATAATCAACCTGAGACTCGCTGGCGCGTACAAAACCCGTCAGTGGGGGTAATCCGCCATCTGACAGGGCACCGGTTTGCGAGATGCGCAGGATTATACCGGGTAACCGCTCAGGGAGTCACGACCAGACTGATGGGTTCCTGATGAAAATACAGCTCTCCGGGGTTCTCCTCGACACCGTAGCCAATGAGGAAGCCCACGTTGATCTGGGTGATGCCCAGCCGGGCAGCGACAAAATCGCTGAGGATATCCACTGTTTCGGTCGCCCCGAGCACCTTGCTGGTCGTGATGGGGATAGCGCTTGACTGAGTCGACAGTGGTACGAAGCCGCTGGTCGGATGCTTCACCAGGATTTCACTGCCGTTCACAATGGCGGCCACCACCAGGAATCCAGGTTTGTTGCGGTGTGCAGGATCAATGTTGATGCGCCCCACGGCATCAAATTCCTGAGTGGAGGAAATGGTGTTGGAATAGGACGCACCATTGTTGATGGTCACCCCACCTGAGAATGTTGCCGTAGTGGTGCCGCCCTGGAAGCTGGCCTTGCGGCCCTGGGTCAGCAACGCGCTGCTCTCATAACTGGCTGTCAGCTTGTAGGCGCCGGACGTCCCAGCACAGTCAGTCGGCGTGACGAATGTGTTGGCAAGCACCGCATAGGTCCCGGCGGTCAGCGTTCTGCTGATACTGGAGTTGCAACCCTGACCAACGTCGTCGTCCAGGTCGATCACTTCTGAGCGGCTGTTCATCAGCACCAGCACCGAATCCAATGTGGTCGACACCATGCTCAGGTTCACCTTGGTGGTCTGTTGCAACTCGAACTGGTAGACGTCTACGAGGCTGGTGTCCGTTCCGCCTCCCATCAGCGTCTGCACCCTGCAGTCGCCGCTGCTGAGCTGTCCGGACACAACCCCGAAGTCGAGGCGCATGACCGGGCAGTTGGTATATCCCCCGTAGAGCGTGTTGGCGGCGGCGATGTCGTCAGGCTGCAGCGTGAAGAGATTGCCGATGGTGGCGCGCATGATGGCCTGCAGGCTGGTGGAGTGCCCAATGCCGATGACATGTCCCAGTTCGTGCAATGCCACCCGGGTGAAGTCGGTGGCAGAAGAGCCATTGGACGGGCCATCGTACACGTCGAAGGGTCTGTTGCTGTTGAACACCATATCGGCTTCCGTGATGTCCCAGCTGCCAAGCTGGTTTGCCTCGGTGAACACGAGCGTCACGGCCAGCACATTAGTCCCGTAGCTGTTGCCACAGACCGTGCTGGTAAACGCGGCGCCGTTCAGCCCATCGCCAGCACCGGAAGGAAAGGAGGCAGAGGAGGAGCTGCCGCCATAGCCCTGGCAGGGATCAAGATACGAGGGGATCATGTCGAAGGAGAACAACGTGTTCTGATTCCACTCCTGCACTGCGTCCTGCAGAGCCCGGCTCCAGGCAACCCCCGCTGGAGAGGTGCCAGGAATGCCAGTATGGATATGGGTCGAGCCACCCGGCCACTTGGTGCCGTTGATGTCAAAACTCCATGCCGAAATGCTCAGTGCTGCAAGCGCGGCTGCGGCGATCCATTTTCTCATCTTGCCTGCCCGCTCCCTACTGAGACGACTCTACTGCACTGCGCACATGATTCTTGAATTCATCCACACTCAGTGCCCGACTGAGGCTACTTGCGCTGCCCACCCCCTGCACCACAACTCCCTTGGCGACGCCCTTGCTGATTTCCGTTGGCATCGGGGCCGCCACCGGCATGGCAGGATCGAGAGTCAGGATCGGTTCGTGGTTGGCAGTGGTCACGATACTGTCACCACTCGCATCCGGTTCAATCAGGAAGTGTCCCTGCGCCCAGCCCACCAGGGGATTGACCTGTGCGTTGACAAGAGATTCGACGAAATAGAAACCGGTCTCGCCGACTTCGGGCACTTCCAGGTCAGTCACCTGCAGGCGCTGCGTGTCCACCTGACCACCCAGAAAGCTCAGCTCGATTTCCGCCAACGTGTCGTCGCCCTTGAGCACATCAAGTACTGCAAATGTGACGAAGGTATGAATCATGCCATCGGGTGATCTGCGCGACTCCGTGGACAACACGCGGCCCTCGAACACCAGCTGCGCGTGCGCGATGATTTCGCCAAAATTCATTTGCAGCACGGTGCTGGCGTGCAGCGGCACGGCAGTCCACAGACCGCACAATAGCGCAGCCGTGCCGAGGAGATTGCGAAGTGGCTTCCGATTCACGCTCATCGTTTTCTCTCAATATTTTCCACAGGGTTGCTGTAACTGCCATCCAGTATCTTCTGCCACCAATCTTCGTTGTCGAGATACCAACGCACCGTCCTGGTAAGCCCTTCCGAGAAATCCACCTGCGGCTTGTAGCCAAGCTCGGACATGATCTTGCCGGCATTGATCGCATAGCGCGTATCATGACCGGGACGATCCGTGACGAATGTGATCAGGCTCGCACTGGCCGTGTCACGCGCTGCCGGGCATTTCGCGAAGCGCTCGCGCAGCGTCGCATCTTTCGCAAAGAAGTCATCCACCAGTTGGCAGAGCAGCTTCACGGTGTTGATGTTCGCCCACTCGTTGTTGCCGCCGATGTTGTAGGTCTCTCCCGGTCTGCCCTTGTTGATCACCAGATCAATCCCGCGCGCATGATCTTCCACATAGAGCCAGTCACGAATCTGCTGACCATCACCGTAAATCGGCAGTGGTTTGCCGTGCAAAATATTGAGCAGGCACAGCGGAATCAGCTTCTCGGGAAAATGATACGGGCCGTAGTTGTTGGAGCAGTTGCTGGTGGTGACGCGCAGACCATAGGTGTGATGATATGCTCGCACAAGGTGATCGGATGCCGCCTTGCTTGCTGCATACGGTGAGTTCGGCGCACACGGCGTCTCTTCCGTGAACGCAGGATCGTGCGGGCCGAGTGTGCCGTACACTTCGTCGGTGGAGACGTGATGAAAGTGATGTGGCTTCTTCTGATCCAGCCAACACTTCTTCGCGGCCTTGAGCAGGCTATGCGTGCCGATGATGTTGGTATTGATGAAGGCATCCGGGCCGGTAATGGAGCGGTCGACATGGCTCTCGGCGGCGAAGTGCACGATCGTGTCGATGTCGTGCTGCGTCAGCAAATCTTCCACCAGCGCCTGATCGCAGATGTCGCCATGGACGAACGTGAAATTGGCATGGTGCCAGATGTCTTCAAGGTTCCAGGTATTGCCCGCATAGGTCAGTGCATCGAGCGCGATGAGCTTGTCCTGCGGATAACGCTGCAGCCAGTAGTGCACAAAAGTGGCGCCGATGAAGCCGGCTGCGCCGGTGACCAGAATACTTCGCATGTTTCCTCTACTCTCCAATTTCCTGTGGGCGCTGTGCCATCCTGTGGAAGCGGGCCCTGCCCGCGATTGCGTGCCACGCTGCGCTATCGCAGAACTGCGATCGCGGGCAGGCCCGCTCCCACAGATTTCTCAGCGTTCGCTGAGAATCTTTAGTACGTCCCGCAGCGACGAGCGCCAGTGTTGCTGTGGGCACTCCAGTTCCACGAGCGCCTTCGATTTGTCGAGCACACTGTAGGCAGGGCGCCTGGCTGGCGTCGGATACTTTGCCGTTGGGATCGGGTTGACTGGAATCGCGCGCTCCAGCAATGACAGAGCCAGCGCCTCTTCCTGAATGGCCACAGCAAAATCGTACCAGCTCGCCACACCGGCGTCGGTCCAGTGATAGAGGCGGCCAGGCTTGTTGCGCTTCACAATCGCCTGCAGACAACCGACCAGCGACGCCGTGGAGCAGGGTGTTCCAATCTGATCGTCCACGACGTGCAACTCATCACGCTCCTTCATCAGGCGCAGCATCGTTTTGACGAAATTGGTGTTGTAAGGCGAGTAAAGCCACGCGGTGCGCACGATGGTTGCCTTGCCCGGCAGCAGTGTTGTGAGCATCTTTTCGCCCGCGAGTTTGCTCTGGCCATACACACTGATTGGCGACACGGGATCATCCACCTGATAAGGACGATTCTTCTCACCAGCAAATACGAAATCGGTGGACACATGGATCAGGTGCACGGGCTTGCCCTTGGCCCAACGCGCCAGGTGCTTCACGCCTTGCTCGTTGATTGCGTAGGCGTCCGCGGCGTGTGTCTCCGCAGCATCGACCGCAGTATAAGCGGCAGCGTTGATGATGAAATCGGGCTTGAGCGAGTCGAGCGTGGCCGCGAGGCTGGCTTGATCGGTAATATCCAGCTCTTCGCGTCCGAGTGGCAGCAAAGTGTATGACTCGGCGAGCTCGGAGTGCAGCAGCGTCTGGCCAAGCTGTCCGTTGGCGCCCGTTATGGCGATGCGTTTTGGCATCTTTGTTTTCCTGTTCACTTTCCCTGTGGGAGCGAGCCCTGCTCACTCCCACAGGGGATTAGTCGTATTTGGGGGCGGCGGCGAATGGTTTCGCGGCGCGGTCCTTGTCCGAGAGG
>Ga0209343_10009564_pt1 | contig 11140 bp, 8 predicted proteins | sample RifCSPlowO2_02_FD_184026 | JGI IMG/M metagenome (GOLD analysis project Ga0209343, IMG submission 184026) | Groundwater microbial communities from Rifle, Colorado - Rifle CSP2_plank lowO2_0.2 (SPAdes) (version 2) | ecosystem: Environmental > Aquatic > Deep subsurface > Groundwater | place: Rifle... | reverse complement strand
CGTACCAGCCTGAGATCTCTCAAGGCCGGCTGGAAGCGCTGCTGAATTTCCAGACGATGGTGATGGACCTCACCGGTATGGATGTGGCGAACGCATCGTTGTTGGACGAAGGGACCGCGGCGGCAGAAGCGATGACCATGGCATACGGTATCGTGAATCGTTCTGCGAACGGCCATGCCCGGAAGAAGATCTTCGTTGCATCTTCCGTCTACAAACACACTGTGGACGTTCTCCGGACGAGGGCTTTGCCGCTTGGATTAGAAGTTGTCACGGCTGATGATTCGCAAACAGTGCCCGACGCGTCCTTCTTCGCGCTCCTCACCCAGTATCCGGGAGAGGACGGACGCGTATCGGATATACGGACACAGATCGATGCGATCCATGCAGTTTCCGGGATCGCGATAGTGGCCACCGACCTCATGGCGTTGACACTCTTGACGCCGCCGGGCGAAATGGGGGCCGATGTCGTCGTCGGAAATTCTCAACGGTTCGGCGTGCCCATGGGTTTTGGCGGTCCGCACGCCGCATTCTTCGCGACCAAGACTGAATACATTCGTTCAATTCCGGGACGGATCATCGGTGTGTCGATCGATGCACAGCAGGCCACTGCGTTTCGGATGACACTGCAGACCCGCGAACAACACATCCGCCGGGAAAAGGCCACCTCGAATATTTGCACCGCCCAGGCATTGCTGGCGGTCATGGCCGGGCTGTACGCGGTCTACCATGGACCGGAAGGATTGCGGGCGATTGCATCGCGTATCCACGGCTTTGCCGTACAGTTCGAGCGAGACCTTACGCGTCTCGGGTACCGCCAGGAAAACACGGTCTACTTTGATACGCTCAAGATCGATGCAGGAAAGGCGACGACGGCGGACGCTATCCTGAAAAATGCTCTTGATGCCGGCTACAACGTGCGGCGGTATGATGCGACGCGTATCGTCGTGGCGTTCGATGAGACAACGGATATCGAGGATGTGGCTGCGCTCCGTTCCGCATGTGCACGCGCTGTGAGTAAACCCGTTCCGATTCCAACCGGAGACACGCAGGCTCCGCCGCCGTATCGTGAACCGTTCGCCCGCACAAGCTCATACCTCACGCATCCTGTCTTCCATCTCTACAGATCCGAATCGGACTTGATGCGCTACATCAAGAGACTGGAGAACAAGGACCTGTCGCTGACGCACTCCATGATCCCGCTCGGATCGTGCACGATGAAGCTCAATGCGGCCGCGGAACTGATGCCCGTCTCCTGGCCTGAGTTCGCCGCGCTGCACCCCTTCGCTCCCCTCAACCAGTCGGAAGGGTACCGGCATGTGTTTCGCGAATTGGAGAAAGCATTGTGCGAGATCACGGGGTTACCCGCGTGTTCGCTCCAGCCGAATTCAGGTGCGCAAGGAGAATTCACCGGACTGCTCGTGATCCGCGCGTATCATCAGGATCACGGAGACCGTCATCGCACAGTCGCACTGATACCGTCGTCAGCACACGGAACTAATCCGGCAAGCGCTGTCATGGCCGGCATGAATGTCGTGGTCGTTAATTGCGATGAACGGGGTAACATCGATCTCGCCGACCTGAGGGCAAAGGCGAAACTTCACGCACATGAGCTCGCCGCATTGATGGTGACGTATCCGTCGACGCACGGGGTGTTTGAAGAAGAGATCCGGGAAATCTGCAAGATCGTTCACACATACGGCGGTCAGGTGTATATGGACGGAGCGAACATGAACGCGCAGGTCGGCCTCACAAGCCCGGCGCTCATTGGAGCGGACGTCTGTCATATCAATCTTCACAAGACGTTTGCGATTCCGCACGGCGGAGGCGGTCCGGGCATGGGGCCGATATGTGCGGCGGCACATCTTGCTCCGTTTCTGCCGGGTCATTCGGTCGTACAGACCGGGGGACAGAAAGCCATTCCGGCCGTATCATCGGCTCCGTGGGCGAGCGCAAGCATTCTGTTGATCTCATACGGATACATCAAGATGCTCGGAGCTCACGGCGTCACCGAAGCCACCAGATACGCGATCTTGAACGCCAACTACCTGAAGGCCAGGTTGTCACAGGCGTATCCCGTACTGTATCAAGGTGCAACGGGACGCGTTGGTCATGAATTCATCCTCAACATGAAGGAATTCAAGGACCGTGCGGGTGTAGACGTTGAAGACATGGCAAAACGATTGATGGACTACGGATTCCATGCCCCCACGGTCTCGTTTCCAGTCGCAGGCACGATGATGATCGAGCCGACGGAAAGCGAATCGAAATCGGAGCTCGACCGGTTTGCCCAGGCGCTCCTATCCATTCGCGAGGAGATACGAGAGATCGTTGAAGGAAACGCCGACACGGTGGATAACGTCCTGAAGAACGCGCCGCATACGGCGCAGGCAGTAACTGCCGACGACTGGAAGCATAGCTATACGAGGTCGAAAGCCGCATATCCTCTGCCGTTTGTGCGAGAACGGAAATTCTGGCCGGCGTCGGGGCGCATCAACAACACGTACGGTGACAGGAACATCATGTGTGCGTGCCCGCCGATCGAGCAGTACATGGGCGCTGAGGCCTGACGAATGCCCATCGAAGATGACGGGCGCATCCGCGACCTTTTGTCGTCCGCCGCAACGATCGCCGTCGTTGGAGCTTCGCCAAAACCGTATCGGGACAGCAACTCCATTGCTGATTTCCTGATCCGTCAAGGATATGAGGTGTATCCTGTAAATCCGACATACACGGAAACGAACGGTCGCACGTGCTATCCGAACCTGGCCTCCATCCCGCGACCGATCGATATTGTCGATGTCTTTCGAAGGCCCGACGCGGTCGATGAGATCGTGGACCAAGCGATCGCCGTGCATGCGAAAGCGGTGTGGCTGCAGTTGGGTGCGACGAACGAGGCAGCCGCCGCAAGGGCGGAGCGGGCAGGCCTGGCCGTAGTTATGGAAAGGTGTATTTCTGTGGAATATCGTCGCCTTCTCGCATGAACGCGACGAACCTCAGAACGATCCAGGGCCCCTTGCCCACCCGCAGGGGGTTCCGCGTTTTTCAGTGCTGCTTTGCTGCGTTCGTTACGGTTGTGTGTTCCCCTTGGGTCCAGGGGCAGTCGGTGGACAGCACCGGTCCGGTCGTGCGAAGCGTGGTCATTCGCGGGAATTCTGTCACACAGCCGCGAGTGATCTTCAGGGAGATGGCGCTTCGTCCCGGAATACCGGTGACGCCGGAGGCGGTCGAGCATGACAAGGAGAGGATCTATAATCTTCAGATCTTTAACCGCGTCGATATCGAAGTGCAAGAGTTCGGCGACAGCGCCGACGTCCATGTTGCGGTGGATGAACGATGGTATGTGTATCCGTTTCCAGTCTTGGGTTTGCGCAATCGTGATCCCAAGAAGATATTCTACGGAATCGGAGTGACACACCAGAATCTCGCCGGGCTGAATCAGAAGCTGTTCTTCGAGGCGGCCACGGGTTACGACCAGTGGGTGCAGCTTTCGTATCGGAATCCGCGATTTCTGGGGGAAGAAGACGTGTATTTTGAGGGCCAGGTCAATTACGCCCATCTTCATCCGTTGAGCCAGGATGGCGCCGAGTTTCAGCAGGTCCAAAGCGTTCAAAAAATATCGCTTGGTAAGCGATTCGGATACTATAGAACTTTGGTGGGAACTATCGGCACGGAGTATTGGGAGGCGCCGAACGGACCCGCGCAGCGCATTGCCTCGTCATCGGGGCACGACTATTTCATCACATCGCTCCTGTGGTTCATCGACGACCAAAGGGACGTGCGAGAATACGCCATGGAGGGAAGCTTTCTTTCGCTGTGGATCGCGAAGGATGGCTTCGGCGAATCGGCGATGAACATCACGAGGGTGGGGGCCGATCTCCGCAAGTATCTTCCGATTGCGGGCGATTGGTCCGTTGCCGGACGCTTCTACACACGCCTGACAACCGGCGGAGTCGTTCCTAGCTATCGACATATCTTCCTTGGATACGACGAGCGCATTCGGGGTTCCTTCCTGACCGTCCGGGAAGGGGAGCACCAGTTTGGCGGGAATATGGAACTTCGCATCCCGTTATTGTCGCCGCGATATTATGAATCGTCGTTCATACCCGTGCGCCAATTCGCCGTGCTTCGCCATGGTCTGTATGGCGCGATCTTCATCGATGCAGGCAAGGTCTTCTATCGGAATCGATCGTTTATTGACGCACCGCTGTATGTCGGCGCGGGGGCGGGACTCCACTGGATCCTGCCGTATGGGATCATTGTCCGTACGGAGGCTGGGGTAGATTTTCAGGGCAGGGAAGAACTCATCCTGGATTTCGGAGCGTCCTTCTGAAATGAGCACACTGGATTTCTTTTACGTGATTCCGCAGGATGTGCACGGCTCAACGATCGTACTTCGGGGAGATGAGTACAAGCATCTTGCACGAGTTCTCCGTAAACGGATAGGGGAGCACATCCTCGTGACGGACGGAGAAGATACGATGTTCGAAGCTGTCGTTTCAACTCTAGGACGGGATGAAGGGGAGTGTGAGATCGTCCAGACTCACCTTCGCAAGAATGAGCCGCGCATCAGCGTTACACTCGGCGTATCGCTTCTCAAGAACCCATCGAGGTTCGATGTTCTGGTCGAAAAAGTGACAGAATTCGGGGTTCGGTCAATCGTTCCTCTTGTGTGTGAAAGAACACTCGCGCGGCAGGACAAACACGATCGCCTGGAAAAGATTACGATCACTGCAATGAAGCAGAGCGGCCGTAGCTATCGCCCGCGTATCTTCCCTCTGACGTCGTTTGAAACGCTTGTGAGCCATTCGGACGAATACGAATTGCGGCTCATGCCCCACGAGCGCACGGAGCAATCACAGTTCGTCGGCTCCGTTCTGCAGCATCACGAGGGGGTGAAGTCCGTTCTTGTCGTAGTTGGGCCGGAAGGCGGATTTACGGACGGCGAGTTGGACATTGCGGCGGCACATTCCTTTGTGCCCATCTCCCTCGGCCCTCGGCGGCTCCGCTCAGAAACCGCTGCCATGTCTGCGGTTGCCTGGATCGTCGGCGCTGGTTAATTCGGCGTTTACCGGCACTTCACTTGTCTATGAACGATCCACCGTGTCGAGTCCACTGCGGATTTTCTGCGCGATTGCCTGACATCTGGCTGTCACTTCTTCCTCCAACCTCACCGTTTCCGCTTTCGTCGCTGCAACAAACTCTGCGTCCTTGATCCCCGGCAAGTTGATCATCACGTTCATGGCCGCCCCTCGGGCTCCGGCTCCGATGAGCACTGCGGCGACTCCGGCGTCCGAACGAGAATTCACGTTGCCGTGATCGGCCACCGTCTGAATGATGTCCACCGCCTTTGCCGATTGTCGCAGCACTTCGAGCGGCATTTGCGTGGCACGCTGTGTCGCCGATTCGATCTCTTCTGCCCGCGCACCGCGCTGGTCTTCCGTGTCTTTCGGCATCCCGAATGCCATCATCAGCGTGTTGAACGCCTGTGTATCGGCGTCGATAAGGGAACGAAGGGCAAATCGTATCTCTTCTGCGTTCGTCAGCGCAGCTTTCATGGTTTCTTCCACGTCCGCATATTTCTTTTTTCCGATAGTCAGCCTGCACACCATTGCTGTCAGCGATGCGCCGAGAGCCGAGGCGAGCGCGGAGACGCTTCCCCCTCCGGGAGCCGGTGATGAAGATGCGGTGTCCTCCAGAAAGGATGAGACGGAACGATCGATAAGCATGAGGTAGGTTCCTAGATGGTAGTACTGCTGCCGTGGCCCAAAGAATCCATGATCATGAATTCTATGATTTTTTTGTCTGCGACAAACGGTTCCAGCTGGTCCAAACCAAGTTTCTTGCAGGCAAGCGCAACAGCGTCCCGGTCTGACCCTTTGAACGAGGGCTCATAGAACCGGCATGCCTTTCGAAACGCCTCAAGAGGTGACAGGCCGACGAGCTCGCTTCCGGTCACGTGAGTACCTAATTCCTTCGCCAGGCGCGCAACTTCCTCGAACGCGTCGTGCATCGACGTGATGGAGTAATCGACGAGGTTGATTGACACTTGTGCAATCCTGTGTCTCTCGAGGAACACTCCCATCGCCTTCACGGATTTCAGAGTCCCGGGGATCTTGAGCGTTTTCCCGCGTGCGTCCTTGACCGGATTTCCCTGGGCGTCCTTCTGAACACGGCCGCTTTCCCTGATGCGCAATGCGATCTCCTGTGCGATCTGTGTTTCTTCCGTCGCAAGATTGACGTTGTATGCGATGAGGAACTTGCGCGCTCCCGTTACGGTGGCACCCGACTTCGCATTGAAGACGGCAGGTCCGAAATCGGGCGTCCAGGCGGGATCCTTCAGTTTTGACTCGAGACCTTCATATTCCCCTTTGCGGATATCGGACAAGTTCCTCCGTTCAGGAGACGATGCTGCAAATTCATACAAGTAGACCGGGATCTTCAATTCTGACGACACACGTTCGCCGAACCGCCGTGCCAATTGGATGCAGTCATCCATTGATACGCCGGACACGGGAATGAACGGCACAACATCGGTGGCTCCCAGCCGGGGATGTTCTCCCGAATGGAACCGCATGTCGATCCGCTCCGCGGCGACCGATGTGGCGCGAAAGGCTGCTTCGACAACGGCGTCGCGAGTTCCGACAAACGTGACCACCGTTCTATTATAGTCCTTGTCAGGCTCGATGTTGAGGAGTCTGGCGCCATCGACTGAACTCACGGCGTTCCCGATGGCGTTGATGACCGACATATTGCGGCCCTCGCTGAAATTCGGGACACACTCAATGAGTGGAGAGGGAGATGTCATGGGAAATCATAAAGAAGTTTCGAATTTGGCAAACGTGCCAAACGGGCCAAACATGCCAAACAAAGACCCGCGAAGACTCCTCATTCGCATCAATTCGTGCGCATTCGCGGTTTACTTTTTCAACGGCAGCAAAATAGCGCCATGGCGGAAGTCGCCGATTATTTCCGCACGGCCCCGCAGATACAGCACGCCAACGTAAGCGCCGGTGACGGCGTCAAGCTCATCGTTGTTCATCTTCTCGTCAATCCCTTTGATGCCAAGCCTGCGCAGTCCACGTCGAAGGTCCTCGAGTCCATGTTGTTTGCGCGGGATCCCCCAAACGTCCTGTGCACCGCCGGGATACATCTCGATGGCCGGTATCCCAAGTTTGGTGAGGCGTTTCTTCAGGCGAATGCCCCGTTCCGTAAGCAGCCGCATTGGTCCCAGCGTGATGGGAAAGAACCTGATGCCGCGCCGCAGGAGTTCCCGGTCGCAAGGGCGAAAATGCTCGCCGTTCCGGTCGTCGAGAGACTTTCTACCCGGTGGTAGGTGCAGGGGCGCGTCGATCGTCACAAGCTCCGGTTGGGCAGAACGAATGAAATCCACGATCTCGGCATCCGTATGTGCCTCGGTCGAAGCCACGACGCGCGAACGCTGCATTGCGCAGATGCCGGTGATCCGTTTTGGGCTTCCGGCAAGGTCGATTCCAACGACGACTGATTGTGCATTCACTGCTTACGGAAACTCCAGAAGTACGCCGCGTTTGATGACACGCGAGACGAGATTAGTGCCGAATTCATACGAAATGGACCGGTACGAGGGGACATCGAACATCACGAAATCGGCTTCTTTTCCCGTGTCGATCGAGCCGAACCGATCGGAAATTCCCAACGCAACCGCGGCGTTCACGGTCACTGCCGACAACGCCTCCTCGGGAGTTACGCCGGTTTGCGTGCACGCGATCGTGGTCATCAAAGGAAGAGAGAAACTCATGCACGAACCGGGATTGAAATTTGAGGCTATGGCGATCGGTACTCCGGAGTCGATGAGCTTCCGTGCAGGGGCGTACGGCCCCCCCAGGAAAAACGATGCACCGGGAAGGATCACACCGATAGTGCCCGACGAGCGAAGTGCGGCGATCGACCGGTCGTCAATACGCTCCAGATGGTCCACTGTATGGGCTGAGAGTTCGGCACCCAGCGCGGACGCTCCGATTTGGTGAAGCTGATCGGCATGAAGTCGTACGCCGAGCCCCAGGCCGGCTGCCGCCGACAGCAATCTGTTCGACTGAGAGGTTGTGAAATATCCGTTCTCACAGAATACATCGCAAAAAGCGGCCAAATGTCTCTTGGCGATGTAGGGCAGGATGCGCTCGATGAGCAGTGTGATATATTCGTCCGAACGGCCTTCGTATTCGGGCGGTACCGCATGCGCCCCCAGGAAAGTCGCTACGACGGTGGCCGGATGCTCATCCTGTAACTCCCGGATCGCCTCCAGCATTTTCAACTCAGCCTCTTCGTTTAGTCCGTACCCCGACTTGATCTCCATTGTTGTCGTTCCGTGCTGCATCATGAGATCGAGGCGTCGAGCCGTTAGCCGCTTCAACTCGCGCTTTGTCGCGGCGCGCGTTGCTTTCACGGTGCTCAGGATTCCGCCTCCCCGGTTCGCGATCTCTTGATACGAAACTCCCTCGGAACGCTGGGCAAACTCGTCCTCCCTGGTGCCGGCGAACATTGCATGCGTGTGACAGTCGATGAGTCCCGGCAGGACAACCGACTCCGAGCAGTCGATTTCGTCGGCATCATGGACGCGCGTGCCGTCAAGGTCGCCTGCGGGCCCGACCCACGCAATTTTGCCGTTCTCGACGAGAACAGATGCGTCTGTCAGCAGTCCGATGTCGCGCAGTTCTACTCCTCGTCGGGGCGAGGGAGGTCCGGCGAAAGTCAGGAGCTGACGGATGTGATGGAGAAGAAGCTGTCGGACCATGCAGGTGGGATAGACTGCAAATAACGAAGGAATTCAGGCAGAATCAAGCGGTCCTTCCGGGATCTGGCGGCGGTCGTACCCCGGGCATTCGAGGACCGGAAGCCGGGGGAATTTAACGAAACGCGGATCAGATTCCGACCGTTCACACAAGACAAACGTACTGCCGCGTTCATTGTGAACGATCCGGGCGAAAATGCACGACGCACAGAGTCCACGAACTCCGCTATCGGTCCCTGGCGGGCTTTCTACGCTTCCGATGGTTTTCCCGACAGGAGGAACTGCTCGAATTCTTTTTTTGCGAGGGGCCATTGTTCGCCGATCTTCAGGATGAAGGAACGCATGTCGTCCTGGAGCTGTTTCTCAACGCTGACTTGCAGGGCACCGCACATCCCGCCGAGCACATGCGCCCCCATGTTCAACGCGCCGCCCTTCAAGGCATGCGCGGTCTGTCGGAGCTGCTCGAAGTTCTCATCCTCCAGCTGTTTGCTCAGGAGCTTCACCTTCGTCTCAGTGTCGGGCAGGTAGTTGCCGACAAGATTGTGAACAAAGTCGGGGTCTGTTTCAACGCAAAGTTGACGCAGCCGTTCCAACAAGTGCGGCTCTGATGCCGCCGGAACTTCGCCGACCGACCGGGACTTGAGGACTTCTGATCCCCACTTCAGGAGCATTTTCCGCAGTTCCGACAAATGCACGGGCTTACTGATGAAATCCTTCATGCCAGCGGCAGAACACTGGTCCATGTCCTCCTGCATGACGGCTGCCGTCAGTGCAAGGATGACCGGGGAAACAGTACGGCCCGGAAGTCCTAGGATCGCCCGCGTCGCCTCCAAGCCGTCCATCTCGGGCATGTGGATATCCATGAGGATAACGTCGAACTCGGTGGCGGTCGCAGCGGCCACAGCTTCCCGGCCGTCGGACGTCAAGGTCGCAGCATAACCGAGTTTCTGCAAGAGACGAAGAATGAGTTTTTGATTGACGCCGTTGTCTTCAGCGACCAGAATCCTGAGCGGAACGAGAGTGGACAACTGCTCGTCATTCTCGGGTTTCTTTCCCTCACGGAGTTCGGACGCCCGGCGACCGGTGAGCGACGAGGCGATCATTTCGAGCAGGTTTGACGAGCGAACGGGCTTCGTGACCGATGCAGTGAAGAGCGCTGCAACTTCTGCAGCAAGCTCGGACTGAGGTCCATGGGACGTTAGGAGGATCAAGGGCAACGACTGGCCTGCCGCAGATCGTCGAACGGCTCTCGCCAACTGTAGTCCGTTCATGTCCGGCATATGCATGTCGAAGATCCCGATGTCGTATCGATCGCTGCGCTCGATCCAGGTAAGCGCTTCTTTGGGCGATGCAGTCAAAGCCGGCAACATTCCCCAGAGAATGCTTTGCTGCTTCAAGATCTCCAGGTTTGTCCGATTGTCATCCACGATAATGATCCTCTTACCGGCGAGGATTTCGGTAACGGAACGGACGGAGTGTTTCGTCGGACTTTCCGACTCCGGTAGAGCACTGACGCGAATGGTGAACGAAAAGGTTGAGCCGACATTCACTTCGCTTGTGACCCAGATTCGTCCTCCCATCAAATCCACGAGACGCCGGGAGATTGCGAGTCCGAGTCCGGTTCCTCCGAATTTACGGGTTGTCGAGGAATCCACCTGGGTGAACGAACGGAAGAGCATGCTTTGGCCTTCCGGAGAAATGCCGATGCCGGAGTCGCGGACATCGACCTGCAATTCAAGTGACGCGCCGTCGGATCGTATCGTTTTCACTTGAATGAGGACATCGCCGCGCGACGTGAATTTCACGGCGTTTCCGGCAAGATTGAGAAGGATCTGGCGAATCCGCGTTTCATCCCCGAGGAGCGTTCGTGGAATGTCCGTATCGACAATATACAGCAGGTCGAGGTTCTTCTCCCGTGCTTTATAGGAGAGAATGTCGTAGACGTCCTCGATGCAAGCGACTATGTCGAATGGATGAAGGTCGAGATCGAGCTTTCCATTTTCGATCTTTGAATAGTCCAGGATGTCGTTGATGACGGTGAGAAGCGTTTCGCCGCTCGTTCGAAGCGTCTCGACGTACTCCAATTGTTCTGCAGTGAGATCGGTGTGCATGAGGATGTCGGTCATGCCGATCACGCCGTTCAACGGCGTTCGGATCTCATGGCTCATGGTGGCGAGAAAATCCGCTTTCGCACGTGCCGCAGTGTTGGCGGCTTCCATGGCCGACTGAAGCTGGTCGAGCGTTCGTTTGCGCTCCGTGATGTCGCGGTACACGCTCAGGAACATCTTTCGGTGACTCCGTTGGACGAGTCGGGTTGACACGGACACGGTCTTCACGTCGCCAGTCTTCGTCCGGATCTCAGTCTCAACGTCG
>Ga0209343_10009563_pt1 | contig 11140 bp, 5 predicted proteins | sample RifCSPlowO2_02_FD_184026 | JGI IMG/M metagenome (GOLD analysis project Ga0209343, IMG submission 184026) | Groundwater microbial communities from Rifle, Colorado - Rifle CSP2_plank lowO2_0.2 (SPAdes) (version 2) | ecosystem: Environmental > Aquatic > Deep subsurface > Groundwater | place: Rifle... | reverse complement strand
AAATGGTGTAGACCGAGATGTGGAACCGTAAGGGCACGACTTTAGTCGTGCCGAATCAAGCTCCGTCGCGGAGCGCTTTAGCGCCTGAGGTGAGTCTTTTCAGGAGCTTTGCAAGACAACCCTCAGCGGCTGAAGCCGCAGTGCAGTGGGACGACTCCCGGCATGGCTGAAGCCATGCCCTTACGGTCTACACTAAGATGAAACCGCGTTACCTTTTTTCTTCCAACGTTACTGTGCGTTCCTATCGCGGCCTGAGGCTGGGAAAGGACAGGAGCAAAATGCCAACGAAGACGGTTTGTGCCATCATAGGAATTTTCTTAGGTTTGTCATTGGCGGTGGATGGAGTGCGCGCCCAGACCGGCGCGGGGCCATCAGCCGGCGCGGGGCAGGCGCCCAAAATGGCGGAAGAGGTTTATAAGAACATCCAGGTATTAAAGGGAGTGCCTGCGGAGCTGCTCCATCAGATCATGGAGATCACCGAGGGCGCGCTGGGGGTGGGTTGTGGATACTGCCACGCCGGCTTTGGCGACTTTGAGAAGGACACTCCGCGGAAGCTGATCTCCCGCCTGATGATGAAAATGGTGATGGACATCAACAAGGAGAACTTCGGCGGCCGACCGGTGGTCTCCTGTTATACCTGCCATCGCGGACACGCGCTCCCCGTGAACGATATGGCCACGCTCCCGGACGACCGCCCCCAGGCCGTGGCAGCGGGCGCGGCGCAGCCGGAGACGCCCTCGGCGGACAAACTTCTCGACCAGTACATCCAAGCGACCGGCGGGATGGATGCGCTCACCAAGATTACCAGCCGCGTCGCCAGAGGAAACTTTCTCTCGCCCGATGGCCGCCGCTTCCCCGCGGAGGTGTACGTCAACGGCCCGGACAATCGCGTCATCCTGTGGCAAACGGTGCGGGGCGACGACTCGGTGGGCTACAACGGAAAGGTCGGCTGGATCGTCCTGGAGCAAAGATTTCGTGTCGTGTCGACTCCGGACCTGGAAGGAATGAAGCTGGAAAATGACCTCTATCTGGCCACGCACGTCAAGCAACTTTACAGCCAGTGGCGCGTGATGCCGTCCGAGAAGGTCGGTGACCGGGAAGCTCACGTGCTGAGCGGGACAGCGCCGGGGCGCGTCCCGATCCAGCTTTTCCTCGACAAGGAGACGGGATTGTTGCTGCGCGTCGTGCACTTCACCGAAACGCCGGTCGGCTCTCTTCCGACGCAGGTGGATTACGAGGACTACCGGACTGTGGGCAGAGTCATGGTTCCCTTTCGATTGAGGAGTTGGCGGGCTGGGCCGGGCGACAACTGGTCCACCATCCAGTTGGAGCAGGTGGAGCATAACGTCCCGGTGGACCAGGCGAAGTTTGTCCTGCCCAACCTGCGTCCGAGTTTGGGACAAATTTGGCCCATTCCCTAACCCCGCGCTCTTTGGGCGGTCTACTGAGGTTTCACGGTTGCTGTATAGCGCGCTTGCCGCCGATGACGTCATTCTGAGGGCCCCGGCTTGCCGGGGACCGAAGAATCTGCTTTTCTTGCTGGGGATCGAATCCAAGCAAAGGAGCAGATTCTTCTCCCGCTTCGCGGGATCAGAATGACACCATCCTGAGCCTATACAGGAATGCTGAAAATGCCATAGGCCGCTTTCCGTGTCCTTGTATCCAGCAAGGCATATGATATCAGGGGCACAGCGGTTTGGTGTGCCGGAGTCCCCCAGCCTTGAGCCATTTCACTCAGGTGAAGTGGGATTATGGGGGGGATCACACATACGATTCTTCCTCGTCGGAACTATCCCGAAGCCGGAATTTGTTGCAGCGCATTGATTAAACGGTTTTTTCTCACTGCAAATCCCTGAATTGCAGGGGTCCTCCCAATTCTCCATATTGGCAAACGACTTGCTGGCTCTAACCGGGGTCAGGTCATCATACCCGCAAATAGTGGGATGAATTTATCCAACGTACTGGTTCGTACTGGTTGAGTAGTTTCCTGGACAGTCCTAACCGACGATGCTCATTGGAGCGGGGCGGTAACAACCTGAGCGCTGGGTTTAGGGGTAAACGGCTTGCGAAGACACGAGCGGTTCGCAGGCATCGAAAGCGGTTTCACCCCGATGATCCGAAAAACTTGAGGAGGGTTCGATGAGTTGCAAAGCAGTCCTGGCGGGAACGATGGCACTTCTGTTGGTAATCGGCACTGTGGCGGTGATGGCCCAGTTGCCCACCGCGACCATCCTGGGGGTGGTCAAAGACGGAACGGGCGCGGTGGTTCCGAACGCGAGTTTAACCGCCCGCAATACCGAGACGGGACAGACCCGCGTGACCGTCGCGGCTGCCGACGGCTCCTATCGGTTCTCCGCGCTGCCGGTCGGAACTTACGAGGTGCGCGTGGAACAGCCGGGATTCCAGGCGGCGGTGCGGTCTGGCTTGACCCTGACGGTTTCCCAAGAAGCCGTCGTCCATTTCAGCCTGGAAGTGGGCGCCATCGAGCAGACCGTGTCGGTTACCGCCGAAGCTCCTCTGGTGAACACGACCAGCGGCTCGCTCGGCGGCCTGGTGGATGAGCAGAGGGTCGCGGACCTGCCGCTCAACGGCCGCAATTTCCTGAGCCTCACCTTGCTGCAACCCGGCGTGCAGGAACACACCAATCGTGCCCAGCCGGGGGCGCTGGCGGGCACCTGGTTCAGCAGCAACGGCGCGCCGCTGCGGTCCAATTTCTACATGCTGGACGGCGCCAGCATGGTGAACCTTTACGGCGGCAACTCCTCTTCGATCAGCGGCACGACGCTGGGAGTGGAGGGCATTCGGGAGTTCCGCGTGGCGACCAACTCGTTCAGCGCCGAGTACGGGATGGCGATGGGCAGCCAGATGCTCATCGTGAGCAAGAACGGCACGAACGCGTTTCATGGCTCCTTGTTCGAATACCTGCGCAACAGCGCCCTGGATGCCCGGAATTTCTTTGACTATAAGGTGCCGCGCGTGAACGAGCGCCGTCTGCCCGCATTTGCCAAGAACAATTTCGGGGGGTCGGTCGGCGGTCCGATCCGAGAGGACCGGACGTTCTTCCATACCGTATTCGAAGGCGTGCGCGAGCGTCTGGGCGTGACCCAGTTGACCAATGTGATGGGGGCCTCGTGTCATGGCGCGGCAGGCGCAACGATCACCAACGTTGCCTGCCCCCAACTGGGGCCAACGACGCCGTCCGCAACGATTGCGCCGCAGATCGCGCCGCTTCTGGCGCTGTTCCCCAACCCGAACCTGCCGAACAACCAGTACACCTACCCGTTCAGCCAGCCGACCACGGAAAACTACGGGCAGCTCCGAGTGGATCAGACCTTCTCAGACAATGACACCCTGTTCGGGCGCTACACCGTGGACGATACCGAACAAAGACGGGCGCGCCCCTATCCGCAATTCCGCGACATCCACCGGAGCCGGGCGCAATACGCGACGCTCTCGGAAACGCACGTATTCTCGCCCACTTTGCTGAACACGTTCCGGTTTTCGTATTCCCGGACCCATCTCAATTCCAGTTCCTCCTCGGGAATCGGCGGCCCCCAATTTACTTTCGTGCCGGGAGAGGAAATCGGGCAGATCAACGTTGGGGGCGTCACGGGTTTCGGGCCGGACGGACCGAGTCCGTTGTCTTACAAGCAGAATATTTTCACCTGGAGTGACGATCTGTTTTACACCCGAGGCCGGCATTCGCTCAAGTTCGGCACGCTCATCAACCGGTACCAGCAATACACCTTCTCTGGCCTCGCTTCGGAGGGAAGCCTCAACTTTGCCAGCCTGACTACGTTCTTGCGGGCCCAACCCACGAACTACAGCGCGACCACACCAGGCTCGATCCCCGATCGAACCTACCATTACACCACGCTGGGCTTTTATCTCCAGGACGATCTGCGACTCACCACCCAATTGACTCTGAACCTGGGACTGCGCTATGAGTTTCACAGGACCTTCCAGGAGGTGCGCGGCCACGGGGCCGCCCTGCGGGACATTCAGCATGATGCCACTCCCACTCTGGGTCCCCCGTTTAAGAACCCGTCGCTGCGCAATTTCAGCCCCCGATTCGGCTTTGCCTGGGATGTGAGAGGAGACGGCCGGACGGCGATTCGCGGCGGATTCGGGCTGCTGTATGACGTCGCGAACTACGCCAGCGCGCTGTTGCAGGGCGTCACCGCCTCTCCCCCCTTCTCCGGCGAGAGCACGGTTGTGGCGCCGCCCACCTTCGCGTTGCCGCTGGTCTTTCCCACTGCCGGGGCCGGCAGATCCATTCGTCCGATTGATTACCTGGTGCAGCAGCCTCATATCTTGCAGTACAACCTGACGGTCGAGCGGCAGTTGCCGTTCCAGATGGCCGTTACCCTCGCCTATGGCGGCTCGCGCGGCATCAACCTGATGCAGAACAAGGAGGGGAATCCCACCATCCCGCTCGGGCTGCCGGTCAATGGCGTCTGCACGGCTCCCAGCACGCCGCCGCCGTTCCGACCCGAGGGACCCAAATGCTGGTTGCCCGGCGCTCCCCGCACCAATCCCAACTGGGCGGACATGTTCCTGAAGACTGCCGCCGGGAACTCCTTCTACAATTCGTTCCAGTTCGGCCTGAACAAACGGTTGAGTAAGAGCCTGCAATTTCAAAGTTCCTACACCTGGTCCAAAGCGATTGATGACACCCAGGGGCAGTTGCCGGCCGACGACAACGGCGCCAGCAACAACGCCTCCGACTCCACGAACCGGAAAGCGGACCGGGGACTGGCCGGCTTCGACGCCGCCCACAACTGGAGATTCAATACCATCTATCGGCTGCCGGAGTTTGCTTCCCTGCCGGGTCCTTTAGGGAAGGTAGTGAACGGATGGTGGGTGAGCGGAATTCTGGCTCTGCGGTCGGGCTATGCGTTTACTCCCGTGCTGAACAGCAACCGCTCGCGATCCCTGGTTCGGGGCGGCGCCGCCGGGATTGACCGGCCCGATTTGGCGCCGGGGAGCCAGTTTGAGGAGATCACGCAAGGACAGTCGCGGGGGTGCGCTTCCGTCGCGGCGGGGACTCCCCTGGCCACACCGGCGCGCTGGTTTGATCCGTGCGCCTTCACCGTTCCGGCGGCCGGATTCCTGGGTACCGCCGGCCGCAATATCTTACGCGGCCCGGGACTGGCCAATCTCGATTTCTCGGTGGCGAAGGATACCGCGCTTCCGTTCCTGGGCGAGGGAGGAAAGTTGGAGTTCCGCGCGGAATTTTTCAACTTCTTCAACCGGGTAAACTTTGCGGCTCCGAACCGAACGGTCTTCGCCGGCACCGCTCTGCCAGGTGTGATCGAAGCTCCGCTGGCAACCGCAGGCCGCATTACCGGCACGGCCACGACCTCGCGGCAGGTTCAATTGGCTTTGAAGATTCTCTTTTAACGCGCCGAGACTTCGTTCTCAAATGCAGTTGTTCGGATGATGTATCTGCCGGTCCAGAGCTTCTCGCTCCGGCCGGCCCTTTCCTATGGGCAAATGGAGGACACCATGAAGAACCGATTTTTCTTGCGCCACGGAGGCAAAGTTTTGACCTCGCTGGCAACTCTCAGCTTGATTGTTGCGGGAATCATCCTTGCTTCGCAGCCGGGCGCTACGCAGTCATCGAAAGGAACGGGAGTGATTTCAGGAACCGTGACGGCCGACAGAGGCGTAGTCCGCGGCTTCCGGGTCAAGGTCAAGGATACGGCCCACAAGATCACCTACACGGTCTTTTCACGCCGGGGGCAGTATAAGGTTTCGGATTTGCCGCCCAGCAGCTACGAAGTGCGAGTCCTGCAACGGGGTTTTGAATCGCCGGTTGAGACCGTAGCGCTCGGAGCGGGAGAGACGAAAACGGCCAACCTGGCGTTGAAAGCCGAAGCGCCTCCGCCCAGCACGGTGCAGTTGGTGGACTACGACACCCTCTATCCGCCAGGCCCGGGCCGGGACCTCTTGGAGGTGACCTGCATGGGATGCCATGGAAAAGGGATGTTTCACCGCCAGCAGCGGAATGCGGACGGCTGGAGAGCGTCCGTGGAGTTGATGCTTTCTGGTCCGATGCCGGGCGGACAACCGGCTCCCGCCCTGGGCCGGACAAACATGCCTGCTCGGGACAAGGAAGCCATCGTGCAGTACCTGGCGAGCAACTTCGGACCGAATTCGCCGAAGCGGGACCTGAAGTTGGATGAGCTGCTCGTGGACGAAGACGCGGTGGCCGATGCCCTCTTCGTCGAATATGACGCGCCGAAGATGGAGTTCCGCAGGCCCGGCCGTCCCAATCCGAACGCAACGCATTTCTTGCACGATCCGTACCTGGACGCCGAAGGCCAGGTTTGGTATCCCTCCGTGGCCGCCAATTCCATCGTCCGGCTGAACCCGCGCGAGATGGACCCGGAAAAGCGCTGGAAGGAATGGGTCCTTCCGGAGAACAGCGGTTGGGTGTTCCTGCACGGAATCACCGTGGACAGCAAGAACCATCTTTTCTGGGCGGAGATTAACGGCGGGCGGGTGGGGGAATTGGACCCCCAAACGGGGGAGATGACTCGGCACAGCCTTCCCACGCTCGGCTCCGTGCTCCAGGTGGCGGTGGATTCCAAGGACAACATCTGGTACGGGCAAGTTCACGGGGTCGGGGTCGGCAGGATTGACGCCAAGACCCGCCGGGTCAAGCAATGGCCCACCCCCACTCCCGATGCCAGCGCCTACGGCCTGGCGATTGACCAGAAGGACCGCGCCTGGTTCGCCGGCTACGGGAAGAATGTCGTGCTCATGGTGGACCCGGTCTCCGATACGGTCAAGGAATACAAGACGCTGACCCGGGCCGCCGGGCCGCGCCGCCTCGGTGTGGACTCCAAGGGCATCGTGTGGCACTCGGAATTTCTCGCCGGCAAAATCGGTTCCATCAATTCCGACACCGGCGAGCAGAAAGAGTACACCCTGCCGTTGCGACACACTCACCCCTACGAAACCTGGCCGGACCGCGAAGACAATATCTGGATCACCGACCACGTCTACGGCTGCATCATCAAATTTGATCGCAAGACCGAGAAGTTCACCTACTATCCCTTACCTCAGTACGGATCATTCGCCGGAGGGGGCTGGAGCGTTCCCAAGATCGAAGTGGCCAAGGACAACACCATCTGGTTTGGCTCCCGCGGAGTCGCGAACACCGTCGCGGTCCACTGGATACCCAAGGGGGGTCCGCGGGAATGACGTCGCAGCTTGCGCGCCGCAGAATCCCCGCAGGGGATTCACACCCCTAGCCGGGGGCCACGCCCCCGGAAATTGGTGTGGGCGGTCCGACCCCGCATGGCGGGGTCGCTTTGGATTCACGCACTGTTCTCCACTGGCGGACCCAAATACCAATTCCGGTTCCTGTCAACGGCAGATTGACGGGCATTTCTTCTTGACAGGCAGAATTCAATCATGATAATTCTCCCTCAGCGGCGGGGTTCTTTCCGGATTTGGCTGGATTGGCAAGGCCGTGCTGCCGGGAGCCCAGGTAGTGCTTTTGAACCAAGATACAGGGTTCTCCCGTACCGTCCAGAGTGAGACGGCAGTGCCGATCAACCCACACCAGCCGCGTTCTCGCCTCGCTCGAAAGGAGCATTCGAAGTAATGAGACATGTATTCGTGTTCGCTCTGATCGTGCTGAGCCTGGTGGCGGAGTCGTGGGCGCAACTGCGTCCTCCGAATGAGGCGGGTGTGTCCCTGGGCCACTGGCACTCGTTGGTGCGGGACGTGGAGGCGGCCAAAAAGTTCTGGGTGCTCTTGGGAGGTCAACCGATCCAGGTAGATGGAACCGACGTGATGAAATTTCCCGGGGTGCTCGTGTTTTTGACACCCGGCGAGCCTTCCGGCGGAAGTATGGGAACCGTGGTGGATCACACCGGCCTAAGAGTGCCGAACGGCCGGGAGCTGGTGGCGAAGCTCGAGGCCGCCGGCGTTCGAATGGACCCCAGGAATCCTGTAACTGGAAGGCCTCTAAACTTAAGGCCGGATACTCGAGTCTGGACCTTTGTGTACTCTCCCGACGATTTTCGGGTGGAGATTTTGGACGACGTGGAAGCGGTGCAGAAGAAAGACCTCACCGCCCCGATTTCCAGCGACCTGATGCATTTCTATTTGCCCGCCGTATCCAATATTCCCGAAGCCCAGACTTGGTACGCCAAGATGTTCGGCGCTCAGCCCGCTCCCCCCGTGCCTCCCGCCACGAACGTGAACGCTCTCATGCCGGGCGCAAAGCTGAATTTCATTGATTCGCGTAATCCACCGTTGCCCACCAAGGGGAGGGCGCTGGATCACGTCGGTTTCGAGGTGAAGAACCTCGAGGCGTTCTGCAAGAAACTGGAAGCAATGGGAATCAAGTTTGATAAGCCGTATAGCAAGACGCGTCACACCAGCTTCGCCAGCGCGGAACTCACCGATCCTTGGGGAACCTCCCTCGAGCTGACCGAAGGTCTGACCCGCTTTTGAACCCTTCGAGCAGGGCCAGGCCGGTTTCCGTATCGCCGTGCCGCGAGGAAACAATCGTCAAAGGACACGGCATAACCCGGATTTCTCATCAGCAACAGATGTCGGCGATTCGTGTGAATCCCCTTCGGGGATTTTCGGACGCAACTTGCTTCCGACCGCGCCTGGTGAGAAATCCGGCTTCCTGTCGTGCCCTGACGAAAGCACTCTTCAGGAACCCCAATGCTCTCAAGGGGGATCTACTGTGCCGGGCGGCGGATGGCCTCGGAGCGGGCCTCCATGTTTGCCGCTTCAGCCTCCCGGTTCGTGCTTCGTAACAACGCAGCGTAGTTCTTGAGAAGCCGGGCCACATTCGGATGCTCCGGTCCCAGCGACGTCTCCAGGATTGCAAGCGACTGGCGGTACAGCGGCTCGGCCTCGACGTACTTGCCCTGGTTGCGGCACACTTCGGCGAGGTTATTGAGGCTCGTGGCGACATCGGGATGCTCCAACCCCAACGTCTTTTCCCGAATCGCCAACGCCCTGCGGTAGAGCGGTTCGGCCTCGGCGTATTTGCCTTCGATGCGGTAGAGCAGCGCCAAGTTATCGAGGCTCGGCGGCACATTGGGATGCTCCGGGCCGAGGGCCTTCTCCATGAACGCCAGCGCCCGTTTCTGGAGCTGCTCCGACTCGGAGTACTTGCCTTCGGTGTGATAGAGAAATATCAGATTGTCGAGGGACGCGGCCACCTCGGGATGCTCCGGCCCCAAGGTCTTTTCTCGAATCGCCAATGCCCGCCGGAAGAGCCGCTCCGCTTCGGCGTAATTCCCCTGGGCGCGGTAGAGAACCGCCAGGTTGTCGAGGCTCGTAGCCACCTCGGGATGCTCCAGCCCCAACAGCTTTTCCCGAATCGCCAACGCTCGCCGGTACAATCCCTCAGCCTCGGCAGGTTTGCCTTGATCGCGGTACAGCGTCGCCAGGTTGTTGAGGCTCAGAGCGACCTCGGGATGCTCCGGCCCGAAAGCCTTTTCTCGAATCGCCAAAGCTTGCCGGGCAAGCGGCTCTGCCTCGATGTACTTGTGCAACGCGGCGAAGAGAAATGCCAAGTTGTCCAGGCTGGTGGCCACTTGAGGATGCTCGCGGCCAAAGGCTTTCTCGCGGATCGCCAGCGACCGCCGGTGGAGCGGCTCGGCTTCGTCATACTTCCCTTGGAGCCGATAAAGCTCCGCTAAGTTGTTGAGGTTGGCGGCCACATTCGGATGCTCCGACCCCAGAGCCTTTTCCAGGATTGCCAATGCCCGCCGGTAGAGCGGCTCGGCCTCGGAGTACTTGCCCTGGGCATGGTATAACGAGCCGAGGTTGTTGAGGCTGGCCGCCACCTCCACATGCTCTGGTCCCAAACTCTTCTCCTGAATGGCCAGTGCCCGGCGGTAGAGCGGCTCGGCCTCGGTATACTTGCTCTGGGCTTGAAAGAGTTCCGCAATCCTGCGCAGGCTCGAGGCCACCTCGGTATGCTCCGGCCCGAAGAACTTCTCCAGGATCGCCAGCGCCCGCCGATGGAGCCGCTCCGCCTCCGCGTGCTTGCCCTGCGCCCGCAGCATTTCCGCAAAATTGTTGAGACTCTGGCCGACGCTGGGATGCGCCGAGCCCAAGGTCTCCTCCAGGATCGCCAGCGCCCGCCGGTAGAGCGGCTCGGCCTCGGAGTACTTACCCTGCGTGTGGTACAGGACCGCCAGATTGTTGAGGGTGCTTGCCAGGCGCGAGTCGCGCGGGCCGAAGTGTTCCGCTTCCCGAAGCGCGGCTACGAATTGCTGTTGGGCTTTGGCGTAGTCGCCCTCCTCAAACGCCTTCTTGCCGGAATCCAGGTAGCCCTTCCAGAGAGCGTCTTGTGCGAAGGCCTGCGTAGACAGCCATACCACGCACAACACCCCGAGGCATAAAGCCCTGAGGCATAAAGCCCCGAGCAGCCGGAAGCGTGAATGGCCTTTCATTTGGACTCCTCGTGGACTCCTCGTGGACTCCTGGCCTGCGGGATGACCTCATCAGGTGAACCAAGACAGACATCCTGGTGGACTGGGCGGCTCGATTATACCAGAGAAGTTGGACGGTCTCGGCGGCGGACAGTGTCCCCAATCCGTGCTGCGCTCCGTGAGGGGGATTTGGGTGCTCCCGAAGCGTTGGTGCAATAGAAAAACTTCGCTGGCTTCGTTTTGCAAAACAACCGCTCTTGCACCGCACTCCCCTCTGGCTTCCGTTCCCCTCCCCTCGGCAGTGGGGAGAACCCGAAGAAACAAAGGCAAGCACATTCTTCCGAAGATTCCGAAAGAACCGCAAGAACCGAGGGAACCGAAGCTTCCGAGAGAACCGGGAGAACCGGAAAACCCGATAGAACCGAATTCCGGTGGTGAGCAACACCGAGTCAGGACCTTATCCATTGTTCCCACTTTTCCAGCGCGATCCGGCATTGGCGGGCGTGGCGCTCTTTGCGATCGAGGCGGGCCGGCGTTGCGGCGCACAAGGGCGGCAGCAAGTCGAAGGCGATGTTGGCGGGCTGATAGTTTTGCGGGGAGGCGTGCGAAATGTAGTGGCAGAGAGAGCCGAGCGCCGTAGCTCGCGGCGGAGCCGCCGCTGGCTCGCCGGTTCGGAGCGTCCGCGCGGCTTGCACGCCGGCCAGCCAGCCCGCGAGCAT
>Ga0209343_10009557_pt1 | contig 11143 bp, 10 predicted proteins | sample RifCSPlowO2_02_FD_184026 | JGI IMG/M metagenome (GOLD analysis project Ga0209343, IMG submission 184026) | Groundwater microbial communities from Rifle, Colorado - Rifle CSP2_plank lowO2_0.2 (SPAdes) (version 2) | ecosystem: Environmental > Aquatic > Deep subsurface > Groundwater | place... | reverse complement strand
CCCTGCTCGTGCAGGTAGCGCGCCAGCGCCTCCAGGTTCGCCCGATTGGGTGCCAGGCCGTACTCCCACGGATCGCGGCCGAAAGTGCGGTCGATTTCGTCCAGATCGTCGTATAACCAGGGCAGCATGTAACGCATCGCTCCGGAGAAGCGCATGTTGCGGATCGCAAGTTGCTTCGATGCATTGAAGGCCTTGAACAGGCTCTCCGCGATCCAGGGTTTTTCCTGGTGCAGCGATTCCCGGATTACCATGATGTGCATGATGGGGAAGATCTTCGTTCGCCGGTAGTAATCACGTTCCACGTCGCGGTAATTGGGAAACAGGCGTGCCACCGCCGGATCGCGCCCCAGCGCCCCGGGCGCCTGCGCGCCGATGAGCGCGTCGATTTTCCCCTGCGCGAGCAGATCGCTCATCGACGCCGGTTGGCCGACCCACTCGATCGGTACCGGCACGCGCCTTTCCGGCACCTTGCCGTGGTCCGGCGCCCTCTTTACCGGGTCCTCGCCGATTTCGAACCAGCGCACCGCGGACAGGTCGACGCCATATTCGTCTTTCAGGATGCCGCGGATCCAGACCGCCGCGGTCTGGCCATAGCCAAAGCTGCCGATGCGCCTGCCCTCCAGGTCCTTGGGAGATTCGATGCCGGCGCGGGTGTTGATGTAGATGAATCCATGGCGGAATACCCGCGACGGAAACACCGGGATCGCGACGAACGGAAACCTGCCGCCCGGGCGCAGGCTCAGATAGGTTGTGGCCGACATTTCGGCGACATCGAAGGCGTTCTGCTTGATCATCCGGGTGAAGATTTCCGGGGGAAACTGGATCGCGACGTAGGTCGGATCGATGCCCTCGATCTGCACCTCGCCGCTGCGGATGCCCTCCATCCGGTCATAGGGCCCGCAGGCGATGGTCAGGGGAACATTGGCCATCAGAGTTTTCCTATCGCGTGCCGGCCAAAAAAGCCGCCGGACCGGCGCCGCGCCGCCCCTATCTTGCTGCGGCCAACGCCGCCCGCAGAGCCGCTCGCCGGGCGGGTCCGTGCAGGTTTGCATAATCGGGCTTATAGGGCGGACCCTGTTCGATTCTGAGCACGGCGAAGATCGGCCCCTCCGCCTGCAGAAGTCCACCGATTTCTGCTTCGAAGGCGGACAGGTCCGAGTAGGTATGGCACGCGCGGATGCCCGCTGACCGGGCGATGCCGGCAAAGTCAACCTCGGGATTGGGCAGCGGATGCCCGCCGTTTGCCTCGTAGCTGCCGTTCTGACAGACGAAGTGGATCAGATTCTTCGGTGCTGCCGCGGCGATCGTGACCAGGCTGCCGAGATTCATCAGCAGGCTGCCGTCGCCATCGAGCACGATGATGCGCCTGTGCGGCAGACCCAGCGCCAGCCCGAGCCCGTGCGAGGACGCGAGTCCCATCGCACCGAACGAGAAATGGTTCAGCGGCCGGTCATTGATTGCATTCCAGTCGTGGGCCGAACTGTAGGTCGCTACGACGATCTCTTCCTTCACGTGCCGTGCCAGTATCCGAAAGCATAGGTCTCGTTTCATCATGGTCACGACGGCCTCCTGCCGATCAGCAAGACCACGGGGCGCGACTGCTTGTAGCATCCTTCGACGGCGGGGCCGATCTTGCCGATATCGTCCTCCGAATCGATGAGGTGATGTGCGATTCCCATCACGTCGAGAATCGGCTCGATAAAGCGGATGCCGTGGCGCTTCGACTCGCGGGGGGCTACGCCCGGCTCCTTCTCCAAAAGGCCCACCATCATGCAGATCGGCTGCTGGTGCTCGATGGCTACGGCCCGGATCGCGTTCATCGCGTAGAGCATGCCCGTATGCTGGATCAGGATCAACGCCCGCTTGTCGCCGTAGGACAGCCCGGCCGCAATGCCGAGGCATTCATCTTCCTTGCAGACCCGGATGAGGCGCAGCGCCGGATCGTCCGCAATCGGGAAAAGCAACCCATGGCTCGTGACAATGTCCGGGACGGACAATACGTATTCGATGCGGGCGGCCTTGATCGCCGATAGGATGCTGCTGCCTGTGAGCTGGCGCTCGGCGGTCGTTGCGTCGATGGTTATATTCATTGCGGTTCCTTCAAGAAGATCGGTCGTTGCGCCTGTCATCGGCGCCTCGGCGCGACATCCCGCTGTCTCCACCGTGTTCCGGAATGCCAGCGCGCAGTCTACGCCAGCGGGGCCGCACCCGCAAAATGATCGCCTCGAACGAAGACAACGCCCCCGATTGACCGGGGTGTGAGACAAGACCTTGCCTTGCTGTGGCGGTTGGAATAGATTGCGCAGTTATTTACCACTAAGCGTCTCACTTTTATGTAGGGTGCCATGCAAGGCGTATTGAAGCTTCGAGAGGAAAGGTGCAAAGGGTGTGATATTTGCATCGATTTCTGTCCGACTCAGGCCCTACAGCGGGCGACGGAGTCATCTGCCACGGGTGTCTTCCTCCCAGTCCTGGAGGAGGCAAAATGCAATTACTGCGGATTATGTGATCTCCTGTGCCCGGACCTGGCCATGACGGTAATAAAGTTGAAGCAAGAGAAAGCGGCGAGGCTGGCCGTATGAGTGGAAACGGCTTCGCAAAACCCGGCGCATATCTCTTCTCAGGCAACGAAGCCGTTGTCGAAGGAGCGATCATGGCCGGATGCCGGTTCTATGCCGGCTACCCGATTACGCCATCAACCGGTGTAGTCGAAAGGATGTCCAGCAGGATGCCTGAGGCGGGCGGCACCTACCTCCAGATGGAAGACGAAATGGGCTCCATGTCGGCGCTCATGGGCGCGTCCTGGGGAGGGGCCAAGACGATGACCGCCACTTCCGGCCTCGGGTTTTCGCTCATGCAGGAGCACATCGGGTTTGCCATCATCTGCGAGACTCCCCTGGTGATCGTCGATGTCCAGCGGTGTGGACCGGCCAGCGGGGTGGTCGCCGAGCCCATGCAGGGCGACGTCATGCAGGCGAACTGGGGCCATAACGGCAGCATTGGCTTGATCGCGCTCTCGCCTGCCAGTGTGCAGGAGTGCTTTGATTTGACCATCGAATCCTTCAATCTGGCGGAAAAATACCGCACCCCGGTTATCCTCTTGTCGGATGCCAGACTCGCAAACCTCCGAGAGAAGGTGACCATCCCACCGATCGATTCAATCGAAACAACTCCCAGAAAGGTGGCTCAAAAAGGCGAGAAGAACTTCTTCCTCGCCGCGGACGGCGTCGCTCCGATGCCCCTGCTCGGAGAGGGCCATCGCGTAATCGTCGCCTGCAGTTCCCATGATGAGCACGGGAACATCAGGATGAACGCGCAGAATCACAGGATGTTGGTCGACAGGTTGACGAACAAGCTCGCCCTAGCCGCGCGTGAATCCACAAAGATCGAGACCGGGTTCATGGACGATGCCGCTGTCGCCGTCCTGTCGTATGGTATCTCTGCGAGAGGCGTCGAGAGCGCCGTCAAACGGGCACGAGACGAGGGGCTGAAGGTGGGATATGTGCGATTGATTTCCATATGGCCCTTCAACGAGGCCGAGGTGAAAAGAGCCTTGGGCGGAGCGAAGGACGTCATCGTGGTGGAACTGAACAAAGGTCAGATATTCAACGAGGTTCGGCGAGCGCTGGGCGGCGAGAAGCAGACCCACCTGGTTTGGGATATAGGTCAGCTGGTACCCCCGGATGTCATCTACGACAAGATCAGGGATGTGATCCGATGAATCATCCGATGAATCAGTCCGAATATGCGCATCCTCTGGACAAGTACCTCAGACAGCCGTACGTCAACCTGTTTTGTCCCGGCTGTGGCGAGTCGCAGGCCGTCTTCGCCCTGCTCAGGGCGATAGACGAGCTGTCTCTGGACAGAGACAAGGTCGTGATCGTATGTGGGGTCGGGTGCCACAACATTATCCGGACGATCGTCGACTTCGATGTGGCGAGCGTTCTTCATGGCCGTGCCCTTCCCTTCGCTACCGGGCTCAAGCTTACCCGTCCCGAGCTCACCGTGATCGCATTCACCGGTGATGGCGATGGCGGCACCATCGGCGGCAACCACCTCATTCACACCGCCAGGCGCGATACGGACATCACCCACATACTGCTCAACAACTTCGTTTACGCCAATACCGGTGGGCAGTTGGCGGCCACAACTCCGCTGGGATCCAAAACCACGACGTCTGTCAACGGGAACGTCGAGCGGCCCTTCGACCTCTGTGCGCTTGTGGCCACCGCGGGCGCAAGCTATGTCGCCCGGTGGACGACCCATCCCACGAAACGGCTGGTCAACTCGATCAAAGAGGGCATCCGCAACCCGGGGTACTCCTATATCGAATGCCTCTGTGCCTGTCCGACGCTCCACGCAAAACACAATGGCATCGGCTCCGCAGGCGACCAGATGAAACAACTGGACCAAGCCAGCGTAACTAGAGCCGCAGCCGAGAAGATGAGCAAGGAAGAATTGAAGGGTAAATTCGTCCTCGGCAAATTCGTCCACCAGCAACCGTCTGTGCTCGCCGAAGCAGTGTGACAGGGCCCCAATGAGAACCGAAACGAGCAGGACCGAACTGAGGATTGCGGGATTGGGTGGCCAAGGTATAGTCATTCAGGGGCGCATTCTTGCCATGGCCGCGATTTACGACGGCAAGGAAGCTACCCAAGTGGAGACCTACGGCATGCAGCAGCGGGGTGGCGACGTACGCTCTGACGTAGTCATCTCAGGTGAAGAGATCGATTTCCCTGAAGTGACGAAAGCGAACGTGCTGATAGCCATGGCGCAGCAAGCCTTCGTCAGGCACAGGGGTTGTTTGCGACCGGGGGGGATCCTGGTCATCGACTCCTCGCACGTAGACAGAAGCAAGATCGAGTGTGATGCCGCACATGTATGCTCTGTGCCTGCAAGTCAAATAGCGGAGAAGGAACTCGGGAATCCTCTCGTCACGAGTGTCGTTATGTTGGGGGCGCTGACGGGCTTGACAGGCCTCTTGTCAAAGACGTCCATGGAAAGAGCCATTGCGGAAAGCGTTCCAACGAAGGTACAGGAGCTAAATCTCAGAGCATTCAGGAGAGGGTTGGAGGAAGGGACCAAGGCACAAGGACCGGCTTTCATGGCGCCTTCGCCTAACCAATAATCCCATTCTAAATCCCCGTCATCTCCCGGGGAGGGGGTGTCTGCAATGGACACAAAAGCGATTGCGCGGTTGGGGGCATCGCGAGGCACCTGTTGCGCCACGCCGGCGCCGCGAGCACAGCTTGCGGCCGGGTTGATCAATCCGACGCTGAAGCCAGGGTGGCCCGCTCAACTGAACGCGCCGCGCGCGCTTACGAGGTCAATTTCGCCTTGCAGCACCTTCTCAATGCTGTCCTGCCTGAGCAAGATCATCCCATCGGCGATCGCTGCATTCGCGAGCTGCACCGCCGTGGCGTGCTCGTGGATCAACTGCTTGACGGGCGGGGTCGCCACGAGCAGTTCGTGCAGGCCGACTCGTCCCTTATAGCCGCCATTGCAGGCATCGCACCCGGTCGCGGCGTATAGAATCAGTTGTCCCTGGCCGCCGAAGTTCGCGCGCCATGCCTTTGCGGTCGTGGCGGGTTCGAGCGCGGTGCCGGTGCAATACTCCTTCGCGAGTTCGGTGATCTCGTTGTCGCTGGCCGGGTGAGGCCGTTTGCACTTGGCGCAAAGCCTGCGTGCAAGCCGCTGCGAGAGAATCCCGATCAGCGCGTCGGCGAAATTAAAAGGATCCATGCCCAGGTCGAGCAGCCGAACGATGCTCTCCGCAGCGCTATTGGTATGCAGGGTCGAGAACACCAAGTGCCCGGTGAGCGAGGCCTCGACGCCGACCTTGGCTGTCTCCTCGTCGCGCATTTCACCGACCATGATGACATCGGGATCCGCACGCAGGAACGCGCGCATGGCCTCGGCGAACGTCCAGCCGATTTTCGAGTTGACCTGAACCTGCCTCAGGCCTGGCTGGGTGATCTCAATCGGGTCTTCGGCCGTCCAGATCTTGGTGTCGGACTCATTGATATGGCGCAGCAGCGAGTGCAGTGTGGTGGTTTTCCCCGAACCCGTCGGACCGCACACCAGGATCAGGCCATAGCTTCTGGCAACCATCTTTTTCAGTTCGTCAAGATTGCGCCCGGACAGCCCCAGCCTGTCAATCGGCAGCGGCTCCGCCCCGGCAAGAATACGCAGCACCACATCCTCGAGATTGTTCGTCGTCGGAATCACCGCGACGCGCAGTTCGATCGGCATACCTCCGTGGCGGCTGAAATCGATCTTGCCGTCCTGCGCGCGGCGGCGCTCGGAGATATCCAATTCCGCCATGATCTTGATGCGAGACACCAGCGAACTGCGATAGGCCGGCTCAAGTTCCAGATAGTCAACCAGCCCACCGTCCTTGCGAAAGCGGACGCGCAGATTGCGCTTGCCCGGATTGGTCTCGATGTGGATGTCGGAGGCCCCTTGCCCGTACGCGTCCATGATCATCTTGTTGACCAGCCGCACCAGCGTACTTTCGCTCACCCGCGTCGCGGGCTCCTCGGCCAGCTCCAGCGCTGCGGTCCCGGCGGTTTCCTGCGACAGCTGGATCGCGAGATCGTGCATTTGCACCATCTCCAGGTCCGTGCCGGGCGTCCAATCGACATACTCGGCCCGGTCTTCCAGGTTCGCGTACTCCTTCACGATACGCACCCTGAGCTCGCCTGCGGAGGCCATCACCGGCACGATCGACAGGCCGGTTGCAAACCGCATCTGCTGCGTAAAGTCGATCGCAAGTGGGTTCTCGACCGCAACCACCAACGAGCGCTCGGAGCGAATCAGCGGCAGCACTTGATGCAGCTTCGCAGAGGCTGCGTCGATCAACTTCAGCGCCTCGACATCAATCTTAAACTCGCGCACGTCGACGAACGGAATGCCGAGTTTCTCGGCCAAAGCCCCCTGAACCTGCTGACGCGTCACCGCGCCCATTTCCACCAGGATCTCCCCGAGGGGCCGACCGCGGTTTGCCGCCTGGGATGCCAGCGCCTGTTCGAGCTGGTCCTGCGAAATGAGCTTGGCCTCGAGAAGCACCTGCCCGAGCCGCACGTTCGGGCGCCGCTTCTGTTCCCCAAGCGCCCTTGTAAGCTCCGCGGGCGACACAATGGCGCGGAGGCGCACGAATTCGCCCAGCGTCTGGATGCGCAGCGCGGTCTGCTTGTCCAGCGCGGCGGCAAGCGTCCTGGGCGGCACCAGGTTGTTCGCTGTAAGCGATTCCCCGAGCAACGGCCCGATATTGACGTCCTTCAGCGCCTGCGCGGGAATGAAGCAGGAGACCGTGACACCAGCGCTTCCGTCAATGGGAAACAGGAACAGCCCGGCCTTCTCCTTGATGAACCCGTGCGTCTTGCCGGAAAACTGGCTACCGTCGGCAAACCGGACCCGGAAGTCCTTTGCCTCGGCCACCTGCGCTTCGGCGGCCCCGACACCCTGAATCGCAGCGGTATCCGGCTGCAGCGCCAGCGGCTTGACTACCTTGACCATGCGGACGCGCTCAACGGGGAATTTTGTCCTCTCCCCGGATTCGGAATCCTTGAGCGCGATCAATCCTTCGCCGAGTTCGAACTGCGCCAGTTCGCCAATCGCAACCCGTCCGTCGACAAGTTCCACGACACAATCGCACCAATGCCCTGGCTTGGGCTCTTCGACCAACTCGTAGAACGGCGGCGTCGGCCAGCGAATGCCCATGGTCCCCATAGTCACTGGTGTCATTGGGCCTCCCCTGCTTCTCGAACATTTTGTCTTGCTTGCATGGGAGTTCTCGAATTCAATTGCGCTCGCCTGCTCGTCGCAGGAAACAGCCTATGCAGCCGCACCTCGGCCCGTCGCCTCGGTTCAGCATACGTCAAAGACTTGGTGATCCGGTATCGCCGGCGCGCTGCAATCAGGTGCTTGAACCTGTCCCGGACGGCGCAAAACTGGCCTTATGTTCACGTCTGGGTCGTCCTTTCCTGGACAGTTCAGTGATTCCCGAGGCCGCTAATTTACCACCAATTGCGCTCAGAACGCGCGCCGATCGGGGCTTTGCCGGGTCAGGAACTAAGCAAAATTGAACCTAAGCCAGATTCTGCGCGGTTCGGGGCATCGCGAGGCAGCTGTTGCGCCACGCCGGCTCCGCGAGCACAGCGTGCGGCCGGATTGATTGCCTTATCCCTCGGTTCTGGTGATGCCACGATACCGGCGGCCGCGCAGTTTCAATTTGAACCAGAATCGATGGCAGAGCGAGGGCGCTCCCTCTGGCGCGCTCGCACGACAGACGGGAGGCGCGCCCCGGAAGCGTCACACTAACGCCGTGCTCAGCGAACCGACGCGCGTCAGGCCTAGACGAACCCCGGTGCTGCGAACGTTGCGTGCCTGTAGGTCAACCCCACTTCGCGCGATCTACCGGCTGATCAGGCATTGGCCGCCGTTGAGCTTGAAGCTTTGCGTCGTCGTCGAGGTGCTGGTGCCGCTCGCATCTTTGGTCGTCTTCTTCACGGTCAACGTGGCAGCCTGGCCGTCGACGACGAGGAGTCCGTCGGCCTTGATGTCGGTAGCGTATTGCTCCTCGGTCTGCGACATGTCCTTCATCATGCCAGACATCATCGTGCGATCCTTGGCGGGCATTGCCTTCCATTGGTCCTGCATTTCTTTGGTGGACAGCTTGTTGGCGTCGTCCATCTTGCCGGCATGGATGAAGCCCATCTGCTCGACGGCGACCTTGCCGCACGGGTGATCGAGGATCGCCGCGCCTTTGACCTCGGACTTCGCGGCCTCCGCCGCGCCGCAGAGCGCGAACGGCAGCACGGTGCTGAATACAAGGGCTGAGAATCGACGATTGTTCATTTGTCTTTCCTTCGTGGCGAGGTGAAATCGGCGACAGACCGCGATTTCGCAGGACAGTGGAGAGGGTCTGTCCCCGATTGATTGTCCCCGAGACGATAGACCGTATCCGGGCCCTCTCGATGGCGCCCCGAACTAGGACACGGCGCTGATTATCGCCCTTGCGGCGGACGTGTCAAGGGGAACCGCCTCAGGTAACGTGCGTGTAGTGCTGGAGGTGAAACACTCCGACGCTCGCCGCGCCCACTTCGCGTTCCAGAAATGGGATGGCCAGTCGGGAGTTCTCGTTGCTACCGACCCAACCTCAAGAAACAACGGCGTCGCAGGTCGTCCTGGGCCATAATCCTCTTCGGTCTCGCTTCCCGGAAGGAGGAGGGTTGATGCCTTTGCGGCTATGCGCACTGGCAGTGATCGGATCGCTCACCGTCGGTGTGGACATCGCCAGCGCGGGGCAGGCATCCGGCTCGGTCAGGGTTGAAACGGCCGGAACGATCTCGCCCACGCACGCGGTGGCCTACGTCGTCCGCAATTCGCGGAACGCGCGAACGACGAGCGTCGAGCTTCTGCTCTCAGACGTCCCTGTCGATGCCACCGAGGTCCAGGTTGCGCTCGACCCGCACCTGATCGCCATCAATCTCGACGCGCTGAGGGGCCGCAACTACGTACTGCTGTGGGTCGACGCCGATGGCACCGTCACGATGAATGCCACCTTCAGTCGGACGATGACGCAGATGCTCAACGATACGAACGACGGGCTGAAGGCCGAACTGACAGCCAACACCCCGTCGCGCATCGAAGGTCACGTCTTTTCGCAGAAGCCGGTCAAGACCATGAGCGGCACGACCTACTCGGTGGATTTGAGGTTCGCCGCTGAGGTCCCCGCGCACATCGCCGGACGGCCGCTGCCCGCCGGCGGCGGCGATCCGGGCAAGGCCCTCACCGCCCTGTTATCGGCTGTCGCCAAGAAGAACTGGCCGGATATTCGCGCCGCGTCCAGTCCAGCCGCCTTGAAGATGTTCGAGTCCAGTTACAACACGCCCGCGGAAAACGCCGGGACCGCCGCCGATCTGCTGCGAGCGTGGCTGCCTGCCAAGAAACTGAAAGTTGCCGGCGGCCAGCTGCGCGGCGACGTCGCCATACTCGACGTTGAGGGCGAGATCTTCGAGGGCCAGCTGGGCTTGTCGCGCGTGCAGATGGTGAAGACGGGCGCGGTGTGGCAATTCGAGCGAGCCGTGCGGGCGGGGATGCTGCCGTAGCAGGGCGTGGTGGATGTCGTTCGGATCGTCACAGACAAGCAAAAGATTTTCGCGTAAGACGCGGACTGTGCTATCCTTACAAGTTGGTAAGGAATCTAGTAGAAGAAAGGAATCGGAATGACTGTAGCCACGCTTACCAGCAAGGGTCAGACTACCATCCCAAAGCAAGTGCGGGAACATCTAAAGCTCAATCCCGGGGACAAGCTCGATTTTGTGATCGAGTCCGAGGGGCACGTCGTCATCAGGCCGGCCAAGCTCGACGTGCGGGAACTTAAGGGGTTGCTCAAACGGCGCGACGGGAAGGTATTGTCAATCGAGGAGATGAATGCCGCTATCGCCAGAGGCGCGGCCGGCAAAAGATGATCGGCCTCGACACCAATGTTTTGGTCCGCTATCTGGTGCAGGACGATCCGACCCAGACCAGGCGGGCAAACGCGCTGATTGACCGCGCCGCCGCCCAGGAGACGGCGATGTTCATCAACCATGTCGTCATGTGTGAGTTAGCTTGGGTGCTTGGCCGCGGATATGGGTATGCCAGGACGGCTTTGGCCGCAGTCATCGAAAAAATACTGCTCGGCAGGCAGTTCGAGATTGAGAAGAAAGACCTGGTCTGGACTGCGCTCGCCAACTTCAAGGCGAGTCGGGCGGATTTTGCCGACTGTCTGATCGGCGTCATCAACGACCTGGCAGGGTGCGAATCGACACTGACCTTCGACCGTTCCGCAGCGTCATTACGGGCCTTCAAGCAAGTCTGATCCGCTGGGCCCATCGCCCGCATCGAGGCCGTCTGCTCGATGACATGGCCTAAAGAGTAAAGATCAGCGCGACGCGGCCTTACCGGGAGCGATCGCGCAAGACATCGCGTAGCGGCGGAAGCCGGGCGCAGGCTTTGTAGTTCCGCTGATGGAAAAGTTACACTGACCCTATTTACTACTATTTACTACTATTCACATCTGTCCGGTAGATTTCAGAACAATAACATCTGGTTATCGAAGGGGTAGTCGTCAAAATTCAGTATCGCGTCGGCAACG
>Ga0209343_10009556_pt1 | contig 11145 bp, 10 predicted proteins | sample RifCSPlowO2_02_FD_184026 | JGI IMG/M metagenome (GOLD analysis project Ga0209343, IMG submission 184026) | Groundwater microbial communities from Rifle, Colorado - Rifle CSP2_plank lowO2_0.2 (SPAdes) (version 2) | ecosystem: Environmental > Aquatic > Deep subsurface > Groundwater | place... | reverse complement strand
GGATGTCTTCACGCCACACCTTGTACCGACACCTCCTCGGACCGGACTTGCACCGGCTGCGTTGATTCACCTTTCACGGCGCACTCTCAACTGGGTTTGCCGTGGTACGTCCGCGAGAGGGCGTTCTCGATACCGCTTTCGGCAAGTACGCCCTACGTGAAGCAACCTTCCTTGCGGAAGTCGAGATGCGTTCAGTCGGGGTCAGCTATCCCGCAATTAACGCCTCCGACCTCGGTGACATTCCGGTTCACCTTCCACCGCCGAAGAGCCAGCGCGCTATCGCTAACCACCTCGATCGAGAGACGACGCGGCTTGATGCGCTGGTGGCGGCGAAAGAGCGAGTGCTCGAGCTGTTGGCGGAGAAGCGCCGAGCGCTTATCACCCGCGCCGTCACCCGGGGCCTCGACCCGAGCGCCCCTCTCCGAGGCTCCGGTGTCCCGTGGCTTGGCGAGATTCCGGAGCATTGGCGCGTCGAGCGGCTCAAGTTTCACTTGCATGGGATCGAGCAGGGGTGGTCTCCCATCTGCGACAAGATGCCAGCCACGCTAGAAGAATGGGGTGTTCTCAAAGCGGGATGCGTGAATGGCTGGGACTTCGACTCGAACGAGAACAAGCGACTACCAGAAGCGATTCGTTCGCGCACGCAGGAATTGGCTGACCTTATCATCCAGATCTGGCCAGTGCCGCAAAACCATCGATCGGGGTTCTCTCCGGACAGGCCCAGGCTTCGAAAGAAGGTCCATCTCTCCGATCTCATCAGGGGCGGCGCCCTCGAGCCAGGGCTGTCTCTCTTCCCGAGACGCAAGAAGTTCAGTGCTCGGGTGGCGACGCTACTCCCGGACGGCCGGGTAGAGGTCGATGGCGTGGCGTTCTCGAGCCCCTCCGAGGCCGCCACTTCGATCACCGGACATCCGACGAACGGCTGGTGGTTCTTCTTGGTCGACCAGGCGTCGCGCCGCTCGCTCAGGACTGTCAGGCGCGACTACGTCAATGCAATGGCTGTGGACGTCGAGGATGATGAGGCGGAGGAGGACGGCGATGAGGACGAGGGATAGGAGGCCAGCGAACGGGCGTGAACCTGAACTGGATTGCCACCGCCGATAGGCGTTCGCCGATTCGTATGCGGATCGTCTTCGATGAGCCGGTAGTGCGTGCTGCCCGTCGACGGTGTGCGTTCAAGAGCTACCGCCGAAGCGAAGAACCTATGAGTTTCGCGATGCCAGTCGCAGCCCTCGGCGCCGGCCGTCAGCCGCCGCGTCTGGACGTGTTCGGCCCTCGGCCGTCGGCGAGATACCCAGCCCGAAAATGAGCGCATCTACGTCTTCCGTGTAGAGCCCGAGTTGTCGCGCCACGTCGGCCTTGCTGACACCGGACTCCCGCAACGACGTCAGCACCTTGCTCAGCACTTGCGAAGATTCCCGCGGCATGCCCTCGGGTTCCCGAGTCCGCCCATACTTCGCGATCTCGATGCACAACATGCGGTACTGCCACTCCGTCAGAAGGCCGAGAGCGTGGAGGCGATAGTTCATCGCCGCGACGGAGACGCCCCAGTTCTTCTTCAACTGCACGAGGTGCTGCAGCGAGGGCGCGTTGAACCGCTTTGCAACCGACAGCACGCTGCCCGACGGCATCAGGAACGCTGAGGCGAACGCCTGCGCATCCTTCTCGACGTCCCGGCCTTGGGGGCCACCGTGTCGGTGCAGGACGAGGTGACCGAGTTCATGCGCCGCGTCCATCCGACTGTGCTCCGCGGTCTTGTTGGTGTTCAGGAACACGAACGGCACGTTCTTGTGCCAGAGGGAGAAGGCGTCGAGGCTCTTGCCCTCCTCGGTGAGGGAGTAGATGCGGATGCCCTTTGATTCCAGTAAGTGAATGAGGTTCCCGATCGCCAGTTCGCCGATCTTCCAGTGCGTTCTCACCATCATGGCCGCGGCGTCGGGCTCCTGTTCCCGTATCGACGGCACGTCTGGCACAGGGAGCTCGAACTCGCCATCGATCCACTGCGACAACTCGAACGCCAGCGCACCGGCCGCGAGCGCTGCATCCCGCTGGCCAGCCGTCATCGACTTGAGCGACCGGAAGCTCGCGGCCTGAACGGTGGGTGTCGGGACGGATGTCCGTTGGAAGAATGGCGTCGGGAACTTCAGTGTTTCAGCGATGAGATCGAGCGTCTCCTGGGATGGCTCCGCCTTGCCACTCTCGAAGTCGTACAGGCTTCGTGTGGTGAGCTTGACGAGTTTCGCGAGGTCGACCTTGGTCATGCCGCGGCGCCGTCTCGCCAGCACGAGCCGGTCGGGGTTGAAGGATTCAGGCTTCACGGCGGCGGATCACTACTTCGCTTTCGACACGGGGCGCGTCTAGGACGGGCATGCGAGCTGGGTCGAGGGGAGTCGCGGTCAGGATGATGCGCTCGTCCCACTCGTCCACGTATCCTGAGCTGTCCATGCTGACCGGGTGCGACAGTTCGCAGATCATTTCGTCGCCCTTACGGTGGTGAAGCAGAAGCCACGTCGACGTCGGCGCCCCGTTTTGCGCCAATTCAGGAATGTGTTCAAACGGCAGGAGTTGGTTGTGCCCGACGACCTTCATCGTCGCGACGCCCTTCGGGTGGCGCGTTGACGGGATGACCGAGTCTTCGAGCGAGCCTGTGCCCTCATTGCCGCTGGCGACCGCAATCGCGACCAGTCCATCACCGCGTACAACGAGGGGAAGCCCCTTACAGTCGGCACTGGTCCACCCTTGCGGCAGCAGAGTGTCCCTGAGGCGCCGAACGATTTCCGCCCACATTGCCAAGCCGTGGAAGTTCGCTGGGTGATTGTCGGTGCAACTCGCCTTCGCGGCTAAGCCGGCGGAGATCGCGTCGGTGAGGCATTCCTCGGAAACCTGCAGCTCGTACAGCCGGGCGTGGACGTCGACGGGGTCGGTCAGTAGCTCTTGTGGCATTCCTGCTCCTTGAGATCCGGCCTGCGAGAAGGGGACAGCCAGATTACTTCCTGTTTTTATACCTCAGATGAGGTCATAAAACAAGAAGTAGCTACGCTCACGCCGCTCGAAACTTGATCGAGGTGAGCGCGCCGAAGCCGGGGAACGTGTCGCCGGGCCGCCACTTCACTGTCTCTCCGGACGCATAATGCCTTCCGTTAACTCAGGAGGCCTCTAATATTTCCTTCTATCGTCTCTGTTGCCGGGTGTTGGCCGTCGGTGGTACGGGTCATGCTGCCCTGCCCGTACGCAGGCACGAAGCCCAGGAGGACAGCCGCAAGTACCAGTCGGGGCTGTCTCATGTCGGCGCCTCTGCAAGAGACCATTCTCATGTCACACCTCGATGAGCCGTCCGCGCCGGCGCCCATATTTATATCCCAGCGACGCACAAGCAGTAGACTGCCGCCGGCCCTCATCCCGAGGGCACGAGCGAGGTGGGAGATGAGCGCGAGTCCGCAGACCTACAAGAACCACGTGAAGTTCGTGCCGATGTTCCACTACGTGCTGCTGCCGCTCCTCCTCGTGAACTTCCTGGCCATGACCTATCAGGCGTGGCAGCAGCCGAACCGGTCGACGGGGTGGGCCGTGGCCATGTCGTTCGCGTTTATCGTGATGGCGCTGTTCGCGCGCGTCTTTGCGCTCAGGGCGCAGGACCGCGTGATTCGGCTCGAGGAGCGCCTCCGGATGCGCGAGGTGCTCCCGCAGGACCTGCAAGCCCGTATCAACGACTTCAGCCCTGAGCAGCTCATCGGCCTGCGGTTCGCCAGCGACGCCGAGCTGCCCAGCCTGGCCGCCGCCGTGCTGCGCGACAACATCCAGAAACGGGACGCCATCAAGAAGATGGTGAAGAACTGGCGCGCCGACACGCTTCGCGTGTGAGCCTCTGCCTCAACCGTCGCCCACCGGCCTGGATCTCGGTGATGCGGCTTGCCGCATCCATATTCCAGCATGCACGCACTCGATCTCCCGGCGGCTGCGGACTACCTTGTGAAGAGTGTCCCTGCACCTGAGCTCGTTCTTCTGTACTCAGCTCTCGCAGCGACCTGGGCTACGGGGACGAGCCTCCTCGCGGCGTTCCTGTCGACCTGACTCCGCGGGCATCATGCCCAGAACCCGGAACCCACTATTCCAATCGATCAGGAATCTGAAGGACGGCCCCTCCGGCCGTCAGTAATCGAACAGCTGCGTGTACTTTACGGTGAGCGAGCGCCCCAGCAGTTCCTCCGAGGTGAACCGCGACGTGTCGCGGCGGTCGTTGTAGACCAGGAAGAACCCGGTTCCGCTCCGATTCAGGAGCGCCAAGCGGACGTTGGAGGAGATCGTCGACGCCTGCCGGTTGTACTGAATGAGCCCCTGCAGGCTCGCCAGGCTCGTGAACGCGTAACTGACCTTCATCGGCACGAGGTCGTTCCGGAAGCGGCCGCCCGGCAGCGTGATGTCGTCGCGGTTCCACCCGAGCTCCGACAGGAGCCTCGCTCCCGCACGAAGCCCGACCGTCAGCTGCCACCCGTGGTAGTCCCCATCGTAGTAGCTGCCGACGCGATGCCACAGCGACGCGCTGACCGGAGCGCTGAGGTTGGTGTGCCCCTCGAAGACGCCACGGGTCCACGCGTACTCGCCGGCCGGGATGACGACACGCCGGCCCGTGACGTCCTGGTATACGGTGAACGGGCGCCTCGGCCGGTCCTGCCCCGTCTCGAAGAGATACCCGAAGCGGGCGCCCGGCCGCGTCATGATGTCGAAGAAGTGCCAGTGTCCCTGTGAGCTTTCGAGCTGGTTCTCGAGGTCCAGGTAGGCGCTGAAGTTGACGTGCGGCTGAATGCGGCGGATCCAGGGCCACTGCTTCGGCTGGTAGCTGAGGTTGTAGCCGCTCTCGAGCTGCCGGTAGGCCCGCCGCCGCAGGAACCCGACCTCGGGATTGAACCGCTCGCCGACCTGCGCGTAGCCGAGCCTCCCGCTCCACAGCTGGTTCGCGTAGTTGTACCCCGCACGGCCGGCATAATCCGAGCCCCCCTTGCTCCGGGGCGAATCGGTTCGCGCCAGGAAGGCAGACACTCGTCCGTTGGTCGTCGCCTGCCACCCGAGATCGACGCCGTAGGCCCGGTTGTCGTCCTCGGCCGTGGCGCGGCTGCCGACACCGTGGCGGCCCACGTACATCGCGCCGACGTTCGATCGCCCGACTTCCCGCTGGAGGCGAAGGACGGTGAAGTTGTTCGAGGGCGCCACCGTCTGGCCGGACCGTGCATCGACCGCCGCATCGGTCTGCATGTTCAGGAGCGCGACGTTGTAGCCGCCCAACTTGCCGCTCAGCCGGCCGCCAGCCACGATGTCGATCGGCTCGCCGCTCGCCGAAAGGCCGATCCGCCGCGAGAAGAAGAGATCCACGGCCTGGGCATGCCCCAGCTGAAAGAGCTGCGCGTTCTCGAGAAAGAACGGACGCTTCTCGGGAAAGAACAGCGGGTAGCGTGTCAGGTTCACCTGCTGCTCGTCGGCCTCGACCTGGGCGAAGTCGGTGTTGACGGTCACGTCGAGCGTCAGGTCGGCACGCACGCCCCACTTGACGTCGATCCCCAGGTCGCCGGAGCGCTGGAGCGCGTCGCCCCGCAGTATCTTGTCTTCGGTGAGCGCTCCGGATGCATACGGCAGCAGCTTGATGTCGCGGCGTGGCGGCAGGCTCAAGCCGGCGAGCTTGCCGGCCACCGACACGCGCTGGAGGTTGTAGCCCCGCGGCACCGGAGACAAAAACACCTGCTCGTTCTTGCGCCGGATGTTGCGCATGGCGTTGACGCCCCATGTACGGTCCTGCCCCGGGTCGTATCGAAGCGTCTTGAGCGGAATCGCGAACTCCGCCTCCCATCCACGCTCGGTCACCCGCGTGCGCACCCTCCAGTTGGCGTCCCAGTTCACGTTGAAGCCCCCGCGACTGCCGCCTCCCTGCCCGGTCTGACCTTCCGCCATGATCTGACCGTCGTATTCGATGCCGAACGGATTGGTGCCGAAGACAAACGCGTTCTGCCCGTCGTTGAACGTGTCGAGGAGGATCTGCACCGAGTCGGTCTGATCGAGGTCGGCGTCACGACGGCTCTGGCTGACGACGAGATTCGCGGGGTCGAAGTCGAAGCAGACGACGGCGATGTACAGGTTCTGCTGATCGAGGAGGAACCGGATCTCCGTGCGCTCGGTGGCGGGGTCGCCCTCGTTCGGCTCCTGCTGAATGAACGTGCTGAACGGCTCCGTTCGTGCCCAGATCGCCTCGTCCACGCGGCCGTCGATGACCGGTCGCTCGCCTTCGGCGGGGCGACCCGCCAGCAGTTGAGGAACCGTGGGAGAGGTCTGGGCCGCCGCGAGCGGCACCCGGGCGGCGCCGCACAGACTGATGAACAGCACGACGTGAGCAAGTCGCCACAGCCGGACCGCCATCATCTGAAGCATACCCGACGGTGTACGCACATACTTGGTGCGTGACCAGTAGTGTCCGGTCATAAGTCGAATAGTTGCAATTGGTTGCCGTCGTCGATCTGGTCGAATTGGGAGCCGACGTCGGAAACTGCCGTAAGTATTGGCGTTTTCTCGAAAAGCGTGACGCTCAGGATTTGCAGAAGTTTGTAGAGGCTCACGTCGAGGGCAAGACGCTTCCGAACGATGGCCACGAGGACGTAGACGGAGCGCGCGATCCAGATCTGGGTCTTCACGGCGTTCTCACTCGTGCCATCGAAGGCCTTGATCCGCAGATGTTGTTTGATCCATTTGAAGAAGAGTTCGACGGCCCATCGCGATTTGTACAGCTGCGTGATCGCGAACGCTGGCAGCACAAAGTTGTTGGTCAGGAATGCCAACCGTTTCTTCGTGACCGGATCTTCGTAGCGCACGCGGCGCAGCGGCTGCGGATAATCTCGTCGGGCGTTGGTGGTCGCCAGGCCGACGGTGTGATCGGAGAGAAGGCCGGTGGCGAAATCGACGGGACGAGAGACGCGCCGTCGGAAGCGAATCCCTCGCTTGGTGCGTGTCACGAAGAACGCCGCTTCGTCGGTGAAGCGATGGAGGCGCGCGAAGTCGACGTACCCACGATCCATGAGGTAGATGGCCCCGGGTTCGATGACCAAGTCATCGAGGAACGTCCCGTCGGCACGTTTTCCCTCGGTGATTTGCACGACGGTGGGGATCGGCCCTCGCAGATCCAGCTGCGTGTGCAGTTTGACGGCGGCGTCACGACGCCGATAGCGGGCCCACGGAAAGACAGACAGCCAAAGATCGACGATCGTGGCATCGAGGGCGTACACGCTGTTCGCCAAGTCGATCGCCAGCGGCTCATCGATGTACAGGTCGCGCGCGGTGCGAATCAGGCCCTGCGTGAAGTCGGCGTAGATGCGCCAGTCGCGTGTCTCGTTCGCCTCGGTCAACGTCGAGCGCGCGACGCGCGCGCGGATGCCGACGTGATAGAGCCGCGACTGCACCGCGCGAAGACAGGCCTCACTATCCCGCAGGCTCTCCCGATAGGTGAGTTGCGCGAACGCCATGCAGAGATACTGATCCCAGCACGAGAATCGCGACGACTTATAGTCCCCGTCGTACCGCGCGACGCACGTCTGGAACTTGTGCTGCGACACATGGGTCATCAACTCCGCGAAGACGGTGCGGCCAGCGGGCATGCGTCATTCTGGTGCCCCGGCCTCGCACGCCTGTTTTCCCCCGAACACGAGCCTTGCGAAAAGATATCGTCCGGTCGTCAATTCGCGCCGATCTCACGTCTTGTTAATAGTTTGCGCGGATGTACCGTCGCAATGACCGGACAGTAGTGGTGCGTGACACTGATTATGCGGAGTCGGTGATTATGCCGAGTCACGGAGCTACTTCACGACGGATCGCCGCGTAGATTCGTCACATCGACTCGGCTGACGTCGGATCCGCGCACCGCATAATGACGCCTCCTTAAACAAGGGAGGCGACATGCTCGAAGAGCACCTGAGATCACTTGTCACCCAGCGGCGACTCCGCTCGGGTCCCGCCGCTGATCACATTGATGGCTTCGCCGACTGGCTCCACGGCCGAGGGTATCGGCCGAGGAGTATCGAGATACTGCTTGTCTCCTTGGCCGGCTGGACGGATTGGATGGGCGCAGCCGGGTTCACGGCGTGCGACGTGCTCCGCGCGTTCAGCGCATGTCAAGCGGCGCTTGAGACGCAACCGCACGTGCGCTATCGGCGTGGGATCAATCGCGTGTCCGTGACGGCCGCGGCGGTGTACATCCGGTTTCTTCAAGGACACGGTGTCGTACCGCCGCCTGCGAAGTTGCCATCACCGAGCGCGCTCTGGCCACTCCTCGGCATGTTTCAGTCATGGATGCGGCAGCATCGTGGCCTGACCGAGAGCACGCTGGATGTCTATCAGGGCGTCCTTGTGGGGCTCCTCCAACAACTTGGCGACGATCCGCGCGGCTACACCGCCGAGGCACTACGCGCCTTTGTCCTGGAGCGGGCGCGGCCTCACGGGATCTGGAGGGCCAAGAGCATTGTGGTCGCCGTCCGTGCGTTCCTCCGTTTCCTCGGCGCCACCGGCCGGTGCCCGCTGGGCATGGAACACGCCATTCCAGGGTTCGCCTCTTGGCAGCTCTCATCGATTCCGCGATTCCTCGTCCCGGACGACGTCGAGCGGGTGATCGGCTCGTGCGCCGGAGACGCCAACGGGGTGCGCGACCGGGCCGTGATCCTGCTGCTCGCCCGGCTGGGGCTGCGCGCGAGCGAAGTCGCGGGACTAGTCTTCGCCCACATCGACTGGGACAACGGCCGGATCGCCGTGTGCGGGAAGGGCCGTCGGCAGGAGTGGCTCCCGCTTCCACAGGAGGTGGGGGCGGCCATCCTGCGTTACCTACGCGACAGCCGGCCGCCGTTGCCAGTGCCGGAGGTGTTCACCACGGTCTTGGCTCCGTGTCGTCCGCTGACCCGCGCGTCCGTGACCCACATCGTGCGGAGCGCGCTGGCCCGGGCTGGCGTCAAGGCCCCGATCAATGGCGCCCACGTCCTTCGGCACTCAGCCGCGACCGCGATGCTCCGTCAGGGCGCATCCCTGGCCAGCGTCGGCGCGGTCCTGCGCCATCGCTCTCCTCGAACGACGGCTCACTACGCCAAGGTGGACTTCGGCCTCCTCTTAGAGATCGCGCAGCCGTGGCCGGAGGTGCCGTCATGCTGACCGCCCACGTCGAACGCTATGTGCTCCTCCGCCAAACCCTTGGCTTCAAGCTCCGCGACGCCTCGAGACAGCTTCGCGGGTTCGCCGCCTTCGCCGCAGCGAGAGGCGATACTCACCTCCGCAGGTCGACGGCCGTGGCCTGGGCGGCGGAAGCTCCCTCGCCAAATGCCCGGCACATTCGACTGCGGGTCGTTGTACACCTTGCGCGCTTCCTGTACGCCGAGGACCTGGGCCACGAGGTTCCACCGTGCAATCTGTTTCATAGCCCAAGGGTCCGGCCGCTGCCGTACATCTACGCGCCCGAGGAGGTGGCACTGATCGTCGAGGCGGCCGGTCGTCTCCGGAGAGCGTACCCACTCCGATGCGAGGTGTACGCGACACTGCTCGGGCTTATCGCCGCGACTGGGCTCCGCGTCTCGGAGGCGCTCGACCTCCGGCTTTCCGATGTCTTGGCCGACGGCGTCTTGCACATTCGGCACACGAAATTCGGGAAGACTCGCCACGTTCCCTTGCACCCCACGGCCGTGGATGCGCTCGATCGGTACCTCGATGTGCGTCGTCGGCTGGCCGTGACTGACGACCACGTGTTCGTGTCAGCGAGCCATCGGCGAATTGCCTCCAGCACCGTCAATTACACGTTCCGCCGGGTGCTTCGGCTCGCGGGCATGACCTCCGTGCGGACGCGCCCGCCTCGCATCCACGACCTCCGTCACACCTTTGCCACGCGGGCCTTGGAGCGGTGCGCAACGCAGCGCGAGGCCGTGGCCCGGCACTTTGTCGCCCTGGCCACGTATATGGGCCACGCGGACATCGCCAATACCTATTGGTACTTTGAAGCAACGCCGGAGCTGATGCGGGCCATCGCTGGGGCCGCTGAGGCGCTCGCCGCCGGGGAGGACGCATGACATCTATCGCACCCCTCATGACCCGCTTTCTGCGTGAGCACATGCCGGTCGAGCAGGGCTATAGCCCGCACACCTGCGAGACCTACGCGCACGCCTTCCGCCTGCTGTTCCTCTTCGCCAGCGAGCGGCTGCGGATGAGGCCCTAGATCAGCCTCGAGCACGTCGACGCGGCATTGGTGCTCGACTTTCTCGCCCATCTCGAGGAACAGCGCGGCAACAGTGCCGCCACCCGCAACACGCGGCTTGCCGCGATCAAGGCGTTCATGCGATACGTCGAGTTCCGCGTACCCTCCGCACTGGCGCAAGCCAGGCAGATCCACGCCATTCCTGAAAAGCGCCACGACCATGCGCTGGTGCGGCACCTCACGATGGCGGAGGTCCGTGCGATCCTCGACACCCCGAACGTCACAACCCGCCTCGGCATCCGCGACCGCGCGATGCTTCACCTCTGCTTCGCGGGCGGTCTCCGCGTTTCCGAATTGGTCGGGATCCCCTTGGCCAATCTGTCGCTGCAACGGTCGCCGAGCATCCGCGTCCAGGGGAAGGGTCGCAGGGAACGGTGCCTTCCGCTCTGGAAGGAAACCGCCACCGACCTCCGCGCCTGGCTCGCGGTGCGCGGCGCGGTCGCCACGCCAGAACCGTTTGTGAACGCCGAAGGGAACGCAATGACCCGGGCCGGCTTCGAGTACATCCTCACCAAACACACCCGCGCCGCTGGCGAGAAATGCCTGACCTTGAAAACGCGCTCGGTGTCGCCCCATCAGCTCAGACATAGCTGCGCGATCGTGATGCTCCAGGCCACCCGCGATATCCGCAAAGTCGCCCTATGGCTCGGCCACGCTGACGTTCGCACCACCGAGATCTACGTGCGGATGGACCCGGCGGAGAAGCTCGAGGCGATGGAGGCAGTCTTGCCGCCGGAGTTGCGCCGCGGACGGTTCAAGGCACCCGACGCGCTGATCGCGTCTCTGCAAGACCTGGGATAATGCGGAGTACCACACCGCTGGAGTGCCGAGAAAACCCGGCCTCCAGCCCGATCGCTCTGCATAATCTCGCGCTCCGCATAATCTGC
>Ga0209343_10009555_pt1 | contig 11146 bp, 8 predicted proteins | sample RifCSPlowO2_02_FD_184026 | JGI IMG/M metagenome (GOLD analysis project Ga0209343, IMG submission 184026) | Groundwater microbial communities from Rifle, Colorado - Rifle CSP2_plank lowO2_0.2 (SPAdes) (version 2) | ecosystem: Environmental > Aquatic > Deep subsurface > Groundwater | place: Rifle... | reverse complement strand
TACAAGGGGACAATGAATATTCCCCGCCCCTTGTGGGAGGGGTTAGGGGAGGGGGTGAACTGTTACAAAATAACAAACTTTCCCGTCCAGTGCATGGAAGAACACGGATAAATATCCAGAGGAACGATTCACTGCTAAAGCATGAAATAGACCTTTTACAGGCATATTTTAAAGGCAAACAGGTAGACTTTGATTTCCCTCTGGATTTAAGTAGCGGTACAACATTCCAAAAAAGGGTATGGGAAAAATTGCGGAAAATTCCGTATGGAGAATGCCGTTCCTATGGGTGGGTTGCCGAACAGATTGGAAATCTTCGCGCTGCCAGGGCAGTTGGCATGGCAAATAATAAAAACCCCTTGCCGCCCGTCATCCCCTGCCATCGTGTCATTGGTTCCGATGGAACACTCACGGGCTACGCTTCCGGGCTGCATATCAAAAAATATTTGCTGGAAATGGAATACAATACCATATCCCGAACGAAACGGAATTTGCAGCATGGGGTTTATCCCCCGTTCAATGTCGGCCACAAGGAAGCTATGTAATTGGCTTAGTCGGGTTTCCTTGTCAGAAGCCAGGATAAACGACTGCTATATTTTCTGTAATTCCAGTAAATCAGGTCTAACCCTTGTAAGCAAACTGAGTGTTGCAATGGTAATGAACCCTTCGCCAATGCCAATAACGGCGTGGATACCAGCCATGGCAGGTAAAACAATCTTTAATGGGGCTGTGCCAGAAATGCTTAATTCTACTGCACAACAGGTTGCCGATAACACAAGAGAACACCACGCCGCTGTGAAAATGCCGATAAAAAGGCCTTTCCCACCCTGAATAAAAAGCCGGATAATGGTGTTTATGTAATATCCGAAAAATCCACCCACAACACCCATATTGAAGATATTAGCGCCCAGCGCCGTAAGACCACCATCCTGGAATATCAGGCATTGGACGGTAAGCACCGTTGTCATTATGAGCACAGACACCCATGGGCCAAGAAGGATGGCGATGAGGGTAGCGCCCATGAAATGACCACTCGTTCCACCGCCAACGGGAAAATTGAACATCTGCGCAGCAAAGACGAAGGCAGCCATAACCCCCAGGAGGGGGATGTGTTTTTCTGATATCTTCCTGTTCGCTGTTCGAACAGCAATGCCTATGAATAGGGCAGAAATACCGCCCATCCCGATCCATGTCTTGGTGTCCAGAAATCCGTCAGGGATATGCATCGGCGTCCTCCTAAAAGCAATCTATAAATCTACGTAATATACAATGAAGCAACAAAAACTTTAATGTTTTATTTATCGGAGATATCTTTAATAATTTAGTAAGGTTACGCACTGTAAACCTGTATTACCCATAAAAAGCCTTAATATGTGGACTTTTCTATGATAAATCTACTATCCTTGAAAATTAAAAATAAGGATCCCAGAAGGAATATTGAAAAGTTTTACATCTCTTCAGGTGTCTTAATACCAAGTATCTTAAGGCCATTCTTTATAACCTGGCGTGTAGCATATACCAGTAATATCCTGGCCATTGTTAGTTCTTCGTCATCCGACAAGACACGGTGGGCATTATAAAATCTGTTCAAATTACCACACACATCAATAAGATAATTGCTAATGAAAGAGGGTTCGTAGAGTTCCGCTGCCTTTAATATAATCGAGGGAAATAGCCATAAATTTTTGATAAGGATGATGGCCTCGTCTTCATTCAATAATTCAAAACGTATATCCATTGTTACAGGCCTTCCGTATTTTCTCAGGATACTACAGAGGCGCGCATGGGTATACTGAACATACGGGCCTGTTTCGCCTTCGAAGTTCAGCGCCTCATCCCAATCAAAGACTACGTCTTTATTACGCTTAGTGCTCAAATCGGCGAATATGACTGCTCCAATACCTACATCGTTAGCTACAACTTCTTTATTCTCTAACGAAGGATTCTTTTCTTCTATAATTTTTTTAATGCGTTCAACGGCCTCCATTAACAGGTCTTCCAGTAAAACGACTTTCCCTTTTCGGGTAGACATTTTGCCGTCTTTAAATTTCATGAGACCGAAATCCACGTGCACACAGTGGTTTGCCCAGTCGTATCCCATCAGCTCTAAAACCTTAAAAACCTGCTTAAAATGGAGCTTTTGCTCAGAACCAACTACGTAAATCATCTTATCAAAGCTGTACGTCTTCTTCCTATATTCTGCGGCTGCAATATCACGGGTAGCGTAAAGGGTGGCATCGTCTTTTTTGCGTAAAAGGCATGGAGGCATAGTGTAAGGCTCTAAGTCGACAATCAACGCCTGTTCGCTAATCCTGGTTAATCCTTTCTCCTTAATTCTCGTTACTGTATCCTCAACCATCGTATTATAAAAACTCTCGCCGATAAAGGCATCGAAGTGTATCCCAAGCATATCGTAAATCTTCTGGAACTCTTTTAAGCTAATGTCCTTGAAGCGCTGCCACAGCTCTTTTGCCCCAAAGTCTCCTGCTTCGAGTTTCTTGAACCATTCCCTTGCCTCGTCTTCCAGGGTAGGATTCTTTTCCATTTCATGGTGGAATTTTACATAAAGATTATTCAGGTCTGTAACGGTATAAGATGTATGGGTGTCTTCGCCTCCCCATTTTTTATAGGCAACGATCAATTGTCCAAATTGAGTTCCCCAGTCACCAAGGTGATTGATACCAATACATTTGTATCCAAGTATTTTATAGATATTGTAGATTGCGTTCCCGATCAGTGCAGAACGAAGGTGGTGAACTGCAAGATGTTTGGCAATGTTTGGGGAAGAATAATCAATAATAACCGTTTTTCCACTTCCTATGTTTCTGCTACCATAGTTGTCGTGCTCTTCATGTATTTTTTTCAATACCATCTCTGTGAATATTGTTTTGTTCACAAAGAAGTTCACATAGGGGCCGATGGCTTTTATTTCTATAATTGAATCGGTAGTACGTAATACCTTGGATAACTCCGTAGCAATATTGTTTGGAGAATTTTTGAGTGTTTTTGCGAGGCTGTGGCAGGGGAATGCGTAATCACCCATCTTGAAATCGGGCGGTATTTCAATAAGTTTTTCTAACTCATCTTCCTGAAGGTTTGTTTTTTCTTGTAATAAAGATACGATAGTTTTTACGAAATAATCTTTTAACATGCTTTGTAAGACACCTGTTGACTAACAATTTCGGTCCATTTTAATTTATGCTCGTACTTTATAGCGGTGTCTCTTTTTAGATTTTCAATATAATTATCAATAAAATCAGATGGGTCGTGTAAAAGTCTTAGATAATATTTTAGAGAAGGATAGATACCGTTTATAATTACTTGGCAACCATGAATTTTAGATATCTTGGAAATCTCAGTGGCAACATTTTCAATATCTGTTAAATCTTCCCCTACAGTAGATAATAAATAATATCGCTGTATCGGATGAGATTTAAACTTTTCGTAAGCATCTCTAATTAACTGAGTATTTATTGGAATCCCATGTTTGATTTCTACAGCTTCAAACACTTTAGTTTTCGTGTCTCTAACTTCAATATCACCAACCCTACCGGAGCTTTTATCGGAAGAAGTATGTTCTTCCAGAGACATTAATATTTTGTTCTCAAATCGCTTTAGCTCTTTAATCATGCATTGATACACAGCATAAACTGCTAAGGTAGGTAATCTGGATGCTCCGCGAGACGAATAATTGAATTCAAAGTGTTGCTTCAGGTAGCTAATGATTGTTGATATTGGAAGATTTGTTGGCTTTGCCAGATCAATATTTTTCCGTTCTCGATGTTCAATAAGTTTTATGAATAATATTAATAGATAATTTTCTGGAGATTTACTTTGATTCTGGATTTGCTCAAGTAGATAAAGAAATGATGATTTTAATTTTTGCGGTGTTATCTTACCAGGGTATTTAAAATCGTAAGGTCTATTTTGTTCTAACGACCTAGTCAACCAGCCACTTTCAGACATGGAGGGAAACCCCATTGTTTTCATAAATGGTGTTATATACTTTGCATCAACACCCCTGCCTGAATAACCTCCATCCATGTTTTCCTGGTGAAATCTAATATCTCGGTCAGGATTATGTAACTTATGAACAAGGCTTGTTATTAAAACAGTTAAAACCCCCTTTCCTCTTTCAAAATTATCTACTATATTTGTAAATTTGATTTTTCATACTCATCTAATTGATTGAATATCTGTTGAAAAGTCCCTTTATTAAATGCAGCCAATGCCTTCTTGTATATTTCTTGAAGTATTTCCGTGTGCGGTTTACCTTTGTGTTTAGTTATCTCTATCATACAAAAAGCCCAAGAGGTTTTTGTATACAAACATAAGTATTTTCAAGTCTCTCTCTGGCGTATTTGCAATAATCCTCATTTATTTCTATACCAATATACCGCCTGTCGATCTCTTTTGCAGCAACTGCAGTAGTTCCGCTTCCAACAAATGGGTCAAGAACAATATCATTCGGTTTTGAAAGGAGTTTGATTAATTCTTTTATTATAGACAATGGATAAATGGCTGGATGCTTGCAACCCTTTATTGTTTCAACTGCACATTCTATTATATCCCTTTTTATTGGCTCACCTTTAATTTTTATAATAGTAAATCCTTTTTTCAAAAGCTGATATTTCCTGCCTCCATCTTGTCCACCAAATGGCTCGGAATGAATACCTTTTATCTTCATTCTAAGACTCTCTATCTTTCCACCTTTTACTTCTTGAATTACGTCTTGAAGCTCGCAAAGTGCAATTTTCTTTTGTTCCAGAGTAAGATCGGAATTTTCTATAAGCCCAAAATACTTCTGCCCTATGTTGCTTCCATTATTTCGCTTGTTTTTTATTTCATTATTATTCATAAAATCTTTCAAATCGTAATAGTAATCTTCACTCTTTACAAAATGAAAAAAAGGTTCCGTGCTACTTACAAGTCTTCTACGATATTGTCTTGGTGTCGGATTGAGTTTTACCCAAGTAATATTATTTACAAGTTTTACCTGGCAACTTTTTAATACCTTTAAGGCGAATCTATATGGAATTAGTTGCAGGCTTCCCTCTAAATATTTATCACCTAGATTAAATATGATACTTCCATCAATTCTTAAGACACGAATACACTCTGAAAAGATATTAATCAAACTATCCATGTATTCTTCAACAGTTTTTTCATTACCTATACCACAACCATAATCCCTTTGCCTGAAATATGGTGGCGAAGTAATTATCAAATTTATTTTATTATCTGGGATTGATTTTAATGTATTTAAGTTGTCTCCATGAACTATGTTATCTAAAAATAGTTCAGGTAAAATAACCCTATCGCCATATATAATTGTGGTTTCTTTTACTCCATCTTTATTGTATTTTGTAGAAAATTTTTTCTTGATTTTAACTTTCACGTAACAATAATCCAAAAACAAAATTGTTACCTTGTATAAAGAGGCAAATACGTTTTTTTAAAAGTGTAATAATGTTACCAACAAAAGTATTAAATATTGTTTTTTATGTTTGTCAATTGTTTTCTATTTTTTGGTTATATCAAACCCATCTTCTTTTTTACTTCGATCATAGTATTTTCTGCAATATTTTTACATTTCTTTGCGCTTGTATGCAAGAGGTCTAGCAGATAATCTGGATTCTTAATTAATTGTTCGTATCTATAGCGAATGGGGGTTAGGGCTTCAACGATATTGTCTGACAGAATCTTTTTACAATCAATACAGCCAATCTCGGCAGAACGGCACACCACATTGATGCGATCAATCTGTTCTTTTTTAGAAAAATACTTATGCAGGGTGAAGAGGTTGCAGATATCGGGATTTCCCGGGTCGGTGCGCCTTTTTCTGTTCTCATCGGTTACTGCTGTTGATAGTTTCTTCCATATCGATTCAGGAGATTCTACCAGCGATATATAATTTCCCAGGCTCTTGCTCATTTTGGTTTTGCCATCGAGTCCCATAATTCTTGGGGCTTCGGAGAGTATCTCCATAGGATCGGGGAATGTTTCACCATATCGCATGTTAAATTTTCTGGCAATTTCCCTGCATAGTTCAATATGCTGTACCTGGTCTTCACCAACTGGCACTGCCTCACCCTTATAAAGCAAGATGTCTGCTGCCTGCAAAACAGGATAGGTAAATAAGCCGGCATTGATGTTTTCTCTGTGCTGTTTTGACTTGTCTTTAAATTGGGTCATACGCTCTAAATGCCCTATAGGAGTAACTGTATTTAATATCCATGCGAGTTCTGTATGTTCAGGCACGTGTGATTGGACAAAGATAATGCAACGGTTAGGGTCAAGGCCAGCTGCAATATTGACGGATGCTGCGTTGAGAATGCGCTTTTGCATATCTTCCGGGTTGTATTCAATGGTGATTGCATGGTAATCCACGATGCAGAAGATACAATCATATTGGTCAATCATCCGCACCCAGTTCCTAATCGCTCCCAGGTAATTGCCGATGTGCACGTCCCCGCTGGGTTGAATTCCGCTAAAAAGTCGCTTTTTCATGAAATAATCCTTACCTTAATTAATATTTTCATCGCAAAGGATGCAATATTTTTTTGATCCGCCTGGCTGCCTCCCTGGTATTTTTGACACTGGGAACCAAGGCAAATCGTACGTAACCTTCGCCGGGATTTAATCCGCTTTCTGTCTTATCGCTAATCCATGCTCCTGGTGTCGTTACTATGGCGATGTCGGGGGAAAGTAATTTTCTGGCAAAATCGACAGAGGTCATTCCCTGCGGCGCCTTTTGCCATAAATAAATTGTGGCTTCCGGCGTACAATCGGGGAGCTTGATGCGCTTGAATGCATCCACCAATAAATCCCTTTTGATCTTATATTCAGCCCTCATCTTTTCGACATGGGTTTCATCGCCGAGGGCGGCAATGGCTCCATCCTGTATAAATGTTGCCGTACCAGAATCAATATTTGTTTTAACCTTTTTAAATATATCTACAATCTGCTTATCGCCAGCTACCCAGCCCACCCGATAGCAGGTCATGGCGCTCCTCTTGGAGAAAGAATTAAAGACAATAACCCCTTCTTTTGTAATCTCCAGGATGCTGTGAGGCGGTTCATTAAAATAAATTTCACTATATGCCTCGTCAGAAGCGATGATGATATTATATTTTTTCCCAAATTCAACAATTTCTTTTAAGTATGATAAAGGCGCGGTGGCGCCCGAAGGACTGTTGGGGTAGTTAATCCAAAAAATCTTCGCCTTCCTGCATATCTCTTCTGGAATGGCTTTTAGATCTATCAGGAATTTATTTTCCGCAAGAAGCGGCACGTAATAAGGAATACCTTCAGCGAACAATGTTCCCCGTGTGTATGGTGGATATCCTGGCGAAGGGATAATCACATAATCGCCCGGATTGACGATTCCTTCCGGAAAGTTGAATACGGCCTCCTTTGAACCAATCGTGGAAGAAATTTCTGTCGCAGGATCTAACTGTATTCCAAATCTTCTTTGTATCCACTGGGCAACGGCCTTCCGGAATTCGGGTGCACCAATATAACTCGGATAACCCGAAGATTTACGCAACGTTATTCCTTTTTGAGTCGCCTTCCGCACAATTCCAGGCGTCGGTACAGTAGGGTCACCCACACCAAAATCAATAGGTGCGATACCCATTGATTTTAATTTTTCTACTTCTTTATCGACTTCTGCAAAAGCATAAGCACCAATAGACTGTAATCTCTTCGATGCTGTAATTTCCATAAAATTTAGTTCCTTTCTTGTAACAGTTCAGCACCCCCACCTGGCCTCCCCCATCGTTCGACTGAGCTCACGACGAAGTCGAGGGGGAGGAAACGTTTTTCCCTCGCCCCTGGTGGGAGGGGTTAGGGGAGGGGGTGAACTGTTACACATTTTCATTTTTTCATTATTCTAGCTTATGTAATCAAGCAATAGTTACTCTATTTTTTTGATGGGTCTGTAATTGCAGGTTTAACAGGGCTTCTTTTTGCAGTCATCTCTTTGATTTCTATCTCGAGGACATTTGTTTTATTCAACATTGCTTCGGTAAAAGGAACTTTGGGATTCTGAGGCGCATATTTGTTCGCAAGTTTCTGGAGGGCTTCGTTTTTCGCGTGTGGATCAGTAAGTATTTTTATGTTACCAAACAGAATTACAGACCTGTATGCAACGGAAGAAGCACAGGTAGGCTGCTTGACAAGCACGTTTGTGACTTCTTCTACCTCGAAACATACATTTTGATTGGCACGGATATTTTCAATCTTTCTGCCTTCATTCGCGCAATGGAGGTATATTTTGGACGTTTCCTTATCATACGTAAAATTCATGGGTGTGATGTACGGAACCCCATTGGCGCACGTCCCCAGCCTTCCCACCATGCTATTTGCAAGAATGTCTTCGATTTCATTCTTAGCGGTTATTTCTTTGTCTTTTCTTCTCACAGATTATATTTTTCTTCCAACTGCTTCTGCTACGGGCTTGAGTTCCTGCATCAGTTCTTCAAAGGCTTCAAGAGTAATTGTTTGTGGTCCATCCACGAATGATTTTTCAGGATCCGGGTGGGTTTCAATTAAAAGGCCGTCGGCGCCAACTGCTATAGAGCCTTTGGACATCGGGTTAACAAGGCTTCTTTTTCCTGTGCCATGACTGGGGTCTACAATAATAGGCAGATGTGTCATCTCCTTGAGTTGTGGTACAACGCTCAATGACAAGGTAAAACGAGTATGAGTCTCAAAGGTTCGAATACCCCTTTCACATAGAATAACATTGGGATTGTTTTGTGCCAGGATGTATTCTGCCGCCAGGAGAAACTCTTCAATGGTTGCGGACATTCCTCTCTTTAAAATCACCGGTTTTCCTGATTCACCCACAGCGCGCAAGAGCAAGAAATTTTGCATATTGCGGGTTCCGACTTGTAATATATCGCTGTATTTACTTACTAATTTTACATGCTCAGGGGTAAGCACCTCTGTGACGATAGGCAGGCCAGATGCCTCACGGGCACGTGCCAGGTGTACGAGACCCGCTTCCTGTAAACCTTGAAAGGTGTATGGATTGCTACGGGGTTTGAATGCCCCGCCTCTTAATGCCGTTGCACCAGCATCTCTAACCCTTTTAGCAATTTCAACAATTTGCTCTTTACTCTCTATGGCGCATGGACCTGCAATAACGGCGATGTGGTCCCCGCCGATTTTTTTCCCATTACTGAGGTGAATAATAGTTTTAAAATCCTTCCCTTCCTTGCTGGCTAATTTATATGGTGCAAGAATTGGGACAGTCTTTTCTACGCCGGGCATTACATCCCAAAAATCAGCGGGTAATATCCGTTCGTCACCAATAACCGCAATCACGTTCCGGTTGGTGCCTTGTAATAAAACCCCTTTTAAGCCGGCCTTCTCAATATTTTCAAGGATGTGGTTAATATCCTTTTTTGTAGATTCGACCTTCATTACAATAATCATAAACTACACCTCTTTTTAAAATTTATAGACAAAAAAAAGCCCTAAAACTATTGGTTTTAGGGCAATATATTAATTTTAATAATTTAATATCGAACCCTAAGACCACCCTCTTTTGTAATATCTAAAGTAATAGAAAATAGTATAATATTTCATAGTATTGTAACTACCACAAGGTACAATCCCTTCCTGTCAGTACTCGTCTCTGTGGAAAGGGAATATTGGGGTTAAACATTTTTTGGCAAAATAATTTCAATAGCAGATTAATAGCAAAGTTTACATAACAGGATATTTATTGTCAAGTGTAATTTTAATGTGTTATATTTACTAATCTTACGTTAAAGATAATGTGGAAAGTCATACTAAAGGATTAATAAAATTGAAGAGATACCACCGTGTCTATTTCCTGTTATTGCCGTTTGTTATATCGATTATTGTTTACTTAAACTGTTTGCAAAATTCGTTTGTTTACGACGACGACACTACCATTATCAATAATTACTTCATAAGGCACTGGAGTAATCTGCCCGATCTTTTTACTATTAAATACTTCGTCCTTTCAGCCGAATTGACCTATCGCCCTGTAGTGACTTTATCTTACTTTATTGATTATACCTTTTGGCATTTGAATCCTTTGGGATACCATCTTACCAATATTTTACTTCATTCTTTGAATAGCGTCCTGATTTTTATTTTTGGCTTTCAGGTATCTAAAAACAGAACGTCGGCTTTAATTTCTGCTCTTTTCTTTTCTTCATATCCTCTCTTTTCTGAAGTGGTCAATGCCGTTGGATTTCGAGAAGACCTCCTGGCATTTCTGTTTTTGACCCTGGCATTCATTTGTTATCTGAAGGTAAATCAGCATAGAAATATACTTTATTATTCACTATCACTATTTTGTTATTTTTTGAGTCTCTTTTCCAAAGAGATGGCGATTACTTTACCCATATTGATAATCTTGTACGATGCGGTTTTTAAGGGTACTTCATACCTGAAAGCAAGGTATCTATATTATTTGGGATATTTCTTTATTGTTTTTTTTTATATCCTGAATCGTTTCTTTTTCCTCCATAACCCATTGGAATCACAAGTTCCTTACCCACAAAATAGTTTTTTTGTCAACTTTCTGACCATGAGCCATATCCTGGCTTCTTACGTAAAACTTCTCTTCCTGCCTTTCCACCTGAATGCCGACTACGTAGTTCCTTTTTCCACATCGCTTGCAAGAGTCTCATTTTGGCTGACGGTTCTGCTCTTTATTGCTGTCGCTACAATTTCATACCGACTGCGATTTCAGTACAGGCACATGTACTTTTTTATCCTCTGGTTTTTTGTCACGCTTATTCCTGTGATGAATATTATTCCGTTGGGAAACATTATGGCAGAGCGCTATTTGTACATACCGGGGGCTGGTTTTAGTATGATTGTGGCCTGTTTATTATCAAAAATGCAAAGTAAACGCGGCGTTGCAGGCTTAATCCTGGTAGTTCCCGATAGTTCAAATGCTTTTGCAGGGCGTATTATAGATCCATATCCGTCTTTGTCTCTCCCCTTTATTTTTGTAGTGTTCTTTATCCTTCTGGGGAATGCCTACGTAACCTGTAAGAGAAACTACGACTGGAAGGATGGGTTGTGGTTGTGGTCAAAGACGACGCTAACCTCGCCAAATAGTTTTCGGGCGCACATTAACCTGGGAAATGCTTATGAG
>Ga0209343_10009551_pt1 | contig 11148 bp, 10 predicted proteins | sample RifCSPlowO2_02_FD_184026 | JGI IMG/M metagenome (GOLD analysis project Ga0209343, IMG submission 184026) | Groundwater microbial communities from Rifle, Colorado - Rifle CSP2_plank lowO2_0.2 (SPAdes) (version 2) | ecosystem: Environmental > Aquatic > Deep subsurface > Groundwater | place... | reverse complement strand
GATCAAGGTGGGGTTGCTGTATCCACTCTCCGGCGTTTATGCCGCGCCGGGCAAACAGGGTGTCGAGGGCGCCACGCTGGCGTTCGAGCAGGCCGGCAGTAAGATCGGCGGGCACAAGATCACCCTTATCACCGAGGACACCGAGTTGCAACCCAACGTGGCACTTGCCAAGGCGAAGAAGCTTGTCGAGAGCGATCGCGTCCAGTTGCTCATGGGAATCATCTGGAGCCCGAATGCCATGGCGCTGCGCGCCTATGTCCATGAGAACAAGATTCCGTTCGTGACCGATGCGGCGGTTCGGCCGCTGACCCAGGAGGCCGGCAGTCCCTATATCTTCCGCTCGGTGTTCTCCAGCGGGCAGTTGACGCATCCCTTCGGGACTTATGCCTGCGGCAAGCTCGGTTACCGCAAGTTCGTGGTGATCGCCTTCGAAAGCGTCTTCGGCCGTGAGGAGGCCGACTACTTTGAGGGCGGCTGCAAACAGGCCGGCGGCGCCGTGCTCGAGAAGATTTATGCGCCGATCCAGACGGCGGATTTCGCACCCTATTTCGCGCGCATCCAGCAGGCCAATCCCAACGCGGTGCTGGGTATTTGGAGCGGCGCGGCGGCATTGCGTTTCCTCAAGCAGTACAGCGATTTCGGCATGAAGCAGAAGTATCCCCTTCTCACTTTCGGATCCACGACCGACGAGTCCTTTCTCTCGACGGCCGGCGCGGCCGCGCAGGGCGTGATTTCCTACTTACACTATTCTCCCGCCATCGACAGCCCCGAAAACAACCGGTTCAAGGAGGCTTACCGCAAGCGCTTTGGCTACGAAGCGGGCTGGTCAGCTTCCAACGGCTACATCACTGCGCGCACCATCGTGGAGGCGGCCAAGGCGGTCAACGGCGATTTATCCGACACGGGCCGCTTCCTGGCGGCGCTGAAGGCGGTGAAGTTCGACAGCCCGGCGGGCAACTTTCGCTTCGACGCTCACCAGAGCGGTGTCAAGAACCTGTACATCCGCAGGGTTCAGCCGGGGCCGGGGGGAAAGTTCGAGAACACACCGATCGATGTGGTGAAGGATATCGAGCAATATTGGCCCAAGGGGAAGCCGGCGAAATAGGCAAAGAGTCCGGACGCTCGTACGGGCGACGCCTCCCGGGAGTTTGCCGAGATGCAGTTGGTTGGATTCCAGATCCTGAACGGCCTGGTCTACGGGATGCTTCTGTTCCTGATGTCGGCGGGCCTGTCGCTGATATTCGGCCTGATGCGGGTGCTCAACCTCGCTCACGGTTCCTTCTACATGCTCGGCGCTTTTTTCGGGCTCGCGATCGTCCGCCTGTCGGGCAACTACTGGCTGGCGTTCTTTCTGGCACCGCTGCTGGTCGTCGTGCTGGGGGCGGCGATCGAAATGCTGTTCCTGCGCCCTCTTTACAGGCGTGAGCACGAGGGCCATCTCGACCAGATGCTGCTGACGGTCGGCTTCATCTTCGTGTTCATCGACATCGTGCGAAGCGTCTGGGGCGGCGATGTGCTCGGCATAGAGACGCCCGACGCGCTGACCGGCGCAGTGTCGTTTCTGGGCCTGTTCCTGCCAAAATACCGCGCGTTCATCATCGTGCTCGGTCTGGCGCTGGGGATCACCATGTGGCTGCTGATCGAACACAGCCGCCTCGGCGCCAAGCTGCGTGCCGGCGTTGACGACGCCGACATGGCGGCCGGGGTCGGGATCAACGTGTCGCGCATGTTCACCTGGACATTCGCGCTGGGTTGCGGCCTCGCCGCGCTTGCGGGGGTCGCAGCCGGGCCCATGCTCGGCGTGCATGCCGGCATGGATCTGGAGATTCTGATTCTCACGCTGCTGGTCGTGGTGATCGGCGGCATGGGCAGCCTCAAAGGGGCGCTGGTCGCCAGTATCCTGATCGGCGAGGCCGACACGTTCGGCAAAGCCTACTTTCCCGAAGGCACGATGTTCCTCATCTATGTGGTGATGGTCGGGGTGCTTCTGTTCCGACCGACTGGCCTGTTCGGGTTGCGCCAGCATGAGTAAGCGCGCCGGCAGCGTCGTGAATGCCGATTCCCCGACTCGACGCATGCCGTCGGCAGGCCGTCACGCGGCCGTCATCGCGCTCGCAGCGCTGGCCCTGGTGCCGCTGTGGCTCGGGGATTATGGGCGCAGCCTGGTCACGGAAACCCTGCTTTTCTGCATTTTCGCGATGAGTCTGGATCTGCTGATGGGCTACACCGGGCTGATTTCCTTCGGCCATGCGGCTTTCTTCGGGGTGGGCGCCTACACGGTGGCGGTGCTGGGCGCGCTGTTCGGAATCCATCCCGTGCTTGGCGGGCTGGCGGCCGTCTGCCTGGCAGCCCCGCTCGCCGTGGCGATCGGTTTCTTCTGCATCCGCGCCAGCGGCGTGTATTTCATCATGCTCACGCTTGCCTTCGCGCAGCTCCTATACACGGTCGCCATCAAGTGGCGCTCGGTCACGGGCGGTACCGACGGCCTGGTCGCACCGCGCCTGGGCTCGGGTACGGAGACATATTGCGCGGTATTGCTGATGCTCGTGATCGTCTACTTCGGCATGCGCCGGCTGATCGCATCGCCGCTGGGGCAGGTCCTGGTCGGCATCCGCGAGAACGAGGCTCGCATGCGGGCGGCGGGCTACGCGACAGCGCGGTACAAGCTGATCTCCTTCGTGATCGCGGGGTGCCTGGGTGCGATAGCGGGTGCCCTGTTCGCCATGCACAACGGCTTCGTGTCGCCTGCCGTGCTGTTCTGGATGCTCTCGGGCGAAGGAATGGTCATGGTCGTTCTTGGCGGCACCGGCACTCTAGTCGGGCCGATGATCGGCACCGCCGTTTTCCTTCTGCTCAAGCACTTCGTCAGCATACACTCGTCGCACTGGGAACTGCTCCTGGGTGCGATGTTCATCGCCTGCGTCATGTTCTTCAAGCAGGGGATTTACGGCTGGCTCCGCGAGCGCTGGCTGCCGGGATCGCGGCCGTGAGCCTGCTGCGAACGGTAGATCTCAGCAGGTCGTTCGGCAGTCTGCTGGCCACCGATTGCGTCAACCTCGCCATCGAGGCGGGCGAGCGCCACGCCATCATCGGACCCAACGGCGCCGGCAAGACCAGCCTGCTTAACCAGGTCGGCGGGCAGTTGCGGCCGACCTCGGGGCAGATTTTTTTCAAGGACCGCGAGATCACGGGCCTGGCGCCGGAGCGTGTCTGCAAGCTGGGCATCGGCCGCACATTTCAGAAGAACAACCTTTTCACCCGCCTCAGCGTGTTCGATAACGTCCGCCTGGCAGTGCTGGCAATGCGCGGGCAGCCCCTGAATGCTTTCTTGCCGGTGACCCGGTTTGCCGCGCTGAAAGCGCGCACCGAAGAAGTGCTCGAGCAGGTCGGCCTGGCCGATCGGCAGGCTGCGCCGGTACGCAGCCTTTCCTACGGCGAACAGCGGCAGGTGGAGATCGCGATCGCGCTGGCCGCGGACCCCGAGCTTGTGCTGCTCGACGAACCGACGGCAGGCATGTCGCCGGCGGAAACGGCGCAGATGGTGGAGTTCGTCAAGAGGCTGCCCCGGACGCTGACCATACTGATGATCGAGCACGACATGCAGGTGGTTTTTTCGCTGGCAGACCGGATTTCGGTTCTGCATTACGGGCGGTTGCTCGCGACGGGCGCGCCTGCGGAGATCTCGCGCAATGAAGCGGTGCAGGAGATATACCTTGGAACCGCGCATTGACCCCGGCGTGCGCGCAGGCAACAACGCAAAGCGGCGATGCTGGAACTGAAGAACGTCCACGCCTATTACGGTGACAGCCACGTGCTCCACGGCATCTCGCTTTGCGTCGCGGAGGGCGAAGTGGTCGGTCTGCTTGGCCGCAACGGCGCGGGCAAGACAACCACGATACTCACCATCATGGGCTACGTGCGGTGCCGCGAAGGCACGATCGGCTACAGGGGCGAAAGGCTGGACGGTCTGCACCCCCATCGGATCGCCCGGCGCGGCATCGGCTTCGTCCCGCAGGAGCGGCGCATATTCCCCAGCCTTACCGTCCGGGAAAACCTGACGGTCGGGGAACGCCGGGCCGGCCGGGGCCGCTGGAGCCTCAAAGACATCTTCGAGATCTTCCCGAACCTGGGCGCACGCCAGAAAAACCTTGGATGCCACCTGTCGGGCGGCGAACAGCAGATGCTTGCCATTGCGCGGGCGCTGATGCTCGATCCGTCGGTGCTGTTGCTGGACGAGCCTTCCGAGGGGCTCGCACCATTGATTGTCGAGAAGATTGTCCAGGTGCTGCGCGACGTCAAGGGCACGGGGTTGCCGATCCTGCTGGTCGAGCAGAACCTGCATACCGCGCTCAAGCTGGCGGACCGGCATTACATACTGTCCAAGGGAGAGATCTGCTACCAGGGGTCCTCGATCGAGCTGGAGGCGGACGGGGCCGTGAAAAGGCAGTACCTCGGCGTCTACGAAGGCGACGCGGCGCGCGGTTCGTAATCGCAGGTCTCTGGCGTCTCAGACCCGGCGCCCCTCGCGCCCGGCGGCGAGGACTGTCAGGATCGTGAGCAGCGCCATGATGCCGCTCACCCAAAACACATTGCGCGGGTCCGAGTGGTCGAGCAGCCAGCCGTAGATGACCGGCGAGGTGACGCCGCCGATGTCGAATCCGACGGAGACGAATCCGAACACCTTGCCCACGTTCCCGGGCGGCGCGATGGAGCGGATCAGCATGTCGCGCTGCGGGGCGATGTAGCCGATGCAGAAACCGGCGACGGCGAGCAGCATGCCGATGCCGAGCAGCGGCGGATCGAACGCCGCGACCGCGAATATGCACAGGGCGATGACCGCGACGCACGCGGCGGCAACCAGGTCGTGCCGCCGGATCCGGTCCGCGGAGAAGCCGCTGGCGAGCACGCCGACCGACGATGCGAACAGGTACGCGGATATCACCGCGCCGGCGGTGCCGAGCGGCATCTGGTAGAGCTCGTGCATGACCGATACGCCGAACGCCTTGATCCCGTTGCCCGAAATCGTCATGGTGGTGAAGAACAGCAGGCCCATCAGCACCGGGAGCGAAAACAGCACCGCCACGCCCGCGCGCAGCTTCGTCCCGCCGGGACGCGCATCGGCCGCCGGTGCGTGTTTCGCATGCGAGGGTTCGGCCAATATGCCGGAATTCATCGCCATCAGCACCGCGACCGCCGCGCCGCACAGGCCGCAGATGAACAGGGCCGCGCGCCAGTCGAGCAGGCTGGCGAGGAACAGCACTGTCGCCGGCGCGACCGCGTCGCCGAAGTAGCCGGTAAAGGTGTGGAAGGAGAACACGCGGCCGATGCGGCCTCTGTCGGCGGTGGCGATGAGGATCGCGTAGTCGGCGGGGTGGTACACGGCGTTCGCCATTCCCGCGGTCACCATCAGGGCAACCAGCGCGCCATAGAGAGGAAACAGGCCGATCAGCATGAACGCGGCCGATTCCAGCATCAGCGCGGCGATCAGCAGGTTGCGAGCGCCGTAGCGGTCGACGAGAAAACCGATGGGGATCTGCGACAGGCCGCTCGCCATGCTGAAACCCGCGGTCGCGAATCCGAGCTCGGTGAAGCCCACGCCGTAGGCGTCGCGCAGGATGGGGAAGAGCGGCGGTATCAGGAGCAGGTAGAAATGGCTCATGAAGTGGCCGGTGCAGATCAGCCCGACCACCTTGGTTTCGCGCTGCGGCGCGCTAAGCCGCGCAATGAATTGCATGTTTGTCCAAACAGTAGGCCTCCGAAACAATTTCATTTTGCCCGGGTTTCACCAATAATGTCGAATGTTCAGTCACTCGGAGCCGAAACGATGCGAAGCCAGGAGAGCGCACTGCCCTCGATGAGGGATTTTCTCGAAACGCTGGAGAAGCACAAGGAACTCAGGAAGGTGACCGATGAGGTCAACGCGAAGTTCGAGGTATCAGCCATACACATGAAAGTCCAGGCCGAGAAAGGGCCGGCGCTGCTGTTTCAGAACGTGAAGGGTTTCAAGATTCCCGTGCTCGTCAATCTCCTGGCAACGCGAAGGCGGCTCGCGTTGGCACTGGGCCTTCCCGCCGATATCGACAACGCCGCGCTGAACGCGACCATGACCGAGCGGATGAGGAGTCCGGTGAAGCCTGAAATCGTCGCGAGCGGCCCGTGCAAGGAGACCGTCATCGGCGCCTCCGAAGTGGACCTCACGCGCTACCCGATCGTGACCATGCACGAGAAGGACGCCGGGCCGTACGTGACCGGCGCCTTCATCGTCGCGAAGAATCCGGAGACCGGGGTCCAGAACATTTCGTACCACCGGCTGCTGCTGAAAGGCAGGAATACGTTCGGCATCCTGATGGAGCCGCGGCACATGTGGGAGTGCTACCAGATCGCGGACGCCAGGGGCGAGCCGCTCAAGATCGCGATCGTGCTCGGCTACCACCCGCTGCTCGGGATCGCGGCCTCGACCGGACTGCCCATGGGAAGCGACGAATACGCGCTCGCGGGGTCGCTCGGCGCCCGCCCGGTGAGGCTGGTCAAGGCGGAGGATTCGGACCTGCTGGTTCCGGCCGACGCGGAAATGGTGATGGAGGGCGTGGTGTTGCCGAAGGTGAGGGAGTTGGAGGCGCCGTACGGGGAATACACCGGTTACTACGGAACCGTGGGCATGAGGCCGGTCGTCGAGGTGAGGAAGATCACTCAGCGTAAAAACCCGATCTACTATTCGATCACCGCCAAGTCCTCGGAGGTGGGGTACTACTTCCTCGCCAAGACGATCAGGACGCTGGAGCAGATCCAGGCGATCGTGCCTTCGGTGAAGACGGCGAATTTTTTGACGACCTTCGTTTTCGTGATCTGCCTGAAGAAGCTGAGGGAAGGCGAGGCGCGGAAGGCGATGCTCGCGGCGTTCACGGCCAACGACAGCATCAAGATCTGCATCGCGGTGGACGACGACATCAATCCGAAGAACTCGGACGAGGTCTGGTGGGCGATCGCCACGCGCTGCGATCCGGCGCAGGGGACGTTCGTGATACCCGATACGTACGGGCAGGGGCTGGATCCGTCGGCGCACGGGGAGGATGAGAACAGGGTGTGGAGTTTGCTGTGCATCGATGCGACGCGGTCGCTGACGAAGCCGTTTGCGGAACGGACGTACATGCCGACGATCAAGGATGTGGAAAGGATGAAGAAGGAGGGGTTGCTGTAGGAGACCATGGTGACTTCCTCGTTGGTGCATTCTGATCGGAGTCGTGCCGTACCGGGTTAGAAGTCAGGCGATTCAGAGATCGCGGTCTCGCGTGGTCATGGGCCAAGCGCCGTGTGGCCACGCCATATAGCGGCAGATGGGTCCATATACCAGTGGAGATTTCCATATGCCTGTACATGGATTTAGCCTCAGCGCGATCGCAACTATTGCTAGTTAGGCATGGCAAGGAACACATTGGCCAATGTTTGAGCTGAAGACAGCCGTACTTTTCATCGCAACCGCCATCGCAGAAATTGTCGGTTGCTACCTGCCGTACCTTTGGCTCAAGAAGGACGCGCCATTCTGGGTGCTGGTGCCCGCTGCGGGAAGTCTCGCACTCTTCGTGTGGTTGCTGACGTTGCACCCCACGGCTGCCGGGCGCGTCTACGCGGCGTACGGCGGTGTCTATGTGGCAGTCGCCATCGTTTGGCTTTGGGTCATCGATGCCATTCGCCCCACGCTGTGGGACTGGCTAGGCGTTGCCGTCTCTCTCGCGGGCATGGCCATCATCATGTTCGCGCCACGCCATGCCTAACCCCACGCCCCACTCGGACGCGCGTGAAGCGTCGCACCTCTTTTCACCATCGCAGTCGCGCGCCGGTGGGCGTGAACGGTAGGCGCCATGGGCAAGGACAGCGAGCGCTGCTACCACCGCCTCATTATCAGGGCGTCGCCACGTACTGACATCTGGCTTGCGGACGACGACGGCCATCTTGTGCAGAAAGAGCGCGGCACTCTGGATACAAGCCTCTTGCCGGGCCACTACGTTGTAGAGTTCGGGCTCGGCACGCAGACGTACCCGATCCACCTTGTGAAAAACAGCGAGTATTTACAGGCCGAGATCCAAGCCGGGCCGTCTTGCCCGCGTCCAGAGGTCAGGGTCGCTCCCGCGTTCACTGCGAAGCAAGGACAGTACCTCGCATTTATCTACTACTTCACGAAGATTCATGGCGAGCCGCCATCAGAGGCAGAGATGCAACGCTATTTTCGGGTCACGCCGCCATCTGTGCACCAAATGGTGCTTGGCCTCGAGTCCAGGGGCTTTATTGCACGAACACCTGGCAAGGGTCGCTCCATCAGGCTGCTGGTTGATCGTGCAGAGCTTCCGGACCTTGAGTAGTCGATGACCAAGCGTTCGGTGATGGCGCCTAACGTGGCAGTGGTGCGGACGGGCGGGAAGAGGTAATTGAAGATGCGAAAGATGACTGACAAGCAATTCGCCAAATGGGAAAAGTCCCGAAATCTCGGGCAGGAGATTCTTCAGGGTGTCCGGGATATCAAAGCCGGGCGCGTTGGGCGGCGCTACACGGTTGAGTCCTATCCCATTGTTCGGGCGATGGAGAAATCCGGACTCTCGCAGGCCAAGTTTGCCGAATTGCTGGGGGTGTCGGTGCGCACCCTTCAGGACTGGGAGCAAGGGCGTCGCGAGCCCAATGCGGCTGCGAAGACTTTGATCAAAGTTGCAGAGCTGCATCCGTCTGTGCTTCGAAAAATAGCCGCGTGACGAGGCTGAGGCGGTGCTGCGGCCCCGGCGTGCGATAATCGCCGCCTTTTCCACAAGAAAGCCCTTCATGTCCCACAAGACCTGGCGCACCACCGCCGTCATCATCGCCTGCGGCTCGATTATTCTGATCGTCGGCAACGGCCTGCGCTCGACCTCGGGCCTGTACCTGCAGCCGATGACGATGGCGCAGGGCTGGACGCGCGAGACTTTCTCCCTCGCCATCGCGCTTCAGAACATCTTCTGGGGACTGGGCGGTCCGTTCTTCGGCGCCATCGCCGACAAGCACGGCGCCGGGCGTTCGCTCGCGATCGGCACGCTCCTGATGGCAGCGGGCCATTTCGGCATGGCGTATTCCCAGACGGGCGCGGCGCTCGTATTGAGCGCGGGTGTGCTGATCGGTTTCGGCGTCAGCGGGTCGGGCCTCGCGATCGTGCTGTCGGTGTTCGCGCGCCAGGTCGAGCCCAGGCACCGCAGCCTGGTCATGGGTCTGGGCACGGCTGCGGGCTCCCTGGGGCAGTTCGTAATGCTGCCCCTGGGCCAGGCGCTGATCACCGCCTTCGGCTGGCAGCAGGCGCTGGTGCTGCAGGCGTTGATGATGGCGCTGGTCGTGCCGCTGTCGCTCGCGGTGGGCGGCAAGCCCAGGCACACGCCCGTCGTCGGCCAGCTGGACCAGTCGGTCATGGAGGCGGTCGGCGCCGCATGGCGCGACCGGAGCTTCCGGCTGCTGTTCGCGGGTTATTTCACCTGCGGTTTCCAGGTGGTGTTCATCGCCCTGCACCTGCCGTCCTACCTGGTGGACAAGGGGCTGCCGGCGTCGCTCGGTGCCGCGGCGATCGCAACCGTGGGACTGACCAACATCTTCGGCTCCCTCGCCTCGGGCTGGCTGGGCGGCCGCTATTCCAAGAAATACCTGCTCGCGGGGCTCTATCTGTGCCGCAGCCTGGTGATTGCGGCATTCGTCTGGCTGCCGCTGTCGACCGTTTCGGTATACCTGTTTTCCGCGTTCATCGGCCTGTTCTGGCTGTCCACCGTCCCCCTGACCCAGGGACTGGTGGGGCAGCGGTACGGTTTGCGTTACCTGAGCACGCTGAGCGGCATCGTCTTCCTGGGGCATCAGATCGGATCGTTCCTGGGCGCCTGGCTCGGCGGCCGGATATTCGATGCGACCGGCTCCTACCAGATCGCATGGTGGCTGATCATCGCCTCGGGCGTGTACGCGGCTATCGTGCACATGCCGATCCGCGAGACTTCCCTCGCGATGCCGGCGAAGGCGGCGGCGACATAGCAGGGAGGACACATGATCACGAGCTTACCTTGCGCAGCGCTTGCGGCGATGCTGGCGATATTCACCTGCGGGTCGTCATGGGCGCAGGATACCTTTCCGGACAAGCCGATCCGGCTCGTCGTCCCGTTCCCTGCGGGCGGTGGGGCCGATACGCTGGCGCGTTCGGTGACGCCAAAGATGGGGCAGGTGCTGGGGCAGTCGATTGTGGTGGAGAATCGGCCGGGAGCGGGCGGGAACGTGGATTCGGAACTGGTGGCCAAGTCGGCACCCAACGGATATACGCTGCTCTTCGGCCACAACGGCACGTTCGGCATCAATCACGGCCTGTACGCCCGAACCGGTTTCGACCCGATCAAGGACTTCGCCCCGATCGGCCGTATCGGCCGTGTCGGCGTGGTGCTCGCAGTCCATCCCGATGTCCCCGCGAAATCGGTGCAGGAACTGCTCGCCTACCTCAAGGCGAATCCCGGGAAGGTGACCTTCGCCTCGGCCGGCAACGGCACGACGTCGCATATCGCGGGAGAGATGTTCAAGACCGCCGCCGGTGTCGATATCGTGCACGTCCCGTACAAGGGGAACGGGCCTGCGATGATCGACCTGCTCGCGGGACGGGTGAACATGGTCATCGACGTGATGCCGAGCGCCTATCCGAATATCAAGGCGGGAAAATTGCGCGGCCTCGCCGTGACCACGCTGACCCCCGTCGCAGCCGCGCCCGAACTGCCCACACTCGATGCTTCCGGGGTCCCGGGCTTTGACTTGAGCGCCTGGGACGGTTTGTGGGCCCCGGCAGGCACGCCGGGACCCATCATCGACAAACTGAACGCGGCGTTGCGCGCCGCGCTGACCGATCCGCAAACGCGCGACCGCATGCTGGCGCGCGGTTCCGAAACAGTACCCGGCACGCCGGAGGAACTCGCACGCCTGGTCGCGACCGAACTGCCCAGGTGGGCCAATGCGGTGAGACAATCCGGCGCGAAGATCGACTGAGTCCCGTCGCCCGGCCGGGCATTGGAATCCGGACGAGGACGAGGCGGATTGATTGTCCTGTCGCCGGGCTTGGGTCGCCTTCAGCGTGCGGTCGCGGCGTCAAGCGGACGTTTCGCCCCTCTTCCACCCTAC
>Ga0209343_10009549_pt1 | contig 11149 bp, 9 predicted proteins | sample RifCSPlowO2_02_FD_184026 | JGI IMG/M metagenome (GOLD analysis project Ga0209343, IMG submission 184026) | Groundwater microbial communities from Rifle, Colorado - Rifle CSP2_plank lowO2_0.2 (SPAdes) (version 2) | ecosystem: Environmental > Aquatic > Deep subsurface > Groundwater | place: Rifle... | reverse complement strand
TTTATATTGAGATTTTTCACCAATGATTCCTGATGTCTCCTTATCCAGATAAATCTCAATATCCCTGTCTTTAAGCCATTTTATAAGCTCCTTCAGTGATTCCCCTGCCTTGATATGCTGTGTTTTAGCAATAACTCCGATTTTTTTAATCATATTTGTCAGATAAATGATTCATTAGAAAATACTTTTTTTGCCACAGACGGACACAGACTAAAAGAAAAAAAAGAACAAAAACCTAATAAAACCACAGATGGACACAGATTAACACAGATTTAAAAAGAAAATTTTTTATCTATATAATTGATGTAATGTTAAATTTAAAGACTTCACCTTCCAGTTCATAATTTGCTTTTTAAGATTTCTACCGGTGTTTTCCTTCCTTTTTCAGTGCGGTCAAAGTCTGAATCAAAACTCACGATTGTCAAATCATGCTTACCTGCAATCACATATTGATATGCATCGTCAAAATCCAGATTAAACCGCTGAGATACACTGACTACTTCTTCCATGTCATCTATGAACAAAGAAGTTATTATCAACCCACCGTTTTCGATCATATCCTTTAAGAACTGCTGAAAAATATGGTGCTGCTTTCGATAGAAAAGTAGAAGTCCTATGGAATGAAGTGAAAAATCAGATATAAAAAGGTCGTATTCCTGGGTTTTTGATAAGACTGTCTTTGCATCTTCAGCATTTTCCTGGTCAAGAATTACCTCCATGAAAATATTGGTATCTATAAAAAGTCTCATTTCATGCCACTTCTTAATTGGGAGATTTTATGTTGAAGTTCTACGGATGTATATTGATTCCGCAAATCCTTCATTGCTCCAGCCCAATCAAACCACGGCTTCTTACGCTGTCTTTTTATCCGTTTCTCAAATATAAATTCAATAAAATCCTGCACTTCTTGTTTATATTCAGGTGGTAGTTCTTTAATTTTTTCCTCTAACGATTGCATTTTTTTGCCTCATATAAGATGATATTGGCTGTATTTTAGCATATTTTATTTTAAATATGTGTAACTTTTAAATTTCCCAATTCCTTTGATAAACTCCGATTACAAGGGTTATATTTAACGCACATTGACAAAGAACGTGAGAGGGCTGGCACTTTTGACTATATTCAGCAGATACAGAGGGGAAAAATAGTTTAATAAACTTGTAAAATGAACCAATTTTGAAATTTGAAATATTTATAACCAATTATTCTTAACCTTTTTGAAGCCTCTCTAATACTTTTTCTATACATACATCAACAGGTTCAGTGGTGTCAACAATTATGTGAGAATCATCTCCAATCTCATCTATCGCCTCAAAGGCTTCTTTCTGCCTGCTGTATATCTCCCATCTGCCGTCGGAGGCTTGTTTTTTATCATTTATGCGGGTATTTAATCTCTTTTTTATCTCTTCATCTTTACAAAGGGTCTCCACCACAAAGACTTTAATCCCCAACTCATCTGCCATGTTTAATATCATTTTTCTATCGGATTTTCTTTGAAAAGATGCATCAAGAATTACCGAAGAGCCCTTTGCGAGTATATCATGGGCTCTTTTTAACATCTCTGCATAAGTTTTCTCTGTCCACTCTTTTAAGTATATCCCTTTTTCAAAGTCTTCATATTTGTGTTCTATAGGAGAGATACCAGAGAGTTCTTTTCTCACTATATCAGAAGATATAGTAGGTATATCCAATTTTTTTGAGAGAATTTTTGATAATGTGCTCTTTCCTGTCCCTATAAGCCCGGCAAAGGCAATAAAAATTGGTTTGTTCATATAAAAGCAAGGTTGAGGTTAAGGTCAAGGTTAAGAAAAAAACTAAACCTTAACCTATCATTTGTCTGTATAGGAGGCAGCCAATTTAAAATGTCCTCTGGCTGAATTAAGGCTCTTCTCCTTTTCTTTTGGCTGAATGTTGGGGTCATTAAGTTTGAAACTTTCAACCTTCCCCCTTACATAAGCCCTATAGCATTTATAAAAATTTATGACTTTATATATATCTGTATCCCCTGAAATCTCTATATATGAGTTTACAAAATATTTTGAGAGGATACCTTCACCGAGAAAATCAAGGTCCATGGCAAGGAACGCAACCTCTGATGCTACATCAGCATACCTGAACCTGTCATTAAATTCAATACAGTCAAATATATATATTTTGTCAGAGATGCAGATATGCTCGGTCCTTAAATCGCCATGACAGTCCTTTATTTTATTTTCAGCAACTCTTTTTTTTAAAATAGACTTATTATGAACAATAAATTTATATGAGAAATCCTTTATGAGATTATACTCATCTTGTGTCAGGCTGATTCCGATAAATTTATCTGTCTGGAGAAAGTTTTCATTTACATTCTTAAGTATAATTTCAATATCTCCAAACTTAGATATATCACTATTGACATCTGCAGATTGGTGAAATGCTGCAATTTTATTGGCTATCTTTGTGATTATAGCCATATCAATTCTCTTATCAAATATCATTCTATCCATCATCATATTCTCTGGTAATCGTTTCATTCTCACTGCATACTCTTCTATCTCTCCTTTTCCATTCAAAGAAAAAATACCTTTATCTGATACAATATGAGAAATCCCTAAATATATTTCAGGTGATAGTCGGCTGTTTAGCCGTATCTCCTGCCCACAATAAAATTTTCTCTTTTCAAGTGTAGAATAATCAATGAAACCAAAATTTACAGGTTTTTTTATCTTATACACATATTCACCTGCAATAAAGAGATAGGAGATATGGGTCTGGAGCATATCTACCTTTTCAGGCTTGAAAGGGTAAGTATCTGAATTTAACATGAATTTTATTAAGGTTGATGAATCCATACATTAGTGTAAGTGCAAGTGTAAGTGAATATAAGTGAAATTTAGTACATACCAAGGAAATTATATAATTTAACCACAGACTTTCTATAGTGTCAGTATCAGTGTTTAGTGTCGGTTTATTTACTGACACTGAACTAACCCTTATTCTTAATTATATCATAGTGATGGGTTTATGATATAATTTGACATTCAAAAATTCAATCGGCATTAAATTTAATGGAAAAGATAAAAGGTAGCAGAATTAAAATTCTTATAGGTCCATTTATTACAATACTCATAACAGGGTTAATGCTTCTCAGTCTGGCTCCTATTACTGCTCTGGAGGATAGGCTTTTAGACTACAGATTTAAAATAAGAGGGGCAGTAAAGCCTCCAGAAGACATAGTTATTGCAGCAATAGATGAAAAGAGTATTGATAGGCTTGGGAGATGGCCATGGGGCAGAGATATAATGGCAGAACTGGTAAATAAATTAAAGGGACTGGGGGCAAGAATAATTGTCTTCGATATTATTCTTAGTGAGACTGAAAAGAATGATGCAATACTCGCCAGAGCAATGGCTGATGCAGGAAATGTTATATTACCTGTTTTCTTTGAGTTTGATAGTGAATCAGATATACCTGATGAGGAATTTATAACCGATTCGTCCTTTGTTAATGTCAAAAATTTTGATAGGTTTAATCAGTATAATCCTATAGGTGCAAAAAAGATTACAACACCTGTATCTGAATTAGGCAAGAGTACAATTGCACTTGGATATGTTAATACCTTTCCGGATGACGATGGGATATTGAGATGGGAGCCTCTTGTAATTGAGTATAATGGTTATCTATATCCTTCAATTACCTTGCAAAGTGCTGTCAAATATCTGAAAATACCCCAAAAACAAGTGGTTCTGGAGGCAACAGAGGGGATAAGGCTTGGAAAGACATACATTCCAACCGATAGGTTTGGCAGGACACTGATTAATTATTATGGCACTGACCAGACATTTAGCTATTTCTCAATATCCGATATTTTAGATGGTAATATTAAGGCTGAATACTTACACGATAAGATAGTTCTCATTGGTGCAACGGCTGTAGGAATCTACGATTTGAGGGTAACACCCTTTACTCCGGCAATGCCCGGTGTAGAAAAGCATGCGAATGTAATTGCCTCCATACTGGAAAACAGATTTATTAAATCAGTCCCGAAACCGGTAAATATTACTATACTCTTATTGTCAGGCATATTGTTCTCCCTTTTGATTGTCAGATTTAAAGGAATTGGTGCTACCGGTGTCACACTTTTTTTCTTATTTTTTGTATCACTGTCAGGCTATTATCTTTTTGCTCAAAATGGTATCTGGATAAATATGACATACCCTATACTGAACATACTCTTTATATTTATCTCTGTTACCGTTTACAATTATGTGGCTGAGGAGAGATATGCAAAGAGGATAAGGGCAATGTTCTCAAGCTATGTAGCAGAGAAGATTGTAAACGAATTGATTAAAAATCCTGATATGGCTAAATTAGGCGGTGAGAGAAGGGAGATTACTATACTCTTTTCCGATATAAGGGGATTTACATCCTTTTCAGAGAAACATGCACCCGAAGAGGTAGTGGCAATATTGAATGAATATCTCGGAGAGATGACAGACATCGTCTTAAAATGGGAGGGGACTCTGGATAAGTTCATTGGTGATGCAATCCTTGCATTCTGGGGTGCACCTTTGAGGCAGGATAACCACGCAGAGCTTGCGATAAAATGTGCACTTAATATGATTAATAAGGTTAAAGACCTCCAGAAGAAATGGCAGGCAGAAGGGAAACCGATACTTGATTGTGGTATAGGGATAAATACAGGTGAGGTTCTTGTCGGAAACATTGGTGCGGAAAGAAAAAAAATGGACTATACAATTATTGGCGACCATGTAAATTTAGGCTCAAGGGTTGAATCTCTTACAAGGAAGTATGATGCCCATATCCTTATGACAGAATTTACCTTAAGTAAAATTAAAGGTTTAATCTCTAATGAAGGGATATGGAGAACAGAAGTTACAGGGCTTGAAAGGGTAATTGTAAAAGGGAAAGAAAAGCCCGTAGGAATTTACAAAGTAGAATCCCTTGTGCGTGGAGCAAAATCAAAGATTGTAGAATATCAGGACGGAAGGGTTGTGAAGCTGGATGAGAAATAAAAATTTGGACGCAGATTTACGCAGAAAAAATGATTTTCGCAGATTTTATTTTTTATAAATCCTTATAATCTGCGGTTATCTGCGTCCTATTTTTAATATGTAACCTGATAGGCAATGCTTATACTGTTTCCTGTGTAATTGTATGGCAGGTATTTTTCAAAGGTGTTATTTGAACTTCCCACTATCAGAGAGTAGTTTATTCTGAATAGTGCTATCTCGTTCAAGCGTTTCCTTATGCCCGCGGAAAGGGTTGTAAGCGTATTGGACTGCCTGCTATTAAAATCATAGGTATTATTACTGTCTCTGGGGGGCCTATCGGTATAATCTCTCTTAACAATATTTATCCCTCCGCTTATTGCCCATTTGCTTGTTATCAACAGGTCAACAGGGATGTTCAGATTAAGCTCGTTGTAGTTGTAATTACCTTTAATAAGTGTCACATCAGAGCTTCCAGAGAGCAGGTCTGATGAAACTGCACCGAGGTATTTATATCTCAGGTAATTCTGGTTTGATTTATGCATTGTCCAAGAAATCGCTGGATACATTTCAAAAATTGAGAGAATGTGATGGAATCCAAAATCGAGGGTTATATTCTCATCCCTTTGACGCGTGCCGCCATAAGTTCCATTTAACTCTATTACACGTTCGTTTTTATAATCCTGCCATACATAGGTTAAACCACCAAAAAATTTATTCCATCTAGGTCTGAGAGAGATATGATTTAATGCCTGGTCCTGAAGTCCTCCGCTGACCTCTGAGGAATATCCAGCCCCCTGAAATTCTCTCAAAAGGTCTGTGTAATTGGGAAATTTTACATCCCTTGTTAAGTATTGAAAGGTAAGGATTCCATCCCTATCAAGATCAAAGTAATAGTCAGCAGCAAGCTGTCCTCCTAAGGAATCCATATTATAAAGTCCATTTTCCCAAGCCTCGTTTGCACCTGTTCTTCTATATTCCTTTGAATAGGAGATTCCTGGTCTAATCTTAAGTCTCTCTATAATACCCCGCCTGTATTCAATATTAAAGCCATGGGAGAGAGACCTTTCTTGAAATTGTTTTGAATCCTGCGGTTGAAATCCAGGACCGGCGTAATTCAGATTGTAAAGCCCAAAGATTGAGTTTGATGGATTGACCTTTGTCAGAAGACCAACCTGGGCATTTATATTACCGCCACTGAAGAAATTGCCTTCGGAGGGTATAAATGCTCCCTCACTGAGGGTCATATCAAAATAAGGGGAGAATATCTTTGACCCCTCGCCTGTTGTAGCAGAGGAGTTGCTATGAAAAAGTAAAATCAGTACAACTATTAAAATTATAGTTTTTTTCATCTTTCGATTTCTAAAAATTCAAGTGAAAATTTAATACTGGGTGAATAACCAATATACCTTCAGGATAAATATTGAGCCCGAATTCAAAGTATTTTCCATACCAGCTTATCTTTGAAGCTAATACCTGCTCCTTTATGCCATAATTGACCTGGATGCTCCAGAATTTGTTTATGCCAGTTATGTGTTCAATACCTGCTATTAGAAAATCATCTTTGAATCCTGAATCAAAAGTTGTTACCTGTGCCCCTGCGATATCAACAGCTTTATTTAGTTTGAGTGATGCCTTGAGTTGGGAATACTTATAGCCATAAAATGTCCTAATCTTTGGACTTACTGATGAGCTCATTATAAGGTCAAGGTAGTATCCATTAAAATCCAAATTACTTATGTCTTTGGATTGTTCTGTTGCAATTTTTGTCGCTATCATATTCCAGTATCCACCTGCTATGTCTAACTGCGGTAAGAATGGGCTTATCTTTCCCTCTCCATGAAGCCTGTATTTACCTGATAGATTAGCATAAGTTGCTGGTAATAGCGTAGGGAAAATTCCAGTCTGAAAACCATAGGTTTTACCAGGGGGTAGTGGTGTTGTCGTTTCAAGGTCTTGCTGAAATTCATAGAAGAATCCGGCAGGGTTTGCAATTATTTCACCCGCGAGCTGAGTTGCCTTTGTACCAAAGTCGATACTATTAGCATAAGAGGTGCATGGTATGAGGAGTAGTAAAACTGTAAATATTATCGTCCTTTTCATTCTCCTCCCTTTAATCTCATTTCACTCAGTGCGGGTAGTGCCCTCTGAATCAGACCTACTGCTAAGTCAGGAATAAGAACAATATCTATATTTGTATTTATACTTAAAAAATCAGTATCGCTTATATCATTTCTAACTGCATTATTACTTGTCCAGAGATTGGGGTTGTCGTTGATACTGTTTTTAACATACATAATGCTTTCTGCTGCGGCATTTTTCATGATGGAGAAAGGGTCAGAAGATGTGCTTGTAAAATCTGTAACCTGTCTAATACTTCCAGAATTGTTTATAATGTAGTCTTCCGTTGCATTCCATATAATATCGTTTGCAGAATTATTGCCTAATCTATAAGGGTCAGCTCTATAATTATAAAGGGAAGGCTCCCCCTTTATTTCAAAATGGTCGGTACACCCTGAAGAACTGCATGCCTCCACCTTGCTTGCCCAATAAATGCCTGAAATATTAGTAGTGCCATCATTAGCCCCTGCATCACTGACATTAACCTTTATAATATTATTTAAACCTGCTAAATTTGTTTTTCCTGTTATTAAAACATCCTTTGAGTCAGAGGCTGCATCCTTTATTACCCTTATATCATTTACGAGTTTATCTTCCGTTGAGTCATATTTGAAGATTTTAGCAATTACAAAGATGTTATTTGCATCGGTTCTATTGGCTGATACGAGAGAGGCTTTATCGGGCTTTACAGAAGCGTTGCCAAAAAATCCAGGCCAATCTTCTATTCTATCGGGTATGGTCTGATTAAACGCTATATTAGCCTGGAACAAATCCAGCCTATTGGAAACAGTAGTAGGACCGTTATAAGCAAACTCGTGAGTGGTATATCTATATTCAGGCCTTTTCACAAGATTAAAAAATTGAAGACTCTTTTCATCTGGTCTCATCAACCTCTGGTCAACCCTGAGAATATTTCCATGAATATCTTTAAGTGTCCTTCCTGCCTCAATATCGGACTCTCTAACGCTTACAAGGAGGGTTCTTACAGCATCCTCGCTTCCAGCGATGGCACTTGATAGATCTCTAATTTGTTCTCTATCCTTTTCCTTCTCTTGCAACTCTTTTTGTCTATCTTCGGGTGTAAGACCGGGGTCCCAATTTTCGAGTCCCTTTTCCTCCTCCTCTTTTGTAAGGAGGGCAACCTTGACCTTTTCTCCTGTTTCATCAACGGCAAAGGAATTTCCCTGCGGAATTTTAATCGACTTCATAACCTTTAGCAGGAATTCAACAGTTATCTCCCCAAAGAGTGCCATCATATTTGAATCGCCACTTTCAGCAGTAGATAGTGTATATTCTGTTCCCCTCGCAGCACACACAACGGTTCTGGTTTTAACCTCAAATGTCTCTTTTCGTGATAAATGAGGGATCCTTACCTTTGCTTCACCCTGTGATAGGGAGAGTTTGTTTGAAGATGGTTGTCTCAGTTCAATTTCCAGATTGCCTGATTCTTTTAGCCAGACCTTTGATTTGTTTGGAAAGAGTATAACTGCCATCCCATCAACTCCAGTTTTAACTGCTCCACCCTCTAAAATTTCAACCCTTTCTGTGACGGCAGTCCAATCTTTATCCTTACTTATTTTTACCTCTACATTTCCTGAAAAGGAGATTAACTTTGCTTCATCAGCAAATACAATAAATGGGGATAGAATAAAAAACAACACCGATAATAAAAATATATATTTTCTTCTCATAATGAAAGCCCTCTATCACTTATAACGAATTTTCCCACTAAAATATCAAAGGTAAATTTGGATGTCAATAAAAAAACGAATAAAAAAACAACTAATTTATAATCGCATCAAGTTACAGGGAGGGTTATTTTAACCGTTGTCCCGTACATCTCTTTACTTTCTATCTTAATACTTCCATTATGTCCTTCTATTATCTTGTGGACAGTAGAGAGCCCCAGTCCCGTTCCTTCTTCTTTTGTGGTAAAAAATGGGTCAAAAACCTTCTGTAAATCGGCTTCTGATATACCTATCCCTGTGTCTTTAATGATTATATCTACAAATCCCCCCTCTCCCCCCTTTACTAAAGGGGGGTAGGGGGGGGGGACAGATATAGTCATTGTCCCGCCTTTATTCATGGATTGAATGGAATTTAAGCAGAGATTCCAGATAACCTGTTTTATCTGTTTTGGGTCTGCATTAATTGTAATCCCATTATTTTCAAAAGATGTATCAATATTTAGATTAGAAGGATACTCCTTGCTGTTTTTCAAAAGTGTTATTGTTTCAGCTATAAGTTCTTTTATATTACAGAACTGGAGATTTTTTTTATACGGTGATGCGTAAAGCAGGAATTGAGTTATTATAGAGTTGAGTCTCTCCGTCTCTCTAAGTATAATATCCATTAGTCTTGTATTTGAGCCGCTTAAAGCTTGTCCTGAAATTGTTCCAGAGAAGAGCTCATCTTTTAATACCTGAATTGAACCGCTTATAGATGCAAGGGGGTTTCTTATCTCATGTGCAATACCAGAGGCTATTCTTCCTAATGCTGCTAATTTTTCACTTTTAATTACCTGTTCTTTCATCTCTTTAATACCTGTCAAATCCTGAAAGACGCCTATTATGCCTCTGATATTATTTTTATCATCTTTTAATGGCGATATGTTCATACCGAGATGAATCTTTCTTCCATCCTTCCTTATGAAAATATTCTCTGTGCGAACAGGATTATCTGTCAGATTATTAAAATTGTCAGCAAGCAGTGGCATGTTAAAAAATTCAGAATAATGGCGGTTTTTTACCTCATCAAATTTATATCCTGTTATTCCTTCTGCAGCCAGATTGAAAGAGACTATTCTTCCATTCAGGTCAGCTGTTACTAAGCCACTCCCCATATTTTTTACCACACTTTCGTGGAATGTCTTTAGCTGTATAAGGTCATCACTCTTTTCCTCTAACTCTTCGCCTGTTCTTTTCAGTTTTTCTGAGAGGTAACCACTTAAAAATGCAACCAGAAAGAAGGCGGATATATTAAGAAATACAGTATAAATTACAGTCTCACCAATTGGTGATATGTTTACACTGCTGCTGTCAAATGTCAGGGGATGCAATATGTTATAAAATTCTAAATTTACAATGGAACCATATAGGATACCTGATATGGATGCAATAATATAGCCACCTCTTTTATATAATACTATGCTGGATGCTATGATAGATAAGATGTATAGAAATGGAAATGGGCTTTCAATTCCACCGCTTATATATATTACACCTGTTTCTACCAGTATATCGCCTATGAGCTGCACATAACAGAGAAACTTCAGGTTTCTTATTAATTTCAGAAGAATAGAATATAGAATAGTCAGAAGGTATGTAATTGCAATTAGAATTGTAACAGGGACAATAAATGGAATCTGTCCTGATTTTATTTTAAAGATAATGATAGTGCCGAGGAATACAGAGATGATAAGCACCCTGAGCACCATCAGGGACTTAATCTTAAAGAGGAGCTCTTTGTACATATAAGCAATGAGCAATGGGCAATGAGCAATGAATGATAAGACTCGTTACTTACTTATTGCTCGTTGCTAATTGCTTTTAACCGCCGCCTGCAATGCTTGCGAGTTTGAAGATTGGCAAATACATGGCAACTACAATAAATCCCACTGTCACTCCGAGAAATGCCATCAATGCCGGTTCTAAAAGGGATGTGAGACCTTCTACTGCCGTATCTACTTCTTCATCATAAAAATCTGCTATCTTGTTTAGCATGGAATCTAATGCACCTGCTGCCTCACCAACACCAATCATCTGAACTACCATCGTGGGAAATACCTTCTTTTTTTCCAGAGGTTCTGCAATGGTTTTGCCCTGTTTTATCTCTTCAATGATAGAGAGAACTGCCCCTTCAATAATTTTATTACCTGCTGTCTTTGCAGTGATATCCAAACCCTGTATAATCGGGACGCCACTGGCAAGGAGTGTTCCCATCGTTCTTGTGAATTTTGCGACAGCTACCTTCTGAATAAGCGAGCCGAATACAGGAACCTTTAGCATAAATCCGTCAACTACCACTTGTCCCTT
>Ga0209343_10009548_pt1 | contig 11150 bp, 6 predicted proteins | sample RifCSPlowO2_02_FD_184026 | JGI IMG/M metagenome (GOLD analysis project Ga0209343, IMG submission 184026) | Groundwater microbial communities from Rifle, Colorado - Rifle CSP2_plank lowO2_0.2 (SPAdes) (version 2) | ecosystem: Environmental > Aquatic > Deep subsurface > Groundwater | place: Rifle... | reverse complement strand
CGTGAACACGCGATTGAGGAAGTCCTGCGCCAGGTTGAGCGGCTGGGTCTGCTCCGCCTCGACGCAGATGCGGTCCATCGCCTCGATCACCTCGACCGGGTAGCGTCCGCTCGCGGTCTCCGCCGAAAGCATCACGGCGTCGGTGCCGTCGAGCACCGCGTTGGCGACGTCGGATACCTCGGCGCGCGTCGGTATCGGGCTCGAGATCATCGATTCCATCATCTGCGTCGCGGTGATGGTGAGTTTGTTCAGCTCGCGCGCGAGCCGGATCATCTTCTTCTGCAACGCGGGCACCGAGGCATCGCCCACTTCGACCGCGAGATCGCCGCGCGCCACCATGATGCCGTCGCAGGCGTTCATGATGTCGCGCAACGCCTCCGGCCCCACGGCCTCGGCGCGCTCGATCTTGGCGATGAGAAACCCCTTGCCGCCGGCGGCGCGCTGCAGCTCGCGCGCCAGGGTCATGTCGGCACCCGTCTTGGGGAACGACACCGCGAGGAAGTCGGCGTTCAGCTTCGCCGCGGTGCGGATGTCTTCGATGTCCTTGGCCGTGAGCGCCGCCGCCGAGAGCCCGCCGCCCTGGCGGTTGATGCCCTTGTTGTTGGACAGCACGCCGCCGTGGCGCACCACGGTGTGCACCTCCTCGCCGCGCACCGCGGTGACGTCGAGCACGATCTTGCCGTCGTCGAGCAGCAGCACCGCGCCTTCGCTCACGTCGCGCGGCAATTCCTTGTAGTCGAGCCCGGCGCGCGTCTCGTCGCCCAGCTCGCAACCCGCGTCGAGCACGAACGTCTGGCCTTTGGCCAGCGTCACGCGGCCGTCCTTGAATTTGCCGACGCGGATCTTGGGTCCCTGCAGGTCGCACATGATCGCCACCGTGCGTCCGGTCTTGCGCGCGATTTCCTTGACGAGGGCCGCGCGCGCGAGGTGGTCCTCCGCGGTGCCGTGCGAGAAGTTCAGGCGCACCACGTCGACGCCGGCGCGCACCATGCGCTCGAGAATGGCGGGGTCGCTCGAGGCCGGGCCGAGCGTGGCGACGATCTTGGTGCTGCGGAGCATGCGGGCAAGTGTAGCATCGCGCAATGCGACGCATTTCCCGCCGGACGCTGATCGGCGCCGCTGCCTTGACGCTCGCGGCCGCTTCGGCGCCGGGGCGCGCTCAGGGACGCCGCCGCGCGACCGAGAGCGCGCCGCTGGCGGCGTCGGCGGAGGAGAAACGCGTTCTGGAAGTTCTGGCGGATGTCTATCGCAACCACCGCTATCTTTCGGTTCCCGAAGAAGACGGCCGGCTGCTGCGCGTGCTCGCCGAGTCGAGCGGCGCGCGGCACGTGGTCGAAGTCGGCACTTCGACCGGCTATTCAGGACTCTGGCTGCTGCTCGGCCTTGCCAGGACGGGCGGACATCTGACCACCTTCGAAATCGATCGCAGCCGTTACGATGTGGCGCGCTCGAATTTCGAGCGCGCGGGCTTCGCGAAGCAGGCGACTCTGGTGCTCGGCGACGCGCACGCCGAGGTGAAAAAGTTGAAGGGACCGTTCGACTTCGTTTTCCTCGACGCCGACAAGGAAGGCTACCTCGACTACCTGCGCGTGCTGCTGCCGCTCGTGCGCCCGGGTGGTCTGGTGGTTGCGCACAACATGGCTTCGCCGCCGCCAGACCCGGCCTACGTGAAGGCGATCACGACCGACCCGGCGCTCGAAACCGTGTTTCTCAACATGCACGACGCGGGGGTTGGGGTCACGCTCAAGAAACGTTGAGTAAAGCCAAATGGGCTTTGCTTTACTCAAACCGCGTTTGCGTAAAGCAGGCTTTAGGCAATGGTCCCGGGATCCGACTCCTTGGCGCGCACGGCGTCAAAGATTTCTTTCGCCAAGATGGGAAACGCGACGTTTTGGAATTCTGCATCGTCCATGTAGCGCGTGACGATCCTGTCGTTGTCGGCCATGCGCTGGATGAGCAGATCCTCGATCAGCTTGCGGATGCCGAGTTGGAACTTGTCGAGCGGATTGGCAAGCGCGGTCTGAATGATCTGCTCGTCCTTGGTCGCCCTTTCCTTGATCTGCTGGAAGAACAGGCGATCCTCTTCGCTGAATTCCGTGCCGAAGCGCTCGTTGAGCACCGAAATGATCTCCGACAGCGGCACCTTCTCGTCCTTGGCCTTGCCGGTGCCCACGTCGGTCGGGCTGTATACGCCCTTCGCCTCGCCCGCCTTGAGATCGATGGTCCCTGATCGAATCCGCTCCAGCCGATAGTACTGGAGCGCGACATCATCACCGACCTGGACAATGCTCGTGTCCCGGTCGAGCGGCAGGTGCGGTAGTACAAAGCGCCCGTAGCTGTAGAGCATTTCCAGATCGAGGTCGGAGTACGGGATGATCTGGCTCAAGAAAGCGTAGATTTTCACGTAACCATTCAGCTTCTCCCGGAATTCGCGGCGCTTGTCTTCGTCCTTGACCGCCTTGAAGCGATCCACCGCAGGCTGAAGATGCCGCTGCATGTGCGCGTGGTCGGCGGCGCCCTGCTGTTCCTCGGGCTTGTAGAAGATCCGCGCGAAAGCCTCGACCTCGCTCCAGTGGTACACCTGCGCCTGATCGAGCTCGTGCTTCAGCGTCTCGAGCCTGGTCGGATCGGATGCCTCTTCCAGGCCAGTCGCGTCGTAATACGGCTTGAACGCTCGGTAGATGTTCTCCGCGTCGTTCACGAAATCGAGCACGAACGGCGCATCCTTTCCCGCGATCATGCGATTCAGTCGGGAAAGCGTCTGTACCGCCTGCACGCCATCCAGGCGCTTGTCCACGTACATGGTGTGGAGCAACGGCTGATCGAACCCGGTCTGATACTTGTTCGCCACGAGGAGCAACTGGTAGTCGGATGAGTCGAAGCGCTCCGGCAGCAGCAGCTCCCCGATCGGCTTGCCGCTGACCACGTCAAGGTTCATTCCCGGCTCCGTGTATTCCTGCCCGGTCTCGGCATCGCGGACCGTGCCGCTGAAGGCAACCAGCGACCGGATGTCGGTGTACCCGTTCTCGGCGATGTACCGGTCGAACGCGAGCTTGTAACGAACGGCGTGCAAGCGCGATGAAGTCACCACCATCGCCTTGGCACGGCCGTCCAGCCGGTGCTTCACGCTGCGGCGGAAGTGTTCGACCATTACCTCCGTCTTCTGCTCAATGTTGTGGGGGTGCAGGCTCATGAACTTGGCCAGCGTGCGGGCGGTTTTCTTCTTCGGCAGTTCGGGATCGTCTTCGGCCGCCTTGAGCAAGCGGTAGTAGGTCGAGTAGGTTGTGTAGTTCGTGAGCACGTCGAGAATGAATTTCTCCTCGATCGCCTGGCGCATGCTGTAGATATGGAAGGCCTCGGGCTTGCCGCTCGGACCGACCCGGCCAAAAAGCTCGATCGTCTTGCCTTTGGGTGTCGCAGTGAAAGCAAAGAAGCTCAGATTCTGCTGCCGTCCGCGCGACTGCATCACCTGGTTCAGGCGATCTTCCCAGTCCGCTTCGCCCTCCTCGGTTTCGTTCTCGGCAGAGCCGAGGATGGCCTTCAGCTCCCGCGCGCTCTCGCCGGTCTGGCTGGAATGCGCCTCATCCACGATCACCGCGTACTTGCGGGCGGCGATGGCCGCCTCCCAGGACTTCGCCTGCTGCTTCTGCTCCTCCGTGACCTTTTCCTGGCTCTCTGCGCCCGCTGCATGCAGCAGTCCGCGCAGCACAAAGGGAAATTTCTGCAGCGTCGTGATTACGATCTTGGTGCCGTCGATCAGTGCTGCCGCGAGTTGTTTCGAGTCCTGGTCGATCGCCTTGACCACGCCTTGTGCATGCTCGATCTGGTAGATCGCGCCCTGCAACTGCTGGTCAAGCACGCGGCGGTCGGTAATGACGACCACGCAATCAAAGGTCTTTCGATCCTTGTCGTCGTGCAGGCTCGCGAGCCGGTGCGAGAGCCACGAAATACTGTTCGTCTTGCCGCTGCCCGCGGAGTGCTGAACGAGGTAATTGCGACCCGCGCCGTCCCGCTCGGCGGCCTCGACGAGCTTGCGCACCGCATCGAGCTGGTGATAGCGCGGGAATATCAGCGTTTCCCTCGTAACGCGCTGCCTACCGTCCTTGCCGTCGTTCACTTTCTCCTCGCGCTTCTCCAGAAACATGAAATGCCCGAGGATGTCGAGGAAGCTCTCGAACTTGAGCACCTCTTCCCAGAAGTAGCCGGTGCGATAGCCCGAACGATGCTGCGGGTTGCCTTCGCCGCATTGCACCTCGCCCGGGTGGCTGCCGCGGTTGAACGGAAGAAAATGAGTCGCCGCCTTTCGCAGGCGGGTGGTCATGTGGATTTCGTCGGAGTCGGCTGCGAAATGCACCAGCGCCCGCGTCTTGAACTTGAACAGCGGTGCCTGCGGGTCGCGATCTTGCTGGTACTGCGTCCTTGCGCGGCGCCAGCTTTGGCCGGTGCCGGGGTTCTTCAACTCGCAGGTCGCAACCGGCAGGCCGTTTAACGCGAAGACCATGTCCACTGTGTCGTGCTTTCCCGGATGGCACGGCACCTGCCGGGTCACCGTCAGCCGGTTCTTCGCGAACAACTCAAGCACCTCGTAGTTCAGGCCGTGCGCGGGCTTGAAGTAGGCGAGCCGGAAGGTCTTGCCGTAGAACTTGAATCCGTGCCGCAGGATGTGCAGCGTGCCCTTGAGATCCAGCTCCTTGACCAGGGCATTGAGAAGAAGCTCCCCCAGCCCGGCGCCGTGCAGCTTCTCCATCTCGGTCCAGAGCTTCGGTTGCGTCTCCTGAAGGAAAGCGAGTACCCGCGCTGCGAACAGCGCGCGCGCCTCGTCCCATTCCGCCACGTCGCCCGATTTCCATCCCGACCGCTCCTTCAGGATGGTTTCGACGTAGGTCTCGAACGCCTTTTCGGTTGTCTGCGGCAAGTCAGGGCTTCCACGTGAAGCGCACCTTGAGCTGCTCCAGCATTTCGAACGTGTCGATGCAAGGTACCTTGAACGCTTCGCACACGTCCGGCACCTTGACTTCCTTCTTCGATTCGGGTGCCGCGACCTCCTGCGTTACAACGATCACCCCATGCTCCGCGGCAAAGGCAACCAACCATCCGTCTGCCACCGTCGCGAATTCGGCCAAGGCCTCAGGCCTGTAGCGATTCTGGGCGCCCGCCCAGGAAACGACTTTTCCGTAACGTTCCCCGATCGCCCTGGCGTTGGTCGATTCAAAGAAGGTCGACGGGCATTCGTTTTTGACCCAGTGACGGAGTGCATCCTTTCCTCCCTCGATCTCCTTCTTCACCCTGTCGATGCTGGTCACGACGCCCTGCTTGTGGTGCCAGATTAGGCAGTCCCAGAATCCCGGACAGACCCCGAACCGGTAATAGCGACGGTGCGCCTCCATCAGCACGCTCGCGTCCACTAGATAGCGAGCGCGTCGCGCCATCTCAGAGACTGATATTCAGCTCTTTGGCGTACTTGTCGAAGGTCGCCCCCTGCAACCCCGTGAGGCTGTACGCCTCCCGATAGAGAAGGCGGCCTTCTTTCGCCGCGAGCATGACCGCGCGGGCAAATCGCTTGCCTAGGCGGACGTTCTGGTTGTTGTAGAAATCGCCACCGCCCTTCGCCCTGGCGGCCTGCCTGCGTTCGTCGGCCTGATACGCGCGATAGAAATCGAAGAACGCGTCACGGCCGATCAGATTCAGGTCGAGCGCACGCCGGGCGGCGACGATCGGGCTGACCTTGAATTCGCGCGCGATCGCCTGGAACGGCTCGCTATCGGTTCTGGCCTGCCGCCAGAATCGCCTGAGTTCCGCTTCCGGCACCAGAAACTCCGCGGCGACGCGATTGCAGAACACCTCACGCCGGTCGCCGGAGACCTGCATATCGGGGAGGTCGAAGATTCCGCCCACGCCGATCCACAAGTGCGCGAGTTCGTGCGCGAGCGTGAACATCTGCGCCGAGCGCGCGTCGGCCCCGTTGATGAATACGAGCGGCGCGTACTCGTCAGCGAGGACGAATCCCCTGAACTCGGTGGGATCGAGCTTGCGGTGAGTATCGTTGCCGACTACGCCATTGATGGTCACCATGACGCCGGCGTTCTCGGCGGCCTCGCGCAGCACGCGAAGCGCTTCGGACCAGCTTCCAATTTGACCCGCCCAGCCGTCGCTCACATCGAGCTCGCGGCGAATGCGCTTCGCAACAACGGCGACATCGTCGTTCGGCTTTACCGACCCGATGAACGCCAAGCGCTCGTGCCCCATCTCGATCAGGTAGTCGCGCATCCACGCCTGCCGGCGCTGCATCGTGTGGAGGGTGTCGATGAGATTCGGGCTCAGCCGCCGGATCGGCTCGTCCCGAGCCGTCCGGAAATCCGGCACCGGCAACTTCTCCTCGGGTGGCTCGGCGAGGAAGAAATAGCCGAGCGGAGTCCACGTCTTCTGCGCCAGCTTTTCGAGTTGCTTGAACGTCGGTCGCGCCTCGCCGGATTCCCACTGCCCGATTCGGGGCAGGTAGCGCGCGAGCGTATCCACGCTGCGCCCGGAGCGCTCGATGGCCCAGCGGATCAGGTCGCGGTTGACGTTAATGCTTTCTTCGGGCACGGGTTTCTAGGAAGCGGTCGCGAGTTCCTGTCTATTATCTGCCGCCTGTCCGCGCACGTCGATTTTTCCGGTTACGGCGGCGTTGATGAGGGCTGTGCGGTACTCCTTCAGGCGCTCGATGACGGTCTCGACCTTGGTCACCATCCGGTCAATCTTTGCTGTCTCATGGTCGAGGAAATCGGCGATGGCTTGCTGTTCCGAAATCGCAGCGAGCGGAACAATCATTCGCGCCAAATGGGACGGCCCAAAGTGTTGGATCGTGCTGCCACTCCGCGCGAGTTCGGCTTGAGTGAGGAAGGCTTTAGAAAGAAAGAACCAACGAGCAAACATCTTTTCGGCCACTCTTGGGAGTGGCCGAATGATAATGATTCCGGTGTACGGGATGGCTCCCTCCGTAATCTCGTCGACCTCCGAGCAGAATCCAGTAGAGGCGCTTCCGCTAATCAAAAGGTCACCGCGCCGTACGCGGAAATGCGACCACTTTTCAGCGACACGATTCGCCGAGAGATAGTTGCACCCGTCAAGAGTTGCTATTCGACTGACAATGCTTGCAATTCGCAGCAACGGAACACCGTCGTCAGTGAAATCGGCAGCCATAATCCCTGGACCTTCTATGAATCGCACTGCATGCTTCAGCGGCTTCACTTGCCAATGCGCCGGCACGTCGCCGAGCCACTTGATGCCGGAGGGCTTGAGCTTGGGATACGGATCGAGGCCTGCCGCACGAGCAGCGTCGGGCGGGAGGCCGCGGGTGACTGTACGCGAGATAAGCGCGGTGCTCTTCTCCCTGAGTCGATCGATCAACGTCCGCTCCCTTGTCACCAGCGCGTCGACCTTCGCCGTCTCATGGTCGAGGAAGTCAGCAATAGCGCACTGCTCTTCCATCGGCAACGTCATGCAGGGTATTGATCCCAATATGTCGAGGTTCAGGCCGTCGCGCTGCTCGCCACCCGCCATGTTCCGGATTTGCTCGTATTGCGACACAAGCAGCCAGTAGAGGAAACGTCCGTTCGTGGATGGGTTCGGGACAATTGCCGCCATGGACTGATTACACGTAGTGCGAATTCCCAGTTGCGCGACCATCCCTTTCGTCTTGCCTTGGCCAGCAAGCGCCATGACCAACGCGCCTTTGGGTACCCATTTAGCGCTGCTATTCACATAACCCTCCTCACTAATGAGAGCTGAGGGTTCTGTGATGACAGCCTGGTTCACGGCCCCGGAGTTGATCCAGGGAATGGTTCCGTCGTCCCAGTACGACTCATTGGCGCGGTCTGGTGTACCGCCTGCGTAACGAATGGACAACCATTTCAAGGAAATCGATTGCCAATGCTCTGGTACATCGCCTAGCCATTCAACGGCGCCCCGCTTGTACCGCGAGTACGGCCGGTACTTCACGCAGTGACTTCGCCGAGGAGTCTCGCGATTTCGCTTTCGAGGGCCTTGATGTCGGCCTCGATCTCCTCCAGCGGGCGCGGTGGCTCGTATCGGTAGAAGTGCTTGTTGAGGGGGATCTCGTAGCCCACCTTCGTCTTGGACTCGTCGATCCACGCATCGGGCACGTGCGGGAGAACCTCGCGCTTGAAGTAGACGTCGATGCTCTCCTTGAGCGGAACGCTTTCGGTGTCACGCAACTCCGCGTCCGGCTCAGGATTGCCCTTGGCGTCGCGGCAGATTTCTGCCATCTCATCGCGTTCGCCAAGCGCACTCAGAACAGCTTTCAGCTCAGTGGCACTCAGGTGCACGTTCATCTTACGGTCGAGCCCTTTCAGGTCGGACAGGAATGCCCCACGATCCTTGTAGAGCTTCTCCTTGGTCTCCTTAGCCAGCGTACGCAGCAAATCGCGTATCGTCTTCTGGCGGGCCTGCCCGGTCGCAACGTCCTCGCGCCGAGCGGCCTCGGCCTTCTTGCTGCTCGCGGCGAGATTCGCAAATGCGGTTTCCTGGTCCAGACGCGCGATGCGATCGCCCGACGCCTGGAAGTTCAGGCGCAGTGGGCGCTCCACGGTGACCTTGTGGAAGCCGAAATTCGCGTTGTCGAACACCTTGCTCACGACGAGCGTCTTCGTCGCCCCGTTCACCGCGAAGGCGTGCGTCTCGCCATCGCGAAAATTGCCGAAGATACGCGTGATCTCGCCGATCTGGTCGGGCTCGCCCTCGTCCCGGTCGCCGATCTTGTTGCGTTTGTTACCGAGGCTCTTACGCATCTTCACGTAGAACTGGCGCGCATCGATGAGTTGGACCTTGCCCTTGCGCTGCTTCTCCTTGCGATTGGTCAGCACCCAGATGTAGGTCGAGATACCGGTGTTGTAAAAGAGCTGGTCAGGCAGCGCGACGATCGCCTCCAGCCAGTCGTTCTCGATGATCCACTGCCGGATGTTGCTCTCGCCGCTGCCGGCGTCGCCGGTGAAGAGCGGTGAACCGTTGAAGACGATGCCGATGCGGCTGCCGCCGTCCTTTGGCGCCTGCATCTTCGAGAGCATGTGCTCGAGAAACAGGAGCGACCCGTCGTTGATACGCGGCAGCCCGGCGCCGAACCGGCCGTCGTAGCCGAGCGTGGAGTGCTCTTTTTCTATGAAGGCCGCCTGCTGCTTCCACTCGACGCCGAAGGGCGGATTGGCGAGCATGTAATCGAACGTGCGTTTCTTTCCTTTCTCATCGCGGTCGAACGCATCCTTGGTAAACGTGTCTGCAAGGGCGATCTGGGCATCCTCGCCCTTGATCAGCATGTCGGACTGGCACACCGCCCAGGACTCATCGTTCCAGTCCTGACCGTACAGGTGTGGTTTCGCTTCGGCATTCAAATCGCGGATGTACTTCTCGGACACCGAAAGCATCCCGCCAGTACCGCAGGCCGGATCGTAGATGGTCTTCACCACGTGGCTGCGTCGCAGCTCCTTCTCCGGCGAAAGGAGCAGGTTCACCATCAGCTTGATGACCTCGCGCGGAGTGAAGTGCTCGCCCGCCTCCTCGTTCGACTGCTCGGCGCCGATGCGGATGAGCTCCTCGAACACGTAGCCCATCTGCATGTTGTCTACGTGCTCGGACGACAGATCGATTCGTGCGAAAGCTTTGATCACCTCGTAGAGCAGGTTCTTCTCGGCCATGCGCGCGATCTGCTGGTCGAACGCGAACCGCTCCATGATCCCGCGCACGTTCGGCGAAAACTTGTGGATGTAGCCGTTGAGGTTGGGCGCGAGCTGGTTGGGGTCGTCGAGAAGCTTGGCGAAGTCCAGCTTCGAGAGGTTGTAGAACGGCCGCTTGGATATTTTTTGCAGGAGGCTGCGGACGACGTTCTCGGGCTTCCCCTTGATCTTCGGATACTCCTCCAGCACCTTTGCCTTGGTGGCGGTGAGCAGGCAGTCGAAGCGCCGCAGCACCGTCAGCGGCAGGATCACCTTGCGGTACTCATTCCGCTTATACGGCCCGCGGAGCAGGTTGCAGATGCTCCAGATGAAGTTCGCGAGCTGGGAATGCGTTTCCGCATTCATCGATTGCTCTCCCCCTGCCGTGCGGTCCGGCGAATCGTACCAGCAGCGATGCTCGCTGCGGATGCTTCTGGCCGCCCCGTTTTCGCGGGGACAGCAAATTAGAACTACATCAGGCGCGAGCTTCGAGGGCTGCAACAGCCGGCAACGTCTTGCCTTCCAGGAACTCGAGAAAAGCGCCGCCCGCGGTCGAGATGTAGCCGATGCGATCGGCGATGCCGAACTTGTTGATCGCCGCCACGGTGTCGCCGCCGCCCGCGATGGAGAAAGCCCTGGAGTTGGCGATGGCGCGCGCGATGATTTCAGTGCCCTTGGCGAAGGCGTCGATCTCGAACACGCCCACCGGCCCGTTCCACACGATCGTGCCCGCGATCCCGAGCGCGGCGGCGAAAGCCTGCGCGGTTTTCGGACCAATGTCGAGAATCATTTCGTCCGCCGCTACATCGCGCGCCACTTTGGTGGTCGCCGGCGCAGCGGCGGACAACTCCTTCGCCACCACCACGTCCACCGGCAGCGGCACCTTGGTCGCCGCCATGATGCGCTTCGCTTCCTCGAGCAGCGCGGGCTCGGCGAGCGATTTGCCGATCGGCAGGCCGGACGCCAGCATGAAGGTATTGGCGATACCGCCGCCGACGATGAGTTGATCCACCTTCTTCGCCAACTCGGCAAGGATCGTGAGCTTGGTCGACACCTTCGAGCCGGCGACGATCGCGACGAGCGGGCGCTTCGGGTTGGCGAGCGCGCGGCCCAGCGCGTCGAGCTCGGCCGCCATCAGCGGCCCCGCGCAAGCGAGCTTCGCGAAACGCGCCGCGCCGTGTGTCGTCGCCTCCGCCCGATGCGCGGTGCCGAAGGCGTCGTTGGCGTAAACGTCGCACAGCGCCGCGATCTTCTTCGCCAGCGCCTCGTCGTCGGCCTTCTCGCCCTTATTCACGCGGCAGTTCTCGAGCAGCACCACTTCGCCGGGCTTGACCGCGACACCGTCGACCCAGTCGCGCACGAGCGGCACTTCGCGCTCGAGCAACTCGCCGAGCCGCCGCGCCACCGGCGCGAGCGAATCCGCGGGCCTGAGTGCCCCTTCCT
>Ga0209343_10009547_pt1 | contig 11152 bp, 7 predicted proteins | sample RifCSPlowO2_02_FD_184026 | JGI IMG/M metagenome (GOLD analysis project Ga0209343, IMG submission 184026) | Groundwater microbial communities from Rifle, Colorado - Rifle CSP2_plank lowO2_0.2 (SPAdes) (version 2) | ecosystem: Environmental > Aquatic > Deep subsurface > Groundwater | place: Rifle... | reverse complement strand
TATAAGATTTACCAATGCCAATGGAAAATTATTGCCTTACTACATTGATTCAGGTTGTAATACCACGACCACCAAAATCTGGGTGAAAGCAGATCTCGTTCCCAAAAATTCCACCACCTACACTGTCTATGCTTATTACGGCAACCCTAATGCAACCGCAGCAACGGACGCAACAAAATTCAATCTCTACAATGGATTAGTTGGATACTGGAACATGAACGAAAGTTCTTGGACAGTTGATTGCTCCACGACATCCGTGAAAGACCTTTCCGTAAATGCTAACAATGGAAAATCCTGTCCTACCTCTACAGGACCTGCGGGAGGAGCAACGGGCAAATATGGGAATGGGGGACTCTTTGATGGGATAAATGATTATGTCAGCGTTGCTGATCATTCAACATTAAAACCAACTACTGCTATGTCGGTTTTCACTTGGGTTAAGCCTACTGGAAGTAGTGGCTACCCAACAATAATTAATAAGGGAGACCAAGGAACTGGTTATGGCATTCAACACGGAGCCGTAGATGGAGCGGCATGGATCATTTTGGACACAGGATGGTTAAGGCTTCCGGCAGCCGGTGACCTTCCCGGGTTGGGACTAGATACTTGGAAACAGGTTGGTTTTACTTTTGATGGGAGTGTTGGTATTTACTACGTAAATGGAGTAGAAGTGGTGAGGACTGTTAAGTCAGGAAGTATTACGACAAATATATTTGATGTAAATATTGGGGAATTTAGTCCAGCTGTTGGTTATCCTTTCCCTGGCCCTATTGACGAAACTCGCGTTTACAGCCGCGCACTTTCAGCTCTGGAAGTTTCGCAATTATATTCCGACAGCACGTCTTCGATTTTGACTGCTGTTCAGGGGCAATCTGCTCCTTCCGTTTCTTTCGCCGCGGAAGAAAAAGGTCCGGCGCCTGTTGCAGCTTGGAGATTTGATGAAGGCCAAGGTCAAACCGCTTATGATGATTCAACCAATAACAATGACGGAACGCTTGGTACGGGTTCCGGTTCTGACGTAAGTGATCCAACCTGGACAGCGGGCGACCAATGTCTTTCCGGTAAATGTCTAAAATTTGACGGAACGAATGATTACATAGATGGAGGAACTGGCACGAGCTTGGATCCCGGAACCGGAGAATTTACAGCTGAACTTTGGGCAAAAACCTCAACTAAAGCCGCTGATCAGCACTTAATTTCCAAGATGAAAAATGGCAGCAATTGGCCGGGTTACACTATGTATATTCAGGGGACAACCGGATATTTTCTAAGTGAATTGCGCGCAGATGGAATAGATTATAATTCTCAAATAAGCATAGATTACGTCGATTCTCAATGGCACCAATTTGTTTTAACCGTGACTCCTAATTCAGCAACAGGAAAAAAACTCTATGTTGATGGTGTTTTAAAGGATACAACCAGCACGTCAGGCTTGACAGCTTCAATTTCTACCACAAATAGTTTATTTATCGGAAAATACAGGGACGCCAGCAGCTATTTTAACGGTTTTATTGACGATGTCAAAATTTACCCCTATGCCCGTACCGCGGCGCAAGTCAAAGCGGATTATGCTTCTCGCGGGTCCACATCGGGTGTGGGAGCACAAATCGGCAATCAATCCGCGTGGATCAGTAACGGCTTAGTTGGCTACTGGAAAATGGACGAAGCAGGAATTGACGCAGAAGGCGAGAGCAGTACTGACTCTTCAGGAGCCGGCAATACGGGAACTCTTTACGGAGACAACAGCACAGGAGATAACGGAACCGGTATGGATTGTACCGCGGCCGGAAAATTCGGAACCGGCTGCAATGTTGACGGAACGGATGATTATCTAAGCGTAGCGGATTCGACTTCTTTGCGTATGACCGGCGATGTCACTTACTCCGCGTGGGTGAATTTTAGCGTTAACCAAAGCAACGACATTATTGATAAAGGGGGAGGAGGATATTCTTTCTGGTTCGATTCCAATGTAATTCGTTTCGGGGAGCAAAATACCGCTGGAGGCATATGGGCAAGTAAATCATTCACTCCAACAATTGGCACATGGTATCACATTGTCGGAACATACAATAGAACAACCGGTGTTCAATCTATTTATGTCAACGCGGCCAAGGGAACAGATTACACCAGACAAACAACTATCAATAGTACTGCTGCTTTGCAAATTGGACATGGAGGGGATGGGTATTTTGCCGGATCTATTGACGAAGTCAGGATTTATAACCGCACATTTTCTCCGAAAGAAGTTTCCGATCTTTACAACTGGGCGCCGGGACCGGTTGGATATTGGAAAATGGATGAAAAAGTTTCAGGCAATTCTCAAACTCTAGTCGATTCTTCAACTTATGGTAATACGGGAACAACTTATTACGGCGCAAATCTAACAGGAATGAATTGTAAAGTTATCGGCAAATACGGCGGCGGTTGCCTCTTCGACGGCGTGGATGATTATGTGGACGCGGGGAATAGCAGCAGTTTAAATATCACGGGCGACCTTACGATTGAGGGTTGGTTTAGAGCGGATACAATCGGCAAGTTTCACACTCTCGTTAGCAAGGGAGCTGACTTAGCTTATAATTTCCGCATTAGGGATACGAATTTAATTCAGTTTTATGTAGAACAATCTACCGGAGTTTTAAAAGAAGTGACAACAACAGATACCATCTCGGCAAATATCTGGTATCACTTGGTCGGGGTTGCTAAAGCGGGAGAAGCGCTGAAAATCTACATAAATGGAGCACTAAATAAAACAGGTGAAACCCATACGGATACAAAAACAGCAGCAGCTAATCTTCGTATCGGTTCACGAAGTGACGGGTGGGCGTCTGGATTTACCGACGGTATTCTTGACGAAGTCCGCATTTACAATTATGCCCGTACTCAAAAGCAGATCGCTGAGGACATGCTTGCCCGCCAAAGCTTTAGCGGCGGCGGGGCTGGGGGCAGTGGTTACGCCGCCTACTGGAAATTTGATGAAGGTTATGGTAATCCCAAAGATCAATCAGTCAATGCAAATACAGCTACCAATAATGGGGCTAGCTGGACTAACAGCGGTAAATTTGGAAAAGCTCTGAGTTTTGATGGGTTAGGCAGTTATGTCAGTGCGGGGAGTCCGGCAAGTCTTGACGATCTAGCTGAAATTTCTTGGTCTTATTGGATTAGACCTACAGCCCTTCCTGCAAGTTATGCAAAAATAATTGACAAGTCTTGGAAGAGAGACAGGATTAATTCGGATGGTACTTTTCAGGTGGATATTACAACGGATACGACATCTGCAAGCAGTAAGATTTCCGGAATTTCTACGGGGACTTGGCAGCATATCGCGATGACCTACAGTAACTCAGGGGATAGGAAAATTAGGATTTATAAAAATGGGGTCGAGCAAACCTATACTACTCAAACTGCGGCAACAGGTACTTTAAGTTCGGAGGCGGGTAATAATTTGCTGATAGGAAATGACGGAGGAGCGAATTTCCTTAGCGCTATAGTTGATGAGGTGAAGATTTATCCTTTTGCTTTGACTGCGGATGATATTAAGACGGAATATAATCGGGGGTCGGCGATGCAGATGGGCTCATTGTCCGATACTTCGGGTTTGACCGGAGGGTCTGTTGCTTCCAATTCCGCTTCTGCTTTGTATTGCATTCCCGGAGATACTTCAACTTGCACCCCGCCCGTCGGGGAGTGGAATTTCAATGATTACATTGGAACTTCTGCCAATGACACCAGCGGAAATAATAATGTTGGAACGCTTGGTGGAGGAACTGCTGGCTACAGACCCACTTGGAAAAGTTCCGGCTCGTGCAAATCCGGTTCCTGTCTCTCCTTCGACGGCACGGATGATTACGTGGAAATTTCGGCCCATACCAATCCCACAGCGGCCATAACGGTTGAAGCTTGGGCTAAAAGTAATACTGCAAATTGGGACGATACGGGTTGGGTGGCCAGCAAGCGAAACGCTTATATAATGCACCCTGAATCAGGAACAAAAGACATGTATTTTTATATTTATACAACTGGTTGGACTGCCGCCGTTTTTACGCTTACTGATATTACATCATGGCATCACTATGTTGGGACTTATGATGGTTCCAATGTAAAATTGTATGTTGATGGGCAATTAAAAGCAACAAATCCGCTTACTGGAGCAATTAATGCCGACACAGGAGCGCTTTATATCGGTGCGGATGATGGACAAGGTAGGTATGGAAATGGTTTTGTTGATGACGTTAAAATTTTCAACTATGCGCGGACGGCGGCGCAGATTGCCTGGGACTACAACCGCGGAAAACCGGTCGGGTGGTGGAAATTTGATGAATGTCAAGGCTTAACCGCTTATGATTCTTCGGGAAATGCCAACACTGGAACCATTACGATTGGAGCAACAATTCCTCAATCTGTTATCGGAACTTGCTTAACTCCAACCAATGGAACAGGCGCTTGGTACAACGGCCGAACAGGAAAAATGAACTCCTCCCTGAGTTTTGATGGGGTAGATGATTATGTGGACGCTGGAAATGGGACGAATTTAAATTTTACAACCCAAGATTTTAGCATAGAATGGTGGATTAATCCAAGTAGTATAAAAGATCAAATGCCTGTTTCAAGAGGACTTTATTTAACTGATGGTTATTATGCTGTCATGAATTCAAATGGTCAAATTGGACTTACCACACAGGTTTCTGGAACTCAGACGCAAATATTGAGTAACACTAGTCAATATGCAGCAGGCAGTTGGCAGCATTTTGTAGTTACCAAATCCGGAAGCGTGGGTAGGGTTTACAAGAATGGAGTAGAGCTTTCCAAGAGCACTAATGAATCGCTAAATAACCCAACTACCAGCACTCGTTCTCTTTTGATAGGTGACTATAACGGTGGAGGCTCTTGGGATCTGAACGGTCTTCTTGATGATGTGAAGATCTTCAACTACGCCATGACCCCGGCACAAATAAAACTTGAATACAACCAAAGTTCAGCCGTCCGCTTCGGCCCGGCCTCCGGCCGCCCGTAGTTTGGGGGCAGGGAATTCTGGCATTCTGGTGCTCGCTCCACTCGCGCCCTTTTCAAGGAGAGACCTTTCAAAGCTAGGACTGGCAGACTACTGGTGGGGAGTTGTTATTCCTAAATTGTCTTCTATTTTTGCTATCCTTTTTTCGTGTAAATCGTAACCTGTATTAATCAATTCTGAGAGCGCATCAATAGTTTCTTCCTGGCTTTGCATTATTTTTCTTTCAAGATTCTTTTCAGCTTGCCCCACCCTTTTATTGACTACCTCTACTTTAATTTCAACTGTATCGAGCTGTTTTTTTATAGGAACTAATTCTTTTTTTATCAAACTTCCGATTTGATTTAATAGTTTGCTATTATCCATATTTTTTATATTACGTCAGTCAGTAAATCTTTTCAAGTAGCAAAAAATTAGTGGAGATCCGTTTGAAATCTGTGAGGAAATCAGCGTATATTTTTTTAGACCTTGGGTTGGATGCCAAGTAGCCACCCCACTTCGCTCTTCGAGCTTCGAGGGGCAAGGAGGACTTTATACTTTTGGTTGAATACCGAGGAGCCACAAGACTGCTTCTTTTTTGTAGCGTCTGTCGCCGCGGGAATTAATTCTGATTGCCGGCAACTTGCCTCTTTTGCCCCACCTTTTGATAGTAAGAGGGGAGACTCTCAGGATTTGCGCCACTTCGCGGACTGTCAGAAGATCGGGAAGATTGTCGATTGATATTGTTTGATTGATCATAACTAATCTTTAATCATTTATAAAATAACAAAGTATAACAAAGATGTCAAGTACCAATAAAATTCCAAGCACAAAATTACAAATACCAAATAATATCAAAATTAAAATGCTCAAAATACAAAACTTTTTGGATTTAGATATTTGGAAATTGTAATTTATTTAGAATTTGAGATTTTGAAATTGTAATTTTTGATCCCTTGCATATTGAAATAAATTGTGGTAACATTAAAAAGTCCTAAGACGTGTGGCAATCAGTAAGTCCCACCGAGGCGCAGCCGAATTATAAATTATTAATTAATAATTATTAATTAAGTTAGCACTCGAGGAAAGAGTGCTTTTTTTATGCACAATAAGGAATATAAATAGTGCATAATCCGCCGAAAAGCGCTCTTTAAGCCGCGCTACGACGTAAAGTCGCGTGGCGACCACGTCGCTTTACGCGAATAGTAGTGAAAAGGCGAAAAGTAAGCGGAGGAGGATTTATGGATAACAAGCGAATTAGTCCGAACAGACAAAGGAAAGAAAAAATCGTTGCAGAACTTTTAGAAAAAATTAACCGCGCAAAAGGTTTTGTTTTTACCAGCTATCAAGGTCTGACTCATAAGCAGCTTGAAGGGCTTAAAAAAGCAGTTAAAGCTTTTGATGCGGACTTTGTCGCCACCAAGAACACTCTTATCGAGATTGCGATGTTAAATTCGAAGCACGAAATTCGAAACTCGAAACAAATTAAAAATTCAAATGATGAAAATTTAAAACGTCCTGGCGTTTCGGATTTAAAGGGCGCTACTGCAACACTTTTTTTATACGGAGATCCTGTAATGCCGTTAAAAGCAATTGCAAAAAGCATCAAAGAGTTGAGTCTTCCTTCAATTAAATTCGGAATTTTGGATGGGCTTCAGATGACCGGCGAACAGTTGTTGAAATTATCTACTCTTCCAACACGTGAAACATTACTTACTCAATTGGTTATCGGACTTAAATCTCCAATCTCAGGCCTACATAGAGCGCTAAATTGGAATTTGCAAAAATTTGTAATGACACTTAAGGCAATAGAAGCTAAAAAGAACTAGTATTTTTATAATTGTCATGCTGAACTTGTTTCAGCATCTCAAAATAAGGAGATCCTGAAATAAATTCAGGATGACACGAAAAAAAAGGGAGGTGATATTGTATGGCAAAATTAACAAAAGACGAATTAATAAAACAAGTTGAAGAGATGTCTGTTTTGGAATTATCAGATTTGGTAAAAGCGCTTGAGGAAAAATTTGGAGTATCCGCAGCGATGATGGCTGCTCCAGCCGCCTCCGCCCCGCTCAGCGGGGCTTCGGGCGAGCCAAAGGAAGAACAGACCGTCTTCAACGTTGTCATCGCTAATTCAGGCGCGCAGAAAATTCAGGTCATCAAAGCTTTGCGGGAATTAGTTCCAACTTTGGGACTTAAGGAAGCAAAAGATTTGGTTGACGGCGCGCCAAAAGAAGTAATAACGCAGGTTAACAAAAAAACAGCCGAGGAAGCTAAAGCTAAATTGGTCGCAGCCGGAGCAACAGTTGAGCTTAAATAAACTTTTTTCTTAAAGTTTTTTTCAAAAGTCCCGCCAAATCGGCGGGATCTTTTGTGGTTTAGCCTCTTAATTACTATAGACGTTGTTTTGTAAAGGCAAAAATGTGGACAAGTTGGGGAGGATAATTATTATGGGTTAGTTTTCTTCCGGTAATGCCAAGCGGTGTTCGATTTTACTGACTCTTCTTTGTGGCTTGACATCTGCTTCGTCGTAATTTGCCACAATGAGATCAACCGTTTTATTGATTCTATTTATTTTTTTTCTTCAGATATTTTAAATCCTTTTTAATGGGTTCTGATTCCAGTTTTAATTTGGAATTCAATTTTTCCTCTACGATTACACCAACTTCTTCGTGCGCCACGTCTCTAATTTGATTTAAATCTGTTTTTGTCAGCATGGGACTTTATTATTTATGAATCTACGATTTTTTTCAAGATGACAAGCTGTATCAAAGGAAGATGGTTTAAATTTCCAGCTTGACTCCGGGAGACATTAATAATCTTTTAGATTGTCAAAATCTCTCTATTGACAGCGACCGCTGGTTGTAGTTATATGTATATATATGCGGAAATTTTTAAAAACGAAAGACATTTTACTCTTTGGACTTGCTAATTTGCTGGATGTTTTCGAAGAAGCGGGAGATCCATTCCATCTCATGAGCGCAAGTTACAAAAATATGTATGGCTGGATACCACAGCAATATAAAAGACATAATTTTTATCAGCTTGTTTCCCGCTCCTACAAAGCAAAATTTATCGAGAAGGTTGAGAGAGATGGGAAAATATATCTTCGAATAACATCTGATGGTAAAAAAGAAATCAAACGGGACTTTCCAATGCTTTCGCTGCAAAATAAAAAATGGGACAAAAGGTGGAGAATTGTAATGTTTGATGTTGCAGAAGCTAACAAGCAGGTGCGTGAAAGACTGCGGGACAAATTAAAAGAGTTGGGGTTTGGCATGCTTCAGGAGTCAGTTTTTATTAGCCCGCATGATTTACTGAGAGATTTTAGCGAATTTGCAGAAGGTGCTGGATTAAAAAATTATTTGTATGTCTTAGAAACCCATAAGTTGATTGTCGGAAATGATTGTGAGTTTGCTAACAAAATTTGGAAATTAGACGAGCTTAATGACGAATATGAAGATATCGTTGATGAGGTAAAGCAGGGGACTAGCAAAATTGAAAATAGCTATATGACTGTTAACAGCGGCCGCGGAAAAAAATCAGATAGTAAGAGAGAGAAAATGCATGAACAGATGCGTAAGGTAATGGTTAATATTAGAACGAAATGGCTAAGGACAATTGTTATGGATCCTTTTTTGCCGAAAATGTTTTTGCCAAAACCTTGGTATGGAGATGAAGCGGAAAAACTTGTGAGGGGATTAAAGGCCTAAATCGAGCTTGATCCCCGGGCTCATAGTGGATTTGAGAGTGACGTTGCGGATTTTTTCTTTTTCGATTGCCTCGATTAAAGCATTAATATTCTCTGCTAATTTTTTTGCTCCAAAGGACACTTTTCCGACAATCAAGTGCATAATCGGAGCTTTTAATTCAGTCCTGAAATTAATTTGGCCTTTTTTAAATTCCTGTGCGGCTTTTTCCGGATCTTTAACCAAAGTTGCATTTTTTGGATTCGGCATTAATCCTTTTGGTCCCAAAATCTTGGCAACACGAGCCAGCTTGGACATCATTTGAGGTGCTGCCAAAAGAATATCGAATTCAATTTTTCCAAGGGCGACTTTTGCCAATAAATCATCGTCTGCAATAGCCACCCTAATTGTTTTTCCTGTTCCGTGGGGGAGAGTAATGTTACCGGAAAGGCCTGTCTCAACAGTATTTATGTGGAGCTCGACTGTTTCGTCAAATTTAGATCTTTGTAATTTCGTAAGCATCTCTAAGGCATCCGTAAGCTTATATTTTTTGCTTCTATCCAATGTTCCGAATGCTTTTTGGTAGGATTTTGAATGAGGTGACTTTCGGTTATCGGTTTTCCGTTTTCGGCCCGCTTCGCCCCGCGGCGAGTTTTCAGTTTTTAGTTTTTCCGTTTTCGGTTTGCCGGTTAACCGATTAACTGACTGACCGGGATCCGACAACTGAGAACTGAGAACTGATAACCGTGCCAATTCTTCCTCGGAAGGACCAACGGAAACAATGCGTTCTCCGCCTTTGCCACCTTTAACCATTTTCTTTTCGTGGGCTTTTTGCTTTGATTTTTCTTTTTGTTTGTTCTCCAGGCTTTCATCGCCCAGAGTTCTGACTTTAATCTTTCCCATAAATAATTTAGGTTATTGGGTCATTGGGTCATTAGGTTACTGGGTTGTTGGGTTGTTAGGGTTCCTAATTACCTAGTCACCAAACGACCTAATTACCCAATTGTCCAATCGCCCTTTATTTTACTTCAATTCCCATGCTTCGTGCCGTTCCTGCAACAATTCTGGCTGCCATTTTGACATCGGTTGTATTCAAATCTTCCAATTTTGTTTTGGCAATCTCTTCAGCTTGTATCATAGTTAAAGTTCCAATCATTTCTTTGCCTGCTTTTCCTGATCCTTTTTCTTTCTTCAGCATTTTTTTAATCATTTCCGCAACCGGAGGCTTCTTGGTAATAAAAGAAAAAGTTCTATCAGTGTAAACAGTGATTACAGCCGGGATGATGGTACCTTTCAGCTTCGCTGTCCTATCATTGAAAGCTTTAACGAATTCCATGATTGGCAGTCCGTGCTGACCCAAAGCCGGACCAACCGGAGGCGCAGGAGTGGCTTCTCCGGCCTTAATATTTAATTTTATAATTGTCTTTACTTTTTTAGCAACCATAATTGGGTCATTAGGTTATTAGGTTATTGGGTCGTTAGGTCTCCTAATGGCCTAATTACCCAATTGCCCAATTGCCTATTACAACTTAGCGACTTGCAAGAAATCTAATTCAACCGGTGTCTCACGGCCAAAGATTGAGACCAAAACTTTTAATTTGCCTTTAGTTTCATCAATCTCATCAACCGCTCCCAAAAAGTCGGAGAAAGGCCCGTCAACAATTTTAACAGCTTCGCCTTTGGTAAAGGCTGTTTTGTAAAGAGGTTCTTCCAGTTTCATAAATTTCTGAATAGCCTCGACTTCTTGCTCGGAGATTGGAGTAGGCTTGTTTCCGCTACCTATAAAAGCAGTAACTCCCTGTGTAGTTCTGACCAAAAGCCAGCTCTCATCATCCAAAATCATGCGGATTAGGACATAACCGGGGAAAATTTTTTCTTTAACTGTTTCTTTTTTGCCTTGAGAAACTTTGATAGTGTTGCGGGTGGGAACAATGATGTCAAAAATTCTGTCTTCAAATCCAAGACTTTGGATTCTCTGATGAAGAGATTTTTTTACTTTGTTCTCATGTCCGGAATAGGTGTGAACAATATACCATTTGCCTAGTTCAGCGGTTGGCTTTGGCTCCAGTGTTTCTTCTAATGTTGTTGGTTTTTGTGTATCCATAATTATTAGGTTGTTGGGTTATTGGGTTGCTGGGTTTTTAGGTTTCCCAATTGCCCAATTGCCCAATCGCCCTTTACTTAACTATTATTCCTATAATTTTAACAAAGATAAAATCTAATCCTCCCAGAAATAATCCGACAATTAAACTTATTATTATGACGACCAATGTTAAGCGTATAGTTTCTTGCCGTGTCGGCCATACCACTTTCTTAAGTTCATCCCGGGTCTCGCGAAAAAAAGAAACAGGCATTGCCATATTTATACAATTAATCAATTAACGGATTAAAAAATTAACGGATTCAATCCGTTAATGCGTTAACTCGTTAATCCGCTAATTGAATAATGAGTCATTTTATCAAATATCTGTTGACATGT
>Ga0209343_10009546_pt1 | contig 11152 bp, 9 predicted proteins | sample RifCSPlowO2_02_FD_184026 | JGI IMG/M metagenome (GOLD analysis project Ga0209343, IMG submission 184026) | Groundwater microbial communities from Rifle, Colorado - Rifle CSP2_plank lowO2_0.2 (SPAdes) (version 2) | ecosystem: Environmental > Aquatic > Deep subsurface > Groundwater | place: Rifle... | reverse complement strand
GAAGCTGCCGGTCAGGGTGATGCATGAGGGCAAGGATCTCGCTGAGGGTAAGCTCGGTGGGTTTCCCGTCGCGGTCTAGGGCAAAGGTCAAGGCGGAGGTGATCTCGGAGAAGAGCCGACCGAACGCGTTCCGACCGGTGTTGTCTTTTTCGTTGACGATTTTTTCCTCTGGCTCGGAGAGTTTGTGGGGGCGAAAGCGGCGCAGATTCTTGAGATAGTGGCTGTAGTTCTTCAAGGTCGGATGATGGATCAGCCGTGCGGCCACGGAATCATCGAGATCGAGCCATTCCAGCTCAAAAAAGAGCAGCAGGTTTTTCACCTTGGTCGCTCGCTGCTCCACTCTTTGCTCGAGATCCTGGAAATCGGCTCTTAAAGAGTCTGCCGCGTAGAGCAGGCCCGCATAGGTTGAGACCCGGCTCAGAATGTCCTCGATCCCTTCCAGTTCTCGGAGTCCCTCGAGAAGGCTCTCCGGCGCAGGTCCTTGGGGTCGATAGATCGCGCCGCGAAACCGGGAGGCGAAAGCTTCGGCTCGACTGCGGCAGTCCTGTAGCGTCGCTTCGATGCGCGGGTCCTCGTGCGAGGCAAATAGGTCGCTGAGATCCCAGCGAATGCCTTCTGCGGTATTGCCCATAGAGAAAATCCTTCCTGGCCCTCTATTAATCATTTTTTTCTCAGGGAAGAAAGCGTATCACGTGCGCCAGGATGGCGGGGTTTCGGCTGTCGCCACGAGGCCTGCTCCAGAGCGGGAAAAGGTTATTGTAATGGTAAAATCTATGTGTTATATGTAATCGTTTCATATCGCCAAGCGATGGTTTGTTTATGTACGATGATTTCTTAGCCAGGATTATTGAGCCCGATGCCTATCTGCCTTCACAGTTCTTCGGCAATCGGGGTTTATCCCGCCAGCTCGATGGCGAGAAGAAGCTCATGCTTGCCATTCTCAAAGACGCGGTGGAATGCCTGGAGAAGTATCGCGGGACAAAGAACACTATCGGCAAAGGGCTTTATCAGAATGCCCTCGAGTGGGTTGGGGACGAGAGCACCGGGTGGCCTTTCTCCTTCAATAACATTTGCGACCTGTTGGGATTTGATCCGGATTACCTGCGCGAATTCTTATTGAAGCGGGAGCAAGGGCAGAAAAGCAAGTTTATTTCCTCCTAGCCCTAATCGCCTCAAGCTCATCCTTGATGAGTTGTCCACGCGCGGTAGTAGGCCCAAAAATCTTTAAGGCGCGTTCCAGGTTCGCGATGGCCAGCTCGTCCTCGTCCGCGAGCCAATGGGAGCGGGCCAAGTAGTAATGGGCGTCGCCGAGCCGGTTCATCTTGCCATAGACCACCCCCAAGTGCTGCGGTGGCTCGGGCCAAAGGGGCGAGAGGTTATGGGCTCTTAAAAAAGCGGCGACCGCCTCCGGGAAATTGGACTCCTTCTCGAAGAGTTCCCCGAGCCAGAGGTAGTTCAGGGGCTCCTTGGGGTCTGCGCTGAGTGCGCGATCAAGGGCCTCGTGGGCTGAACGAAATTCTCCGATCTGGGTATAGAGATGGCCCAATTCCCGGTCGATGCCGGGGCTTTTGGGCTTAAGCGTCCGCGCCCTCTCTAGGAACTGCTGCGCTTCAGGCCACCGAGATTTATACTCGTGGGCGAGCCCCAGCATGTACAGAGCCTCGGCGTTTTGCGGATTCTGGCCCAGGAGGCGTTCGTATTCCCCAATCACCGCATCCGCATCGTGCCTTTCCAGCCGCAGCAGGGTCTGAATTTTTTTGATCGAGTCGGATTCCTCGGGCCGTGAAGCTCCGATCCTCAGGGAATGTACGACGGCGTCCACTCTGGTGACCCGTTCCTGAGTCAGGGGATGGGTCATCAAATAGGGGGGAAGATCGACGGGATTCAGAATCCGCTCCTGATCGATGATCTTGAGGAATCCTAACGCCGCTCGCGGGTCATAGCCCGCCTCGGCCATGTATCTTACGCCCAGGGTGTCCGCTTCCTGCTCCAGTTGGCGGCTGTAAGAGAGCTGCCGCGTTGCCGAGAGGGCCTGACCGAGGACGCCGGCGGCCTGCGCTTGGGCGCCACCCCCGGAGAGAAACACCCCCAAAAGCGCTAGTATGCTCAGAGGGTCTGGCCCGGAGATGCGCGCCATGTGGCGAGATTTCACGTGAACGAGTTCGTGGCCGAGAACGCCGGCAAGCTCATCGGTGCTTTTAACCCTCTCGATCAGTCCGGTGTGAACGTAAATCGATCCCCCGGGCACGGCAAAGGCATTGAGTTGAGAGTCCTCCACTACGAAGAAGCGGTAATCAAACGACGGGGGCCCCATCACGGAAAGGAGCCGGCGGCCAATCCGGTCGACGTAGCGCTCAACCTCTAGTTGGTGGACAAGCTTGAGTTTTTTCTTTGCTTCCCGACGAAATTCACGACTGATGCGTACCTCGTCGTCCTCGCTCATCGGCTTGAGCAGCGGGATCTCGGCAGGGAGCCGAGATCCGCATCCGGTGAATCCCAGGGTCAGGAGAAAAGCGTAGAGAAATTTTCGCACCACCAAACGGATTATAGATGGAGTTTGCCGCTGGGGCAACAGGAGGAAACGTTGACGCCGCGTCCTCGAAACAATATATTCTATAGCCCAATACACCGTGAGGAGGTCAAAATGACCGCTCAATTCCGGATTCCGGCGCAAAGGCTCGCCTGGCGCTGTGACACCTCGCTGCTCCCGTTTACCTGCACCGCTGACATGACCCCCTTGGAGGACTTCATCGGTCAAGCGCGCGCCATACGCGCCATTGAGTTTGGTCTGGGCGTGAACAAACCCGGTTTCAATATCTTCGTCACGGGCCTGACGGGGACCGGGAAGACCAGCATCATCAAGGCCTTCCTGAAAAAGGTCACGGGAGAAAAAAGGATTCCCCAAGAGGATTCTCCGTTCCCGGAAGACTGGTGTTATGTCTATAACTTTATTGACCCCGACCGCCCGCAGGCCGTCAACATCCGCCGCGGCTGGGGCAAGGTTTTAAAGCGGGACATGGAAGAATTGGTTCAAACCCTGCAGCGCGAAGCCAGCAAGACTTTTGAGAGCGAGGAGTTTGCGCGCCAGCGCCAGGCCATGGTCGAGCAGGCGCAAAAAAAACAGCAGGAGATCATGGAACGCCTCATGGAAGAGGCCCGGACGAGCGGCTTTACCCTGCGCTTTTCTCCGTCGGGGATGGCTTTGATTCCTCTGAAGGAGGGGAGGCCCATGCAAGAGGAGGACTACCTCTCGCTGGAGCCGGAAAAGAAAAAGGCCCTAGAGGAAAAACGCAGCGAGATTGAGCGGCAGGTCGAAGAGGCGCTACGGGAGGGGAAGAGGTTAGAGCGGCAAATTGCCGATCGGTTGCAGGCATTGGAACAGCAGGCCGGCGAGTATTTGGTCCGCATCCCGCTAACGGAACTGAAAGAGAAATACCGCGACTACCCCAAAGTGGTGCATTACCTGATCGCGGTCCGCGATCATATACTGATGAACCTGCCGCGCTTCATCAAAGGAGCAGAAGGAGAACGGGCCGCCGCGCCCTTCGCAGCGCTGCAGTCGGTCGAGGCCGCCTCCGATCCCTTTCTTCCCTATCGGATCAATGTGTTCGTCGATAACAGCGACACCCAGGGGCCCCCCATTATCCTCGAGACCAACCCCACCTACCACAATCTCTTGGGGGTGGTGGAGAAGCGCCCCGTGCTCGGGGGATTTATCACCGATTTCACCCACATTAAGGCCGGCTCGATCAGCCGTGCCAACGGGGGCTACCTGGTCCTTTACGATCGGGACGTGCTGGCTAACCCGGGGGTGTGGGAGGCTCTACAGAGAGTGATCAAGAACCGTGAACTCAGAATCGAGGAGCCCGCCACCTTTTTCGGTTGGCTGCCCCCCCAGGGGCTTAGGCCCGATCCGATCCCGACGGATGCCAAGGTGATCATGATCGGCGATCCCCTTCTCTATCACACCCTGTCCTCGTTCGACCCCGACTTTCGCGAGACGTTTAAGGTCAAGGCGGACTTCAATTTCGAGATTGACCGGTCGGACGATAACATTGTGGCCTACGCTTGTTTTATCAGCGCCTACTGCGGGCGGGAAGGACTACGTCACTTCGATCCGAGCGGGGTTGCCCGGGTGATCGAATACGGGGCGAGGCTGGTGGAGGATCAGGAGAAGCTCTCGACCCGCTTTAGCGATGTCGTCGATCTCCTGATCGAATCCAACTATTGGGCGGAGAAGGCGGCAAGCGAGTTGGTCACGGGCGAGCATGTGGAAAAGGCGATCGAGGAAAAAACGTTTCGTCTGAATCTGATCGAGGAGAGGCTCCGCCAGATGATCGCCGAGGGGACCCTGCTCGTGGATGTGGCGGGTTTGGCGGTGGGGCAGGTCAATGGATTGGCCATTTATCAACTGGGAGACTTCAGCTTTGGCAAGCCGTCGCGGATCACGGCCAAGACCTTCATGGGCCGCGGGGGGATCATCAACATCGAGAGAGAGGCCAAGCTGAGCGGGAAGACCCACGACAAAGGGGTGTTGATCCTGAGCGGCTATCTGGGTGCTAAATATGCGCAGGACCGACCACTCTCGCTCTCGGCCAGTCTCTGCTTTGAACAGTCTTACGAAGGCATCGATGGGGATAGCGCCTCATCCACCGAGCTCTACGCTATCCTTTCGAGCCTGTCTGGCGTGCCCATCAAACAGGGGATTGCCGTGACGGGCTCCGTCAACCAGAACGGGGAGATTCAGGCGATCGGGGGCATCAACCGCAAGATCGAGGGCTTCTTTGACGTTTGCCGGATCAAAGGTTTCACCGGAGAACAGGGAGTGCTCGTCCCGCGGGCCAATCTACGTAACCTTATGCTCAGGCGCGATGTCGTCGAGGCCGTGGAGCAGGGGAAGTTTTATATCTATGCGGTTAGTAGCATCGACGAAGGGATGGAAGTCCTCAGCGGCATGGCGGCCGGGGCAAGGGATAGCCAGGGGCGCTATCCTGCCTCGTCGTTGAATGGCTTGGTGGAAAAGCGACTGGAGGATTACTCTGACAGGCTTAGACGTTTTGCCGCGCCCGTCACCGAGAAGCCAGCGGAAGAGGAAGAGGGCTAGACCCGCCTTATCCTTCTCGCCGTTCCGTGCTTTTTGGTTTTTGCCCGAGGCGCACGGAGAGCTTCAACGTTCCGCCCTTGCGAAAGATCGCCAGGCTCACGTCCCTGCCCGCCTCTATCCCCGCAATGAGGCGGGTCAGCTCCCGCGGGCTATCTACCCTGACCCCGTTGACCGCGAGGATCACGTCGTAGGAAAGAATGCCGCCTTTTTCGGCCGGTTGGCCTGGCAAAACGGCGCTCACCAGCACTCCCTGGACGGGCGACAGCCCCAGGGCCTCCGCCCCTTCGAGGCTCAGATCCGATACCCGGACTCCCAGCCAGCCCCACACGATCTTTTCGCCGCTGAGCAGACGCGGGATCACCACCTTGATGACATTGATGGGAACCGCGAATCCCATGTTGCCCCTGTCTGAGGCCATGGTGATCATCCCGACGGCATGACCCCTGACGTTTACCAGGGGCCCGCCGCTCCACCCTGCGCTGGCGCCCGCGTTGGTCTGGATGAAGTCAAAGCCAGTGGAAATATTTCGTCCGTGCCGGCTGATGATGCCGAGACTAAGCGAGCTTTCGAGTCCGAAGGGATAGCCTAAGGAGCCAACCCATTCGCCCACCTGCGAATGGTCTGAATCGCCCAAGGCAAGCGTCGGCAGTTCATGCCTCCCGGAAACCTTAACCAGAGCCACGTCCACCTCTGGGTCGGTGCCGACCACTTGAGCACGTAGCCTGCGTCTGTCGGCGAGGCGGATCTCGACCTCTCGGGCCCCCTCGACCACATGGTGGGCGGTGAGGACATAGCCTGCGGGGTGGATGATGAAGCCGGAGCCGCGGCTGCTGGCCGGGGGTTGGTTCTCACCGTCCTGAGCCGACGGTGGGTTGAGGCTAACGCGTAGTTGAACGACGGCTGGCCGCACCTTTTCTGCCAGGCGCGCAAACGCGTTCGCCAGCCGCTCAAGCTCCGGGTTGGGGTCGCCGCCGTCTCCCTCCCGCCAGAGAGGAAAAGGCTGTGACCGGGCCTCCTCGCGTGGCACCGAGGCCGCGATCAAGGCGAGCAGTAACATGCCCGCCGTGAGGATCATTCGCCCTGGTTTCATGGTCTTCCTCCGCTTGGAATTTTGACCCCTCTTTTATCTAAAAATGCAACAGAGAACAAGAGGCCGAAGGGAGGAGCAGGAATGCAAGATTGGGGGGGTGGGCCAAAAGGACAATTGCATTTTTGCCCGAAGTGTTATGATATCCTGAGGGGCCTGGGATGGAGACCGTTAGCGGAAAGATCGCTTTAGTCACCGGAGGTGGCCGGGGGATAGGTCGTTCCCTGGCGCTTGCCTTTGCGGCTCGGGGGAATCCGGTAGTTGTCACGGGACGCACCCAGTCGCGCCTGGACCAGGTGGCTGCTGAGGTTGACCGCCTCGGGGGCAAGGCGCTTCCCCTACGCTGCGACGTGACGCGCAGGCCAGAAGTCGAGGCGCTGAAAAACGTAATCGAGAGCAAGCTTGGAACCGTGCAGATCCTGATCAATAACGCGGGAATGGCCCCGGCAGCGGCTTTCCTGGAGATGGAGGATTGTTTGTGGGAAGAGGTTTTCAAGGTGAACCTCACTGGGACCTATTACTGCTGCAAGGTATTTCTCCCGGCCATGATCGCCTCGGGATGGGGGCGCGTCATCAACATCGCGTCAACGGTTGCAAAGGTTGCATACTCCCACATTTCGGCGTATGTCGCTTCCAAGCACGCAGTCCTGGGGTTGACCCGAGCCCTCGCGGTCGAGATGGGAAGAACGGGTGTCACCGTGAATGCTATCTGCCCGGGATACGTCGAAACCGAGCTGACACTCAATAATGCTAAAATGATGGCTGAAAAGACCGGTCGGAGCCTGGAGCAGATCCTCGGGCTTTTTAAACGGACCTCGCCGCAGAATCGCCTGATCGATCCCAAAGAGGTCGCCGAGCTTGCCCTCATGCTTGCCTCCGAGTCAGCCAGCGGGATCACGGGGCAGGCGATCAACGTGGACGGAGGGGCCGTCATGGTATGAAGAGAAAGAGGCATGCAGCGAAAGGAGGGTTCAATGACGTATCAAAGTTTTATCTACGAAGTCGAGGATGGCATTGCGACCGTTCGCCTGAATAGCCCTGAGAAGCTGAATGCTCTGACTTTCCAGACTTATGAGGAGTTGGAAAAGCTGACCGGGGAGTTGGCCCAGGAGGAGGCGGTAAAAGTCCTGGTGCTGACGGGGACCGGAAAGGGATTTTGCTCCGGGGGAAGCGTGCATGACATCATTGGAAAACTGCTTCAGATGAAAGGAAGCGATCTCTATCGCTTCACGCGTATGACCTGCGATGTGGTGAAAAACATGCGCAATCTTAAAAAGCCGATCGTCGCTGCGGTGAACGGGATCGCGGCAGGGGCGGGGGCCATGCTGGCCCTCGCCAGTGACATTCGGCTCGTCTCGGATCAGGCCAAGTTTGCTTTTCTCTTCGTCAAGGTGGGTTTGGCGGGAGCCGACATGGGCGCGCTCTACCTCCTCCCCAGGATTGTCGGGCAGGGACGGGCGACCGAACTGCTGTTTCTTGGCGATCCCGTAGACGCTCAAGAGGCCTACCGGATCGGCCTGGCCAATCGCGTGGTGCCGCACGAAAAGCTTGCGGAGGAAGCTTACGCCCTCGCGCGGCGCCTGAAAGACGGGCCGCTTTATGCCCTGGGGGTGACCAAAGAGCTGCTCAGCCGGGAAATGATTATAGACTTGGAGACGGCCTTGGAGATGGAGGCCTTGGCGCAAGCCAGGTGCATGGAGATGGCGGACTTCCAGGAGGGGTATCGGGCCTTTGTGGAGAAACGGCCGCCCCGCTTCAACCGGGCCTGATCGGCTCGTGAGAGGGAATGGTGGATTGCTTTTTTGACCCGGAGCACCTCATTCTGCGTCGCCAGATCCAAGCGTGGGTGGAAAAAAACCTCTTACCTGAGAGCGTGCGTGAGGCAGAGGTCGAAGAGGCGACCCGAGGGCTGGCCAGCCAGCTCGGGCGCGAAGGGTTTATCGCCTATGTAGCACCCAAGAAATTTGGCGGAGCGCGGGAAAAGGTGCAGGCCCGTGACCTCTGCCTTTTGCGGGAGGAGTTGGCCTTTGGCTCCGCCCTGGCGGACACGACCTTTGCCCTGCAGGCCCTCGGCAGCTATCCGATCACGCTGGTGGGAAGTGATGGCCAAAAGTCTCGCTATTTGCCGCCGATTGTCAGGGGCGAGGTTTTGGCGGCCTTCGCTCTGACGGAGCCTCAGGCCGGCTCGGACATCGCCTCGCTGGAGACGCGCGCCGTCAAACGGGGGAAGCAATATTGCCTCACCGGAATTAAATGCTTTATTTCCAACGCAGGTCTGGCCGGGACCTACGTGGTCTTTGCTTCGACGGATCCGGAAAAAAAAGCCAAAGGGGTTAGCGCCTTCATCGTGGAGGCCAATAGGCCCGGGCTGGTTTTGAAAGAGAAGACTCGCCTCATTTCTCCCCATCCGATCGGTGTCCTTGCCTTTGAAGAATGCATCGTTCCGGAGGCCAACCTTCTGGGGCAGGAGGGGGAGGGGCTCAAGATTGCCTTCAGCACCCTGGAAATGCTGCGCTCGACCGTGGGCGCCGCCGCGGTAGGATTGGCCCGGAGGGCCTTGGACGAAGCACTGCGGTACAGCCGAAAAAGGCGCCAGTTCGGGAAAGAGTTGGCTGAGTTTCAGGGCATTCAGTTTAAACTTGCGGACATGGCCACGGAGCTTGAGGCCGCGCGCCTGTTGGTCTACCAAGCGGCGTGGCTGCATGACCACGGGCGGGGAGGTCTCAAACAGAAATCTTCCATGGCCAAGCTTTATGCCACCGAGGCGGCGCAGCGCATTGTCGATCAGGCGCTCCAGATTCACGGCGGGATTGGGGTGGTGGAGGGAACGCCAGTGGAGCGGCTGTATCGCGATGTTCGATCTCTCAGAATCTACGAGGGGACCTCGGAGATCCAAAAGCTGGTGATTGCACGGGAACTATTAAAGGAGACTACAGGCGGTAAGCGTGAGGCGTGAGTTAGAAACTGTTGCCTGATTGGAGAAGTTTATGGATTTTGAATTGTCAGAAGAGCTGATTGCGGTGCGGGATCTGGCCCGTGATTTTGCCGAGAAGGAGATCGCTCCCGGTGCCGCCCGCGATGATCGGGAGAAAACATTCCGTAAAGATTTGATCTTGAAAATGGGTGAGCTCGGCTTTTACGGTTGCGTGGTGCCGGAGAGCTACGGCGGCAGCGGCCTGGGCTACCTCGCGCTGGCGCTGATCACCGAGGAGATCGCCCGGGTCCACAGTGCCATGAGGGTATTCATGAACATGCAGGTCGGTCCGGCGCTGACGCTGTGTCAATTTGGCGCCGAGGAGCAGAAGCGGCAGTGGATTCCTGCCCTGCTCCGTGGCGAGAGCGTCAGTTGCTTCGCCATTACCGAGCCCGATGCGGGATCGGATGTGGCCGCGATCCGCACCACGGCCGTTCTGGAGGGCGAGAGCTACGTCCTCAACGGCTCCAAGATATGGATCTCTAACGCCCCGGTGGCCGACACGGCTTTGATCTACGCCTCCACGGACCGGGCGCAAAAACACCGGGGGATGTCCGCTTTCTATGTGGATCTCAATCAGGCCGGACTGAGCCGGCGCACGTTGGACACACTGGGCGTCCATTGCTCGCCGATCGGGGAGTTGACGTTTGAGAGCTTCCGTATTCCGAAAGCAAGCTTGATCGGCAAGGAAGGAGAGGGGTTCAAGATCTGCATGTGGCAGCTCAACCAGACCCGCCTTAGCTGCGCCGCCGGGGCCTTGGGCGTGGCTCGGGCGGCGCGCGAGGCGGCGGTGAGCTATTGCAATCAGCGGGAACAGTTTGGTCAGAAGATCGGCCAGTTTCAGATGAATCAGGACCTAATCGCCCAGATGGTCGTCCACGAAGAAGCGGCGGGCCTGCTCGTGCATCGTGCCGCCTGGTTGGCGGACCGCAAGCAACCGAACAATCTCGAAACCTCGATGGCAAAATACGCCGCTGCTGAGGCTGCGGCGTTTGCGGCGGATGCCGCCCTAAGAATCCTAGGTGCCTACGGCTACTCGACAGAATTTCCGGTGGAGCGTTATCTGCGCGATGCTAAGTCCTATCAGATCGTGGAGGGCTCATCGAACATCCACAAGCTCATCATCGCCCAGGATGCGTTGGGCTACAGAAAGGCAAACCGATAGGGAAGTTAGGATTCTTCTAACCGCCAGAAGCTCATCACCCCTCAGGACCCGCTGGGGGATCGGAAGGCTAACCGGGAAGGTTAACCAATCGTTCATTGCTCCTCCGCTCCGCCGTTTTCCCACCGAAGCGTCGATCAGTTTGATCCTGGCCCGGGGCAGGGTGTATGGATAACGCCTTTTCCATTCCGTAGTCGGCCAAGCCTCCGGTCTATTTATTGCCTTGTCAGCCGACCCTAACTTGCGTAAAATCCAGCTAATTTTTTGGTGACTGGGCTGAAGTTTATGCTCCGCATCTTCGATAACATCGAGCAATCCCTTCTCCCCGCGCTGCAGGAAACCCTGGGCCTGTCGGAGCGCTCGGACTTCTGCGTAGGCTATTTCAACCTGCGCGGCTGGAAACAGATCGATTCGTACATTGAGCAGTGGGCCGCTGGCGAAGGCCAATGCTGCCGTCTGCTTATAACATAAGGCTTGTCATAATCCCGCTAAATCGCTTAGAATCCTGATGATTTAGGCTCTTTTAGTTAAGCCGAAGGAGTATCTACGAGTTGGTATGCCAACTGAGGCCAAAGCTAGGATTTTAATTAACGACCTTCTCCGCAGGGCTGGCTGGCGGTTCTTTGACGACGAGAACGGCCCCGCGAATATCACGCTCGAAACACACGTTAAACTAAAAAAGAAAACCCTTGACGATCTTGGCAATGACTTCGAAAAAACTGCCGGCGGCTTCGTTGACTACCTCCTGCTTGACGAACGGTGCTTTCCGATAGCTGTCCTAGAGGCAAAATCCGAGAAGTTCGATCCTCTTGTTGGCAAGGAACA
>Ga0209343_10009544_pt1 | contig 11152 bp, 15 predicted proteins | sample RifCSPlowO2_02_FD_184026 | JGI IMG/M metagenome (GOLD analysis project Ga0209343, IMG submission 184026) | Groundwater microbial communities from Rifle, Colorado - Rifle CSP2_plank lowO2_0.2 (SPAdes) (version 2) | ecosystem: Environmental > Aquatic > Deep subsurface > Groundwater | place... | reverse complement strand
AATAGTAGATTGGTTTATTCCAGAAGCTCTAATAAAAAATAACATGAACAAAAGTCAGTTAAAAAATTAGCTGACGAGCGGAGCGAGTCAGCTTACTTGTTAATGGAAGCAAATAAAATAGGGTATGACTTAAGATGTAAAAAATTTTTCAGTCTCTCCATTCTATCATAGTTCCTTATTACTCCGATTTATCATCTCCAGCATTTCTTTCCGTTGTTCAGGTGTATAATCTTTTGTAGCTTCCTTCAGATGCTTCACAGCTTCTTCATAGCTCATGCCGGAATTTCTATATATTAAAAAAAGTTTTGCAAGGCTTTTTACTTCATTATCAAGATTGATGCCCTTTGGTCCAATACCTTTTTTATAGCGGCTGAGCTCGACATAAAAAATCCTGATTAGTTCAGGTTCAGATAATCCTGATTCTCTGGATTCTTCGAGAAATAATTCCAAAGCTTTTTTCTCACCGTGTGTATCTAAAAAATTTCGCAGATAGACACGAACTCTTGAACGGAGAGCTGTTTCATCCAGCTTTTCGATTTTTGGCACAGGGTAATGATCCGGTTTGTATTTTACACTCCTTTTAACAGGTAATGGCTGGTTAAGTATTGATTGTAGCTGTTTTCTTTTTTCTCCGATATTTTTTTCAATTTTCCTTCGGCGCAGAAATTCAAACATAGGCACCCCCTAACCATAGGTTAGGTGAAGTTATATATAAGATTTATTTACAGCCTTTTGGAGATTTGAAATCCATGAAAGAAATATTATATAGCAAGGCTGCCAAATGATTCTTATGAAAGCCACGAAATATATGTTTGTTTTCGTTATAGTTGTTGTAAGTTTACTGGTTGTAAATCCAAATGCAACAGGATTAGTTAGCGATGATAACGCAATGAATTGCATAGCAATGCCTGACAAAATAAAATCAGGGAGTTCATTCATAATAAAATGCGATAATATACCATCTGAATATGTTGGAAAGCCTTTATTTTTAATTGTTGAAAATTCAGCAAAACCCCTTTTTTACAGGGATAGTAATATGAAACAGTTGGCTGACTCGAGAATTTTTTCAGATCAATTTGATAGTTCTGCATACGAATTAGGATTATATAAAATCAAAATATATTACCACACGGACCAGATAAACACGCTGATTTTCGAAAAACCAGATGCTTTTGAAGTAATCAGCATCTCAGGTGATGTTGAAGGCGGATACCAGAACAGAAAAATAATTGAAAAAGCGTTTGAATATATTGGGAGAGGATATAAGAGTCAGTGTGATATAGGAGAGCTTAACTGCGCTATTTTTGTGCAACAGGTTTATTTGGATGCAGGGCTTCAGGCTCCAGTTACTCAGGATGATCCAGATACTCCTGTTAGTGAAAAAGATTATGCTAAAACACTCTGCAATGACCCGATAATGAAAAAAATTGAATGGGATGCAATGCAACCAGGTGATATTTTTGTATCGGGCGGCTCAACTGAATATGGCCACACGGGAATATATATCGGGAAAGGTTTCATAACAGGAGATAATACAAAAAGAGAATCATTTATATTTTCTGATACTGACGGGTATATTTTCATACACTCATCACCTGATTATGTGAGAATGAATACGTGGAATGAATTGTTTGGTCCAGATGGTTCGCATAGTCAGACTAAGGGGGGTACTTTTGCTTTTGAACCATATCCCTGTAGATCAACAAAAATAACATATGAACCTGCAACCATTCGCTGTGATGGAAAGCAGTGCGATGCTCCATGCATGAAAGGAAATGATATAGGTGTCTGCTCTTTGCAGCAGGAATGCGTTGATGTCAGCAGTTATATAAAAGAAAAAATGTGCTGTAGAGATGAAGATTGCAGCAAAAATGAAGTGTGCACAGAAGGCAAGTGCGAACTTAAAGCGAAGCCTATTCCTGTTGAAAAAATAGCAAATATTGAATCACAGGAAATATCACCTGCAACTCTAAGCAAAATTAATATTCTGTTTGTTCCTGACACAAGTTATAAAAATAGAATTCAGGTATTTGAATCTGATATTTCTACTTATATGACTTATGTCATGGATTTGAAACCTTTTAATGATGATGATAAAAAAAACTGGGAAAAATTAAATCTTCTGAAAATCACAACGCATTTTTCAGAGCGAAAAGAAGATGAAAATGGCATGGCTTACTGGACAAAGGATTTTATTTATAAAATGGAGGAATATCCGCAAATAGACATGATTATAATAATGCATACAGGCGATCTTGGAGATGAGGAAGGCCATGCATTCGGCATCTTTGCCGTGGTTCATAATGTGAATTCATTCAAACACGAACTCGGCCATCTCTTTGGTTTGTCTGACGAGTATGATACAAAAGGATTGAATGAAGCTGGTATTTTACCGAACGTATGGAAAAAAGAAGATGCCTGCAAAAGAATAGCTGATGCTGTAAAAGTTGAATGCGTACCAATAACAGATACCGGGACTAATGAAGTATTCTACAAATTAGATCAGGATACAATAATGAGCGATTCCAAAGTCAATGATTACGGAATAATGGGAATAAATCATATACAATGGGTTCTGGATAACCCCAATGAACTGAAAAAAGTAGAAAAGGTTTCAATGGCGCCTGTTAATACAAACTTGTTCAGAGCAGAAGAATTAAAAGTCGATATTACCAAACCTATCCAGGATTGCACCAATACACGCAGAGATGTAATAGTATTTAATCCTAAACTTAAATATTGCACTGATACAAATTATGGCGGATGTGCTATTTGCGTCAAGCAATATAAACCAACACTGGGTTTTAAAGACTATGGTTTTTTTGGCATGCCTGCAACAGGAATTTGCATTGCTTCTCGGCAGCAGCAAGGTTATGGGATGGGATGCGAAAGAAACTGCCAGTGCAAAAGCGATTTAGTGTGTGATGCAGATAAAGGAATCTGCCTTGTTTCAGGAGGGCTTAAATTTCCAACAGTTTCAAAAAGACTTGTAGACTGTTATGGACCAGGGACTTTGGATGGCAGAGTGCGTTTTCATAGTGGAATTGACATAGGAGCTTCAAGTCAGGGAGTATCAGGTGATTCAATATATGCTGCTAGTGGAGGCATAGTAGTAGAAATAAAAGATACATGCCGTATAGAGAGTAACATAAATAACATGAAACCTTGCGATGGTATAAATCCTTTATATGGAAATTATATAATTATAGAGCACACTGATATTGAAGGAAAAAAATTTTACACACTATATGGTCATTTAAAATATGGAACAATCATTGTGAAAAAAGACCAAAAAGTAAATAAAGCGCAGGAAATCGGAAAGATGGGAAGCACTGGAAATTCACAAAATCCTCATCTTCATCTTACTTATGCTACACAAGCTTCATGGGAAAAGCAGTATTCAGTCAATCCATGTATTTATTGGAATTGTGCACAAAGTACAGGAGACAAATGTACAATGTTTCCATTGTTTCGAAGTCAGGCCACTATTATTGCAACAGCATCTGATCCCCAGAGATTGTATACAATTGATAAAATTATTAAAATAGCTAAAGAAAATGGCGTTCCTCCGGAAATAGCTTTGGCTGTGGCTGACATGGAGAGTTATGGCATTCATCATTTTATGCCGCCTGACTCTGATAAAGTACTGGTTGGAGGTGATGGCCATGGTATTGGAGTAATGCAGATAGATGACAGAAGTGAACGAACACATATAAGATGCTTCAAGCCACCTTATGATGATCCTATTTGTCAGGGTCCGAGATGTAAAGGTAAGACACCATATGATCTGGATTGTAATATTGAAGCTGGAATAAAGTTTCTGAAAAAAAATTATGTAAGTGGAGATGACTGTTTAAAAAATTCAGTATGCGGTAAAATGTATTGCGGCTGGGCTGCTGCATTGCGCAGGTATAATGGGCTGTTACCGGACTGCAACGAGCCGAATTCATGCTATGTTGAATATGTAAAAGCAAGAATACAGAAATCCTATGCAAGATTCGGGAGCGGTGTTAGTTTTATATCAAGAGGACAAAAGATAGGGATGGCATGCTAAAATTCAAAAAACATATTTCTTAGTGCTGTTATCTGTTCAAGCAGTGAAGTATCTGCAACACCAAACTTTAGAACTTCTTTGGTATCCAGAATTTTTTCTTTGCTGATATACACCTCATCTATTCCTTCCATTGCTTTTACACATGATTTTATAAAATCACCAAAATTCATGGGTTGTTTTTCAGCGAGGTTGGACACCTCTGCCAAAACATGCGGCGTGATCACACAATATAATATGTTCAATAAATTATGTCCTTTAGTATATAATCCTGATTTCCGCAGAATCAGTTAAATTTTCCATGCGGAAATATAACTGGAGAATTCTTTTGTCTGTTTTGCACAACAGGATCAAGTCCTGATATTGGCAATTAACCAGCTCATCGTTGTAAGTTGATGACATCAGAACAGCACTGCGGCTGTATTCATCATCTGAAAAATTTATTTTAAGTTCCTGATTCTGATATGTCATATTTTCCATAGTAAGATAGAAAAAGCCCCGGACTTCAATAGAAGGCTCCCTGTAAATTGATTTTGGAATATATAAAAATGACATAACCACAATCAAGACAATTAATATACCCGCGACTATTTTTTTCCACGGCACACGACTTTCTGTTTTTATATCCCTTATAAGTTTTTCCAGATCCTTATCTTCAACTGAAAAGAATATAAAAGATTGCGAGTATTTCATATATATGATTTTGCTTGATACCAATATAATACTTATTCCTGCCCAGTTTAAGGTGGATGTATTTGAAGAGCTGAAAAAATATGATAAACTTTGTATTTTATCACAGAGCATCGGCGAGCTTGAAAGACTTTCAGCAGGAAAGGGTAAAAAAGCCAGAGAAGCCCGGGTTGGGTTAGAATTAATACGAATAAAAAAGTCAAATATTATAGAATATAGCGGCCAAAACACAGACAAAACGATTTTAAATTATGCTATAGAACATAAATGTAAGGTTGCCACAAACGATAAAAAGCTTATTAAACTATTAAAAGACAACAACATTATAGTATTTAGATTGCGGCAAAGAAAGTATTTTGTCGAGGAATAATTCTGCCCTTTTTCTTTTTAAATTTGCCAAGAAAAGGGAAGATAGAAAATGACTTGATGCATCTGGTTAAATTTGTCAGAATGCGTCTTTCGTTTTGAAACTGTATGGTATATGGAATAGAATTGCAACCGAAGGTTGCTAAATAATGGGAAGAAGGGAACTCCTTGGAAGTGTACTTCCGAGGTATCAGAAAGCAAAAGCTTTCTGAATATGGGAAAAAACCCATCTTCTTAATTTGCGGAGTGTCTCCCAGATGTATAAGATATTGACAATAACAGATGATGTAAGAGTGGAACCTGTTAAGTTTGACAGAACACCGGAACAAGGTGTAAAAGAAAGTCTGCAGGAAACAATAGAAGGTAAATTAAATCCAGAAGCTGGTGTTTTCTTGGCTGTAATTGAAGTTTTGAATATCGGCGATGGAAAAATTATTCCTGAAGATGGATCAATATATTACCCGTCTGAGTTTAAAGTTCTCGTATTCAGGCCAGAACAGAATGATATAACTCTTGGAGAAGTTGTTGATATAACTGAATTTGGTGCATTTACGAGAATAGGTCCAATGGATGCACTAGTTCATGTAAGTCAGATAATGGATGATAAAATGGCTTATGATGCTAAGAATGCAACATTTACTGGAAAAAAGACAGGAAAAAAATTACAGGAAGGTGAAATTGTAAGAGCGCGCATCGTTGGTGTTTCTCTTGGAAAAGGTAGAACAAAAATTTCAATGACAATGCGGCAGCCCTGTATGGGTTCTATTGACTGGATTGATAAAGAAAAGAAATTAAAAATCAAGGAAGCTAAAACTGAGAAAAAAGAAGAAGTAAAGAAAAAGGAAAAGAAGTAGAGAAGTGAAAATGGTAAATTCTCCAAATCCTAAAATAATATTTTATGCAATTGCAGATTGCCAAACAAGGAAAGAGAGTAATCTTCGGAAAGCAAAGCTTTCCGAGATCTCGGAAAGGTTTCATCTTTCCGCAGATAGGGAGAAAAGAACCATGATACATTTATGAGATTTGAAAGATACATCTTTCGTTTGGGGTGTCTTGTGTATGGTTAAGAGAGCTTGTAAAGATTGTAAAAGAGTTGTAGAATCTACAACATGCCCGGTTTGCAAAACAAACAATACAACAACGAATTTTCAGGGCGTTGTAGTAATATTTGACCACAGGTCTGAAGTAGCTCAGAAACTAGGAATAACAGCACCTGGAAAATATGCCATCAGAGTGTAATAATTAAATTAAATATATGTGTAGGGAAGATTTGAACGGTTTTATATAATATCCGTAGTTTTATGATTGCAGGTTGGGTTTTCATAGTAGTAGAGTGTGGTGTTTTATAATGAATATTGTTGGCGAAAAAGAAAATAAACTATTGAAGCGAAAAGAAGTAGAGTTGCTCATAGAGCATGATAAATCAGCCACGCCTGTCAAAGCTGAAATACAGGAGAAAGTAGCTAAACTCCTGAAGACAGCCTCCCAGCAAATTGAAATCAAAAAAATATCCCCGTTTTACGGCAAATCTTCATCACGAATTTTTGCTTATCATTGGCATGAAAAAACTGTTCCTGACCTAAAAGAAGAAAAGGAGAAAAAAACAGAAAGCGGAGAGAAAAAATCAGAATGAAAAATAATGAAGGGTTTTTTTGCCTTTTATTGAAAATTGGAAAAGGAAAGTGATTATAGGTTTTAGCTACAAAAAATTTTTTTCAGTTTCTCCATTTAAAAATGGAGACTGAAATTTTGGAAATTCTGACGAATTTCAGATTTCCGAAACATGTAATTCCAAAGGAATTACAATGAATCATGAAAAAATAATAATCAAAAATCAAGAATAGGAAAAAGGTTAGAAATATGGCACCAAAACCAAAACCAGGAACTGAAGAAAAAACAGAAGCAGCAAAGCCGAAGAAGGCTGAAAAAGAAAAGAAGTCACAGAAAGAGCGAAAAGTATCAAAGAAAAAGCATGCCAAAGTAAAAGTATGGAAATTCTATGATATTGGCGGGGAAAAAATCAGGAGAAAAAATCAATCATGTCCCCGATGTGGCGCTGGAACATTTATGGCAACCTATAAAGAACGCTCTTATTGCGGAAAATGCGGCTATGCTGAAATGAAAGAGAAGAAATAGATAATTTTGAATGCATAAATAAATCATCCCGCTGAGCTAATTTGTGTGAAACTTCATAATTATTATACTACAATTTTCATTCCCCTCACTTGATGGGGGAATGAAAAAATGATAATTGCAGTGAGATAATTTTTGTTCTGAATAATGAAGATTTTCATGAAAGCAATCGGTTTATGGTGTCGTTCCGCCTTTCTTAAATGCAATGTAGAATATAACTGCGAAAAATACCAGTCCCACAATTAAAAGTATGTTATTGAAATCATTGGTTGTCATGCCACTCGGTATTGACGGCGCAAGTATGCCGAGAAGCAGGAAAAGCAGTGCCAGCGAAACAATTAATGGCAATGCGTTTTCTTTTAATTTTTCAGGGTCTTCACCGAACATGCGCCTGAGCACACCGATAAAAAACAGGATAATGAAAAGTATCACTGCTATTGGTATCATTGCACCGAGCATTTCAACCAATGGCAGATAAGTTGCTGAAAATGCTGCGAAAACCAGAGCAATAATAGCATGGATGTTTCTATTTTTAAATATATTTGTTAATGACAACAAACCGAAAACTATTGCAAACACGAAAACAAAGCTGATTATGAACATGTACATTTGCGAATTTAAGTCTATGAACACTGATATCACCATTATCGTGGTTTGTTTCTTTCCCATGCTTCTTCAATACGGAACCGCATACTATAGCTTTGTATTGCTAATTCCAATTCATTTCTCTCAGTTTCAAATTCCCCTATCTGTTTTTGAATTTCGCCAGCCCGATGAGTCGGGACATCAGGTCTTTGTAATGTTTGCAGGCGTTCTGCAATTTGTTTGTTTAATAGCTGTATTTTATGTTTCATTTTTGCTATTTCTCCTTTATCACTTGTATATGGATACTTCCCAGCTGGCGTATACGGGTTCTGATAAGGTTTATCGCCCTGAGGATTAAACCTGCTGAAATGCCCGCCAATGAACCAGAAAAACCCGGCTATGATCAGCAAAAGGAAGTATATCCAGATGCCCTGGGCAAAGATATTGAAAAAACCCCGTATTGCTATGAAAAGATAAAGTGATATTGCTACGAGATATTGCAAACCCTTATGTGAGCCGAGCAAAGGCATGCGATTCAGAATAGTTTTGATAAAAACAATGAGAATAACAGTTGGTATGAAAAAGTACATGACAAGGTCATTTACAATATTGCCTGAAAACGGCGAGCCCGGGTAGCTGTACATTTTCAGAAATTCAACAAAGATTAGCTCTCCTATATCCATGCTATAAGTTGTTGATAAGGCAATAAAAAGATTATGAACTGTCAGGTACCTGCTCGATAACCATGTAATCACTGAAATTATTTTGCTCGAAAATGTCATATATCTTTTGATGATGAATATGAGCATTACCATGAATAGATATGATTGGTTGAGCTGACCTTTGTACATATTTCAAGATTGTCTTAGCTGCATGTTCTTCCCTTATTGCGCAGGACTCCTCCATAGCTGTTTGGCTTACAGGATTCATGGGATCAAGCAAATAGAATGTATCCTCTGCTGATAAGTCGCATCCTACCAGATAACAATTATTTTCAATACAATAATGAAGAAAAGGCCACCAGCACGAAAGCAAAAAAGCAGAAGAATAATTATCGGGAACTGATACTTCAATACTGTAATCGTCTTCAGCCAAAGACAAAATATCTAAAACTTTGAACTTAGGAAATCTGGTAGTTTCATCTCGCACAATTTTCATACCACATTCTTCAAGAAGCTGGTATGTACGCTTAAGTGGAGACCATGTGCATGTATGTTCATCTGCAATGATTAATGGATTGCGTTTTCCATGATTTTTCTTCTTCTTGATATAGATTCTTTTGCTTCTTCCCTTTCGCGATATGACCACGGCATAATTATCACATTGCTTCTAGATTTCTTACGTTTGCTTCATACGACTCAATTAAAACCGACAATGCCTCTGGAGAAATATTTTGGCCTCTCATAGTAATTATATTTTGTCCTGTCTCTGTAACAGATTTTATAGTTTCAGCAGCTCGTGGATCTGCTCCAACTCTTGCTATAGCTGACTGTGCTCTTGCCTGAAAAGCCACGAAAGCACTGTCAAATAGCGTATCTTCTAATGGTATGACAATTTCAGGCGCTCTTGCTGATGCTCTATCAAATACCGGGTAGTCTGGCAATCTTGTTCTATTTTCCCGCTCTTCCATATTATATCTGAATGGTGCTACAGGTCCTTCTTCGTATGCTGTTTTAAAATTTCTAGCAGCTCCTGAAAGCCATTTCAATCCATGCGATACAGTTCCAGCAAATCTTTCACCTCTTCCAATTGTCTTTGTTCTATAAGTCTCTAATTTAGCATAGGTCTGGGCATAAAAGCCGGCTAAACTGATAATACTGTCAGCAGGGTCATCATTATGAGGATATGTAATTCGTGAGCGCCATTGCTGTTTTAATTGATCTTTTCTGGCATCCGGAATATCCTGATATGTGAAATGTGAAAATACGCCAGCAATATCATAATTCGCACATAAGAATTCATCCACTATCTCAAAAAGATTGTTGTATATATCATTCAAAAACTGTTGTTGTTCTGGTGTTTGTGGATTTGTTGATTTATACGCTACTTCATTTGGCCTGAAATATAGTAAATTAAAAAGTGCATTTTTTTCACCTGAAACAGGAAGGTCAGCCTTATATCTGCCACATGAATCTGGAAGGCCACAATACATTTGATCAGGTCGTATTCTAGTCCAGTCATTCATATTTCCTGTCATGTCATCGATTTCTCTGTTTAATGTTGTCAATACTACTGTGCTATACCATTCTACAATTTCTCTGTACATAGACAAGACACCTTTCTAACCTTTCTTTTTATTTGTCAAATTTTCCAAAAATCTGACGACAGCCGAAGGCTGTCTTGGAGTTTCAGGAACAAAGTTCCTGAAAGATTACTCGATGTGCGAAGCACATCTCGTGTTTTTCGAAAGTTTTGCTTTCGAAAAAAAGCTTAAGTTCACCAAAGAAAAAACTAACGCTTTCTCATTTACATATAACTTTTCTTTTTGTATTATCTTCCCTCTCTTTCCCTTTTTATGGTGTAGTTGCGGGTGTTTTTTGCTGCTGTGCTTCAACTGCTGTTTTTCTTTGAGTTCCTATGTATTTATACCACGTATCATATGCTCTAGCACATGGTGTTAATATTTCTTCTTTCAAAGTTGTCACTCCAAGCAGATCTGAAACTACCTTTACATATTCATCTATCATGTTAAAAGGAGGCATGGGTATATGAGTTATTTCATCATACTCAGAAATACTTCTTTCTGTATATGTTGTTGGCTGTTTTGCTGTTTCTCCTGATTCTGCTGAATAAGGAAACACGCCTCTCCGAGACATTCTATAACCAGAATCAAAGCCCCAATCATCTGAAAAATAATCTCTCATCATTTTCATTCTTTCATAGAATTGTGCACTTTCTTCAGTTGTGTAACCTTTAGTTTTAAGTTCCATAACATGAGCACCTTCATGGTATACAACAGGTAGCAATTCTTCTTCAGTAAGATTTCTATCTATATAAACTATACCATCCAGAGCATCAGTGAGTCCTTTGACAGGCTTTCCATCGTATTCTATATCATTGGTAAAAATAACTTTATAACCCATGTTTTCAATATTTCTTATTTCTCTTGCGATTTGTTTAACAACCATATTTATCACCTTTCTTTGAGCCATTATAAATTATTTACGCTCTATTCTATACTACTTCATGGTAGTATTTAAAGCTTCGTCATATTTAAATGCTGTGTTGCACAATTAGCGCATAAATTTCTATAAAACGTTAAAAACCCTATTTTTGACCTTATGTTTTCTCAAAACCTTTTTTATTGCATTCAATCCCTTTTCGTTT
>Ga0209343_10009542_pt1 | contig 11153 bp, 6 predicted proteins | sample RifCSPlowO2_02_FD_184026 | JGI IMG/M metagenome (GOLD analysis project Ga0209343, IMG submission 184026) | Groundwater microbial communities from Rifle, Colorado - Rifle CSP2_plank lowO2_0.2 (SPAdes) (version 2) | ecosystem: Environmental > Aquatic > Deep subsurface > Groundwater | place: Rifle... | reverse complement strand
GAAGGAAAACCTGTTCCTGAAAAAATTGATGGTTTTACTGCCGAACAACGTTTTTTCATGTCCTGGGCACAAGGCTGGAGAATTAATATGCGTCCCGAATATTTAAAAAACATGCTGCAAACAAATCCGCATTCCCCGGGTAATTTCCGTGCCAATGGAGCCCCAAGTAATATGCAGGAATTTTATGATGCTTTTGGTGTAAAAGAAGGAGACAAAATGTACCGTGCGAAAGCTGAAAGAGCTGAAATCTGGTAGTTTATTGAATTTTATTTTTTTGAAAAAGCGTTTTGCTGATTGCAGGACGCTTTTTTTATTGTTTATCAACCGTACATGTTTTTTGTCGCCAAAACACCAAAACATCCAAACAAAATTCAATCTTTTAAGAAGACCTATAAGCAATAGCATGGTGGGCTTTTTTATGTTGTCCCATAAAAATGCGTGCATAAATCCTTAAAATAGATAGTTCTAAAAATACAAAACTTAAGGACGTGAAAATTATCAGTATCTCTTCATGTTTATGGATATGGCTGAACATTATATCAATACCAATAAAAGTAGGTGTAAACGGTAAACCCGCCAAACCAAGACAAGACAGCAGGAATACAAAACCTATTGTTGGTTTATCATACGTATAGCCATGGAAATGATTTAAGTTAATATCATTATCAATTGATTTTATTTTTTTCAAACAAACGAACCCTGTAATTGCTGAAACAATGGTACCGCTCAGGTAAACAAAAATATGATGAATGCTGAAATTTTCATTTAGTGATGCTATCGAAAGAGTAATAAAAAACTGGCCCGCTACAATAAAACCCCATGCCCATAGAGCATCTCCTCTTTCTGAAAAAGCTTTTAAAATTAACATCAAAGCAATAAAAGAAAAAAGAAAAGGCAAAAATTCAAATAAAACAGCCGGAATATTTTCTTTAAATAAATTACAATAAATACCCGCTAAAAAAAGTGTAATTAATAAAATAACACTTGTTTTAGTTGTAAAAAAGTTAAGTTTTTTTCCAATCCATTTAAAGGGGTTCCACGAAAGATGGTGAAGAAGAAAATCAAGGTTCCATTCCTTTAAAGAAAGAACATACAAGGAGTTTTTTATTTTATTGAAAAACGAATCAGTTGCTGTTTGTTTTTTAGGTATGAAATTGAAAAACATATTATGTATTAAATAACCTAATACTGAAGGGGAAACTAATAGCTGATATGCTCTCAGGAAAGCATTTCCGGTAAAATGCAGCAGTGCCAGTGAATGAAAACCCAAAGCCACCTCAATAAAAATTAACCCAATCTGAGCAATGGATGAATAGGCTATTTGCGTTTTTACAGATGATTGTACCTTGGAAATGCCCGTAGCAATAATACTTGTTGTAATTCCTGTAACAATCACCAATACTTTAATAATAAACAGGCTTTCCCAGTATGGAAAAGTCCGGAGTAAAAGAAAAACCCCTAAATGGACCGACAGCGATCCATAAAAAATTGCACTCGAAGTTGTAGGGCCTTCCATTGCCCTAGGCAACCAGGAAGAAAAAGGTAACTGGCCGGATTTGGCCGCGGCTGCAATTAAAAGCATTAAAGCGATAAAAAAGCCATACCAGTTATGTTCCTGGAGATGTAGAGTAACGGCATTTAAATCGTTAAGTTTTATAAATGTAATATTTTCGTGCCATAAATGATGGCTCATCCACATGGCAAGTATCAGGCAGATATCGCCCAAACGGTATATAGAAAGCACTTTTAAACCATTTTTTACCGGCAAATACCTGTCCCTGTAAAAGGCTATCAACAAGAAAGAACTTAAGCCTAATATTTCCCAGCCGATAAATAGGGTTTCGAAATTCCCGGAAAAAATAACAAGATTAAATCCTAAAAAAAAGAGGGCGATGGTGCTGAAAAAACGTTTAAAACCTTCTTCCCTGTGGAGGTAATAACGGCTAAAAATGGCCACTAAAAAAGTTAATGTGGATCCAACAACAGTAAAAACTGCTGTAATTTTATCAAAGTAAAAATCAATGAAAATGTCAATTTTTTCTGTTTTAAAAAGCGTGATATGTTTCACATCTAAAATCGGATGGTTTTGAAGCAGCCAAAAGACAACAAGCGTTAAAATACCTAGCAGATGCACTCCAATAGTGGAAATTGCCATGGCGGACAGCAAGGATTCATTTTTGCGCGGAAGAAGCAGTATGATTATAAATCCAAACAAGGGAACCCAGATAAAAAATTGCAATAGTTGTGACATGTTAATTTTTTTTGTTGTGATATAAGAATGAGATATAAGAAATATTTTACCTTAAAATGTGTACGAATTAGAATTATATTTGAATTAACATAAGTGTTCTGTCAAGTATGTTTTGTCGTATTGTAGGTCATTCCGAACTTGTTTCGGAATCTCATAGATGCTGAAACAAGTTCAGCATGACTTTGAGTCATTGTATGCTTAACATAAACATTTTCCATAACGCTCAATATCCATATCTGTTTACAAATGATAAACCGGTAAATTTTCCTGAGTTGCATGTACTATATAATTCGTCTCCATCTCTGTAGCTGATTCTATAAGTGTATTTACATTTTTTATTGAACCTATTGCTGTTGTAAGCGGAATGTATTCAGTGAATGCACCATCTTTAAAATAAAAAAAATCAGTTGTTTCAGGATTTATTGCCACCAGGTGAACCCAATCATTAATAAACCATTCGTACATTTCGGGAACAGATTTAATTGTTTTTAACACCACTTCCGGAAAATGTTCAACAATTAATAATAATCGTACAGGATCATGCACTTCTATCATCTGCAATGGCAGGCCTGGCCTTAAATCGCCATCACAACTGTTTGCAACACCAATCAGCCCCATAACATTATGAGGCAATTTAGTTCCCGCCCCCAATTTATGATTGTCCACCCGCGAAAAATAATATTCCAGGTTTATTCCACCGCACACGGGGCCAAGGGGTTTCATTATCCCAGTAAGAATTGAACCCTCCGGATCTGTTTTATAATCGTAAGAATTTAAAAATGCACGCCTGTCAAGAAACAACCCTTTTGTTAAATCCCTGCTGCCAACAATACACAAGGTGTTTGTTCCATGTCCAAGCTCAGGACGGGGTTCAAAAAGAGAAACTGACCTGTTTTTAATTGCTTTTCTGACAACATGTAGCTTTTTTTTTGTATTTATAGAAGCGAATCTTCTGGACCGTTCTTTTGCATTTAAATCAAGCGCATTTTCGAAAGCGATTTTATTTTTTTTATGCTGTTCGCTATTTTCAAGGGAAAGCACCTGAACATCATAAAATTCTATTTCATCTCCCGCGGTATCGTGCAAGCCGCCAACAAACTGCGTTTCATCAGGGATATGAATCCCCCTTTCGTTAAGCAATATTCTTACTTTAGGATGATTTGCCATAAACGCGATCACTTTTGCATTTACCGAACCTGGCCTCCCGCTGCAGGCTCCGCAATCATGTGCACCGTGATGAGGATTATTGGCACTGCTTGAGCCATGTGCGACAGCATATACAATTGGAGCAAAATCTTTGACCATCCCAATACTGCGTAACTGGGATTCAACACGCGCAGCCATTTCTTCGATAGTAAATCCAATCTGAAGATCATTTTCACGATCATCTATGTTTTTATTCTCAATAGTAAGCTGCGAATCTTTGTTCATGTGAGCAAACGCATTCGAAATTGCGGGACTCATTTTTGGCCTGAAAACAGTAAGAAACAGCTTAATGCCGGCCCACATTCCGAATATCAGGGAGAGAAGGGAGCCCAGAAAAAAAGTATGTGTTTTATTGGTGTATATTAATTCATGCTTCCTTTTTCCGGACACTTCAAATTCTTTTATTAAATATTTTGGTGTTACCGGTGCCGGACAAAGCTTATCATAAAATTTTCCATTTTCGGGCTGAAAGAAAAATTCAACGTAAAAAAAACCGGGTGTTCCAAAAGTTTCACAATTTGGGTCGGTGCTTTCAATATGTGTACGCAATGAACATTCCCGTTCATCAATACAAAACATTGCCTGAAAACTTTTTTTGACAGGGTTAACGCGCATTCTTTTTTTTTCGGATGCAATTCCTGCCAGCACTTCATCATAATAATCCCATTCAAAAGCATCCTGCCAGATGGTAAACACTTCATTCAATTCTGTTAGCGGAACATCAGCGAACAGGTTTAATGGCTTGGCGGTTACTTTGTTACATAAAGGTTCCCAGTTTTTCCCGAATTTAAAATCCAGCGCATCAATTTCCAGGAGCAATTCAACAACAATTAAATCGTGCAGCGATATATTTTTATGATCCAGCAGCGATTGTGGCTGATCTTCGATGGTTGATACTATTCCCGACCAGCCCTGGTGACTGAATTGCTGGTCGAAAAGATATTGTTCGTAATACTCCTCTTTCCCGACAACAATTTTCAAAAGATCTTTAATTTCACAATTTCTGTTTAATAACAGCTGTTTGGCCCTATCTGTTTTCAAAAAACTGATATAACTTTTTTTCTCCAACTCTCTTAACGAATCAAGGAAACCTATATTTTGGGAAGGGAAATTCCAGATCGCAATCCCCTGATCCAGGTAACTGCAAAGAATCCTGAAAAGTAGTGGCTGAACAAGGGAATTAAGGTCGATTTTATACTGGTTTTTCCAATCAGCCCGCAATAATCCGATCCTTTCAGTATTTGAAGCATTATATCCTTTAGAAATTAATTTTTCCTTCCAGGCAGCTAAATTTTCGCTTCCTTTTTTTTCGATAATTATTCGTTCAAGAATATTATTTTTTATACGTCCTGTTTCATATAACTCTCTATATTCATGCAACTGTAATGTAACCTGGTACCCGAATATTTTTGAAGCTTTAAAAATAGCATCATAAAATTTCATGTGTTGATAGGCATGCAGGGAATTATGATGAATAAAATCTTTTAGCGGGGTCTGAGAGGGCAAATAATGCTTTAATTCATGCAATACATGGTTCTCGTCAAAAATCACCGGCATTGATTCCTGATCTAAAAAATCATCGGGCTGATGTTGCATTTTCTCAGTTTCCTTTGCTTTGTTCATAATTTTATTGTTAATAATGGAATGCGCCATTTTTAAAAAATATTTAATTGTTTATGGAGTAATGTTATATTCTTTTTCAAGATGATAAACAGAATGTAGCTCTTTAGTACAAGTGGCTGTAACATCTAAATCTTTTATAAGTCCATCCGCCACGTCATATACCCATCCGTGAATATTCAACTCCTGTCCTTTTTCCCAGGCATTTTGCACAATTGATGTTTTGCCCAGGTCGTGTACCTGTTCAATTACATTCAGCTCAACAAACCTTCTTGCTCTCTGGTTTTCATCAGCGATTGCATCCAACTCAGAACTATGTAACCTGTAAACATCTTTAATATGTCGTAACCAATTATCTATTAACCCGTATTGTTTATTTCCCATAGCGGCAAGTACGCCCCCACAGCCATAATGCCCGCATACCATAACATCTTTTATTTTTAAAATATCCACAGCATACGATAACACACTGAGTAAATTCATATCACTATGCACCACCATATTGGCAATGTTTCTATGAACAAACATTTCTCCCGGTTTTGTGCCTGTTATTTGATTTGCAGGAACACGGCTGTCCGAACAGCCAATCCATAAATATTCAGGATGTTGGCTTGCTGCCAGCCCTTTAAAAAAATCAGGATTATTATAATTTTGTATGGTAACCCAGGCTTTATTATTTTCCAGTAATTTGAGATGTTTCTTTTCCATTTTATGTGTTGTTTTAGGTAATTTGATACGTTTTCTTTCTTTTCCTGCTCGTTTAAGCTGTTTTTTTTCCATTTTATCTATTTCAGTTAATTTGAGAATATTCCTTCATCACGGTTTCTAGTGTCCTGACATTCCATTAAATGCCGGAATGTTTTTAAGTTCCAATTTAATATTTTTAAGTTCTGCTGTATTTTTGAAATCATGAATGAGCTCAAGCACATCCAAATCGATGTTTTGCGATTTGCTGCCATCAATAATTACATGGGAATCATCCTGTAATTGGTCGAGTGTAAGCGCTATGCTTCCTTTATTTAAAAAAGAAACTTCTTCCGCCAGCCGAATAATTGTAGTGTCGGTGCCATCTTTTTCTTCTTTATGAAAAAAATAAGCGACTTTATAATTGTTTCGTAAAATAAAAAACAGGGAAACCGCCATACCAATGCCAATTCCTTTTAACAAGTCAGAAAACTGAATTGCCACTACGGTAATTATAAAAGGTAAGAACTGAGATAAGCCCAGCTTATACATCGCCTTGAAAAGAGATACTTTAGCCAGTTTATATCCTACCATTAAAAGTAAAGCAGCCAGGCAGGCAAGCGGGATTTTATTAAGAACAGAAGCGATGCTGATTACACTCAGCAACAATAACAAACCGTGAAAAATAGCGGCTAATTTTGTTTTCCCTCCAGCATTAATATTAGCAGAGCTTCTGACGATAACGGCTGTTATGGGTAACCCACCAATAAAGCCTGAAACAAGGTTACCTAATCCCTGGGCTTTTAATTCACGGCTTGTTGGTGTATTGCGTTTATACGGATCAAGCTTATCGGCAGCTTCACAACTCAACAAAGATTCTAAGCTGGCAATAATGGCAATTGTAATGGCCACAACATATACATTATAATTACCGAAGGCAGTAAAATCAGGTAATGTAAATTGATTAACAAATTCCATTGCTGAATCAGCCACCGGTAATTGAACTAATTTTGTATCCGTTAAATAAAAGTCCGGAACGTAAACTTTAAACCATTCATTAGTTAGGATTCCAACAATAACTAATAACAACGCTCCCGGAACAATTTTAAAGAAGGCAAATCTTTTTAAAAAGGGACGTTCCCACATTATTAAAATAAACAATGAAATCAAGGCTATAATAATTGCCCCGGGATGCATAAAGTTAATCGCGTTAAAAATTTCGGTGAATGTATTTTGTCCGTCCACCTGCATAAAAGAAAAGTCGCCTTCGTTGTCGATATCGTATCCTAACGCATGGGGTATTTGTTTTAATATTAATATAATACCAATGGCCGCAAGCATTCCCTTAATAACACTGGATGGGAAATAATGCGCTACAATACCTGCTCTTAAATATCCTAATGCTATCTGAATTAAGCCGGCTAATACAACCGCGAGTAAAAAAGTTTCATAGCTTCCTAACTGCGTAATGGCATTTAAAACGATAACTGTTAAACCTGCAGCGGGGCCACTTACACTTAATGCAGAACCACTTGTAAAGGCAACAACCAATCCTCCGACAATACCGGCAATAATCCCCGAAAAAAGCGGAGCGCCTGATGCTAAAGCAATCCCTAGGCATAAGGGCAATGCAACCAGGAAAACTACCAGGCCTGCCGGCAAATCATTTTTCAGGTATTTAAAAGTTAAGCCTTTTATTTTTACGTTTTGAATGTTCATAAAATGGATGTTATACTGATTAAATATCTAAACAGATTGTTTGCTCACTGATAATAAAACCTAAAGCAAGGATTTATTAAATCAATGACGAAATCCATTACGGATTAAAATCAATAGAATTGATGTAAATAAAAATTAAAAATTGAATTTACCAAAGGCGAAAAGCCCTCGATTAGAATAGTAATGCCTGATTATATCAATTCAGGCGGAGAATATACCTGTTGACTGTAATCAGATGAAGAAAAATTAATATTTTGCCTGGAACCCAGAGAGCCGAGGGAGAAATGATCGGAAAGAAGTTTATTATTATACAGCCTGGTATTAAGAATTAAATCTTCAGAAAAATTTAATTTTTCATTTTTACCGGATTTTTCCGATTGTGAGCTCGGCTCTTCACAGTCAAAATCATCAATCCAATCGATGGATGTATTTCCAATTGTTTTTGAAAAATAGCTGATTGTTTCATTGCTAAAAGCATATGAAAACAAAATAAGCATACAATATGGAATAATTTTTTTCAAAATAAATTTTGTTCAATAAAAGTTTTTGCAAAAGTAAGGATCAAACTATGAGCAAAGATAAAAATTGGGTTTTTTTAACAAATTTCAAAAAAACAACAATAAGTTTTTATAACCGAAACACCATAATCAATTTGCAATTGGGGTGTTTAATTTTCGTAAAGATACTGTAAAATTAGTGAAAAAAGATATATTTAAGAAAAATAATCTGACACAGATCATATTTTACAAACGCTGACAAAATTCTTATTTTTCAGATGAAAAACAGGGGAATCATTAAAAAGAGCTGCCCGTCTTGCACACAAGCGGGTAGTTTTACATGTTTTACATGAAACAGCTTTTTACTTTCGGCAGACTTGCTATATGTGAGGTTTACATTTTAAAGCAAATATCATAAATAAAACGGATAAACTGAATTTCCGTAAAAAGCTATAAAAATTTCGGTTTTTTTTGTTCATCAATTCAGTTCGCAATGAAAATTGGTGGTGTCAAAAACATTTCACAACGGAAGAAAATTATTTTTTTATTTGTTTTTGTCACTTGTAATTTCATAATATTATTTACGAAATCGGTCACATCGCTTAGCTAATCGTTGGGTTGCTATCCTATTAAAACTTTGCTAAACAAAGACATTCAAGAATTTTGTGTAAAACTTACTTACTGGACTTACAGATTTAAACTCTAAAAGCATTAACTTAGCTGCTGATAATTTAAGGCCGAAATGAAGGGAAAATTAACAATAAAAACTCTAATCAAAGAAGCTCAACTTTTTTGTATTGAACAATCCAAATTTAAACACAAGGAACTTTTTGGAGTTACTGACGGTAAAGCGGTTGGAACACTCATTGAACAGAAATTTCAAAAGCGTTTAAACGACAAATACGAAGTAGTAATTGGTTCATCTGCAAGCGGAGTTGACCTTCCCTCTGAAGATATTTTAACAGACATTAAAGTAACTTCAATAAAACAACCTCAATCGTCTTGCCCTTTCAAAGACGCTAAGCAAAAGGTTTTCGGACTTGGTTATAACTTACTTGTATTTGTTTACGACAAAACGGACGACTCAAAATCGAAAACAGCAATATTGAATTTTGTTAGTTGTTCATACGTTTCAAAAGAAAGAACAGCTGACTATACAACAACCTTTCGATTGAGAGAAATGGTTAAGGACAAGGCGAATGAAGCTGACATTATAGCTTATCTATGCGACAAAAACATTCCTGCTGACGAAATAACTTTAGCAAAATTAGCGGAGCAAATTCTAAAAACACCCCCCGAACAAGGATATTTGACTATTTCCAATGCTTTACAATGGAGATTACAATACCAAAGAATTGTAGCCCTGTCCGAAGATATTCCAGGGATTTCCAAAATTGTTAGTTATAACAAACCTAAAAGGTGAATTAAGCGAGGCGAATCTTGAACACCATTGAAAATAAAACAAAAGTGAAAAAAGTATTTGAAGCAAATATTTCTCATCGGGTTTCAGATTTCTTAAATGAAAATCTCAAAAAGATTACATCGATAGAAATGGCAAATCAAAAAATGTATGTTGCCTTCGGCATCAACCATTTTTTTGATAATATTACAGAATTGGAAACGCTGAAAGAAGTTCTTTCTGAAAGTCCTGATATTATTGAAGAACCTGATAGAGCGGAATATGGTGACTTTCAAACTAATTTTGATTTAGCTAAAAAAGTAACTTTACATTTGTCTTCAAAAAATATTTCACCTGAAATATTAGTTGAGCCAACTTGTGGTAAAGGCAGTTTCATAATTGCTTCGCTGAAACAGTTTAAGAATATTAAAAACATATTTGGAGTTGAAATATACAAGCCCTACGTTTGGGAAACTAAATTTAGTATTATCAATTTTTTTCTCGAAAATCCTGAAAACAACAAACCCGAAATAATAATTACGCATTGTAATGTTTTTGACTATGATTTTAAAAAAATTTCAAAAGAACACTCAACCAAAGACATATTAATAATTGGTAATCCACCTTGGGTAACAAACTCTAAATTAGGAAGTCTTAAATCTTCTAATCTACCTAGAAAAACTAATTTCAAAAACCATAGCGGTTTAGATGCTATGACGGGCAAAGGTAATTTTGATATTGCTGAACATATTACTTTGACAATGATTGAAACCTTTCAAAAAATGAGAGGAAATCTATTATTATTGATTAAAAATTCCGTTGTCAAAAATATTCTTTTAGACCAAAATAAAAATCAACATACAATTGCATCATTAGAAAAACAATGTATTGACAGCAAAAAAGAATTTAAAGTTTCCGTTGAAGCTTCTCTCTTTTATTGCAAATTAAATTCAGATCCTGAATTTTACTGCGAAGAATTTAACTTTTATAATAACAAAAAATCTTACCGAAAATTTGGTTGGTTAGAAAGCAAGTTTGTATCGAACATTAACACATATATTCATACTAAAGAAGTTGACGGACAATCACCTTTTGTGTGGCGACAAGGCTTAAAGCACGACTGTTCAGCTGTTATGGAGTTAGATAGAGTGAACGGGCATTATATAAACGGGTTAAATGAAGAGGTAAAACTAGAAGGCGGTTTAGTTTATGGTTTTCTTAAAAGTTCCGACTTAAAAAACACTGTAATTGGTCAGACAAGGAAATTCACAATCGTTACTCAAAAGAAGGTTGGGCAAGAAACTAAGTACATAAAATCCGAGTATCCCAAAACGTATCAATACTTAATAAAACATCAAACAAATTTTGATGCAAGAAAATCAAGTATTTATAATAATAAGCCTTTGTTTTCAATATTCGGCATAGGAGACTATTCTTTTAAACCATTTAAAGTTGCTATATCCGGACTCTACAAAACTTTTCATTTTACTTTAATTCTGCCCCAGGACAATAAGCCTGTAATGCTTGACGACACTTGCTATTTAATAGGTTTTGACAATATTGAGTTTGCTGTTTATGCCTTAATACTTTTAAATTCAGATACGACAAAGCAGTTTTTACAGTCTGTAACTTTTGCAGATGCGAAAAGGACTTTTACAAAAGACGTTTTAATGCGAATTGATCTTTTAGTATTAGCAAAAAACATTAACAAACAAGACCTGAAAACTGAATTGAAAAGATTAAACGAAATATATAAACTCTCCTTAACCTTGAACTT
>Ga0209343_10009540_pt1 | contig 11153 bp, 10 predicted proteins | sample RifCSPlowO2_02_FD_184026 | JGI IMG/M metagenome (GOLD analysis project Ga0209343, IMG submission 184026) | Groundwater microbial communities from Rifle, Colorado - Rifle CSP2_plank lowO2_0.2 (SPAdes) (version 2) | ecosystem: Environmental > Aquatic > Deep subsurface > Groundwater | place... | reverse complement strand
CCCGCCAAGCAAGACAACTTGCTGGCATTGCGGGCAAGGAGGGAGGTGAATAAAATGACAATTAAACAAAGAATTGCAGGCGCTTTGGTAGCAGGCTCATTCATTGCCGCTTCATTGCTGCCTGCGGCTGCTTTTGCAGACCAAACCTGCACAATCTCAGGAAACGGTAGGGATTCAAGGAATAGGTGCAGGATAAGAGTTGAAAGAAGACTAACTGTTGACCAAAGAAATACGGCAACAGTAAGAAACATAGTTGTGGTTGTTCAAAATACAGGTTTAAATAGCGCGAGCAACAATACAACAAACGGCGGCGACGTTAGTGTTGATACGGGAAATACAACTTCTACGATCAACATAACTGTGTCTGGAAATACCAATACAGCGGTTCCGCCTGATCCAGGCCCATAAGACAGGATTTAAAGCTGTTCTAAAAAAGCTCTGCAGAGATGCGGGGCTTTTTATTGGTTGATGAAATTAGATTGGATCTGCAAAAACAAGAAGCCGTTTTAGAGAAGTCCCGATCGGAACGCAAGTTTGAAGAATAAGTTGATCTTTTTGAGTATTGAGAAGATAATTGACTTCGTTGGGCCATACTGTCTTTTTATCGCTTACTTTGTATTTATATGTTTTCCCGTTTCTAAAAATGTTAATCGAATCTCCCCTTTTAAGCTCCGGTAATCTAAAAAAAGCTATGTTGTATCGTGTAATTCTCCAAGGCGTATCCGAAGAATGGGCAAAAAGAAATGTAGTTCCTTTTTCTTCGGGAAGAGAAGTATTTTTTGCGTGAGCTATTCCATTTTCTAGAGATTTCCTATATTCAGTTTCGTTAAACGGATCTACATTTGGAATAATTTGCGATGCAACATTTATTTTGGGAATTTCTATATAAAGCGACTTAGTTAAAACTTGCCTATCGATCTTGGGAGGAAAAAGATATAAAGATATAATCGGATAATAAATAAAAACTAGCAATAAAAGAGAAAACGCCATTAAGGCGTTTCCGATTAAGTGTCTGAGTCTTTTAGACTGCATATGCTAAGGGAGGGGAGGGATCGGAACCAAAGCGCAAAAACCCACCCGTCAAGAACATTGTAATGGCAAGAATTGTCATTAGCAATATCCAGTAAGCTCCGGTTGCGGGCAGGATGTTGCCGATTGCAGCTCCCAATACTTGTCCCGGTCCACCAACCGAAGACCCACTTCCGCCTGAAGAACTGCCGCTTGAAGGTGGAAGTGCTCCCACTGGATCTTCTATTGGCTGTGGGTTTCCTCCGCCAGGAGGCGGAATAATATTAGGACAACATTGCTGTTTGAAAAATGAGCTATTAATATTTTCGTTTCCAATTGTAATAACACTTATAATATCTCCTGTTGCAATTAATACTGCCCCATTGTTGTTATTGGCAGTATTAATTCCCGTATTCAAATTTTGTAATACATTGTTTTCTATGTCTGCGAAATTATTGCTTATGTAATTTAGACTATTGCTAAACAACATAACTATACTATCTATTGATCCGCTCCCATTATTATTAATTGAAATTGATATTGAATTGTTATTACTTCCCTGTGGATCGGAATTTAAATTAATATTTTTATTTAAAATAGAAATTAAAGATGTAATGTTTCCGGTTTGAATCGCTACATCACCGTTATTATTGTTTGCCTGATTATTTCCCGTATTTGAATTGGTTGTTGAATTATTGGTAATTTGCGCTGAGTTTGCCTGGGATATATTTGTTGTGTTTGCAAACGTTAAGTTAAGATTATTTATAGAATCAGATCCATTTCCATCGATTGCAGCAGTTGTATTTCCACTGCAACCACATCCTTGATTTTCTGCAAAATTTGTATTTATGTTTTCATTAGAGACCGTTGAGGAACTTTCTATATTTCCTGTCGTTATGTTTGCATCTGCGTTGTTTGAGGATACGGAATTATCTCCCGTATTTGCGCTTGTATCTACATTATTTTGTATATCAGCATTATTTGTCTGCTCAACAGTTGAGCTTGAGCTATTGGCAATCTGGACATCATTACTAGACCCGCTGCCATTATTCGAAACAGTAATCTCCTCAGCAAAAACATTGGAAACTGCAAATAGCCCCACTACCAAAAAGGTCAATGACGTAAATATTTTCTTTATCATCTGATAATCCTTCCTAAAAACAAAGATGCTTTTCTTCTTAAGATAAATCCAACTCCTAAAATTGGCACTAGCAAAATTACCCATGCTAGATTTATATTTACCTTATCGGTTTTATTGTCTTTGACGATGTTATTAACTCCAAGTATTTGAGTGTCATCAGAGTTTTGTAAGCTTTCGGTAGAAATTGCAAGAATATTTCTGCCTATCGTTAATCCGGCAATTACTCCGCCTGCAAATGGTATGGAGTTGCTTGATGGATTAGACCCGTTAGGATTAGGATTGCCGCCATTTTGCGAAGAGTTACTTGATTGACTATTGCTTGAGCCTGGCACACTTGCTACTTGCTCTCCTCCGATTCCCGCATTATTATTTTCCTTGTGAGTTCCCGGTGTTACAAAATCTCCAAACCAATTCCCAAACACATTTACAAATGTGACCAAAAGCTTTCCTCCGACAATGTTATTGTTTACAAAATTTACCAAATTGGCAATTACTTTCGAATCTCCTGTGGTAATGTAATTATCTCCTCCTGTATTGTCGTTTGCTAAGTTTTTTCCAGTGTTTGCAGAAAGATAAATATTGTTGTTTACCTCCGCATTGTTTGTCTGATTGGTTGTATTGTTTGTATTGGAATTTACGCTTGCATAATTTACTGATCCTGCTCCATTACCGTTATTTATTGCTGTTATCTGTCCATTCTCATCAACCGCGAATTCTGTTCCTGAAGAACCTGCAAATACCGCTCCCTGCGGCGCTCCCACAATTTGTCCAATCCATTGTCCTGCTCTATTTATTATTACTAACCACCAGTTTCCGCCTATAATGTTAGTATTTGCAATATTTAAAACTTGTGCTGTGACATCAGCATTTCCTGTTGTTATATAAACATCACCGCCTGTGTTACCCGATGCTGAATTGCCACCAGTATTTGCGTCAAGAATTAAATTATTATCAATATCAGCTACATTTACTTGAGTAATAGTATCGATAATTGCCTGATCCGATGAAGCATTATTGTCTGAATTTGAGCCATTGCCCGAATTTACCAAGGCTGTACTTCCTCCACAGGTAGCGCACGCAAAAGCGTTTAGAGCCGATTCGGGAAGAATAATATCTCCAATTAAGTCTCCGAAAATATTAACGACTCCCAGTATTACATTACCTGCAAGATTATTGTTAAGAAAAGTGAGAACGTTTCCGGCAACTGAGGCATCACCTGTTGTAACGTATGAATCCCCACCTGTGTTTCCTGATGCCGTGTTGTTTCCCGAATCAGAAGTTAAATAAAGATCGTTATTTACTACGCCGTCATTTATCTGATTCGTTATATTGTTGGTATCTGAATTTATACTTGCATTATTATTTGAATTTGAACCATTGTTGGAGTTCTGCGCAAGACCTGTAAATCCGTCGCATCCTGATACGCAGCCGGCTCCAAAATCAAGTATGTAATCTCCAACATGATCATCCACTATATTAAATTCTGCAACTGTAACTCCATCTATATTTGTATTTGCCGAAGTGATAATAGTTCCGGTTGTTGAAGCATTTCCTGTATCAATGAATGAATCTCCACCAGTGTTGTTGGATGCTGAGTTTTGTCCCGAAACACTTGCACCGGTAAGACCGTTTGAGATACTTGCACTATTAGACTGATCAGTTGTATTGTTTTCCGAAACAGTTGCAGAGCCGGTATTTGAAGACCCTGAGCCATTCCCATCATTAATAACACCTATCCCGCCATTACCACAGCAATTTCCTCCTTCGGATATATTAGAATTGGCAGTCGTAAATATATTCCCGTTACTGTTTACATCTCCTGTATCTATAAATGTGTTTCCAACATTACCATCTGATAATATACCCTGATAGGCGTCTCCCTGCGTATTGTCTTGAGTGGTTATAATTGGATCATTAGGATTATTATCCCTTACCTCATCGCCGTTGTCCGAGGACACAGGTGCTTCTGTTGGTTCGGGTGGATCTGGAGGATCGACTGGATCAGGACCATCAGCAGTTGTTTGGATCTCGGGTGGATCTGGAGGATCGACTGGATCAGGACCATCAGCAGCAAACATAGAACCCGCCTGAACAAAAGTAAAGTTCAAAAGGAAAAGCAATATGAGTATTTTTTTAATTCTATTTGTCATTTTTTAAAATTTATGTTTCAAAATTCAATCAAACTTTCAAAGATAAATTTTAGATCCTCTGGGATCAGGAGTGTCCTGCCGAAGTGCCAGAAGAACACTCCTAAAATCCCAAAAAGACTATAGACCTAAAGCGCCCAGAAGATCTTCGAGATCAAAACTGAAACTAAAGTCGAAATCGAAATCAAAGTCTGGGAAGTCAAAGTCCATTTCACTTCCGAAGCTGTTAACGTTTCCTGATGTGGAAAGATCAACATTTGCCTCAGTGTCTCCGGTTGTTATAGATGGATCACCATCTCCTTCTCCGGTGTTGTTGTTGGCGTCGTTTTTACCTGTGTCAGGATCAACATCAACATCATTGTTAATGTCTGAATCATTGTCCTGATCAACATTTAAATCAGAATCCAGCTCAACATTGACATCGTTATCGGAGTTGGTACCATTTCCATCCACCTTAACAAAGAGATCGCCAAACGTACATCCACAGTCGACGTCAGCATGGTTGAAGTTGACCATATCGTCAGTTTCAACTGTTGCTTCAGCATTTCCAGTGTCGATCATTACATCTCCGCCGGTGTTGTTGTTGGCGTCGTTTTTACCAGTATCAGCATCAACATCCACATCATTATTGACATCAGCGTCGTTGTTTTGATCAACATCAATATCAGAGTTTGCATCTACATTGATGTCATTATTTGAATATGAACCGTTGTCTGTTATCCAAAGACTCAATGATCCTCCTCCATTACTACCTCCTCCAACCACAGCGTGGTTAAAGTTGGCGACTGTTGAAAGAGAAGCATTACCCTTGGCGTTTCCGGTTGTAATGGAGACTCCGCCGTTACCGGTGTTGTTGTTGGCGTCGTTTTTACCGGTATCAAGATCAACATTGACATCGTTATTAACATCTGCGTCATTATCCTGATCGACATTTATGTCAGTGTCTTTATCAAGATTGACATCATTATTAGACCCCGTACCGTTTCCACTGATCTTAACTTCTGTATTACCTGTATCGCAACAGCCAACATTTGCAGAATTTGCGTTAAGTGTGTTCGAAACATTAACATCTGCCTCAGCATTACCAGTTGTAATGGAAACATCACCGTTACCGGTGTTGTTGTTCGCGTCGTTTTTACCGGTATTAGCATCAACATTAACATCATTATTGACATCAGCGTCGTTGTTTTGATCAACATCAACGTCTCTATTGTAGTCAACATTGACATCATTGTTGGAGTTTGAACCGTTACCATTTATTATGATGGTTGTACCTGCGAATGCGAGTGGCGCAAAAGCATTTAGTAAAAGCGCTCCGGTTGCTATTGCTACTCCTATTTTTTGTTTTGTATTGTCCATTTATGTTTCACCTCCTCTCTTTTTAGTTTTCCTTTCCCCTTCGATAAACTCAGGGTGGATTACACTTCTGCTTACCGTTTTCGCTTTTGTAAACGAAAACGGAGGCTCCTCAATCCGAAACCCATTTAAAGATTTCGGGTAGAAAAGCCTCCGTTTGCGGTCAGCTTATAAACTTAATTTATATTGTTACTTTCATTTATATAATACTATCCTATTGTCTGTCAAGACCTATTTTAACTCCGACCTTATCGGAGTTCAAATTAACTTCGCTTTGAGAATCATCTTGTGGTGTTTTTTCCATTTCTACATTTGTTTTTTTGATGTGACGAACTGTAATTTGAGTGACTTTGCGGTTTTGAACATAAAGCTCAACACTTCCGAATACAATATCATCAAGAGCTTTCTGTATCTCACTGATTATGGCAACCTTATCTTTTTGAGAATGCACCATATTATTGAAAACTAAGCTTTATCGTTTCTTTTTTGCCTTTTATTTCTCCTATTCGCAGCATTAAGTTTTTGTCTGAATCGTTTATGGGAAATCCGATTCTTGTGTATTTTGTTGAAATGGGTTGCACAGCAACAGGATCATTATGAATATCTGGTGCTAAGAATTCATTTTTGTTATTTACTGAAAGCCTTACATAATCAGATGTCTTTATTTCTATTGCTTGCGTATATTGATTTGTTAATTTAAGATTTAAAATAAGAAAATTTCTCCCTTGTACTGCTCTTGCCCTTTGTCCTTTCACAATTATGGAATCGTAGAGCCCTGCTGTTTCTATTTTGTACTTTAGTTTATTTACCTCATTTCCTTTACTGTCTCTTATCGGAAACTCAATTTCTTTATTTATAGTTTTTGTTTCTTTTGCTACCGAAGGAGCCGGTTTTCCATTTGTATTCCCAATTATGGTTGTCCCAGATTTTCCGAAAAATAAAAACGCTCCTAAAATGAAAACTACAACAAGAGCGAAAATAACCGGAAGTAAAAAATTTTTATTTTTAGAATTTATAGAATTGTTGTAAATATTATTTATGAAAGCACTAACCCCATTTTTAATTTTTTGCGCTTTTGATGACACCATCAATAATATTTTAACTTTTTCTGACACTACTTGAGGTTCCATATTTTCAAATAAAAATGCCCCTTTTCGGGGCAGACATAGGTAATCAGCAATATAACATAATTAAAATTAGATTGTCAATACCCTTATCTTGACAATCTAAAATGAGCATTATTCTATGGAGATATTAATTGCAGTAGTAGAACTAGTGTTATCCTTTTCGATTTGTATCTTAACTTTTAATCCATTGCCTGCCCCAACTAATTTATTTAAAATATTTCCGTTTGTATTTGTTGTAACAAAAGATTTTGCTTTCATATTTAAACTAATTAATTTTTCTTTATACCAGTTAGTAATTGCTTGCGGATCATCTGAGCTTTGCAAAGTCATCTTATCTCCCGATTGATTTAAAATCTTTGAACCGGGATAAACAAAAGATTGAATATTTATTTGAGGAGAAGGTACTAGAGTAGAAGTAGGAGGTATTGAAGTAGGAATGAGAATCGGCGTAGGAGTTGGAGTTGCGTCAGCCGCGTTTGACGCGGGAGTTGGTATTAGGATCATAATATTTTCTTCCTGAATTTGCTTATTGGATAGTCCTTCTTTTTGAACAAATGATGCAACTATAATTATTATTATAAAAAATATAAGAATTTGAACATTCCTCATATGACCACACTATTATATAGTATGGCGTCAAGAGCATTTTTATTATTAGAATATGGTATAATCTCAAGCCATAATCTTAAAATGAAAAAATTGATAAGTTTTGTTGTTTATCTTTCAGTCTTTTTGTCATCTCTTTATTTACCTACTGACCCTGATTTGGGATGGCATTTAAAGTACGGAGAATATTTCTTCAGGACCGGAAAAATATTACGAGAAAATATTTTTTCTACCATGATGCCTGATTACAAATGGGTAAATCATTCTTGGGCATCTGATCTATTAGTTTATATTTCCTACGAAACACAAGGATTTCTTGGAGTTACTTTATTGGGAGCATTTATTGTAACGCTGACTTTTTATTTTTTTTCAAAAGCATTTAAGCTTTCTTTTTGGGATAAAGCTTTTCTTTTCCCGATAATTTTATTTCTAGTAAGTAACGTCAATGCGTTCGCTTTTAGATCACAATTAACATCATATTTATTTACTGGAATACTTTTTTACATCATATCTGCCTATAATAAAAATCCCAAAAATCTTCTTTGGACAATTCCTCTTTTTTTAATCTGGGCAAATTTTCACGGAGGTTTTATTTTGGGACTTATACTTCTTGTCTCTTATTTGGGAATCAAAAAAGCCATAGAAATTAAAAACAACTTTAATGTTAAATCTTTACCTAACTTAATTAAATTCGAATTACTTGTTCTTTTGGGAATTTTAGCGGCTACTCTCATTAATCCGTTTGGGTACGGAGTTTATCTGGAGTCCTTTAATCACTTCGGAAATCCATGGCTAAAATATATTTCTGAATGGTCTCCTTTTTCTGATCTTTCATCACGATGGTGGAATCTTATAATTTTCATGAATATGTACTTAATAGGAGTCTTTATACTTTTCTTAACTGGGAAATTGCAAGATAGACTTCCGATTGTTCTCTTGATACTTCCTTTTATTGCGCTCTCATTTTACGAGCGAAGATATGCATGGTCAATGTATTACATCTCTTTCCCGGTTCTTTTAGCACTTTCAGATTTTTTTAAACCGAAATTAAAACCGAATCAAATTATTGCTGCCAGTATAATCTCTATTATTTCTCTAGTTTTTATCATAAACGCCAAAAGCCCTGTTGAAAAGTACTTGACTATGAATTGGCAAAAATATTGTTTGTCTCCCGCTAATCTTTGCTCATATGATGCGATTGAGTTTATTTCAGAGAACAATCTTTCAGGCAATTTGTCCACTCCGTATAGCTGGGGGGGTTGGATGATCTGGAATTTTCCAAAAATAAAACCCAGTATAGACGGGCGAATGCCTGCATGGAAAGACAAAAATGGTTATAGTGCTTTTGCGCAGTATTATACCAATGTTCAGGATTGGAAGAGCATTGATAATTCGAGCTATGATACGGTGTTGGTTCTTAAATCAAAGCCCATGTACAAAAGGCTCCTTAAATTAACAAAAGAAGAGAAATGGAAATTAGTATATAGAGACGATTATTCCGGAATCTTTGTAAGAACTGGGGATCCTTTCAAAAACTAACAAGTGCTACGGGAGGCATCGCGACCTAGACATGTCAAATTTGTATTAGACGTTTTTGGGATTGACATTAAAATATACTAGCTGCATGGTTTTTGGGGTTATAATCCCTTTCTCGTGAGTGGTTACTGATGTGCTACAGTTGCCTGATAGACAATAACTTCACCGTAGTTGTTATCGTTGCAAATAGAAGAAGAGCCTTCCCTACTACAATTTGACTGAGTGTAAACACCTGTTTTGAAATAAGCGTCTGAATATTTTTTATTAAGCGTATACACGGGATCTAGGCTGTTGTTGTAATAGACTTTGGTTTGACCGTCGCCTACCACAAACTTAATCGTAAATCTTTTTCCAAGTACATAACTAGGATCTAGCGTATGGAGGTTTTTTCCATCAACCCTGATGTGAAGAATAGGATAGTCAAGCCGTATCGCAATAATGTCCTTGTTGGCATCATGAATCTGTCCCGCTATTATGTGTCGTTTGATTTTTGGTACAGCGGTGATTGCTTGGTCTAAAAACATAGTATGTGTTCCTTTTCTCGAAGACCAGCTTGCCTTTGTTATGCCATTGTTTGTCATCTCCCTAAGTTCTGAACGGGAGTAGTCTGAACCACCTGTTGTTGCACCATTTACAGCTGCTCTGAAGCGCACCCCATTGCCTCCCGGCACAACTATGAACCAAGGGTCAATATTGTAGGTGTTCAATTCCGGTTGTTCCATTTCTGTTGCATCTTTTTGCGCGCCGGTAGGAAGTGTTATTTTCCAATTGGTGAGATTCAGTATTTGTGAAGGGTATGTTACTTTAGCAGGCGGGATTGAAGATACTGGCATCACAGTGGGATTTGTGTTGACCACAGTTACATGAGTTTTAGAAGCAGTTGGTTCTTCCTGAAGTTTCGTCTGCTTTGACTCTTTATTATTTATTTTTGAAGAAACAGAATAAACGATGAGTATAAAAAATAACACCAGGAAAACAAATAAAATTTTGTAATTAGTTAAGATTTTTCTTACACTTTCTTTTTGTGGCGAGAATAAGGAATGATTTTTCCTAACCATATTTATTACGTAAAGTATAGACTGATACAGCAAACAGTGTCAAACAAATAAATAAAGCAAATATTATTAATAAGTAAATTACACTTTTTTATAAGATATTTTTGCTTTCGAAGCTGAATTCGTGGAAACCTAATCCATTAACTAAGTTATTATTTACGTCTATAACTGTCTTCAATAGAGAAGAATCGAATCCTCTTGCTTGTGCCCAGTGGAAAAATGCTTGTGTATCTTTTGGCAAACAACTTCCTTGAAAAGGCCCCATATCCCTGCTACCATACTTTGGATTCCACACCCCCTCACAGCTTATTGCAGTGTACTTAAAGATTTTATCAGCGTTTACACCGATGTGGTTTGCAATTTGTCGCATTTCATTGTAGTAAGTAATTTTTGCTGCGTTGAAGAGATTATGGATATATTTTTGCATTTCTGCCTCACGAATCTCGCATCGATATATTGGGCAATTAAACTTACCTTCATACAATAAGTTAAGCAAATCACCAGATTTTTTATCATATTCACCGATTAAAATTATCCAAGGATTAAGTGTGTCGCTGTAGGCTGTTTCTTCTCGCAGATATTCCGGATTCATGCAAGCGCCAAAATCTTTTCCAATTTTTTTACCAGAGTATTCTTCAATTGTTTTTATAACGAGATCTTCTGTTGTTCCCGGAGGCACTGTGCTTTTAACTACAACTAAATGATATTTTTTAAAATATTTGAGACGTTTTCCCAAATCCGCAGACGCTTGTATAAGGACGCTTAGGTCAATTTTCCCTTTCACCGTGGGAGTAGGAACAGTAAACATAGTTATATCAAAATCATAATTTCCGTCAAGAAGCTCATCCTTTGTAAATGAGTTGTAACCCTCTTTTCTTAAGTTTTCAACTTTTTCTTTTGTTCGTCCCAAAAATCCCACTTTTATTCCTTTTTCAAGAAATACTTTTCCTGTTGCTTGTCCAACAACTCCTGGGCCGATAATGCAAATGCTTGGTTTTATCATTTATTTATTATTGGGCGGCGCATCTTGAGGCAGTAAGATGAGTTGATTTGTTATAGTAGTATACACTTTTATATTCAAAAAATCAAGTAGGTATTTTACAGCGTGGTACAAAACTCATGATAGATTGATTTGACAATTAAAAAAGCAGCTGACACACTGATAATATTGCAGCAA
>Ga0209343_10009532_pt1 | contig 11158 bp, 9 predicted proteins | sample RifCSPlowO2_02_FD_184026 | JGI IMG/M metagenome (GOLD analysis project Ga0209343, IMG submission 184026) | Groundwater microbial communities from Rifle, Colorado - Rifle CSP2_plank lowO2_0.2 (SPAdes) (version 2) | ecosystem: Environmental > Aquatic > Deep subsurface > Groundwater | place: Rifle... | reverse complement strand
AAGGGTCCCCGGGCCGCGCCGCTCGCAAAGTCCAGCTAGGAGGAGGAGGAGGGCTGGGGCGATTCGAGCGGCGCGGCCGGGGATCAGACGCGCGTCGTGCGCTAGCGGCTGCCGCAGTCGGTCCAGTTGATCAGATTGCGTCGATTCATGTCGCGCATGCGCTGCTCGAGTTCCGCGTGATCGCAGGACCCGGCAAGATAAGCCTCGACCCTGCGGTAATGCGCTTCCCGCGATTTTGCATCGATCCAGAGAAAGATCGAGCGAACGGCATTCCACGCTGACCGGAGGGTGATCTTCAGACCCTCGCGTTCGGCCGTAGCGAGGTCGGGGAGGTTGTTGAATGAAGGTGCGGGTACCGGGCGCCCAATGCGCTCCCTTACCGAGGCGTTGCTGCGATGCAACGCATGGATGACGCGATGCCCGTCCTGGAATACTGTGCTGTAACTCATGAGCCGCTCCTGTTCGACTTTGGCGAGGCGTTTGAGTCGCCCCGTACGGATACCGTTATACGGGCGGGAAAATTAAAACTCAAATATTAAAAACAAAAGGTTAATATCCGTTTTGGTTATCGTCTAAATAACCTGTTGCTGCGACGCAATATTTTTTCTCGGGGGCCGTTATACTGTCGTCAGCGATGAACGTGACGGCAGCGGATTTGAGGCGGAATTTCGCGTCAGCGTTTCGCCGGCCGCGCGCCTTCGCACCGCACTGCCTTGAGTTCGATGTCGCAGCGGCGGCGGCGCAACCCGTGCGTGGTGGCGGGTCCGACTAATAAGAATTGGCGTGCGTCCCGGGCACCGGAGCGCACCGGGAGGCGGCAGATGATCTTCCGCCGCATGATTGGGAACATATGGAGCTCTATCAACTGAAAACGTTTGCGGCAGTGGCCGAGACGGGACACCTGACCCGAGCGGCAGACCGCCTGCATATCAGTCAGCCGGCAGTCAGCGCACAGATCAAGGCGCTGGAGGAAACGCTGGATGTGCGACTGTTCGAGCGCGGGCCCGGCGGCATGACATTGACCGGCGCAGGCGCACGCTTGCTGGAGCAGGCGTCGAAAGTGCTCGCGGCTGCCGAAGAAATGAGGAACGTCGCCAAATCGCTGAAGGGAGAAATCGCCGGCAGGCTGCGCATCGGGACCATCGGTGCTCCGGAGTTCATACGGCTGGGCGAGTTTTCCAGCCGCGCGGTGGAACGATTTCCGATGCTGGAGCTGGAATTTCACGCCGAAGTATCCGGCGCCGCGCTGGAAGCGGTCCGCGACGGCACATTCGACGCGAGCTTCTACGTCGGCGATCTGGTGCATCCGAATGTCGGCGGTGTGAGACTGCGCCAGATGACGTTTCGCGTGGTCGGACCGGCCGCGTGGGCGAGTCGGGTCCAGCACGCCGATTGGCCGGCCCTGGCGGCGATGCCATGGATACTGATGCCCCAGATCAGCACCCATAGCCAGTTGGCGCGGACGCTGTTCCGCGAGCATGGCGTCGAACCGATCAACGTCATCGAAGCTGATCAGGAATCGCTGATCGCGAACCTCGTCGTTTCGGGGGTGGGCATATCGCTGCTGCCAGATCCGCTCGTGCTGGACATGCAGAGCGCGGGTCGCGTGTGCATTTCCGAAAAGACCGTTACACCGGCGACGCTCTGGTTCATCTATCTGCGCGAGCGCGCGAACGACCCGCTGATCAAGGGCGTCGTCGAGGTGATCCGGGCGCTGTGGAATAACGGTTCCAACCCGGTCTAGCGGGCTCGTCAAGGGTTCGCGGAGCGGGCCCGGAGATCCCGGAACAAATCATCGCTCAGTGCGGTTCATCGATCTCGGCCGCCGACGCGCTGAATCCTTCGGTCAGTGCAAGTGCCACGGCGAGCAGCACAGGACCGAGGAAAATACCGACAAAACCGAATGCGATCGCGCCGCCGAACACGCCCAGCGCAATCAGCAGGATCGGCAGACTGGCCGAACGGCTTATCAGCATCGGCTTGAGGAAGTTGTCCACGCTGCTGATCGCGAGCAGTCCCCAGGCGACCATGAACACCGCCCACCCCGTCGCGCCCTGGTCGTACAGCCAGAGAGCCGCGCCCCCCCACACCAGAGGCGGCCCGATCGGGATCATCGATAGAAAGAACGTTGCGGCGGCCAGCAACATCGGCACCGGAACGCCCGCGATAAGAAAGCCGAGCAACGCCACCAGCGCCTGGGCCGCGGCCGTGCCCACGATGCCGATCATGACGCCATTGACTGTGTTCTGCGTGAGCACCAGCATCTGCTCGCCCAGATCGCCGCCGAGCTTCTGGCTGAGCACGCGCAGCCGCGCGGCGAGCGTATTCCCGTCTCGATAAAGGAAGAATGCGACGAACAGCACCAATACGAGTTGCAGAAAGCCTTCTCCCGCAAGCGCGCCGGCGACGAGCAGGAACCGGCGAGTCGGATCGTATACCTGGCGCAGCAGCTGATAGAGTTCTTCGCGGCTATCGATAAGGCTTTGCCAGTAGGCATGAATCTGATCGCCGAACAGCGGTATGCTCCGTATCCACTCCGGCGGCGCGGTCTGAGCCCGTTCGATGAGCACACGAATGTTGGCGATCAGGGTGGGTGTGATCTCGGTCAAGCTCGCCGCGAGCAGCGCGGTCGGCAGCACCACCACCAGCGTCAGAAGCAGCGTCATCAGCAGCGCCGCAAGCCAGGCCCGATACTTCAGACGCGCGAGCAGCCAAGTGTACAACGGCCAGGACGTGATGCAGACGACCCCGGCGAAAAGTATCGCCGCGACGAACGGCTGCAGGATCAGCGCGCAGCCGATCGCCAGCAATGCAACCAATGCGATTCGGGCGAGCCGTCGGTTGTCCATTTGGCGGGGTTCAGACTCAACTCAACTGAGCAAGCGGCACGAGGCGCAAATCCGCTGCGCGGTCCGCTGCAGATCGGCGCGCCAAGGCCGCAGCGCGATTCTACCGCAGCACCCGCGCAGTCGCGCCGGTGGCTTCTCTCGGGGGGCTGCCACGTCTTGAAAAGCCCGAAAACAACCCCAGCTAGGTTCCAGCGATCCCGCATCAAGTGCCCAGCCCTAAAACCTGACACCCAACGGATACACGCCCATGCGTATGGACAAGCTGACCACCAAGTTCCAGCAGGCCTTTGCCGACGCGCAGAGCCTCGCCGTCGGCCACGACCACCAGTTCATCGAACCGGTGCACCTGCTGCTCGCCTTGTTGCAACAGAGCGACGGTGGAACCGGGTCGCTGCTCGCGCGCGCCGGCGTCAACGTGCAGCGGCTGCGCGAGACGTGCATCAAATCCGTCGAACGCCTGCCCAAGGTGGAAGGCCATGGCGGGGAAGTGCAGATATCACGCGATCTGGCCAACCTGCTCAATCTGACCGACCGCGAGGCGCAGAAGAAGGGCGACCAGTACGTCGCATCGGAACTGTTCCTGCTCGCGCTGGCAAACGCCGACGGTAAAAATGCGGGCGAGGCGGGAAGCCTCCTCAAGGCTGCCGGCGGTACGCGCGCGGCGATAGAACAGGCGATCAACGCGGTGCGCGGCGGCGAGTCCGTCGCGAATCCCGAGGCCGAAGGGCAGCGCGAAGCGCTGAAGAAATACACGCTGGATCTCACGCAAAGAGCGCGCGCCGGAAAGCTCGATCCGGTGATCGGGCGCGATGATGAAATCCGCCGCGTCATCCAGATCCTGCAGCGGCGCACGAAGAACAACCCGGTGCTGATCGGCGAACCAGGGGTGGGCAAGACGGCCATCGTCGAAGGGCTCGCGCAGCGCATCGTCAACGGCGAAGTGCCCGAAACGCTCAAGGGCAAGCGCGTGCTGTCGCTCGACATGGCGTCAATGCTCGCCGGGGCCAAGTATCGCGGCGAGTTCGAGGAGCGGCTAAAATCGGTGCTGAAGGAACTCGCGCATGATCAGGGCGGCACCATCGTTTTCATCGACGAGATGCACACCATGGTGGGCGCCGGCAAGGCCGAGGGCGCAATCGACGCCGGCAACATGCTCAAGCCCGCTCTCGCACGGGGCGAGCTGCACTGCGTCGGCGCGACCACGCTCGACGAATACCGCAAGCATATCGAGAAGGACGCGGCCCTCGAGCGCCGTTTCCAGAAAGTGCTGGTCGACGAGCCCAGCGTCGAGGCGAGCATCGCCATCCTGCGCGGTCTGCAGGAGAAGTACGAAGTGCATCACGGCGTGGACATCACCGATCCGGCGATCGTGGCGGCGGCCGAACTCTCGCACCGCTACATCACCGACCGCTTTCTGCCCGACAAGGCCATCGACCTGATCGACGAAGCGGCGGCGCGCATCAAGATGGAGATCGATTCCAAGCCCGAGTCGATGGACCGGCTTGACCGGCGGCTCATCCAGCTCAAGATCGAGCGCGAAGCCGTGAGAAAAGAGAAGGACGAAGCTTCGAAGAAGCGCCTGTCGCTGATAGAGGAGGAAATCGGCAAGCTCGAGCACGACATCGCGGATCTCGAGGAAATCTGGAAGATCGAGAAGTCGCAGGTTGCCGGCTCGCAGAGCGTGAAGGAGCAAATCGAAAAGCTCAAACTTGAAATGGAAGCCGCGACGAGGAAGGGCGACTGGCAGAAGGTCTCCGAGATTCAATACGGCCGGCTTCCGCAGCTCGACGCGCAATTGAAGCAGACCGACAAGGCTTCCACAGGCGGCGGCAGGCCCAAGCTGCTGCGTACCCAGGTCGGCGCCGAAGAAATCGCCGAGGTGGTGTCGCGCGCGACCGGCATTCCGGTGTCGAAAATGATGCAGGGCGAGCGCGACAAGCTGATCGCCATGGAAGCGAGGCTGCACGAGCGCGTCGTCGGGCAGGACGAGGCGGTGCGGCTGGTGGCCGACGCCATCCGGCGCTCGCGCGCGGGCCTGTCGGATCCGAATCGCCCCTACGGCTCTTTCCTGTTTCTCGGCCCCACGGGTGTGGGCAAGACCGAGTTGTGCAAGGCGCTCGCGGGCTTCCTGTTCGATGCGGAGGACCACATGATCCGCATCGACATGTCCGAGTTCATGGAGAAGCATTCGGTGGCGCGGCTGATCGGCGCGCCGCCCGGCTATGTCGGTTACGAAGAGGGCGGCACGCTGACCGAAGCCATACGCCGCAAGCCCTACAGCGTGATCCTGCTCGACGAAATCGAGAAGGCGCATCCGGACGTGTTCAACGTGCTGCTGCAGGTGCTGGACGACGGCCGCATGACCGACGGCCAGGGCCGCACGGTGGATTTCAAGAATACCGTGGTGGTGATGACCTCGAACCTCGGATCGCAGATGATCCAGGGCATGGCGGGCGACGACCCGAGCATGATCAAGATGGCGGTCATGGCCGAGGTGAAGACGCAGTTCCGGCCCGAGTTCGTCAACCGCATCGACGAAATCGTCGTGTTCCACGCGCTGGACGAAGCGAACATTCGCGATATCGCGCGCATCCAATTGCGGTACCTTGAGCAGCGGCTCGCGCGCCTGGAAATGAAGATCGAGGTCGCCGACGACGCGCTCGCCGAACTGGCCAACGCGGGATTCGATCCCGTGTACGGGGCGCGACCGCTCAAGCGAGCGATCCAACAGCGCATCGAAAATCCGCTCGCCAAGCAGATTCTCGAGGGCCGTTTCGCTGCGAAGGACACCATCCGCGTCGAGTACCGGGCGGGCGACTTCCGCTTCGAGCGCGCCGCGTCGAAGCCGGAGGCCACGGTAGAGCAGGCTACGCGCTGCGTTTCCTGACGGTGCGGCGATTCGCTGCCGGCGGGCAAAGCGCTCGGTGTCTGAAACAGCCGACCAGGTGGTCGTTCACCATACCGACGGCTTGCATGAACGCGTAACAGATGGTCGAGCCGACGAAGCGAAATCCACGTGCTTTCAGGTCCGCGCTGATGGCGTCGGATCGGGGCGTGCGGCTCGGCACCTGACGCATGCTTCGGCGCCGGTTTACGACCGGCGCGCCATCGACGAAACGCCAGATATAAGCGTCGAAGGAGCCGAATTCCCGTTGCGCGTCGAGAAAGGCGCGCGCGTTGTCGATGGCTGATTCGATCTTGAGCCGGTTGCGCACGATTCCCGCGTCGGCGAGCAGGCGCCGCACGTCGTGCTCGCCGAAGCGTGCCACCATCGACGGGTCGAAATCCGCGAACGCGCGGCGGTAGTTCCGGCGTTTGTTCAATATGGTGGACCAGGACAGCCCCGCCTGCGCACCCTCCAGAATCAGGAATTCCAGCAGCACGCGATCGTCGTGCACCGGCACGCCCCATTCGCGGTCGTGGTAATCGATATAAATCTGGCTGCCCAGGCACCACGGGCAGCGTTGCGTCGGCGCGGCAGTCGGCTTCATGCGCCTATGATAGCTGTTCGGGTGCCCCCGGCGCGGGCGATGAGCGATTCGAGACTGTCGCCATCGGGGTGGCAGGCGGCGTTCGCAGCACGCGCGGATGCCGCGTGCAATACTTGCAGGACGATGACCGAACCGACTCAGCCCTTCGGACCATTCCGTATGCTGTTCCGCACGGTGCGGATGGTGGGACCATCACTGGCGACGTTCGCGTTGGCGGGCCTGCTGGTGTTCACGATTTTCTTTACCGAGTTCGACTGGCAATGGATCGCGTTCCTGTCGGGTGTGCTGTTCGCGGCCGTTCTGTCGCTGATCAGCTCGGCGTGGAAGGCACAGTGGGGCATGGCGCAGAGTGCCGAGCAGACAGCCCAGGTGCGCGAGCGTCTGGCGGTAGAGGCGGCAATGCATCGCCAGACAAGCGAGCGGCTGGAGCGCGAAATGGGATTGCATCAGCAGGATCGCGAACGGCTCGCAAAGCAAGACGAAGCGGTGCGCGGCGAGAGCGAGCGGGCAAACAGCGCCGAGGCAACGCTGCGCGCTCTGGAACTGCAGCTTCCTACCGGGGTCTGCATTTGCGACAGTGACCTGCGCTGCCGATTTCATACGCGCGCATTTGCGGCGCGCGTCGGAAGGCAGCCGGCAAAGATCCACGGCAAGTCGATCTTTGAATTGATTGCCCCAACTTCGGCTGAAACGCTGCGCACCGCGTTGGCCGAAGCCAAGGCCGGCCGTGCGACGCAGGCTGAATTGTCCATGTCCGCATCGGCATCGGACGTCAGGTGTGTCGCGGAATTGGTGCCAACGCGCGGCGGCACCGGGAAAGTGGAATCGATCGTGCTGGTTTTGCGGGAGACGTCCGCCGGGTCCGATGCGGCCGCCCGGTCGATCGACGCACTCGAAGGCGATGAGGCGGCGATTGGCGGCCCACGCCCAGGGCTGCGCGTCACCGACGAATCCGGAGCCGCCCTGTACCTGCGTTCACTCACCGAGGAGTTGACCGGGTGGACCGACCCGCAGGCACGGATTCGCGAAGCGATCGATCAGGACCAGTTCGATCTGTACGCGCAGGACATCGTCGCATTGCACGCCGAGGCACAACCGCAACGCATGCTCGAAGTGCTGATCCGGATGCAGCACGAAGACGCGCACAACCTCCCGCCGGGGGCGTTTTTCCCCGCGGCGGAGCATTACGGACTCATGCCCGATATCGACCGCTGGGTGGTAAACAAAGTCGTCGCGGCCTGTGCATCCGTTGATCCGGAACGACGAGCACAAGTCCCGCTGCTGTGCATCAACGTGGCCAGACAGACCATCGAGGATCGCGGGTTTGCTGAATTCGTCGCCCGTACGACGGCCAAGCATGGGGTTCCCCGAAATATGCTTTGCTTCGAAGTTTCGGACAATGACTCCATCGCGGCGACCGGTGCCGTATCGGATTTTGCAATTCGGGTGAGACAGCTCGGATGCAGGGTGAGCCTCGATGGGTTCGGCAGTGCCGGCGTGGGGTTTGCTCACGTAAAGAGCCTGCGGTTCGACTTTCTCAAGATCGACGGGCGCATCATTCTTGCGGTCGCGCGTGATCCGGTGGCGGCCGTCAAGGTTAACGCGATCATCCGCGTATGCAGAGGTATCGGCGTCGGCACGGTCGCTGAAATGGTCGAGTCCGACGATGTATATAGCAAACTCGCCACGCTCGGGGTCGACTACGTGCAGGGTTTCGGTGTCGCCCGGCCGCGTCCGCTCGGCGCACTGGTCTAATTCCGTGCCGCAGGCGGCATGGCGTCAGCGCCGTGTTAGAGTTGCGCATGGTCACCAAACGCTCGCTGCAAACCCCGCGCTATGATTTCCTGCGCCGGCGCGCCTCAAAAAACGCCAAGCAGGCGACCAAGAAAACATCCGGTGAAGACTTCGCGTTCGGCAAGCGGGCGGTGCGGACGTCGCGAAAGGATCGGGGAGGGCGTTAGTCCGGTACAAGCCTGAGGCAGCGGACCGCGACGCGGAGCATTTTCGTGGCCGTCGCTCCGGCTCGGGCCCTACGCGAGAACGTGGAACGGCCCGGGCAGCCGCGGCGTGATCCTGGTCAATCTGCGGGCGATGGCTTTGTGCTACCCTACCGCCGAACTTTCAATGGCGAGCGCCGTGCGCGCCTCGCCGTCAGAACGCATAATCCAATCGAACTCAAATCGCAAAGGGAGAGACCATGGCTGAAATTCTGGCTCCATTGGCAGGAAAAGTATGGGAAGTGCTCGTCGAAGTGGGGGCGAAAATCGAGGAAGACGACGAGGTTCTCATCATCGAGGCGCTTAAAATGGAAAACACCGTGTACGCGTCCTCGGGCGGCACCGTCAAGGAAATCAAGGTCAAAAAAGGCGACAGCGTCGAGGACGGTGCGGTCCTGATGATCGTGGAGTGATCGACGTCGAAGCAGGCGCAGCAGATGCGGTCACAGCATCGACCGCGGCAGTTTTGAATAAGGGAGACATTCGGGCTCAGAAAAGGGACCTATCCCTTCCAGACCTGGTTCTCTTGTATCGCGGCAAACCGTTAATGAGGCAACGATGAATTTTGAATTGACTGAAGACCAGCGACTGATCCAGGACACCGCGAAGCGCTTCGCGGCAGAGGAAATCGCGCCGACATTGGAGGCAGAGGAAGCGAAACACGAATTTCGCGCCGACCGGGTCGCCAAGATGGGCGCGCTCGGGTTCTTCTCCTGTGCGCTGCCCGAAGAAATCGGTGGCAGCGGCATGGGTTTCGTCGAATCGGTGCTGATGGCCGAGCAGATCGCCAAGGTGTCGGCGTCGTGGCGGCTGCCGTTCAACATGCAGAACCTGGGTCCTTCGCTGACGGTGGCGAAGTTCGGCACCGATGCGCAGAAGAAAAAATATATCCCCGGCTGGGTCGCCGGCACCAAGCTGGGGTTCTTTGCCATGACCGAGGCCAATACCGGCTCGGATGTGTCGAGCATGAAGACCCATGCGCTCGACAAGGGCGACCACTGGGAGCTGCACGGCACCAAGATGTGGATCTCGCAGGCGCATGTGGGCGACGCCGGTCTGCTTTACGCCTACACCGACAGGGAAAAGGGCAACAAGGGCATGACGGCTTTCGTCATCGAGCCGAAGGGCGCGAAGGGCTGCACCGCTCGCCCGATCGAGACCAAGCTCGGCCTTAAATGCGCGCCCACCGGCGAGTTCGCGTTCGACGGCATGAAGGTGCCCAAGGAGAACGTGCTCGGACGGCCGGGTGATGGATTCCGTATCTGCATGTGGCAGCTGAACCAGACGCGGCTGGGATGCGCGGCCGGCGCGCTGGGCGTGGCAGGCGGGGCGCTGGATCTCGCGGTCAAGTACGCGAACGAGCGCACCCAGTTCGGCAAGCCCATCGGTCAGCACCAGATGATCCAGGCGCAGATTGCGGAGATGGCGGTCGAGCATCAGGCCGCGCAGATGCTGGTGTACCGGGCGGCGTGGTTGAAGGATCAGAAGAAACCGAGCCAGTACGAGACGTCAGTGGCCAAGTTCGCGGCTTCCGAGGCGGCGGTGCACGCGGCCAACGAGTGCATGAAGATTTACGGTTCGTACGGGTTTTCCACCGAGTATCCGGCCGAGCGCTTCTACCGCGACGCCAAGTCACTGCAGGTCGTCGAAGGGACCTCGAACATCCAGAAGATCATCATCTCCGGCATGGCGCTGGGGTCCACGCCGAATCGGGAATAGAGCGATGAGACCGTATTTCGAAAGAATGCCCGGCTTTGGCAAGCCGCTCAAGGAAAACCGTATCGCGCGCTCGAAGGACAGCCGCGCCAGCCTGGAAGCCGTCGAAGCGGAGATCGCCGCCGCGAGGAAGGCGAAGGAAGAGGTCGGCATTCCGGCGGCCAAGATCAACGAGCGTGGGTCCATGACCGTATGGCAGCGCCTCGAATATCTCGTCGATCCGGGCACCTGGCAACCGCTGCACAGTCTCTACAACCCCGCGGAAAACAAGGACGGCACGACCAACGTGGTGGATGGCCTGGGCAAGATTTCCGGCCGCTGGGCGGTGATCATCGGCTTCGACAACAAGCTGCTGGCCGGCGCGTGGATTCCCGGGCAGGCGGAAAACATCCTGCGCGTGACCAATCTGGCCAGGCGCCTGCACATACCGCTGGTGTGGCTGGTGAACTGCAGCGGCGTTTCGCTCGCGGAGCAGGAAAAGTTCTACGCTGGCCGCCGCAGTTCGGGCACGCCGTTCTTCCGCCATGCCGAGCTCCAGCAGGCGGGCGTGCCGGTGCTCGCCGGGATCTACGGCACCAATCCGGCCGGCGGCGGCTACCAGGGCATCACGCCGACCATCCTGATTGCGCACAAGGACGCCAACATCGCCGTCGGCGGCGCAGGCATCGTCTCGGGCATGTCGCCCAAAGGCGGCTTCGACACCGAGGGGCTCGAGCAACTGATCGCCGTGACCCGGGATTTCAAGGAGCGGCCGCCCGGGCGCGCCGAGATCCATTACAACGACACCGGATTCTTCACGCGCGTGTGCGACGAGGAGAAGGGCGTACTGGACGGCATCAAGGAATACATGCGCATGATTCCGGCCTATGACCCGGCGTTCTTCCGGGTGGCCGAGCCCGCGGCGCCGAAGCTCGCCGCAGACGAGCTCTACCATCTGCTGCCGTTCAACCAGAAGGAAACCTATTCGTTCGAGGAACTTCTCGCGCGCCTCGTCGATGGCAGCGAGCACATGGAGTTCCGGCCCGAGTACGGGCCGGAGATCTACGCGGGCCTGGTGAAAATCGACGGCATGGCGATCGGCGTGATCGGCAACCGGCAGGGGCTG